>UEXM01000091.1_pt1 | contig 100929 bp, 89 predicted proteins | sample 1796661 | NCBI WGS metagenome assembly UEXM01 (sample SAMEA4772469, study PRJEB27181) | metagenome | reverse complement strand
CGGCAGCTGATTCCCGGCACTTGGGTGAGCGCCGACATCCGCACCGGCGAATTCGAGGTGCCCCTGGCGGTGAGGCGCGAAGCGCTGCAATCCTTCCGGGACTTTACCGTGGTCTATGCCCAATTTGGTAATGACTACGAAGTGCGCATGCTCGACCTGGGGCGGCAATCGGGTGACTGGGCAGAGGTCCTGGGTGGCCTGGCTCCGGGCACTCGCTATGTCACTGAGAACAGCTACATCATCAAAGCTGACGTCGAAAAATCCGGCGCTTCCCACGACCACTGAGGAATCACCATGTTAGCAGCAATTATCAATTTTTCACTGGCCCGCCGGGGCCTGGTGATTGTCCTGGTGGGCTTGTTGATGGGTCTGGGCGTGTGGAACTTCAACCGCCTGCCGATCGACGCCGTCCCCGACATTACCAATGTTCAGGTCGTGGTCAATACGGCTGCGCCCGGCTATACGCCGCTGGAAGTAGAGCAGCGGGTGTCATTCCCGCTGGAAACGGCGATGACGGGAATGCCCAACCTTTCCTATACCCGTTCCCTGTCGCGTTATGGCCTGTCACAGGTGACGGTGGTTTTTGAGGAAGGCACTGATATCTATTTTGCCCGACAGCAGGTCAGTGAACGTCTGGTGTCCGTGCGCGGCTCACTGCCCGCCGCACTGGAGCCCGGGCTTGGACCCATCGCCAGCGGCCTGGGTGAGATATTCATGTTTACCGTGGATGCCGAGCCGGGCGCCACCAACGCAGACGGTTCGCCAATCACCGAAACTGATTTGCGATCGGTGCACGACTGGATCATCCGTCCCCAATTGTTGCGGGTGCCTGGTGTCGTGGAGATAAATCCGATTGGCGGTTTCAAAAAAGAAATACTGGTGGCACCCAGTCCGGAGAAACTGCTCAGTGTTGGCCTGGACAGTGCCGCTGTGTTTCGCGCGCTGCAGCGTGACAACAACAATCGTGGCACCGGTTTTATTGAGCGTAATGGCGCCCAGTTGCTGATGCGTGTACCGGGGCAGGCGGACACCCTGGAGGATCTGCGCCAGGTTCTGATCACGCAACAGGATGGTGTGCCGATTCGTGTCGGTGATGTCGCTACGGTCAGTATCGGTCGCGAGCTCAGATCAGGTGCTGCGATACACAATGGTCAGGAAGCGGTGCTGAGCACGGTATTCATGCTGATCGGTGAAAACAGCCGAACGGTTGCCAGTGATACCGCTGCACGCCTGGACGAAATCAGGGACACACTGCCGCCGGGTATTGAAGTCAATACCGTCTACGATCGCACCCGTCTGGTGGACAAGACGCTGGCAACAGTGGAAAAGAATCTGCTGGAAGGCGCCTTGCTGGTGATCGCCGTGCTGTTCCTGTTGTTGGGTAATGTGCGTGCTGCGATTCTGACCGCTGCGGTCATCCCGATTGCCATGTTGATGACCATCACCGGTATGGTACAAACCCGTGTCAGCGCCAACCTTATGAGTCTGGGGGCGCTGGACTTTGGTTTGATTATTGATGGCAGTGTGATCATCGTGGAAAACTGCCTGCGCCGTTTGAGTGAGGCCAGTGTTAATGGTCGCCTGGAGCTCAAACAGCGACTGGAAACCGTGTCCGCGGCAACGCGGGAGGTGATCCGGCCGGCGCTGTTCGGGGTGTTCATCATCACCGCCGTGTATATTCCGATCTTTGCCCTGGAAGGCGTCGAGGGGAAAATGTTCCATCCGATGGCGATCACGGTGGTCATTGCGTTGCTCAGCGGTATGCTACTGTCGATAACCTTTGTACCAGCCTGCGTCGCCATCCTGTTTAACAAACCGGTGGTCGAGAAGAAGAATCCGCTGATGTCGGTGGCGCGCCGGATCTATGAGCCGACGCTGGGCCTGGCATTGCGTTTTCGCTGGGGCGTTGTGGTGCTGGCACTGGCCTTTGTCGGCATCTGCGTGGTGCTTGCCAGCCGGCTGGGCAGTGAGTTCATTCCCAATCTGGATGAAGGTGATATCGCCATGCACGCGTTGCGCATTCCGGGCACCTCTCTGCAACAGTCAATTGACCTGCAGATAGTACTGGAGAATCAGATCCGGGAGCTGCCAGAGGTGGAACGTGTGTTCTCCAAAATCGGCAGCGCCGAGGTGGCCACAGATCCTATGCCGCCAAGCGTGGCCGATACCTTTATCATTCTCAAGGAACGGGAAGAGTGGCCGGATCCGGACAAACTTAAATCGGAGGTGGTGGCCGATCTGGAAGCCCTGGTGGAACAATGGCCGGGCAATCGCTACGAATTTCTCCAGCCCATTCAGATGCGATTTAATGAGTTGCTGGCCGGGGTGCGCAGCGAACTGGCGGTGCAGGTGTTCGGTGATGACTTTGAGCAACTGGTAGCAATAGGCGAACAGATTGAGGATGCCATCAACACCGTGCCCGGTGCCGCCGATGTTGCGCTGGAACAGGCCACAGGCTTGCCGGTGATGACCATTGAGCCGCGCCGTGATGCCCTGGCCCGTTATGGCGTCAGCATCGCCCAGCTTCAGGATACGCTGGCCATGGCTCTGGGCGGTGCTGTTGCGGGGACATTCTACGAAGGCGATCAGCGCTCCGATATTGTAGTGCGTCTGCCTGAGTCCATTCGAAACAACCCCGATCGATATGGGGCACTGCCCGTCACGCTGGCTGATGGTGGTTATGTACCGTTGCGCGAACTGGCCACGTTCACCATCGCGGAGGGCTACAACCAGGTGTACCGGGAAAACGGTAAACGCCGCATGGTGGTGTCGGCCAACGTGCGCGACCGCGACCTCGGTTCGTTTGTCACCGATGTGCAGCAGGCCGTCGCGCGCAGTGTCGATGTTCCGCCGGGCTACTGGGTTGAATATGGCGGCACCTTCGAGCAGCTGCAGTCAGCATCACAACGTTTGCTGTTGGTGGTGCCGGTGACATTGCTGATCATTGCCATCCTGCTGATGATGGCGTTAGGGTCATTCCGTGATGCCGGCATCATATTCTCGGGTGTCCCGCTGGCGCTGACCGGTGGCGTGCTGGCACTGACCCTGCGCGGTATTCCGTTTTCGATTACGGCAGGCGTCGGCTTTATCGCGTTGTCGGGTATTGCTGTTTTGAACGGCCTGGTCATGCTGTCGTTTATCCGTGATCTGCGCGCGCAGGGGCGCACTCTGGATTCTGCAGTGACGGAGGGCGCTGTGGGCCGTTTGCGCCCCGTGCTGATGACAGCGCTGGTCGCTTCGCTGGGTTTTGTGCCGATGGCCCTGAATACCGGGATTGGGTCTGAGGTTCAGCGACCGCTGGCGACCGTGGTAATCGGCGGTATCATGTCCTCAACCTTGCTGACCCTGGTGGTGTTGCCGGCCCTGTATCGGCTGGTGCACGGCGGACGCAACGCAGTGGCCGAAGTCTAAGGGTTTGCAGAAGGCCGCCCGAGGCCGGCGGCCTTCTGCAGACAACCCGCTGCAAAAATTATTGTGATTGTTGCTTTGACAAGCGCGCAGAAAGGCATACACTGAATTTGAAAGCTTGTATTACCTGATAACTTCCGGACTTTCACGTGTTCATGTCAGCCGTTTACAGAGCCATTGCATTCACAACAGCCTTGTTGTGTGTTGTCTCTTTTGCCAATGCAGAGAGTGTTTCGCCGCAGCCGTCGAAACAAGTCACACACTTTTTTGGTGGTGACGAGGCTATTTGTGCGCGGTTTGAACTCGATGATGTTGAAAGCATCACTTATCCTGATGTTGTCAGCGTTGTTACCCCGACGCAATTTACTGCCGTGCCTCAGCAGGTTCTTCCGGCGTTGCAGCAGTGTTTTACCCTCCATGATATTCGCGGCCCTCCTGCGACAAAATCTCTGATCTAGTTATTTTTTACTGACTGTATTTACGGAAAAATTCGGTACTGACCTGCTGAATTTTTACTCAGGCAGCGGCCATTCAATGCCCGCCAACCGTAATGCGTAGTTGAACATTTTTTGAGATTTTCAGGAGTACGTAATGCACACAATCACTTTATTTCCGGTGGACAGTGTTGCCCACATGGTACAGCCCGATGAATTCAACGATCTGGACATGAATTCCCCGGCCATCGACTTTTTTACTGATTTCAAGAGCCATCGCCCACTAACGATAGAGGGCTCGACCCTGGCGGTTGATGTCGAAATGCTGATGCGCAAGGCGCATGTGCGAATGAAGCTGGTGGTTGATGCCGACAATGAGTTTACCGGTACCATCAGTACTGACGACCTGAGTGAGACCAATTTTATGATCAGGATTGCCAATGGCGAGCGTCTGGATGAGATAACCGTCAGTGACATGATGTGTCCGAAGCGATCGCTGATGGCGCTGGATATCGAGCAGCTGCAGCGCTCCAGCATCAGCGACATTATTGCAACCCTGCAGCGTTCGGGGCAACAGCATTGCCTGGTGGTTGATCGCAGTCACGATCATATCCGCGGTCTTGTTTCCGCCAGCGATATCGCCAGAAGGCTGCACGTGCCGATCAGGATTGAACGGGTACCGACCTTTGTCGATATCTTCAGAACGGTACATCGTCAGATCATGTAATTCCCGCGCGGAAGGCGTTTTTTTCAGGGGCTGGCATGCGAATGTCAGCTCCTTTTTTATTGTCCCCGCTTCAGAAATGCCGCCATTGCCTGTCTGTCTTCATCGCTAAGTTGTCCGGTGTTGTGTTCAATCACCGGTTCCATTTTCCCGCCGACGTAGTCGCCATCGGGCTTGAGTCCGATAAACAGAAACAGCGCCAGGTCATCTTCGGACCAGTTTGCCAATGCTTCCGGATTGATCGCCTCAACATGGCCGTCCGGCATATCAGCGCCGGCAAACTCCTGATCAAATGCAGGAATGCCCAGCGCATTGCGTGGGGTGTGGCATTCACCACAATGACCCAGGCTGCGTGTCAGGTAGGCGCCGCGGGCAATCTGGGGATCCTGATAGGTCACGGATGCCGGTTCCGCCATGTCGGCCAGCAGGTTCCAGCCCGCCATCTGCCAGCGGCCGACCCAGACCGGCAGGTCGTGTTCGGGCGCTTGTGCCGCAACCGGTTCCAGGGACATCAGATAGGCGGCGATGTCCAGAGCGTCATCGTCGCTGATATCGGCATAGGCCCGATACGGAAAGGCGGGGAAATAGAAATTACCGTCGGGGCTGCGGCCATGTTTCAATGCCAGCAGAAAGTCGCGGCCCTGCCAGTTACCGATGCCGGTGTCCGGGTCAGGTGTAATATTGGAGGCATAAAAGGTGCCGAAGGGTGACTCGATGGCCATGCCGCCGCTCAGACTGCCGTTGTCATCTTCATGACAACTGATGCAACCACCGGCATGGACCAGATAGCGGCCACGTTCAATCGCGTCGTCCCCATTGGGCACGGTGGCGTCAGCAACGGATGGTGAGCGCAGGAAAATGCCAATGCCAACACCGGCGATGGCGATCAATACAAACAACAACCGGGTCTTCAAAACGCCTTACCTCATCGATGCATGCTGAGGCTAAAAGCCTATCACAGTCCTGCCATAAAAAACGGGCGGAGAGCATCAGCTTCCCGCCCGTTTTTGTTCGTCGATACCCGTTATCAGTCGGGCAGGGCAACCGCAGTCAGAGTGCTGCCGGTTTGCAGCATCACGTACTGCTTGCCATTGTGCATGTAACTGGACATGCCGAAGTTGCTGTTCTCAGGCACTTCCACCCGACCTATCTCTTCGCCGGTCATCTTGTCGACGGCGAACAGGTAAGGGGTATCGCCTGCCCCCAGGCCGGCATACAGCAGCATGCCGGGCGTGACAGTCATGGGTGCCAGGGCGCCGGTGCCGGTATTGCCCAGGTTCACGCCTGCCAGCGCCGGGTGGTTTTTGATGCGGTCCGGCGTCTCGCCGACCGGAATCATCCACAGATGCTCCCCGGTGTTCATGTCGATCGCGGTGATGCGGCTATATGGCGGCTGATACAGCGGCAGCCCCTGAGGACCACGCACCGGCAGCGCGCGCAGCGATGCGTAGCGCGAGAATGTTGTACCGGTAGGCAATTCAATCATGGCGTCACGTTCCTGGGCCGCGGTCACCATGCGCGATGAGCAGGCCGAACGCGACGTCACATACAGAATACCGTTGACCGGATCAGCCACAGCAGGGCCAGGAATGTTGGCACCGCCGCCATCACCGGGACACCACAGCGCCGCTACTTTGCCCAGGTCATTGTCGCGGTGCAGCGGTGGATTGAACAGCGGACCGATCTCATAGTCGGCAATAGCTTCAAGCGCCTGCGCGCGTAACTCGGGCGTAAAGTTGATCAGGTTGTCTTCGGTCAGGCCCTGCATGTCAAACGGTGCCGGTTTGGTCGGGAAGGGCTGGGTGGCGGCCAGCTGCTCGCCCGGGATGCGCGATTGCGGTACCGGCCGTTCTTCGATGGGCCACAACGGTTCACCGGTGAGCCGGTTGAAGGCATAAACAAAGGCCTGCTTGGTGGCCTGCGCGATGGCGGGCACGGTGCGGCCGTCAATCTCCACATCAAGCAGCACAGGTGCGGTGGGTGTGTCGTAGTTCCACACATCGTGATGCACAAACTGGAAGTGCCAGACGCGCTCACCGGTTTCGGCATCCATGGCAATGATGCTGGTACCGAACAGGTTGTCGCCCGGGGCGTGACCACCGTAGTAGTCAATGGTCGGCGGGTTGGTCACGGCATACACAATACCGGCTTCGACATCGGCGGACAGTGGCGCCCAGGGCGACACTTCACCGGTCAGCTCGCGCGGATTGGGGATGCCTTCCCAGGTTTCGATGCCGAATTCGCCGGCTTCAGGAATGGCATTGAACTTCCATTTGAAATCACCGGTTTTGGTATCAAACGCAAGAATGTCACCGGGGATATTCTCGATACGGGTCTGGTTGTAACCCTGTTCGGCCGAGTTACCGACAACCACGGTGTTGTTGACCACGATGGGTGGGGACGAGGCCGTGATATAACCTTCGTCCAGCGGGATTCCGTAGTAGGGGTCAAAATCATAACCCATGTACTCGGCGATGATGCGTTGCATGTCGACAACACCGGTCTCCGGGAAGCCTTCCAGACCGACCGGGCCACCAAAGCCTTCCAGCGGGGCGCCGGTCTCGGCATCCAGTGCGGTCAGGAAAAAGGCCGGGCTGATGATATAGATGACGCCTTTGCCATCGACTTCGCCATATGCAACACCCTTGCCGTAGTCTTTACGCATGGAGTATTCGTGGCGGAAGGTATGCGGTTCGCGGTAGGACCAGATGGTTTCGCCGGTTTCCGGATCAATGGCAACGACATGGCGGCGTTCACCGGCCACCGTGAAAAGTTTGCCATCCACGTAGCTGGGGGTGGAGCGGCCGCTGGAAGAATTGAAGCTGGCGCCATCCCAGACCCAGGCAGTTTCCAGTTCGGTAAAGTTGTCGGCGTTGATCTGATCTGCCGGCGTGTAGCGGGTATGTGCGTGATCACCGCCCAGCGTCACCCACTCGACATTGTCTTGTGCGCTCAATGTGGCGGAAGCGGTCAGGCCAACGGTCAATGCCAGCGCACTGGCCAGGCGCAACCCCACGCCCGGCAGGCCAGAGCCGGCTCTGTTTGTTTTTATCATTGTGTAACTCCCATTTTTATTTTTTGTTACCTGCCGAAGACTATGCCTGTCTGTAGGCATCTGCAAGTGTCAATTGATCACAGTTACTGTTGCGAGCGCTTGTTATGTATACTTTCCGGACAAAAAACGACAGGGGAAAGCTCAGTGGCGATTGCAACAAATGAAGTGACGACAGGCGATGGCGCAGCACTGGACGTTATCATCGTCGGCGCCGGCCTGTCCGGCATAGGCGCGGCGGTACATCTGCAGCACAACTGTCCCGGCAAAAGCTACCGGATCCTGGAAGCGCGCGCAGACATGGGCGGCACCTGGGACCTGTTTCGGTATCCGGGCATTCGTTCCGACAGTGACATGCACACCCTGGGTTATCGCTTCAAACCCTGGCGCGCGGCCAAGGCCATCGCTGATGGCCCTGCCATTCTCGATTACGTTAAGGAAACCGCGTCAGAACACGGCATCAACAGCCATATCCGTTATCAGCACAAACTGCTGGCGGCAAACTGGTCGGAGCAGGAGGCAATGTGGACATTGACGGTTGCCGTTGACGGCGAGTCAGACACCACGCTGCGCTGCCGCATGTTATTGATGTGCTCGGGATATTACAGTTATGAGCAGGGCTACACGCCCACGTTTGAGGGTCGAGATGATTTCAAGGGCCCGGTCGTGCATCCCCAGCACTGGCCGCAGGATCTGGATTACAAAAACAAGCGGGTGGTGATCATCGGGTCCGGCGCCACCGCGATGACACTGGCGCCCGCCATGGCCGACAAGGCCGCGCACATCACGGTGCTGCAGCGCTCCCCCACGTATGTGGTCTCACGGCCGGACCGGGATGTCATTGCCAATACCCTGCGCAAGCTGATGCCCGAGACCTGGGCGTATGCCATCACACGCTGGAAAAATGTGGTGATGCAGCAGTTCGTTTACCGGCGCTCGCGAACCAGGCCGGCGCAATTGAAAGAAAAACTGGTGCAGATGGTCAGCAGGGAACTGGGTCCGGACTACGATGTTGCCACGCATTTCACGCCCAGCTACAACCCCTGGGATCAGCGTTTGTGTCTGGTGCCCAATGCCGACCTGTTTCACTCCATCAAACGGGGTGACACCGAAATGGTGACGGACCATATCGAGCGCTTTACCGAACAGGGCATTGTGTTGAAAAGTGGCCGGGAGTTGCCGGCCGATATTATTGTGACGGCAACCGGACTCAACCTGAAAGTGCTGGGCGGCGTCGATTTCAGCGTCGACGGCAAGCCCCTGGATTTTGCCGACACCTGGTCCTACAAAGGCCTGATGTATTCCGGCGTGCCCAATCTGGTGTTCACCTTTGGTTATATCAATGCATCCTGGACCTTGCGCGCCGACCTCACCGCGGAGTTCTTCTGCCGGCTGGTAAATCATCTGGATGCCACCGGCACCCGCAGTTGCCGGCCCGAGTTACGCGAGGCGGACAAACAGATGCCAGCACGGCCTTTCATCGACGATTTTTCTGCCGGTTATATGCAGCGTATGATGCACCGTTTTCCGAAGCAGGGTGATCGGGAGCCCTGGGTCAATACTCAGGACTACTCGCGTGACCGCAAACTTTTACGGCACGGTACGCTGGAAGACGGCGTATTGAGTTTTCGCTAGAGGACCCGGCGGCCGGCAATCAGCTTAGCGGCTGACTGCCTGCGCGGTGCGTGACGCGTGTGCGGGCAGCGACTGTGCGCCCTGGTAACCACGTTCCAGTGCCTGCCAGTGCCGTGATTCGAAATGGAAGGCTGGTTGCTGTTTCTTCCACTTCTGCAACGACCGTCGCAATCGGCTCAGGTTGCTTTGACACCAGCCATGATCATGCGCGGCGCGGATATGGCTTTTGTCAAAATCGATCAGGTAGATCTGGCCGGGGGCGTTGAGCAGAATATTGCAGGCATTCAGGTCGGCATGGTCTACATGATGCTGATGGAAGCGACGGATAACCAGGCCGATCGCCTCCCACGTCTTCTCCGGCAAGGCTTCCTGACATAACAGCTCGGCCAGCGTGCGCGCGTTGCAGATACGCTCAACAATAACATCACCCTGATAGGTCAACGGCGAAGTCTTGATGCAGCGCGCCGCGATCGGGCGGGGCACGGGCAGACCAAGGTCACGCATTTGCGCCAGCAACTCGAATTCCTGCCACATACGGACCTTTTTCAGGCCGCTGAAGAGATAGGTTTTGCTGACGAAACGGCCAACCAGACCACCGCGGTGGTAGCGCTTCAGGACCAGTTCCCGGCCTTCATGTTCAAAGAATTCGACAGTACCGCGGCCCTGCGCATCGCTGCAGATATGGGCGACGTGGCTGGCTGTGGTCTCGAAAATGGAGTCGCAAAAAGCACTGAGCACATTCTGATTGAACAGCACATATTGATTACGACTCTTGTATTGGGTATATCGCATCGATTCACTTTAACATGTTGAGGTTGTCAACAAGGTGACAAGCAGGTGTCTTTATTGTTGTTATTAACGGATGGTGTTATCCCGGATTCAGTCAGGTGCTGATTCCTGCAGCACAGTCGAGAGATTAACCTGCATTTTTCCGCTAAGATAGTCCTTTTTTGTCAAAAGCTGTGCAATATGAATGAATTCAAGGTGCCCGAACCGCGTTGGAGCGACGCTGTGCAGGGCCGGTTTCTGCGCCTGGCGGCCAGTGGTCTGGTACCGGCGAGCTGGTTCCTGAAGCAACTGCCGGGGCCGGAACAACGCGCTGCGCGTGAGGGCCGGCTGCATGTGGAGATTGTCAGCCACTGCTGGAACTACGCCCATATGCTGGTGTACCAGCTCAGCTCGCTGGTGCTGTTTCCGCCGCAAAACATCGATGTCACGATGACCGTGTACTATGGCGAGGAAGACGAGCTGACGGTGGCATTGCTGGAGCACTTTGCCTGCCAGAATGTGCCCGGTGTGCGCTGGAACTGGCAGAAATTGCCACGCCAGGCGCTGTTTCGCCGTGCCATAGGTCGTAACATGGCGGCAAAAAACAGCATCGCGGATTGGGTCTGGTTTACCGACTGTGATGTGTTGTTTCGTGACGGCTGCCTGGACGGCCTTGCGGCCGCGCTGCAGGGGCGGCGTGACGCGCTGGTGTTTCCGTCCTCCGAGTACTGCACCGGGCTGTTGCCGCCTGAGGCACCGCTGCTGTCGCCGGTGATGGCGCCGATGCAAACGCTGGACGTTGATCCGTCACTGTTTTCGCATTTTCCGCGTGACCGTGCCACCGGCCCTCTGCAGATTACGCACGGCGATGTCGCCCGCGCCGTGGGTTATTGCGAAAGTCTGCCGTACTATCAGCAGCCGTCCGATACCTGGTGCAAGGCCTATGAAGACCGGGCGTTTCGCTGGCTGTTGCGCACGCAGGGCGAGCCAATAACAGTGCCCGGTGTGTTCCGGATACGGCATGTGGCCAAGGGACGTTATACCGGCAGCAAACTCAATACCGGCCTGCGCAGCGGTCTGCGCAGGCTGGTGGCCAGGCTGAAAGGCTGACAGACAGGGGCTCAGTTTCGGTACAGTTTTAATCCCACCGCCGAGCCCGGGCCAAAGCCCTGCCAGTACGTGTGGTTCGGGCGGGCGCGGCCATCCGGGTTCATGGCGTAGACGCCGTCAGCGCCATCCTCCACCAGGTCCAGATAGCTGGCCTTGTCGGCATCACCCTTCAGGTGCAGATCCAGAAATGCCGTCACGAAGTGCTGCAGAATATTGTTCATGCGCAGCGTGTCCCACACCGGATCGGTGTAATGGCCGGCACCGCTGCTGTCTTCGCGATCCAGAAACTCGACCGGCAGCGGGATTGGCGCGGCGGCGCTGTGACCGGCATTCTTGAAGACCAGCATATAACGGTCACTGTTCACCGCCTGATCATAAATAGCCTTGATGCCGTTTTCATAACCCGATGTGGTGTCGGCATCACCGGCGACAAACAGCGTCGGCACACGAATTCCGTTCAGCCCCTCGGCATCCCAGAAACCGGTGTTCATGCCCCAGGGGGCAATCGGTACGCCGGCTTTGATGCGCGGATCCAGGCTGGCGGTGAAATCCGGGTTGGATGCCGCCAGCTCGTCGAGCAGACCGTTGGGCGGCGCGGCAATGAAACCGACACCGGCGTCGCTGTAGCCCGCGCCCAGGTTGTTGACGGCGCCAAAGCCACCCATGGAATAACCAATCAGGCCGGTGTTGTTGGCATCGACGACGCCGCTAAGGAAGTGATCACTGGTCTCGCTGAAGTCAGCGATGGCTGACAGCACAAAGCGCTGGTCCATGGCGCGGTTGTACAGCGTGCTGTTGATGTTCTGCTGGTCTTCGTAAGTGCTGTCCGTGTGGTCGATGGACGCCACCACGTAACCCTTGCTGGCCAGGTTTTCACCCAGATGGCTGAGCAGATAACGATTGCCGGGATAACCATGAGAGATGATCACCAGCGGAAAGCGGGCATCGCCGCGCAGCGGGTCGGCATCCCGCACGGAGCGCCCGGTCAGGGTGGCGGTGATCTCCGGGTTGCGGGTACGGGTCTGGTATTGTGTTCCTGGACTCTGAGCGCTTGCCAGTTGTGCCGGGTACCAGATTTCCAGCGTCAGGCTGCGATCATATAAAGGGGTGTCTTCGCCATTGCGCATATTGAGCACATCAGGGCGGTTACTGTCGGTGACTTCCACCGTGCGCACGCCCACCTCAAAATCGCCGAAGCGGGCCAGTTCGGGGGCGTCAGGACGGATCAGGTCGATCCGGTTGGTTTGGGCGTACAGGGCAGAACTGATAAGGGTCATAAGCAGGCTGACAATCAGGGTTCTCATAGGTGATACCAAAAGTAAGTTATACCAGCCCGCCGTGGCAGTGGCCAGAGTGCCGGACTGATGTTGACTGCGTTTTCAACGTGACCGAAACAATACCTCAGCCACTGCACCTTGTCATTCAATGTTGGGCGCCGGCTTCGCTGTCGCGGACAGCCTTTGCGACAGAGCCGCCACTGCTGCGATATATGCCATCATGCCCCGTATAAACCTGTTTTTCGTCTACAATAGCGTGGACTACCGGTTCAATGAGCCGTTCGGTGAAACTTTTGCTAATGGAACACCCGATGATGACAGCGGATGCAGGCACACAACGGGAGGCCGATGCATGGGGGCGGCAGGCGACCCTGCTGGCCCGGCGAGGTGACTGGCTCAGCGCCGCACAGGCATTCCAGCGCGTCATCGACCTGACCCCGGATGACCAGCGGGGCTGGGAAGGGCTGGCCCGTATGCGGCTCGCTCTGCAGGACCTTGAAGCAACCCGGCGCCTGGCCGTTGACATGCAAACCCGCTTTTCTGACCGGGCCTTCCCCTGGTTGCTCGCCGGCCATCTGCACAAGGCCTACGGGGAAACTACTGCCGCTGTAAATGCTTATCGCAAAACCCTGCAGCGAGAACCGTCCCACGGCGAAGCTCTGTTCGGTCTGGTCGAGCTGCAGGTGCCCGCACAGGATGATCCGCTGGCACGGCAGGCCATGGAAGTGGCCGGCGATCGTGGCGCCGCCATTGCCGACCGGATCAACGCCGGCTTCGCCGCGGGGCGCATTCTGGATCGCGCCGGACAACATGAAGAGGCTTTCAGGCAGTTTCACCGGGCCAATGAGCTGGCGCGGGAAGATCTCGCGAGGCAAGGCATAACCTATCAACCCGAGCGACGTGAGCAGGAAGTCGAGCGCCAGATCGCCCGCTACCCGGCTGCATCGTTCGAAAATCGACTACCCAGACTGCCCATCAATCTGATTCCGATATTTGTCATCGGTATGCCACGCTCGGGCACCACGCTGATCGAACAGATTCTGGCCAGCCATCCGGACATCGAGGCCGCGGGCGAGCTGACTGCGGCCCATGAATGTGAGAACCGATTCCTTTCAGCAAGAAAGCAAGCCGGCCGCAGCGGTCCGGTTGATGCATCCAACCGGGAAGACGCTTCGTTACTGGAAGATGCCCGCGAACAGTACATCGACGCCCTGTTCGAGCGCGGCCTTGATGGCCCGTGGATCGTCGACAAAATGCCCGCCAACTTTGAGCTCGCCGGCTTCCTGCGCCTGTTGTTCCCCGACGCTCCCATCCTGCACAGCACCCGCGACCCGCGAGCCACCGGGTTCTCGCTGTACAGCGCCAATTTCGGCGGCCATCAGCCCTACTATCACGACCTGGAACACCTGGCGCATTATTATCGGCAGTACCAACGTATCACGCACCACTGGCGGTCCGTGCTCCCTGACGGCCTGATCAACGTCAACTACGAATTGCTTGTTACTGATCCTGATAAACGGATCCCCGAGCTACTGGCATTGGCAGGCCTGCCACCCCATAACGGTTGCCTGGAATTCCACCGCACCCAACGCCCGGTCCTGACCGCCAGCCACGCCCAGGTCCGCCAACCTGTCTACCGCTCAGCCGTGGACCACTGGCGACATTACGAATCATGGATAGAGCCGCTTCTCACACTCTAGTCGTCAAGCACCGGGGCAAGAATTTCCACCAAAGGCTGAAGCTGGCTTTCATAATTCCGCCACCGCGCCATTGAGCCCTTGTAGATCGGTTGCCGCACCTGCCACCGACTCGGCGTTCGCACCGCCCGCTGCGTCTCGTGGAAAGACAGACAGGCATCCTCCCACGGAAGCCCGCAGTGATCGATCAGCGCCCGGACCGTGGGCTCGGTATCCTCGATCAGAGTCTCGTACTGCAAATCGAAAATCTCCACCGGTAGCACCTCATGCCAGTGTTTCATCAGTCGGTCGTAATCAAGATAATAGCGCCCCAGCGTATCGAGTTGATTGGCAAAGCGGATCTGGTCGGCAAAGCTGGTGAAGTAGCAGGACAGACAATTGTCCAGCGGTTGACGCCGGCAGTGGATGATACGTGCGTTCGGAAAGAGCAGGGCAATAACACCCAGGTGCATGAAATTGAAAGGTAATTTGTCAGTGACACGTGGCGTTGTCTCTGAAACCCTGTCCAGGTCATCCAGGTAGCGCTGCGCCATCGTCGAAAGCCCGTCACGGCCGATCACCTTAAGTCCCCGCGGGTAAGGCTCCCCGGTGGAGGACAGCTCCTGTATCTGGTAGCTGACTTTCAACAGCGATGAGAGCTCGCCACCGGCGGCCACCTGCGAATGACTGGCCAGGATCTGTTCGGTCAGTGTGGTACCGGAGCGCGGCATACCGACCACAAAGACCGGGCGTTCGGAGGCCAGCCCCGAGGTCGGCGCCGAGGCGAAAAAATCCGCGGTCAACTCCTTGATCAGCGCATCGATGGCCCGGGTGTAGCCATCACTGTCGAACGGTTCGCGGCTCGCCAGCACGTCATAACCACGTTGCAGGCGCTGGAATGCCTCGTCATACTGTTTCTGGCGGTCATGGTAGTACCCCAGTGCCACGTTCAACCGGATACGGCCATCTTCCTTTGTCGCCGGGTCATTGGCCAGTTGCCGTGCCCGCTCGACCTGTTCCGGCTCCGGCGTGGCGTCCCGCAGTTGCAGCAGACGGGCCAGGGCCAGCGCGCTGTCCGGTTCACGGCGCAGAATGGACAGATATTGCATCCGCGCCTGCCGGAACTTGCCATTGGATTCGTACGCATCGCCCAGGCCTAATCGAATGCGCGGGTCATCGGGCGCCAGTTTCAGTGCCTGCTGGTAGGTACTGATGGCCGCGTCAACTTCGCTCATCTTGTTCTGCGTGTCGGCCAGGGCATACAAGGCCTGCACCGCTTTCGGTTGCAACGCGACCAGACGCTCCAGCAGTGGCTTTGCCTGGGCGAACCGGCCCAGTTTGCGCAAGGCCTGTGCCATGTTGTTCAGTGCATCGGGGTGCTCCGGCACCAGGTCCAGGGCGCGAGTGAAAGCCTGCAACGACTCCTCGGTCAGGTCCATCTTTATGCGCACCATGCCCAGGTCGCTCCAGGTGTTGGCTTCGGCTGGATCCTGCTCGGCCGAGCGGCTCAACAGTTTTTCCGCTTCAGGGAGCGCGCCGAGCTGAAACTGCGCCAGCCCCATATAGTGCAGCGCCTGAGGATCATCCGGCCGCTCTTGCAACGCCTCGGCGTACAGAGCGGCGGCGGCGCGGACATTGCCACGGCGATGCAGGGCGATGCCTTCACGGATGCGGGGATTGACGGGGAGCATGATGGTCGGTCCTGCGGTCGATTAAAAAAAGCGAATGATTCTCTATGTTATCATTTTCGAAAACGAAGCTCTCGCACACTTTCCCGATATGGGCCGCACCACAGGAGATCACCGTGATCCGAATGACCCTGTCCTCTTGTCGACGTAACATCACCGCTCCCGGCAGCACTTTGGGTACCGCGCTCGGTACCATGCTGCTTGCCGCCTCACTCATGAGTAGTAATGCCCTGGCCAGCTACGGCTACTATGTCGGCAAGAATCTCACTGCCGATGGAACCGTGCTTATCGGCGGTACCGGGGAGGAGCCATCCAGTCATTGGCTGGAGATCGTGCCGCGCAGGGAATATGCTGCCGGTAGCATGATCACCGTGGGCGCCACACCGGAAGCACGTCTGCCCGCTACACTGTCGGAGATCCCTCAGGTCAGGGAAACCTTCCGCTACATCACCATGAATTACAGCAGCTACGCGGGTTTCCCGGCACCTATCACCAATGGTGGTCTGAACGAGCATCAGGTGGCGATCCGCGACATCTGGTCCACCTCGCGCAACGAGCTCATCGAGATGACACCGGATGACCAAAGCGGTCCCAACTACAGTGATCTCGCCCGCATCGCCCTGGAAAGAGCGACAACGGCGCGGGAAGCCGCGGAGATCATCGGCGCACTGATCGACGAGCACGGTTACACCACTTATGGCGGTAACTCGCATCTCATCGCCGACGAGAACGAAGGCTGGGTGGTCATCCAGTATGCCGGAGGGCAGGGATTATGGGCTGCCGAGCGTCTCGGCCCGGACGATGTACGGGTCAACTATCCCGGCTATATCGAGGAAGTCCCGGCCGATTACATGGATAACCCCGACTACATGGCATCCCCCAACTTCTACGACTTTGCCATCGGGCAGGGGTGGTATGACGCTGATGCTGGCGAACCACTGAACGCCGACGAGGTCTACGGTATCGGCGGCATCAGCCGCCACCCCGGCACCAAGTTCGTTTCACCCGCTGATATCGAGCAGGAACTGCGAGACATGACACCGGTTACCATCGAGGAGTTCATGGCCCTGGTGCGCGACCCACGCATCGCCGACGACCATGCTGGCTACGGACAGGTCGCCAGCCTGCGCGATGACCTGGAGGATCCCGCGCTGGGTCTGCTCTGGGTGTCGCCTACGGGCTCTGTAACGGCGCCATTTGTCCCGTACTGGATCGGCACACAGAGCGTCCTGCCCGAGTACGGCCTGCACCGTTACCTGACAGAGGGTGCGGCGCCCTCGTTCATCAACCCCGATTTTCAGTTGCAGGAAGCGACCGAGTTCGCCGGCCGTGTCTTCAAGCGCCTGATGTACTACACATGCGCACGTCCGGAAGAACAGCTGGGGCGCGTACAGAGCACCTTCGCTGCCTTCGAGGCAGATATGCTGACGCAGATCCCGGACATTGAACGCCTGGCTCTGATGGGCCTGCGGGAAGAAGCTGCATTGGGCGAGCAACTGTTGACGTACTACAGCCACAGCCGCGCCACCGAGGCGCTGGAGCTGGGCCGCAACCTTCTGGCCGGCATCGAGGCGGAGGTGAAGACGCGCTATGGCATTCCTTCAGCGCCGATAGGGGGCGACATCAATGCCGGCGGGATGGCAGTGACCTGTCTGGTCGGGGCCAATCCCGATCGGCGGGTTGATCAACAGTAGCTTGAGTCCGGAGAGCCCCGGGGGGGCTCAACGACAGAAGACATTCGGACCAGACCGGGTGCTGATATTCTGCCAGTCAGAGGGCTCGCGATAGCCTTCCAGCAGCCGGTGTCGGGCCTCGATGCTGCCAAGCAGCGCCTCACCCAGTTGTAGCGCATCCTCGGCACGTACACTGCTGTAATCATTGAAGACATCGCGTGCCATGCCCGGTTCACCGGCCAGATACAGCGCCGTGGCCCGCTCCTCAATGGTCGCCACTTGCATCATGCTCTCATTCTCAAAAGCGGTCAGCGCCTCGGTCACCTCCGGCAGGAAGCGGTCGGGTGCATCACAGGTGTAGTACATCAAGCGCTTGTACAGACGGCCGGCGAACTGAGAGGCTTCCTGTACGGCAAAGTCGGGTGTCACGAAGCGGGTCGCCTCGCCCTTGGTCAGGTAGCGATGCTTGCGGTATTCCGGCAGCACATCGGTACCACCCATCCAGTAAGGGACAAATGGCGCGGTCACTGAGCCGGTCGGAGCCACCCACAGACTGAGAAAGTCGGACCACGATATATTCTGACGCAGATGAGCCACCTGGCCATAACCGGCCGGGTCACCGGCGATCAGCGGATCGCGGACATAGTCCATCATGTCGCGCAGCGTCACGCCACCGTCGGCGGCGTCTTCCAGCGCGCGTGCCTCGATGATCTGCACGGCTTCGGAACGACCCTGGCCATTACCGTAGATCTCGTTGGGGTTGAACGCTTCTCCCGAGTCAGGATCGTACCAGCCCTGATCGACGGCAAAGGAGATGAAGTTCTCCGACCCCATGTAGTCATCGCGCTCAAGAAAGTCGAGCGGAATGTCTTCGATGTAACCGGGGTAGGACATACGGACATCATCCGGCCCCAGCCGTTCCGCGATCCACAGTCCCTGGCCGCCGGCGAAGTTGAACACGACCCAGCCTTCGTTCTTGTCGGCGAACATGTGGGAATTGCCACCATAGGTGGAATAACCAAACTCGTCCATCAGCGCACCGATGATCTCCACCGCTTCGCGTGCGGAGGTGGCGCGCTCCATGGCAATTCGCGACAGGTCACTGTAGTTGGGGCCGGTCTGCGGGTCCGGCGTCATTGCTGCCAGTTCGGGCCGGGACGGTGCCCAGATGTCACGCGCGGCGACACCGTGCTCATTCAGACCACCATTGGTCAGTGGCGGCGGAAAACCCTCGTAATCCGAATAACTCATGGTGATGTACTTCGCCGTGGTGCGGACCTGAGGGATTTCGGTCAGCTGTCCCGGATAGGTGGCCTGGTCGTCCACGCCGACGATGATGGTGGCACCTTCCGGGTGGGTCCGGCGCGGCACGATTTCCAGCCAGTGACTGGATACTTCCTCGCCGGTGCCACCGATCAGCACGCTGCCATCGGCGGTCAGGTTCTTGCCGACGTAGATGCCGTAGCTGGCCATCGCGGACAGGGACGGTAGCAGGGCCAGGGCAGCAACAAATACAGGTATCAATCGCTTCATGTTAGGTTTCCTTTCTGTGTGTTCAAACAAAAAGGGGGCTTCCGTAGACAGAAGCCCCCCCTTAACGGTCAGTTCATCGAACAGGATCAGAACTGATAGCGCAGCCCCATTGTCATGCGCTGCTGGTCAATGAACATGACGCCGTAGCCGGGGTTACCCTGCTTGGCGACCATGATGTCTTCATCGAACACATTCATCCAGTTGAAGTACACCTCCGCGCCTTCCAGGGGGCCGGAATACGGCGTGTACGAGGCATGGATGTCGAAACGTTCATGCGCGCCGACATCCTGCTGCTGGCCGTAACGGTCGACGTTGCTGGTACCTTCAACGAACGAGTAGTCGCCACTGACTTTCAGGGTGGCACCAATCCGGAAACCGGCCGCCGCACCTTCCAGAAACTCATAGGTGCTGGTGATGGCACCGGAGTTCTTCGGCGTGGTTCGCGGCGGTGTGCCACGGTTGTTGTTCGGGTTCAGAATCTCGGCATCCATCCAGGCATAGTTGGCCATGACGTTCCAGCCCGGCAACACTTCGCCGACAATTTCGAACTCGGCACCGGTTGCTTCCTGGCTGCCTTCCAGCACCGTGCTGCCAAAGCCGCCGAATGAGCCCAGGAACGAGCTGGATACTGCGATGTTGGTGATCTCGTAATCGAACACCGCCACCGACGTGCCTACGGCACCGTCGAACATCTCGGTCTTGAAGCCAATCTCGTGCTGCTCCATTTCCTGCGGTGCACTGACCGTCACACCGGCTTCATTGGTGTAGGTCTGCGGCTCGAAGCCCTGGCTGTAGTTGTAGTACACGCGCCCGTCGTTGATGAAATTCCAGTTGTCGAGCAGGTGATAGGTGAAACCGATACGGGACACCACTTTGGAGAAGTCGACGACATCGCGTTCCGGTGGGTCGAGTTGCTCACCGCGGTTACGCGGAATGGTCGTCACCGACTCACTGTCGTGGTACACGGCGCCGGCCAGCATCTGCAGGCGGTCGGTCAGGGTGAACAGCCCCTGCAGACTGATCTTCACATCCTCGACTTCCTCCAGCAGTATCTGGCGCACGCCGAAATGCTCCTCACGATCCTCAGTGACGGGTGTGAACACGGAGCCATCGCGGAACCGCGTGGTGCCGTTGTAGACTTCGTCCGTATACCAGTCCATGTTGGCATAACCCTGGAAGCCGGAATTCAGCAACTGGAAGCGGTCCGGTTCAAGATCCTTGCGATATTCCAGCGCTGCGAAGAACTGGTGCTCCCGGTCAAGGGCGTCAAAGTCGCCACCCAGTGACTGGTTAAAGGTCAGCTCTTCACCGCCACGTTCCACATCATAGGAGTAGATGTAGATCTCGTCGTCACCCAGCGAGTAGGCACCGAAAGGCCCGAAGGGGTAGTAGTAACCCAGTTCTTCTTCATACTTGTGCCAGGCCAGTTTGCTGTTGGCAGTCCAGCCGTTGTCGAGGCGGTGATCAAGTTCCAGTATGCTGAAGTCGATGTCAGCGGTTTCGTTGGAATAGTCCGGGTGCGAAAAATACCAGGTTTCCGGATCGGCGTCGGGCAGTTCCAGATTACCTGCCTGATTCTGCACCAGCGCGCCCCCGTCCCACGGATCGGTATTGCGATGTTGCTGGTAATGCGTCCAGGTCAGGGACGTGTCATAGGACAGGTTCCAGTTCAGTGAGCCGAGCCACATAGCCTCGTAGTTGGGGAAGTCCTCGCCCTGGATGTCCAGTGGCAAGCCGTACTCCTGGTAGCTGCCCACGAGACGGCCGGAAAGAGTGCCATCCTCGTTCAGGGGGGTGTTAATGTCAGCATAGACTTTGTGGCTGTCGTAGCTGCCGGCCTCGACGCCGAATTCCATGCTACGCACGGGATTCGCCTTTTTGAGGATGGAGTTGATCTCGCCACCGAAACCGCCGGTAACACCGTAGATGGCAGTGGCCGGGCCACGAACCACTTCGGTGCGCTCCACGGCATCGCCGCGAATGGAGGTGACGGCGTTGTCCAGGCGGATGCTGTCGACACGGCGCTGCAGGCTGAACACGCCACGCATGACGATCTGGGAGAAACCGAAACCGTAGCCGGACCGCTGCACGCCCGGTATCAGATCTGTTGCCTCATAGGCATTCTGGGCATTAACGGTGCGCATCATTTCCGGCGTCAGCACGGACACGGCCTGCGGCGTCTCCACCAGGCTCATGTTCAGGCCGGTGGCGGTGTTCTGCTCTTCAGGGCGGAATTGGCGTGCGACACCACGCACCACCACTTCTTCTATGGCCGGTGCTTCCTGTGTAGCGACGGGCTGGGCCTGGGCGGCCGCGGCAGAAATGAGCGCCGATGATGCCAACAGAGTCGGCAGAATGCGGTGAGGAAAGATCGAGCGGGAGTTTCCCATTGAGATACCTTTTTTTTAGGTGAATGGAGAGCTCTCACAGTGTTTTTCGACCCGTAATGGGCCAGTTTATTATTGCGCGGAGCGTTTAGGGGAGGACGGGATTGTACCGTAATCTCCAAATACATTCAAATTCAGGTATTTAGGCCAAGCCAAGACAGGGCTGGCGAAATAAATTGCATTGACGTCAGGTGTGAATATGCAGGATATTCAGAGGTCGGCCCGGCTGGGCGGAATATTTACAGAACTGGACAGGATATTGTTATGAACAAACTGGACGCCCTCAAAAAAATGACCACGGTGGTAGCTGACACGGGTGATTTTGAGGCCATCAGGCGGTTCACCCCGCAGGACGCGACGACCAACCCCTCCCTGCTGCTGAACGCAGCCCGGCAATCACAATACGCCGAGCTGGTGGAGGACGCCATCGCCTTCGGGCAGCGCATGGGCAGTAGCTCTGAGGCGCGCACCGACGCTGCCATGGACAAGCTGGCAGTCAACTTTGGCCAGCGTATCGCGGCTACCGTGCCCGGTTATGTTTCCACCGAAGTCGATGCCGGACTGTCCTTTGATACGGAAGGCACCATCCGCAAAGCCAACAGCCTGCTGGAACTCTATACCCAGGCTGGCGTGGACACCTCTCGCATACTGATCAAAATTGCGGCGACCTGGGAAGGTATTCAGGCCGCGCGCCATCTGGAAAAGGACGGCATCAAGTGCAACCTGACCCTGCTGTTCGGCTTTAACCAGGCGGTTGCCTGTGCCGAAGCCGGTGCGTTTCTGATCTCGCCTTTTGTCGGACGCATTCTGGACTGGTACAAGGCCAGCACGGGCAAGGACTACACGGCAACAGATGATCCTGGCGTATTGTCGGTGCAACGCATTTATCGCTACTACAAGACCCATGGCTACCCCACCATCGTGATGGGGGCGAGTTTCCGTAATACCGGTGAGATAGAAGCACTGGCTGGCTGTGACCGGCTCACCATTTCGCCGGCTTTGCTGGAGCAACTGGCGGCCGATGAGGGCGAGTTGCCGCGGGCGCTGACGCCGGATCAGGTGAGTGAGGAAAAACACTTCAGTCTGCCGGAAGCGAATTTCCGCTGGCAGCTGAATGAGGATGCCATGGCCACGGAAAAACTGGCCGAGGGTATCCGCAAGTTCCACGCAGATTACCTGGCTTTGCGCGGCGTGCTGGAAACGCGCTAACGCTGTGCTCTGACAACAAATGCTCGGGCAAAAAAACGGCCAGAGCCGGTGTGTCGGGCTCTGGCCGTTCGGGTTGGTCGTCTTGCGCAGATATCTTGTTAACGTGAACCGGTTACCCCGCAAGTTTCGCTGCGATGCGTGCCACGTGCTCGCCCTGATGACGGGCGATGGCCAGTTCGCGCTCGTCCGGCTGACGGGAACCGTCGCCGCCGGCCAGGGTGGTCGCACCGTAGGGAGTGCCGCCGCTGACCTGCGAAATATCAAACAGCTCTGGCGCGGTGTAACCCAGCGGTACAATTACCATGCCGTGATGGGCCAGCGTGGTCCAGGTGGAGGTAATTGTCATTTCCTGGCCACCGCCGGTGCCGGTTGAAGCAAACACGCTGGCGACTTTGCCTGCCAGTGCGCCTTTAGCCCACAAACCGCCGGTCTGGTCCCAGAAGTTGCGCATCTGCCCGGACATGTTGCCGAAGCGGGTAGGTACGCCCAGGATAATGGCATCGTAGTCGGCCAACTCTGCCGGACTGGCGATGTCGGCAGCCTGTTCGGTCTTGCCGCCGGCCTCTTTGAAGGCCTCTGTCGGCATGGTTTCCGGCACACGTTTGATGGTAACCTCGGCGCCCTCGACACGAGTCACGCCTTCGGCAACGGCTTGCGCCATGGTTTCAATATGGCCGTACATGGAATGGTAAAGCACTAGTACTCGAGTCATGGATGATTCCTCCTGCTAAAATGACTGATAGCATAATAAGCGAAGAACATCCGATGAATGCCGCAATAATTTGCGTCTAAACATCGATAAATCAGATATTTTGCCGGAAAGTTCGTTGACCCGTGGCAATCGGGTTCGGACTAGCATCCGGCAACCTGCAATTGGGATATGGAGAGCAAGCCGCTATGAGAAGACTGTTTTCGTTTCTGGGCCGGATCATCGATGCCGTCCGCGTGGTGTTGGCACGCCTGGTGTTCCTGCTCTTTGTGGGCTTCGTGTTGTTCCTTGTGTTTTCCGGCCCGGAACCGTTAACCGTGCCTGAGGGGTCGGCGCTGGTGTGGGCGCCGTCCGGTGTTATCACCGAGCAACGCACCCAGGCCAATCCCGTCGACCTGTTGCTGGGCCCGGCACTGCCGGCAAACTCCGTGCTACAGGACCTGCAGGACGCGCTGACGCGGGCCAAAACCGACGACCGCATCACGGCACTGGTGCTGGACCTGGAGAATCTGCTTGGCGTCAGCCCGGCCCATCTGGAAATCCTGGGCGACGCGCTGGCGGACTTCAAGGACAGCGGCAAGCTTGTTTATGCCTACGGTGACTACTTTTCTCAGGGCCAGTACGCGCTGGCCTCTTACGCTGACACCATTACCCTGCATCCCATGGGTAGCATCATGATCACCGGCTATGGTGGCAACCAGCTCTTTATTCGCGATCTGCTCGACAGACTCAACATCAACGTCCATGTGTTTCGCGTCGGCGAGTTCAAGTCTGCTGCCGAGCCATTTACCCGGATGGACATGTCTGACGAGGCGCGGGCCGATGCGCAGAATCTGTTGGGAGAACTGTGGTCAGGCTATCTGGCGCGGGTAGCGCCCAACCGTGAGCGCAGCCCGGGCGATCTGCAGAATTATGCTGACGGTTTCCCCGGGTTGCTGGCGGCCGCCGGCGGTGACATGTCGCGTGTCGCGTTCGAACAGGGGCTGGTTGACAATATCGCCGGTGTCGACAGTTTCCGGCGTCAGGTGGCGGCCAGCGTTGGTGTCGAAGACGGCAGCTTCCGGCAGATTCACTTTCAGGACTATCTCGCTGCAACCGATCGTATACTGCCGCCACTCAATGAGCAGATCGCAATCATTGTGGCGCAGGGCACCATCATGCCCGGCGAGCAGTCACAGGGGCTGATCGGCGCGGACAATGTGTCCGAACTGGTGCGCATGGCGCAGCAGGACGATGCCGTCAAGGCGCTGGTGCTGCGTATCGACTCACCCGGTGGAGCGGCGTTGGCGTCGGAAGAGATTCGCGCCGCGCTGGCGCAATTCCAGCAATCGGGCCGACCTGTCGTGGTGTCCATGGGCAGTACGGCGGCTTCGGGTGGTTACTGGATTGCCGCAACAGCAGACAGGATCCTGGCGTCATCGTCGACCATCACCGGCTCTATCGGTGTGATCGGCATGATTCCCACCTTTGAAGACGCGCTGGACTACCTGGGTATTGGTGTGGATGGCGTCAGCACGACCGAGCTGTCGCGAACAGGCGATCCGTTAAGCGGCATGGATGAGGTGATGAGCACGATTTATCAGAGCACCATTGATGACGCCTATCAGCGCTTTATTCAGCTGGTGTCTGATGGTCGCGACATACCGCTGGCCGAGGTTGATGCGATGGCGCAGGGTCGGGTCTGGACCGGCGCCCAGGCGCTGGAACTGGGGCTGGTCGATGAGCTCGGCGACCTGGAACAGGCAATTGCCTCGGCAGCCGGCCTGGCCGGCCTGCAAAGCTGGCAGGAAGTTTATGTGGAACGCCCGTTAAGTTTTGGCGAACAGTTGTTGATACAGATGATGGACAATATGGGTGCATCACAGGTTCTCGGCAGTTGGGGCGACAGCATGCGCGGTGCGGCCTCAGTGGGGGGCGCGCTGGACGTGTCACGCGCGTTGGCGGGTCTGCCTGCGCATGAAGTGCGGCGCTGGCAATCCCTGATGAATCTGGTGCTGCCGGAGAACTACCCGGCACAACGTCTGCGCACTCTGATGGTCTGTGACCTGTGCGTTTTGTCTCCGCGCTAGCGGCCAAAACCGTTCTCTACGCCCTGACCGGCTGTCTGCTGGTGCTGGGCGTTATACGTTATTATCCGCTGGCGGCCATGAACCTTTCCGGCCTGCTGGTGGTGGTGCTGGTGCTGTCATGGCTCGCGTTTCAGTATCTGTCGCGGGTCCATCTGATGCGCCGCCACGCGCTTCTGAGTCATGTCACCAGTGAAGGCAGTCGACTGCGACGTCTGTTCTGGGACAGTTTGCTGCAGCGTCTGGTGCTGATTGTTGTTGCCCTGGCCAGCGCCGTGATCGCGCTGACCATGACCAGTGAACTCTCGGAACTGGAATGGCTTGTTATTGCTGGCAGTCTGCCGCTGTTTCTGATGTGTTACGGGCTCAGCTATCGGTGGTTCGCCGCCGAGCTAACCCCGCAATACCGTCTGCCGGTGCTGCTCAGAATAAGTCACCGCAGCACGCTGGCAGTCAGCGCCGTCATACTGATGCTGCTGCAGTTCTACATTGCCGACGTGCCGGACACACGTCATCTGAATCTGGCGACAGTACTGCAGACCGGTTATCAGCGGCAGGCCGGTGAAGCAGTGCTGGCGCCGGTTGGCGTGTTGCTGGGTATCAATGCCGCGCTTAATGATGGCATGTGGCACCTGATGGAGCTGGCGGCCGCCAGTGACACGCTGCTGACGCCGGTCAGGCTGGGTGTGTGGCTTGTCTTTCTGCTGGTCAATGCGCTCAAGCTGGGTGCGATCTGGGTGCTGTTGCTGGGGCTGGTGACACTGGTGGCAGGGCGTCAGGCAAGTGATGCGGCGACGCTGGGCGCAACGCCGTTCAGTCGATATTTCAGTATCGCGATGATCGTGCTGCTGCTGGTTTATCTGCTGTTGACCCAAATCAATATCGGTTCCTATCTGGTACCGCAGCAGGACTCCCGCGCAGGCGCGCAGCCACAGCCACTGCCCGGGCCGGTTGATCCATGTGCCAATGTTGATGTCGGCCAGCAGCTTCAGCAACAGCAGGCACTGGCGAATCAGGCGCAACAGGCATTGTCGGCGCAACAGCAGGCCATGCTGGACCGCATTAACCGCGACATCGACGTTCGCGTTGAACGCGCATTTGCTCCGGCTGCTGGCGGCGTCGAACGCTTTCTTGACTGGAACTTCAGTTTGCGCGGCCAGTATACCCAGCTGGCATTCATGGGCCGCTCAGTGGTTGCCGAAAACACATTTGCCGACTATATCGGTGATCAGATCGACGCCTATGTTGGCAGCGTTGTTGAGCCGGGGCTTGGCGATATAAATGCGGCCGTGGCCAGCGGTTTCAATGAACAGGTGCGGCAGATTTATCGGGTGCAGGATGCGCTGATGACACAGCTGCTGGCAACAGCGGACTGCCTGGCGCTGCCGGCACCGACACTGGCATTGGATGACTACATGGACAAGTCGCTGGTCGGTGCCGGCTCGGGCGCTGGCATCATCGCCGCCCGCGCCAGCATGCGCATGGGCTCGCGAGTGGTAAGTCGCACGGCGAGCAAACGGGTGATCTCCGGAGGCTTTGCCCGTCTGACCGGTCGCCTGGCGACCAGCGCCGCCGCCGGCGGCACCGGCGCGTTGTGTGGTCCACTGGTGTTTATTTGTGCGCCGGTGCTGGCGGCGGCAACCTGGGTGGGAACGGATCTGTTGATCAATGAAGTGGATGAGTCACTCAACCGGGAGCAGATGCGGGCAGACATGATGGCGGTACTGGCCGAAGACGAGGCAGCCATGAAGGCCGCTCTGAAAGATGCCTATACCGGCGCCGCGCAACAAATGTTTGCCGATATCGAGGCCTATCAGCAGCGTCGTTTTAATATCAATCGCGACGCGTTTCCGCCGCAGTAGTGGCAGACAGAACCCGGGCGGCAGTGCTGGCATTCTGTTGCAGGTGCGCCGGATTAATGGTGCCGGCGATGATCGATGTGACACCCGGCCGGGCGAAGATGAATCGCATGTGTTGAGTGATCGCGTCGGCCGCGTTGTGGTGGTCACTCAAGGCGTGGCCACTGTCAAACGCCTTTTTGATCAGTACGCCTTTTTGCAATTTATGGGCATGATCAATGACTGCCGCTTCCTCTGTGTGACCAGGGTTGTAACTGACCATCACCACATCGCACAGCGTGGCGGCGATCAAGCCACCGGCCAGGGTTTTACCGGATAGCCCGAATGCCCGTATCAGTCCCTGCTCGCGACACCGCATCAGGGTTTCAAAACAATCACTGTGTTCAATGACCTGCCTGTCATTGCCATCAGAGTGCACCAGCACCAGATCCAGATAGTCGGTCTGCAACCGTTTCAGGCTGCGCTCGATACTGCGGCGGGTGTGGCTGGCGCTGAAATCGAACAACGACTTGCCGTCGACAAACTCTTCGCCGGTCTTGCTGCAGATCACCCAGTCCTGACGACGCTGCATTAGCTGGCCCAGACGCTCTTCACTGTTGCCATAGGCCGGTGCGGTATCAATAAAGTTGATGCCCAGCTCCTGTGCCTGATGCAGCAGTGCACGCACGGCGTCATCATCCGGGATGCTGAATTTATCGGGATACTTGACGCCTTCGCTGCGTCCGAGCTTGACGGTGCCCAGTCCCAGGCAGGAGACGTCAATGCCGGTGCTGCCCAGCGGCCGACGAGGCAGTGTCGGCATCAGCGCATTGCCTCCCATGGTGCGGGAGCAATGTCCGGTGTCGGCAACAAATCGTTAAGCACTTTCAGCGTGGGCAGAGAGTCGTCCCGGTCCATCAGCGATTGGGTGTCCAGTATGTCCACCACCGAGTCGCCCAGGTTGGGACACAGGGTCAGCTTGGTCGGCCAGCATACCAGCACCGGGCCGCATGCCTCGACATAGGCATTGTCAGGGCGTTGCTGATCGCTCACTTCGGGTTCGGCGCGATTGATGAAAAAGCTGCTCCAGACCGATTGGCTGAAGTCCATCCAGGGGAACAGCGACTGCAGTTCCTCGCGTGCGAAGGCTTGCTGTTCCTGTTCGCTGCGCTGCATGCCGGATTCCGCCAGTTCGCCGCCCAGATACCAGATCCATTGCCCGCCGTTGTTCTCTTTGCAAGGATGCGCTGTCAGTGTCAGTCGCGGCGTCATGCCCAGGCTGTCACCGATACAATGCACATAAGGGGGTGCGGGGTGGGCGACCTTGACCGTCACCATGTGCAAGGGTCGACGCTGCATGGCCGGAGGAGTCAGGGTGTAAGGGTGTTCCCAGTCTGCCAGCAACGCCTCATTGCCTTCGCCAGCGCACAAAATCACGCGCGCGGCCTGCAAGGTGACTGCGGAGTCGCCGGTATCCAGTGTCAGCTCGGCGCCGTCATCGCTGCTACTTAGCTGGATATCCCGGCACTGGAACAGGCGGTCACGCCAGGGCGCGGCCAGCGTGCTAATCAGCGAGGGAGTATCCACCACAAAGTCGGTCAACTGATATACCGTACCCGGTATTTTATGCTTGTCAGTGTCCCGGAAAAACGCGGGATACTGCGCCGGTTTCAGGGCGTCGATACGGCCACGCAAGGCCTTGCTGCCAAGAAATGCTTTCAGGCGTGAACGGTAGCTGCCGCTGGACCACATATAATAATGCGATGACAGCACCCGGCAGCCCTGCAGGTCCAGCTCGCCGTCGCCCTGCAGGCAGGCGCGCCAGCGCTCGGGCATGCCGGCTATGGCGCTGCTGGCCGGGCTCAGGTTGCCATTCAGTGCGTACTTCAGGCCGCCGTGAATGATGCCCTGTGACGCCAGGGTCTGGCCGCCGCCCAGGGCATGCTTTTCCAGCAAAATGGTGTCATAACCGGCCTGATTGAGACGGTTGAGCAACCACAGGCCGGCAATGCCGCCGCCGATGATGGCGATTTGTACCTTGAGATGTGTGCTCATAGCCATTTGCGCTGGGTGCATATTCCTGTAATGATCCTCGCTTTACGGCGTCAATGGTAGCACGCTGGCGCATGACTGCGCATTGACTCGAAGGGAATTCGCGTGAACAGAGCCATCTACAACTTTGTATTTTATTTGCTGCTGCCGATCATTGTGCTGCGTCTGTTGTGGCGTGCGCTGGTGCTGCCGGCGCCGGCCTATGCCAAGCGCTGGGGCGAGCGTCTGGGATTTGTCGAGCTGGCGCATGCCAATCGCCGTGAGCAGCGCTGGATCTGGGTGCATGCGGCCTCGGTCGGCGAATCGGTGGCAATCTCTCCCCTGGTGACCCGCTTGCGTGAGCAACAACCGGATTGGGGCATCGTGGTAACAACGATGACACCGACCGGCTCCGAGCGTATCGAGGAACTGTTTGGCAGCGATGTTTGCCATGTGTACGCGCCTTACGATTACGCCGGGGCTGTGAAACGGTTTCTGAATACTTTCAAGCCGGCCATGGTGATTCTGGTGGAAACCGAGCTGTGGCCAAATCTGGTGCACTACAGCAAAAAAAGCGGCGCCCGCATCATGGTGGCCAACGCGCGGCTGTCGGAAAAATCCTATCGCGGTTATCAGAAGTTTTCCGGGCTGGGCAAGCCCATGCTGCAAAAGATCGATTGCATTGCGGCGCAGGCCTCAATGGACGCCGAACGTTTTCGTCGTCTGGGCGTGTCGGAGCAGGCACTGCATATCACCGGCAGTATGAAATTCGATGTCAGTCTGCCAGACAATCTGCCGGCGAAGACGGCCGCCATGGCGCAGCGCATAGAAGGCAGCCGGCCGGTCTGGATTGCTGCCAGCACCCGCGATGGTGAAGAAGAGAAGGTGCTGGCTGCGTTCACGCAGATCAAGCGCGATATACCCGCTGCGCTGTTGATTCTGGTGCCACGTCACCCGGAAAGATTTGCGCCGGTGGAACGCCTGTGCCTGAAACAGTCGTTGCGCGTGGTCAGGCGCAGCAGCGAAGAATCGGTTGCTGCGGCGACCGACGTATTTCTGGGCGACAGCATGGGCGAGATGTTGATCTATTATGGCCTGGCACAGCTGGCCTTTGTCGGCGGCAGTCTGGTCGACACCGGGTGTCAGAATGTGCTGGAACCCGCTGCTCTTGGTTTGCCGGTGCTGGTGGGGCCGTCGCAGTTCAATTTCCAGACCATCTGCGAGCAGTTGACAGATGTAGGTGCGCTGCAAACAGTGGCGGATGAAAACGAGCTCGCCCGTGAAGTCGTTCGTCTGCTACAGGACGATGAGGCGCGCAGCGCCATGGGCGACAAAGGCAAGGCGGCGGTGGCCGCCAACAAGGGCGCGCTGGACCGGATTTATGATCTTGCGGTCCAGTACCTGGCTCTTTAAACGCTTTCTCGCTTAAACGCTTTCTCGCTTAGACGCTCACTCGCGCAGCCGCTTACTTGCGTAATCCCTTTCTGGCCTCCTGCTTTGCCGCTTAACGGCTTCCCGTCACAGCGTTTCGGGTCAGGTTGTCGGCGCCGTCGACGGTGGCCAGCACATTATCCTCAATACGGATGCCACCGAAAGGCATCAACGCTTCAGTCAGTGTCCAGTTAATTGATTTTGCCATCGCCGACTTGCGTGCTGTTTCCAGCAATGCCGGGATAAAATACAACCCTGGTTCGATGGTTACCACGGCGCCGGCGTCCAGCGAGCGCGTATTGCGCAAGCCCGGCCATGCGTCGGGAGGCGGGGCGAGCTCGCCGCTGCGGTTGGCAAGCCGGCCGCCGACATCGTGCACCTGCAGACCCAGCAGGTGACCCAGGCCATGCGGAAAATAAACGGTGCTGGTGCCATTGCTCACCAACGTTTCTGCGTCACCATGGCAGATGCCAGCGTCCACCAGTAACTGTGCGATCGCCAGATGCGCCTGCCGGTGCAGGTCCGCAAATGACACGCCCGGTTTGACGCTGCCCACCAGGGTTGCCTGCAAGGTCTGCATGCCGTTCAGCAAATCATGGAATACCGGATGCGCATCGTCGGCAGCCCAGGTGCGCGTGATATCGGAGCAGTAGCCGTACGCGCGGCAACCGGCATCGATCAGCAACACCTTATTGGCCGGCTTGCTGGCGCGGTCGGCATAACGCCGCTTGTTCTGGTAGTGCAGTATCGCGGCTTTTTCGTTCAGCGCGATGATGTTGGAGTAGGGCAGCTCCTGATCCAGCACCCGACAGGCGGCCAGATAGGCATGATGGATATCATATTCGTCGCCGCCGGCGCGGAACGTTTGCTCCGCGGCGGCGTGGCCAGACAATGCGTGCGCATTGGCTTCGCGCAGGCGGCTGATCTCGTAGTCGGTTTTCACGGCGCGATCGTAGTCCAGCCACGACAGTAAAGACGCCGGGTTGATTGCCGCAGCGGGCACGCCCAGTTCGACGGCCAGCGTCCGGTTTTCGCCCAGAAATACCAGTGAGCTGACCTGCGGCAGCAGCGAAGCCAATTCAGACAGGTTCTCCATGCAGGTGATGTCGACACAGTCCGCCCACCAGCTTTCGGTGGTCAGCGTCTGGTCATGCCAGAAGTCGCGCGGCACCAGAGCCAGCACACGCGGTTTGTGGCCAGGCACAAACAGCACGAACTGATCCGGCCGGTCCAGCGGCGCCCAGCGCAGAAAGTGCCCCCAGGCTTTGAACGGCGGCGCGTGGTCGTCGGCAAAATAGTTGTGACTGCTGCCGCTGTGTACCAGAATGGCGTCGCAATCGGGCATAGTCTGTTGCAGGGCTTCGCCCCAGCTGTGCTCAAGTGCGGTGATATGTTGCTGAAATAGCGTTTGAGTGTTCATGCTGTGGGATAATACGCGAAAATGCGGTTTCACACATCGCCCCGCCGAGGAAATACTGTCCCCTGATGACCTCCGAAGACACACAGCTTCCGCCCCGTCAGCGCAAAATCATCCATTGTGATTGTGACTGCTTTTATGCGGCCATCGAAATGCGCGATGATCCGTCTCTGCGTGGCAAGCCACTGGCGGTGGGTGGTGCCAGTGAGCGCCGGGGTGTGGTGGCCACCTGCAATTATGAGGCGCGGCGCTTTGGTATCCACTCGGCGATGCCAACGGCGACGGCGCTGCGGCGGTGCCCGGACCTGATTGTGGTGCCGCCGCGCATGGACGTGTATCGGGGCGTGTCGCGTCAGGTGCAGCAGATTTTTGCCGACTACACCCCGCTGATCGAACCGCTGTCGCTGGACGAGGCCTTCCTGGATGTCAGTGCGGCAGAGTCATTTCAGGGCAGCGCCACCCTGATTGCGCAGGATATTCGCAATCGTGCGCGGGAGACCCTGGGCATCACCTTGTCTGCCGGTATCGCGCCCAACAAGTTTCTCGCCAAAATTGCCAGCGACTGGGAAAAGCCCGATGGTCAGTTTGTCATCCGGCCGGAACAGATAGACGCATTTGTCTTGCAGTTGCCGGTGAAAAAACTGTTTGGTGTCGGCAAGGTGACGGCTGCCCGCCTGCATGCCATGGGCGTGCAGACCTGCGCCGATCTGCGCGACTTCAGCGAAGAGTCGCTGCTGGCGCAGTTTGGCACCTTTGGCGCGCGGCTGTTTCAGTTATGCCGCGGCATCGACGACCGCGAGGTGAAAGTGGAGCGCCAGCGCAAGTCGCTGAGCGTGGAAAACACGTTTGCCCAGGATCTGGCGGATTTACCGGCCTGCATTGAGCGCCTGTACGAGTTGCATGCACAGATGCTCAAGCGCTGGCAGCCGCTGCAGTCGCGCTATAAAGTGGCGGGCACTTTTGTAAAACTTAAATTCAATAACTTTATTTCCACCACTGCCGAACAGAGTGCCGATTCATGTGAGCTGGATCTGTTTCCGTCGCTGATGGCACTGGCCTGGGCCCGCCACCAGCGCCCGGTGCGGTTGATCGGAGTGGGCGTCAGGCTGGTGCCCAGAGACGAGCGGGCCGCCGATCAACTGGCGCTGCCACTGGAGCTGTGACGCGCATCTGTTGCTCCGGTCAGTCGCGCACCCGCATCAGACCTTCCTGACACACGGAGGCTACCAGCACCCCGTCACGGGTAAAGATGTTGCCGCGATTGAAGCCACGCGCCTGTGATGAAGACGGGCTGTCCTGTGCATACAACAGCCAGTCATCGGTGCGGAACGGGCGATGGAACCACATGGCGTGGTCCAGGCTGGCGATCTGCAACTTGGGGTCGAACAGGCTCTGCCCGTGCGGGCGCAGACTGGTCTGCAGCAAGGTCATGTCCGACGCGTACGCCAGCAGGTGGGCGTGGCGATCGTAGTCAGCCGGCAGCTCACTGTTGACGCGGAACCACACGCTGGTCACCGGCTCTTTCGGGGTATCGTCGAACAGGCTGTTGATATCGACATGACGCAGATCCACGGCGAACTGGCGGGAGAAGCGCTCCAGCAGATCCTCACTGATCTTGCCGCGAAAGCGTTCCGCCATTTCCTTTCGGCTGGCGCATTCCTCCGGAGGTGGCACGTCCGGCATCTGCGCCTGGTGTGACAGGCCCTCTTCCGGAATCTGAAACGACGCAGCCATGTTCAGAATGGCTTTGCCGTGCTGCATGGCCACCACGCGGCGAGTGGTAAAGCTGCGGCCATCGCGGATGCGATCAACATGAAAAATGATCGGCTGATCAAGGTCGCCGGGGCGCAGGAAGTACGCATGCAGGGAATGCACATGGCGATCGTCCGGCACTGTGTGGCTGGCGCTCAACAGCGCCTGCGCCAGCACCTGACCACCGTAAACACGAAACCAGCCTTCGTTCTTGTGTGCGCTGCGGTACAGATTCTCATCGAGCTTCTCCAGCTCAAGATGATTAAATAGTTGTTGCAGCTGCTGGTTCTCCAGTGCGTTCGGGGTGACTGCCATGTGCTTTGTTCCCTTCAAGGTAAAACGGGGTCGTGAAACCGGTTGTCGATCTGAAGACACAAGTTTAACAGCTATCCATGCGTTCGCCGAGAGCGAGTGACCGTTCACCGGCAGCCGCTTTACCCCTTCATGCGCCGGGCGTATGATCGATGTTCAGCAAAAATAACAACAACTGATCTCTCACAGGAGACTGATATGCGACACCAGACCCTGACTCTTGCTGCCGTAGTGGCGATCGCTGCGGCCGCCACCTGGATGCAAACCCCGCCCGCAGTAGCGGCAGATGCCAACACCGAAGCGGTCAAACAACAGTTTATCGGCCACTATGAACTGGTCAGCTTTATCCAGTATCCGGCCACTGGCGGCGAAGTGGATGCCAACTACATCGGCCGTATCATGTATGACGAGCACGGCCATATGTCGGCTCAGGGTATGCCGAAAGACCTGCCGGCGCGTGCCGCGCAGACCACCGAACTGGTGCGCGGCGGGTTTGCGTACTGGGGGCCGGTAACCTGGGATGTCGCCAATAACAGAGTTACCCACCATGTTGAAGGCTCTCCGACCCGCGGCAGCTGGGTAGGTGAGGACAATGTGCGCTATTACGAATTTACTGATGATGGCTTGCTGAAGCTGTCGATCCGCGACAACAACGGCCGCACGACAGGTACGCTGACCTGGCGTCGTATCGGCGACTGAGTCGCCGGCCAGCGTGATCGGATACACGAGCGATAAGGCTGAATATGGCAGTACAGACAGTTCTCGCCTGCAATGGCGGCAGTTCCACGCTCAAACTTGCCCGTTTCACGCCTGCCGCAGACGGCACGGGCTGGCAGCAGAGCACCCGCACTCTGGAAGGTGATGCGGCAGCCTTGCTGCGCGATTTTGTCGCTGACCTTGACGCCACGTCGGCCCCTGATGCGATTCTGCATCGCATTGTTCATGCCGGTGGCGTGGGCGAGTGTGCCGAGCGCATTGATACCGATGTCAGGAATCGTATTCGCCACTGGCTTCCGTTGGCGCCACGCCACAATGGTCTGGCCCTGAGCCTGATAGATCATCTGCACGAACATCTTCCCGCGGTGCCGCAATTTGCCATCTACGATGCCGGGCTGTACGCCGGTCTGCCCGCCGAGGCCGCAAGTTATGCGTTACCGGCTGAGCTGTCGCCGCGCTGGCCGGTGCGGCGTTACGGTTTTCACGGGCTGGCGCACCGCAGCCAGTGGCGGCAGGTTCAGGCGCTGTCACGACAGCAGGCAACAGCGCCCCGACGCGTGATCAGCCTGCAGTTGGGCAGTGGCTGTTCTGTCAGTGCCTGGCTCGACGGCAAAGTGGTAGATACCAGTATGGGCTTTACTCCGCTCGATGGCGTCATGATGGCGCGCCGCAGCGGTGCACTCGACCCGGGCATTGCGTTGCATCTGCTAACGCAGGAAGGTTGGACCGCCACCGATCTGGCGGGCCTGCTGCAGGAACGAGCCGGGCTGGCCGCAATGGCAGGGCACGATGGTGATTTGCGGGCGATCGTGGTCGACGCTGACGCCCGGGGTGAACAGTCAGCAGCCGCTGTGGCGATCCGTCAGTACTGCTATCAGTTGCGCAAAACCATCGGCAGTTACATCGCGGTGCTGGGTGGTGTTGATGCTATCAGCTTCGGTGGCGGTGTCGGCGAAAACCAGCCACGGATACGGGCGGGGGCGCTGCAGGGTCTGGAAGGGCTGGGCATCGAACTTGACTGTCTTCGCAACCAGGGCGGCAACAGCCAATCGGCAACGGCTGCCCGGTTGCACAGTGATAACAGCACAACCGCTATCTATTTGACACCTGTCAATGAAATGCATGAGATGCTGAGGCAGTATGAAGCGCATTAGCAGCAGTGCGCGAGGGCAGGATGATGGTGGATCATGAAGCGGGGTTAACACACTGGTCCGATGGTTATGGTGTCATTGAGCACAGCAGCCTGACGCGCACGCGGATTGAAACCTTGGTGGCCGCGCTGGCCGATCGCGGCGTCTGCGCGCCGGCAGATGCGTACCGGCTACTGGCCGCCGCTGACCGGGTGTGCAATATGGGCTTGTGGCTGACGGCGCACATGACCTATGCCCGGCACGTCTATCTGGATGGGCGGGCGCTGGTGTCAGACGATTTCAAAAAAGTACCCGAAGGGCACACCGGCGGCGCCCTGAACATGGTGCCCGCCTATGTGGGTTACCTGCTGGCCAATGCGCTGACCGGCAAGACGCGCGCCTGGTTGATGGGGCAGGGCCACTGCGTTGCTGCCATTGATGCGGTCAACATACTGATGCGCAACGTCGAGACGGAGCAGGATCAGCGCTACCCCTTCAGTGACGACGGACTCAGTCGGCTATGCCAGGACTTCTACAGCTATGAAGTCAGCGCTGATGGCCGCACGGTGGCTCCACTGGGCAGCCACGTCAATGTCTACACCGCCGGCGGCGCCAGCGAAGGCGGCTACCTGGGGTTTGCCGGTCTGCAATATGTTCACATGCCTTTGCCCGGACAGGAGCTGGTCGCATTTCTCAGCGACGGTGCCTTCGAAGAGCAGCGCGGCAGCGACTGGGCGCCACGGTGGTGGCGCGGTGAAGACAGTGGTCTGGTGATGCCCGTGATGATTGCCAATGGCCGTCGTATCGATCAGCGCACCACCATGGCTCAGTCCGGCGGTGTGGACTGGTTCCGTCAACATCTGAGCCTGAACGGTTTTGAGCCAATCGATATAGATGGCCGTGATCCGGCGGCCTTTGCCTGGGCTATTGTCACCATGGCAGACCGACTGCAGGAACAACACCGTCAGATCACCGTCGACGAACGCGACTACCCGGTGCTGCTGCCGTACACCATTGCGGAGACTGTAAAAGGGTTCGGCTTCCCGGGCGCCGGCACCAACGCGGCGCACAACCTGCCACTGGTCGGCAATCCGGCGTTTGACGACGATATCCGCAAGACCTTCAATGATGGCTGTGCGCAGTTGTTTGTCGCCGAAACCGAGTTCAATGCGGCTATTGCCTGTCTCGCCAACCACCCGACGCAAAAACGCAAAGCGGAGAAAGACCACTGGCTGCGTGACATTGAGGTCGCGCTACCCGAGCTGCCGGCGATCGAAGCGGTCGAGGTTGATGCAAAAAAATCGCCCATGGCGCACTTTGATAGCTGGTTCAGCACCATGGTGGCAGCCAACCCGCGGCACCGGGTTCGTGTCGGCAACCCGGATGAAATCCGCAGCAACCGGATGAACAACACACTGGATCAGCTGTGCCACCGGGTCACATCGCCCGAACCGGGTATTGCAGAGTCGCTTAACGGCGCTGTGATCACCGCGCTGAACGAAGAGGCTGTGGTATCTGCAGTGCTGGCTAACAAGCAGGGTATCAACCTGGCAGTGAGCTACGAAGCGTTTGCCGTCAAGATGCTGGGGGCCATGCGCCAGGAAGTGATATTTGCCCGCCATGCCCTGGAAGCCGGTCGCAAGGTCAACTGGCTGAGTGTGCCAGTGGTGGCCAGTTCACACACCTGGGAGAACGGCAAAAACGAAATATCGCATCAGGATCCCACGCTGAGTGAAGCCTGGCTCGGGGAAATGTCAGATATGGCACCGGTTTATTTTCCTTTTGATGCCAACACCATGGTTGCCACCATGAGTTCGCTGTATCAGCAGCGGGGCCGGGTGGCGGTTGTGGTCGCGCCGAAAAATCCGGTGACAACGTTCAGCACGGCGCAACAGGCGCAGCAATGTGCACGCGACGGCGTCCTGCTGCTAAGCCATGACGACAACGCGGACATTCAGTTGCTGGCACTGGGAGCCTATCAACTGCAGGAAGTGACACGTGCTGCCAGCAGCCTTCGAGGTTGCGGCATACGCTGTTCGGTGCTGGCCATAACAGAGCCAGGCCGATTCCGGCAACCGCGTGATGTCATGGAGGCAAAGTACACCTGGACTGCGACTGCCATCGGGCGCATGGTGCCGACGGTAGACAAACGTATTTTTGTCAGCCACACCCATGCTGACGTCATGACCGGCGTGCTGCGATCGCTGGATACCGGCACCAACAACAGTCGTTTTCTGGGCTACCGTAATCGTGGTGGCACCCTGGACGTGTTTGGCATGTTACTGGCCAATGGCCAGACCTGGGCGCATATTGTGCTGAATGCGGCGGAGATGCTGGATATCGAAATCGGGCGCTGTCTCGACGTGGCGCAGTGGCAGGCATTACATGGTGCCGGCAACCCGGAGGCGGTGCGCTGAATGTCCGACGCAAGCATGATCGAAAATTTTCTCTACCTGACCCGTCTGGGTATTGATACGCATCAGGAACCGGTTGTGTACATGCGGGAGGATTGTCATGTCTGTCATTCCGAAGGCTTTGATGCGCAGGGCCGCGTTGAGGTCTGTTGTGGGCGGGCCAGTATTATTGCCACACTCAATATTGTCACCGGCAACCTGCTCAGTCATGAAAAGGCCGGTTTGAGTGAGTCGGCCTGGCGCCTGCTGGGAGCACAGGAAGGTGACAAAGCCTTTTTTCGCCACGCGCCGCCGGTCGACTCGATGAGTGCGGTGCGAGGCAAACTGTACGGTAAACCGATAACGGCGCAGGGCGCCAACAGTATCATCAACGATATCAGCCAGGGTCGTTACTCCGATATCCAGATGTCTGCTTATGTCACCGCGTGTTGCGCGAACAACCTTGACCTTGCTGAGACTATCGCCATTACCCAGGCCATGGTCAATGTCGGGCAGCGGTTTGATTGGGGTAAGGACCGCATCATCGTGGATAAACATTGTGTCGGCGGGCTGCCGGGCAACCGCACCACGCCGATCGTTGTTGCGATTGTGGCCGCCAATGGTCTGGTGATGCCCAAAACGTCATCGCGTGCGATCACCTCACCGGCTGGCACTGCCGATACCATGGAGACGCTGACCAACGTCAGGCTCGGCTTCGAACAGATGCGCGCGGTTGTGGAACAGGAAGGCGCGTGTCTGGCCTGGGGCGGTTCGGTGTCGCTGAGTCCTACCGATGACATCATCATCCGAGTCGAGCGGGCGCTGGACCTGGACAGCGAAGGTCAATTGGTAGCGTCGGTGATTTCCAAGAAAGTTGCCGCTGGCTCCACCCATGTGCTGATTGATATCCCCATCGGTGCCACGGCCAAGGTGCGCAGTGCCGAGCTGGCCAATACACTGGCGGACCTGTTGCGCAACACCGGTGACGCGCTGGGGTTGACGATCAAGGTACTGTTCACCGATGGCAGCCAGCCGGTTGGCCGCGGCATCGGGCCGGCCATGGAAGCGGCGGATCTGTTGGCGGTATTACACAATGATCCGGCGGCACCACCGGATTTACGCGAACGTTCACTGACACTGGCGGCAACATTGCTGGAGCTGGGTGGCCTGGGGACGCATGAACAATGCCAGCTGTTGGCACAACAAACCCTGGAAAGCGGCGATGCCTGGCGCAAATTTGAAGCCATCTGTATGGCACAGGGCGGCCTGAAAGAATTGCCGGTGGCGGCGTTCAAACACGACATTGTCGCCGAACGTAGCGGCATCGTCGCCATGATCAACAACAGGGTGATTTCGCGACTGGCAAGTCTGGCCGGCGCGCCGGGCTCGCCGGCGGCAGGTTTGTATCTGCATGTCAGCGTCGGCGATGTTGTCGAGCCGGGCATGGTCCTGATGACCCTGCACGCCGAGGCCGCCGGCGAACTCGACTACGCGCTGGATTTTTTTCACTCGCATCCGGGGGCATTGCACATAGAGGCGGAAGTGGTATGACAACATTGCTTTTCAGTTTCCCGGAACAGGATGGATTTGCCGGTCAGCTGCTGGCGGAAAGCGGCCAGTTGCACGCCAATGGCTGGCGCTCCGGCGAGATGGAGATGCGACGTTTCCCGGACGGAGAAAGTTACATTCGAATTGACAGCGATGTCCGTGATATCGATGTGGCGATACTGTGCCAGTTGCATCAACCGGACGGCAAGCTCATGCCATTGTTGTTGCTGGCCGATACCTTGCGCGATCTTGGCGCCCGTCGTATTGGTCTGATTGCGCCGTATCTGGCCTATATGCGGCAGGACAAACGCTTCCAGGCAGGTGAAGGAGTCACGTCGCACTACGTGGCGCGATTGCTGAGCCAGCATCTGGACTGGATGCTGACCGTTGACCCGCACTTGCACCGTATCAGCAATCTGCAGGAGATCTACACAATACCCGCCCGCTCAGTAACGGCGGTTGAGCCCATAGCGGACTGGATAAAAGCCAATATACACCAGCCGCTGGTCATCGGCCCTGACAGTGAGTCCGAGCAATGGGCGGCCAGTGTCGCCGAACTGGCGGGCTGCCCCTGGGAAGTATTACAGAAAACCCGGTTTGGTGATCGTAGCGTCGCTGTGTCACTGCCGCATGTTGACAACTACAGGAACCATACGCCGGTACTGGTAGACGATATTATCAGTACCGGCAAGACCATGATCCAGACCGCTGCGCATCTGCAGGCTGCCGGTTTGTGTGCGCCGGTCTGTATTGCTGTCCATGGCATCTTTGCTGACGGTGCGCTGGCGGACATGCAATACCACGGCCTGCAGGTGGTCACCAGCAACAGTATCGCTGACCCCAGTAACAAGATAGATCTGGCGCCATTAATCTCACGGGCATTGCTGGAGAACTAGAAAACGATACTGCTGCCAGGTGCCGGTATGTCGCTGCGGATACCCTTGTCCAGCCACAGTTTCTGCGACAACGCGTCCAGTGCTGTGGCCTCGCCGTGAATCAACACCAGTTTGGGTTTGCCGTCAAAGCCTGCGGCCCATTCCATCAGTGCAGTCTGTCCGGCATGTGCCGACAAACCGCCGATGGTTTCAATGCGGGCGCGTACCTTGAATTCGTCGCCAAACATTTTAATATCTCTTCGGCCATCGACCAGTAAACGACCCAGCGTGCCCTGTGCCTGAAAGCCAATAAATATGACGGCGTTTTCTTCGCGCCATATCCGGTGCTTGAAGTGGTGCCGGATCCGACCGCCGGTGCACATGCCGCTACCGGCAATAATGATGGCGCCGTGTTTTATTTTATTGATTGCCATCGATTCTTCGGCGCTGCGGCACAACTTCAGGTTGGGCAGAAATTTTGCCAGGGAATCGCGGCCAGCCTCGGTGAGGCAGCGGACATCGTCGTCATCCATGATGTGCAGCCAGCGATCATAAACTTCGGTGACAGCAATAGCCATTGGACTGTCCAGGAAAACCTGCCAGTCATCCAGCTCGCCGGCCTGGTGCAGACAGCCCAGATGGAAGATCAACTCTTGGGTGCGGCCGATAGCGAATGACGGAATCATCACATTGCCGCCCCGTGCCCATGTCTCTGCCAGGACCTGGCGGAATTGCTCAAGCGTCTGCACTTGTGAACGGTGATCCCGGTTACCGTAGGTGCCTTCCATCATCACGATGTCGGCATGCTGCGGTGATTCCGGGTCGTTCATCAGGGCCGAGTTACTGTTGCCGAGATCGCCGGAAAAAACCAGCACCTTGTCCGCACCTTTCTCGTTAAGCGTCAGCTCCACGATGGACGACCCGAGAATGTGGCCGGCATCCAGAAACCTGACGCTGGCCTGCGGGCCGATGTCGACCCTGGCGTGATAGGGCTGCCCCTGACACAGCTTCAATGCCGCCTCGACATCTTTTTCTGTGTACTCCGGCTCAATCAGGGCCCGGCCGCTACGCTGGCGCCGCAGATTCTCGCGCTCCAGGTCACGCTCATACAGGCCCAGGGCGTCCTCAAACAGAATGCGCAACAGTTGTCTGGTCGACTGAGTACAATAAATCGGGCCGCTGAAGCCCTGGTTGACCAGTTTCGGCAGCATACCGGAGTGATCCAGATGACCGTGCGATAACACCACTGCATCAATGTCTGCAGGGTCAAAGGCAAAATTTTCATCTCGTATGCGGTCCACTGCAGTGCCGCCCTGATGCATGCCGCACTCCAACAGAACCCGGCCCAGCGCCGGTGATTCGATGAGGTAGCATGATCCGGTGACTTCTTGCGCTGCACCATAGAATGTCAGGGTAGCCATGACAGAATCTCCTGCAGAGCCGATGTGCGGAAAATGGCCAAACCGGCAATGATCATGAATATCAACAACAGGGTCGCACTTTTGTTAACGGTGTGTCCCTGCCAGAAGCGGCTCCATTGCCGTTCCTGTTGCCGCCAGTCGCGATGTAGCCATCCTAGTTCAAACGTAGGCAACAGAGTTTGATTCAATCGACGTTTAAAGCCCAGGGACAGGCGCAGAAACGGCGTATGCGAGCTCTGCAGGAACGCCGGCGGCTGCCATCGCAAGTACAGTCCTGCGCCTGCGAGCAATAAACCGCCGCCTATTGGCCAGCCCAACTCCAGCCATTTGTACAGGGGCAGGCTGTCACTTGCCGCTGGCTGCATCAGTGGCCACAACCAGGGCAGCGCCAGCGGCAACATGCACAACACCAGCCAGCCGTACATGGCGGTGGCCGGTATCATGTGAGCCGCTGGTTTTTCTGCTGCCTGCTGGCGCAAATGCCAGAGCAGATAACAGGCGCGCGCCACAATCAGTGTCGTGCCCAGGGCTCCGATCTGTAGCCAGAGCAGCCAGTGTGACAGCGCAGGATCTTCGATCAGGGCTTTAAGTGCCGTTTTTGCTGCAGCGCCGCTGCTCAGCGGCAGACCGGACAGAGCCAGTGCCGGCACGGCCACAAACAGCAGTAACCAACGCTGATCTGTCCGTGCCGGGGCGCCGCCGGCCTTGAACACATCGGCGGCCAGAAACAGGGCACCTTTGGCAAAGCCGTGATGAACCGCGTACAGCGTCAAGGCCACCCCAACGGCTGCGCGCTGATCGGGCATTAGCCAGCTCAGGGCGATCAGGAACAGCAGGAATCCCATCTGACTGACGGACGAATAGGCCAGTGCCTGCTTGGCGTCCTGTCGTGGCAGCCCGAGCAGGGCGCCAAGCACAATGCTGATCACCGCGACTGTCATCAACGGCTGTGCCCATGCCTGCAGGGACCAGGTGCCGGCAGCTGTGGCCACACCCGGCAGGAATTGCCATAACCCCAGAATACCGGCTTTCAACATGGCGCCCGACAGCACCGCGCTGGCGGGTGCCGGCGCCACCGGGTGAGCTTGCGGCAGCCACACATGCAGGGGCCAGAAGCCTGCTTTCAGGCCGAAGCCAACCAGCAGTAAGGCAGTGCTCAGTGGTGCTGCCGGGGTGTTGAGCCAGTCAACGAACAACAACGAGCCATCAGCAGCGTGCACCCGCAAGGCCATGCCCATCAGCACCAGAATCTCGCCGAGTATGGCCAGTTGCAGGTAGAGCCGACCGGCCCGGCGTGCCTTGGGGTTACCGCTGTGCACGACCAGGCCGTAGGCTGACAGGCTCATCATGGAAAAGCCGACATAAAAACTGAGGGCGTCCTGGGCAATGATCAATAACAGGTTGCCGCTCAGCGCTACCAGCCAGAACAACCAGAAACGCAGCAATCCGGCATCATTGCGCTGACTGTAGGCGGCGTAGTAAGTGGCCACGCCCCAAAGCACGGCGGTGAACGCCAGCCAGGGTCGGGCCATTGAGGTATCGGCGGCCCAGCGCGCACCCTGCCACAACGCATCCGGCGTGAAGGGAGCACTGCTGACCAGCGTTGCCGCCAGTGCCGGAATCACGCTCAGGCACAGCCAGGGGCCCACTGCCTGCACCCGGCTGCGCAGGACAATCAGCAGCACGGCGCACAGCAAAGGTGCTACGGGAACGCTCAACCAGATCCAGGCACTCACAAGCCAAACTCCCGGTTAACAATGAACTGGCTCCAGCCCAGTGGACTGAAAATGCTGCCGGCGAAAACGCCGACCAGGATGGACAGCAGCGCGGTGACCAGTGGTGGCAGTAACAGCATCCAGTGGGTTTCCAGGCGTTGCCCGGCGAAATTATTCTCGTGCCAGCCGCCCGCCGGCGGCGCGCGGAACCAGCCCCGATAAAGCAGTGGCAGAAAATAGGCTGCATTGAGCAGGGAAGAACCCGCCAGCACCAGCAACACCCAGTCCTGGTTCACTTCCAGCGCACCGGTGGCCAGATACCATTTGCTGATGAAACCAGCGATCGGCGGCACGCCGATCATGCCCAGCGCACCGACCGTAAATGCCGCCATGCTCCAGGGCATGCGCCGACCCAGCCCGTCCATCTCCTGAATCTTGTGGATACCCAGGGTTTCGGCAAAATTACCGGCGCAAAAGAATAACGTGATTTTCATCAGGCCCTGATGTACCAGGTGCACGATGGCGCCCACCGCAGCGATTGGGCCGACCAGCGACACCCCCAGTGTTATATAAGACACCTGGCTTACTGTGGAATATGCCAGCCGCCTTTTGATGTCCTGCTGTTGCAGGGCCCGGACGGAGGCAAAAATAATGGTCACGGCAGCCAGCCATGCCAGGGGGCGGGTCAGTGACAGCAGCGTGGTCGCTTCAATGCCATAGACATCATAGACCACACGGATAATGCCGAAGGCGCCGGCCTTGACCACGGCAACCGCGTGCAACAATGCGCTCACCGGAGCGGGTGCCACCATGGCCTGTGGTAACCAGCCATGCAGGGGCACCAGCGCAGCCTTGACGCCAAGGCCGACAATCATCAGGCCAAAGGCGATGCGCAGACTCAGCGCATGCTCGTCGGCAAGGCTGGTGAGATAACCACCCGGGACAAAATCCGGCGTGCCGGCGATGGAGTGCAACAAGGCAATCCCCATCAACAGGACAGTGCCGCCGCCCAGGGTATAGGCAAGATACACCCTGCCCGCGCGCAAGGCTTCCGGCGTCCCCCGGTGCACCACCAGCGGGAAGGTGGCCAACGTCAGCAGTTCATAGAACAACAGAAAAGTGATCATGTTGCCGGCCAGCGCCACGCCCACGGTAGCGCTGACACAGAGGCTGAAGTAACCGAAAAAGCGCGAGCGCAGTGGTGAGTTTTCCAGGTAACCAATAGCGTAAATAGTGGTCATTAACCAGAGCACCGAGGACAGCGCAATAAACTGCAGCGCCAGCGCATCACCGCGCAGCACCAGCTCGGCACCCGGCAGAAACGCAATGGCAAACCGGAACTCGAACCCCCGACTGACACCGGCCAGCATCAGTGCCACCAGCAGCAGTTTTACAGTGACACCTGTCATGTTCAGGATAATACGCCTGCGCGCGGCGGCTTCCGGTGTGGCGAAAATCAGCAGCCCCGGAATCAGGGAGCTGAGAATGATCAGTACCGGCAATAGGGTGGTCCAGCTCAGCGTCATACCGGACCTCCCGCCAGTAGCCGGATCAGCCATTCACCGGACAGTGCCATGCCCCAGACCATCAGCGCCGGCAACAGGGCCAGCCAGTGGCCGACCCGATCGGGATTGATATCAAGCGGATTGATCTGGGCGCGGTCAAATGAAATGGCGACTATGCGGAAAATGTAAGCGGCTGACACCAGTGTGCCCAGCAGCACGCCCATGGCCCAGGGCCAGTTGCCGGGCTCACTCAGTATCGGTTCCAGCAGCACCCACTTGGCGAGAAAACCACCGCTGGGCGGCAGGCCGATGAGACTGCCACCGGCGACGGCGAACGCGAACATGGCCACCGGGACGGTCTGGGTGGCACCGCGCAGACCGTCAACGCGTTTGGTACCGAGACTCGACTGCATTTCACCGGCGGCCAGAAACAATGAGGCTTTGGCCAGTCCGTGGGCAATGACAAACAGCCACAGCGCAATGTGCATTTGCGGCAATTGCCAGGTCAGCAACAGGCCCAGCGCCATCAGTGCGTACCCCAGTTGTGCCACGGTCGAATAGGCCACCAGCGTTTTGATGTGAGGGCTACGCATGGCGGACAGGCCACCGGCGGTCAGGGCGATCATGCCGGCGATGGCCAGCACCGGACCAATTTGTTGCGCCAGGGTCGGAGGCGCCACCTCGCTCCATAATACCCAGAGAATGAAAAGCGGCCCTTTCACCACCAGCCCGGACAGCAGTGCACTGACCGCAGTCGGTGCACTGGCATGGGCCGGCGGCAACCACAGGTGCAGCGGCCACAACGCGGCCTTCAGCATCAGACCGGTGGTCATCAACAACAGGGCGAGGCGGGTAATGACATCGGCTTGTGTGCGCGGTGCCAGCAACAGCACGTCGAGTTCACCGTAGCGACCATACAGCAGCGCCACGCCCAGCAGATAAAACAGCGAGGCCGCCAGCGACAGGATCAGATAATTGGCCGCCGGTTTGTAGGCCTTGGGTCCGGCCAGCGCCACCATCGCCACCGCAGTGAGACCAAGCAGCTCCAGCGTGATGTACAGATTGAAGAGGTCGGCAGATAACCACAGGGCGGCTAGCGAGCCATGCAGGAAACAACTCAGTGCCCAATAGTCGCGCTTGATGCCATCGCGGCTGAGGCCGGCATAAAGTCCGATGAGCAGATGCATCAGGGCGGTAAAGACCAGCAGCAGCGCGCTCAGTGAACTGAGTCGCAGCCGGATGGCCAGCCCGGTCTCCCAGCCGCCCAGGTTCAGCATGATGTCGGCGCCGGCAGCCGCCGCTTCCTGCAGTGCAAACCAGGCCGCGACCAGGCTGGCGACGGTGCTGACAATGACAATAAAGCCGGTTGTGCGTGTGCGTAGCGCGCGACCGCTCAATAGCAGCAACAGACCGCAGAACAGAGGGATGGCAAGGCTGAGTAACGCGAAGTTCATGGCTTCCTGTTGCCCCCGCCGCTGTCGGTTTTATCGTTCTTGCTGCCGGCGATGATCAGGCGCAGCGCGAATGCGGTGGCGCTGATCGCAACGACCAGCCCGGTGACGACCAGGGCGTGCAATACCGGGTCGGGCACTTCGCTGCGCCGGGCCAGGCTGACCATAACCAGAAACGTACCGGCGCCCATCAGGTTGACGGCGATCAGGCGTCGTATCGGATCATACAAGGTCATCAGGCCATGCAGTGACAGCAAAAACACCGCTATGCCCAGCGTCAGGTATAACTCAATAGCATTCATGAGCGCAGATCCTCCTGTTCACCAATGACCAGCAGGCTCAGCGTGATGGCGATGGACAGGGTGGCAAAGATCTCGATGCTGATAATGAGCAGGCCACTGTAGGCGCCGGGATAGGTCAGCCAGCCGTCGCCCCAGATGGCGGTGGCAGCAGCCACGGCAAGGAAGAACAACGCCCCTGCCACCACCGACAAGCGCAGCCATAGCGATGCCCAGCGCAGGGGAGGCAGCAGCCCGGTCAGGCGCAGAATAACGGCGGCAGCAGCCAGCAGTGAGCCGGCCTGAAAGGCACCACCGGGCGCGCTGGAACCGCGCCACAACAGGTAGCCGCCGGTGACCACCAGTAATGGCGCCAGCACCCGCGCCCAGGCCGACATCAGGGTCATACTTTCAGGCCAGCTTGCGGTGGTGGCGCTGTCGTCTGACTGGCCGGAGGGGAACAGTTGCCGCAGACCGCCGAGGGCAAACAGCAATACCAGAAGTTCCAGCAGGGTGTCCCAGGCACGGAAATTGAGCAGTACAGCGGTCACCGGGTGTTCAACGCCGCTTTCCGGCACAGCGGCATCGGCCAGTGTGCGCAGGCGCGGTGTCAGGTCGCTTTCAGTGTCCAGCAGGCCGGCATTGAGCAGGGAGTCGTCATACAGCAAGTGAACAAGAAACATCAGGCTGGCTACCACGGTGAACCCCAGCGCGCCCCAATAACTGGCAGTTCTGTAGTCCTGATGCAGTTCGTCGGGCAGGGCGCGGGCGGCGTGCATCAGCAGTACGCCGGTAAGACCGGCACCGATGGCGGCTTCGGCCAGCGCCAGGTCGGGGGCATCCAGTCGTGCCCAGATCAGGGCAACCACCACGCCAAAGGCAATAAACAGCGTCATGGCATCGGAGCGCTGGGGCGCGTACAGGGCTCCCCAGGCCATGATCAGCAACAGCAGGCTCAGGGTCAGGTCGGGCAGCAGCTCAGGCGTCATCGGACTCTCCAGTCTGGTGCCCTTCACTGCCGTGGCGCCCCTCTTCCTGTTCCAGGTTGAAGCGTGCCAGCAGCTGACAGTTGACGGCACCTGACGCCATTACCAGCATCCAGACCAGCAACAATATCAGGCAGCTGCGCCAGGACGGATCCAGTAGCGCCAGTCCCAGGGCCAGCAGACCCAGGCCGAGGGTATCGGTTTTGGTGACTGCGTGCAGACGGCTGTAGAGGTCGGGAAAGCGCAACAGGCCCAGCGCTGCGGTAACAAAAAACGCGCTTCCGGCCAGCATGAAGCCCCACCCCAGGACGTCGGTGATGGTGTTGATCATACCCGTCTCCTCAACATCTGTACCATCGCCATGGTAATCACCGCTGCCAGCAACGCCAGCACCAGTGCAACATCCCGCCAGATGGGGTTGTGCTGCCACTGCGCCAGCAGCAACAGGAATGCGATGCCGGTATTGCTCAGCATTTGCAGGCCCAGCAGGCGATCAGCGATGCTCGATGAGTGAGCCATGCGCCAGACTCCGGCCAGCGCGGTCAGCAGAATAAGGCTGGTCAGCCACATCATGATGCGGCCTCCCCGGGAGGGAATAAGCGCTCAAGGTGGGTTTCCAGGCGACCAATATCGCGCTGCCAGTCGCTGCGGGTATCCAGCGAGTGCACTCGCATGATGTCGCCGTCGATACGCGCGGCCAGTGTGCCGGGCAACAGACCGGTAGTCGCCGACAGCAGCAGATGTGCTGACTCAGAGGTCCCCTGCAGCCGGTGTTCTACCCAGCCGGGCTCGACATCGGGCTTGCGTCCCAGGGTGCGCCGGGCGACATCGATGCCACCCACCAGCATGCGGCTGAGGAAAAACAGCACGAATCCGGGCAGGTAACGCCATGATATCCGGGGCAGTTTCAGTTCCGTCGACAAGGCACAGATCACCGCCAGCGCGATCACAACCAGGCCGAAGCCCCAGCCCTGGTTATTGCTGAGCACCAGCCAGAGCACTGCATATGTAGTGCCCATCACCGCCACCGTGACCAGGCGTTGATGTCCGGATTCAGGTCTTGCCACAAAAACTCCCTTTGTTTCTGATTCGCGACCCCCCCTGATATCTGGAGCAGTATCCGCGAAGGTACCGGTAAGGCAGGGTGCTGACAAGCCATGTTAACAAAGTTACAGTGTCTGGCGTGTATCGGATAGAATGTCAGTCAAACGTCCAGCAAAAGACCAATTGATGTCGGAATTCAACAAGCGCTGGCTCGCCGAAGCGGTGAGGCGGGACAGAGCGGACACACGAGACGAGGCGGCCGAAAGGCATGCCCGGAGCCTGGCAGGGGACGCTGAGCAGCGGATTCTGGCGTGGGCAGCGTTTATCGCGGCACGCGATGGGCTTGAGGACCGGGTCTGGCGCTGGCGGCAGAGTGCTGTCTGGGCCTTGCTGGCGCTGCTGGTCTTCGGCCTGCTTACCGGGTTCACCGCCGCCCTTGCGGTGCTCGGTGACAGCCAGTCCCCGGTCAATGTTATCTGGGCGCTGGGTAGCCTGCTGGGTATCAACCTTCTGCTCCTGCTGATCTGGCTGCTGAGTTTCAGCGTCAATGCCCAGGGCGGTTCACTGGGTCGCCTCTGGTATACCATCACTGTCGCTTTTCAGAAACGTTTCCAGAATAACAGCAGCGCCGCGGCAATAACCCAGGCGTTTAATACCCTGATGGCGCAGGGCGGGTTAAGCCGGTGGTGGTTGAGTGTGGTTAGCCATCTGAGCTGGTTGTGCATCATGATCGGCGTGATGACCGGCCTGATGCTGGCGCTGGCGCTGCGCAGCTACGTGTTTGTGTGGGAGACCACCATCCTGCCCACCTCGGTGTTTGTTGCCGTGGTCGAAGCGTTGGGTGTTCTGCCCGGGCTGCTGGGATTTGCCACGCCCGCCTCCGACGCGATCGTCGCCAGCGGCTCACAGGTCGACCTGATCATCGCCGGGCAGGACGACCTGGCGCGCCGGGCCTGGGCTTCGTGGCTGACCGGTTGCGTCCTGGTATACGGCATCCTGCCCCGGCTGCTCCTTGCCGTGGCATGCTGGCTTCGTCTGGCGCTGGGAATGCGCAACGTCCGCCTGCAAACCAGTTCGCTGGCCTGGGTGGCGCTGGCCACGCGGCTGCTGCCCGACAGCGAGCAGGGCGGCGTCACCGATCCCGCCCCCGCTGCTCTGCCATCGTTCAAGCGCCGGGTGCGCAAGGGGCGTGCCGGCGAAGCCAGATTGCTGATCGGCCTGGAGATTGCCAGTGATCTGCGCTGGCCGCCCGCAGGCCTGGCCGACCGCGTACAAACCCATTTGGTGGACAGTCGTCAGCAGCGCGAATACGTGCTGGAACAACTCAGCGTCGACCCGCCGCAAAAACTGCTGCTGGCCTGTTCTGCAGCGCAGTCGCCGGATCGGGGCAGTCTGCACTGGCTGGCTGAGGCCGCCAGCCAGACCTCCGCGGTGGCAGTCTGGCTGATGGGAGCTGATCAGGCTTCGGCCGAACGTCTCGCTATCTGGCGTCAGTCCCTGCTCGAGATGGGCATCGCCGAACAGACCTTATTCGACGAAAATGACAAGGCACTTGCCTGGTTGGGGGATGCATCCTGATGTCGATTGACGTGAAAGCTGTTGCCGAGCCGTTGCGGGTGACGGTGGCCGGTCATACCAATACCGGTAAAACCTCACTGCTGCGCACATTGACGCGCGATGCCCGCTTTGGTGAGGTATCAGGCCGGCCGGGTACCACCCGTCATGTGGAAGCAGCCCGTCTGCTGGTCAATGGCAAGGTGCTACTGGAGTTGTATGACACGCCCGGTATCGAAGAACCCATTGACCTGCTGGCATTGCTGATTGAACAAGCGGGCAAGGCTGGCAACGAGGACGGCCGCACGCGTATTCGCCGGTTCCTGGATTCCGCGCCGGCGCAAGACCGTTATGACCAGGAAGCCAAGGTATTGCGGCAACTGATGAAAAGTGACGCCGCCTTTTACGTGCTGGACGCCCGCGATCCGGTGCTCGCGAAGCACCGTGATGAACTGGAAATTCTGCGTCTGTGCGGTGTGCCGCTGCTGCCCTTGCTCAATTTTGTGGCTGATCCTGCCGCGCGCGAGGACGAGTGGCGCGATGCGCTGGCAGGTCTGGGGCTGCATGCCATTGTGCGGTTTGATACCGTCACCCCGACACAGGATGGTGAGCGTTTACTGTACACCAAGCTCGCCAATTTGCTGGATGCACACAGCAACACCCTGAATGCACTGATTGCCAGTCACGCTGAGGATGCCCGGCAACGCCATCAGTCGGCGCTGACGCTGATAGCCGAAATGCTGATCGAAGTGGCCGCCTTGCAGCATCGTGTCAGTTCGCTGGACGCGACTGTCCTCGACAAGGCGTCGTCGCAACTCAATGATCGGGTGCGCGCGCGTGAGCAGGCCGGGGTAGAACGTCTGCTAAGCCTGTACCGCTTCTATCCGGATGACCTCGAGAGCGCCGCCTTGCCCCTGGTCGAAGGCCGCTGGCAGCAGGATCTGTTTGATCCTTACACCCTGCAGGCAATGGGACTGAAAGTGGGCAGCGGGGCGGCAGCAGGCGCGGCTGCGGGCGTGGGCGTAGACCTGCTGGTTGGCGGTATCACGCTGGGCGTGGCAGCCGCCATCGGCGCCTTGCTTGGCGGGGGGCTGCAAACCCTGCGGCACTACGGCAGCAATCTGATGGGCCTGATTTCCGGCGAAAAAATACTGCGCATTGATGACAATATTCTGCGCGCGCTGGCAGCCCGGCAATGCCAGTTGCTGAAGGCACTGGAGATGCGCGGTCACGGAGCGCAGCACAAGATCATCGCCGCTGATGCGGCGGAAACCGTTTTTGACGGTAAGCGTTTACCGGCGCCCTTGCGTCAGGCAAGGGCCAACCCGGAATGGGTGTCAGCCAAGCCATCGTTCGATTTCGAAGACCGGCGTCAGGCAGCGCTGGATGAACTGGTGACTATTCTGGCAGCCAGGACCCAAACCACCACAACAACAAATACAGACAACACGAATCAGAAACCCAGGGAGATAACATGAAACTCGAATCACTTGCCTTGCATCATGGCTACGAATCGGAAGCCACCACCAAGGCCGCCGCTGTGCCCATCTACCAGACCACCTCCTATACCTTCGACAATACCCAGCATGGTGCTGATCTGTTCGACCTGAAGGTGCCGGGTAATATCTACAGCCGCATCATGAACCCGACCAACGCTGTGCTCGAACAGCGCCTGGCAGAAATGGAAGGTGGCATCGGCGCGCTGGCACTGGCCTCGGGCATGGCCGCAATCACCTACGCGATTCAGTGCATCGCCCGCGCCGGCGACAATATCGTCAGCACCAGTCAGCTTTATGGGGGCACGTATAACCTGTTTGCGCACACCCTGCCGACGCAGGGTGTCGACGTGCGCATGGCCTCGTTTGATGACTTTGACGAGCTGGAAAAACTGATCGATGACAATACCAAAGCCGTGTTCTGTGAATCGATCGGCAACCCTGCGGGCAATGTCGTGGATATCAGCCGCCTGGCCGACATCGCGCATCGCCATGGCGTGCCCCTGATTGTGGACAACACGGTGGCCACGCCTTACCTGTGTCGTGTGTTTGATCACGGCGCCGATATCGTGGTGCACTCGCTGACCAAATATATTGGTGGTCACGGCACCACGGTCGGCGGCATCATCATTGATTCGGGCAAGTTTGACTGGGTGGCCAACAAAAAACGTTTCCCGATGCTGAACGAGCCGGATCCGTCTTACCATGGCGTGGTGTATACCGAAGCACTGGGCGAAGCCGCATACATTGGCCGTTGTCGTGTGGTGCCGTTGCGCAATACCGGTGCCGCGCTGTCGGCGCACAGCGCATTTCTCATTCTGCAAGGTCTGGAAACGCTCGGTCTGCGTATAGACAGGCATTGTGAAAATGCACTGACGGTAGCAAAACACCTGCAGCAACATCCGAAAGTGGCGTGGGTCAATTATGCCGGTCTGGAAGACAGTCCTTACCGCGAGGTGTGCCAGAAGATTTGTGGTGGCCGCGCCTCGGGCATCCTGAGTTTTGGTATTAACGGGGGGCTTGCCGCCGGCGCGCAGTTTATCGACGCGCTGCAGATGATTCTGCGCCTGGTCAATATCGGTGATGCCAAGTCTTTGGCGTGTCACCCGGCCAGCACCACGCACCGGCAGTTGAATCCGGCAGAACTGGCGCGGGCCGGTGTCAGTGAAGATCTGGTGCGCATCTCTGTGGGTATTGAGCACATTGACGACATCCTGGCGGATATCGATCAGGCACTGGCCAAGGTGTCGGCCTGAGCCATGACGGAGCCAGAGCAGGGGTCTGACCAGCCGTCGAAACCGCCGCTGCTGCGCGATAGCAAGGTGCATATGACGGCGTTTGCGGCAGGGTTTATCGTCGCCAGCGCCATCGCCTTTATCAGCGGCAACCCGGTGGCCTGGGCGTCGCTGACGTATTTCGTGTTGGGCTGGCCGGTGATGTGCGCAATGGTGTACTGGCTGGCGCGGAAGTTCCCGCACAACAGCTGGCGCTGGACCATGAGCATGATGCTGGGTCAGGTGTTTTCATCAATATTTTTTGGCAATGCCAGTTTTGTGCTGCAGGCCATGTTGTTCGTCACGCTGCTGTCGGCACCACAGTTTGGTGCCGGCGTGCTGGGAGCCAGAGCCGGTCTCGCCAGACGCGCAGCGGCCGGCAACAGCACTGACACAAACGACACAAACAGCACAGACAAAAGCCCCACCACTGAAGCAACAGATTCACAGGACCGATTATGAAATTTCAAGGCAGTCCCGGTTTTACCCATGCCCAGCAAGACCGCATAGGGGTGTTGATCACCAATCTGGGGACACCTGACGCGCCAACGCCGTCGGCGCTGCACCGTTATCTGAAACAGTTTCTCTGGGACCCGCGCGTGGTGGAAGTGCCCAGGCCAATATGGTGGCTGATCCTCAACGGCGTGATTCTTAATATCCGCCCGCGGCGCTCGGCGAAATCCTATGCCACCGTGTTTACCGACGAAGGCTCACCGTTGCTGTTTCATACCCGTCACCAGGCCGGGGCACTGGCAAAGGCACTGCAGTCGCGCGGTCATGAGGGACTGGTGGTGGACTTTGCCATGCGTTACGGCAATCCGTCGATTCCGTCAGTGCTGGAGAACATGATGCAACAGGGTGTGCGCAAGCTGCTGGTATTGCCCTTGTACCCGCAGTATTCCGCTTCCACCACGGCGTCCACATTCGACGCCATCAGTGCCGATTTCACCAAGCGCCGTCTGTTACCGGAACTGCGTTTTGTTAATCATTACCACGACTTTGCGCCATTCATTGCGGCGGCAGCCGAGCGCATCAAGGCCCACTGGGCGGAACACGGCCGCGCTGACAAACTGATGCTGTCCTATCATGGCGTGCCGAAAAAATACCTGCTCAATGGCGACCCCTACCACTGCGAGTGCCACAAGACGTCGCGTCTGCTGGCAGAAGCGCTGGGGCTGAAAGAGGGCGAGTGGATGACCACTTTCCAGTCGCGCTTTGGTCGCGAAGAGTGGCTCAAGCCCTACACGGATGAAACCCTGAAGGCATTGCCGGGGCAGGGCGTCAAGTCAGTGCAGGTGTTCTGCCCGGGCTTCTCCGCCGACTGTCTGGAAACCATCGAAGAAATCGGCGAGGAAAACCGGGAGTACTTTGAGCATGCCGGTGGTGAGCGTTATGAATATATCAGCGCCCTCAATGACCGGCCGGAACACATCAGCGCGCTGGCTGATCTGGTGCAACTGCACATGTCCGGCTGGGAAACACCCCAGGCCGATCCGCAGCGCCAGGAGCGCGCCCGCGCCAAGGGTGCTGAAAAGTAGCAGGCGCTTTGTCAAGGCGTTGCGCGACAAACCCCGATGCATCACTGCAACTCAGCAACGGGTCAATGCGTGCCACCAGCCCGTAAAAAAGCAAAGGGGGTGTGCAGACCCGGCTCTGCACACCCCCTTTGCTTTTGATCCACTACAGTTATCCGCATGACCCGTTGTTGAGTTGCGGCCAACTGTCACCTGCTTATTGCGCAGTCGCCGATTCGGCCTCAAGCCACTCGTTCAGGTCGATGATGTCCTGCGGCGTCAGCACCCCCGCAGTACGCTTAAGCTGAAGCGTATCAAGCACATAGTTGTAACGAGCATCGGCATAGTTGCGCAACGCCCCGAACAGCTGCTGACGCGCCTGCAACACATCAACAATATTGCGTGTGCCGACTTCGTAGCCTGCTTCAATGGCGTTCAGCGCCGCTTCGGCTGACACAATCGCTTGCTGTCGCTGTGCAATCACCAGCGCGTCGGTATTCACGCTGCGGTAAGCATTGCGGATATCCTGAGTCGTGGTGCGGCGGACCAGGTTAGCCTGTTCCTGCTGCGCCACCAGGTCGTATTCGGCCTGCTGACGGCGTGCGGTCAGGGCATGACCGGTGTACAGCGGAATACTGACGGACACCCCGATGCTGACACCTTCAATGGCACCCACCGCGCGCTGACTGCCATCGGTGCCCTGGCCGCTGTTGGTTTCGCTGTTGGAGTAGCCGCCCTGCAGACTGACCGTGGGCCAGCGCTCGCTGCTGCGTGCCTTGGCGATCCGGGACTGCGCTTCCACACTGTAACGGGCTGCGAGCAACTGCGGGTTGTTGTTCAGCGCTTCATTCACCCAGGTTTCCATGCTGCCGTCAGCTTCCTCAATCGGGAAATCTTCGCTCAATACATCGATGTTCGGATGCGGCTGGCCGGTGATCGCTTCCAGCGCCTCATAGGCGCTGGCCACGGCATCTTCGGCCAGGATCGTGTTGTTGCGTGCCAGGTCGTATACCGCCTGTGCCTCGTACACCTCGGTGATGGCTACCAGGCCGACTTCTTCACGCTGTTGGGTGCGCTCGAATTCGCGCTGCGAGGCTTCCTCTTCCTGGCGGCGGGTATCCAGCTGGTCGATGTTGCGCAGCACATCAAAATAGGCGGCAGCCACCCGGATAATCAAGGCCTGTTCCTGCGCGGCAAAGTTGTAAAGCCGCGCCTGGTCAGCTTCCTTGGCGCCCTGATAGCTGTACCAGTTAGGCAGGTTAAGCAGAGATTGACTGATATTGAGGCCGTATCGCGTTGACTCTTGATTCAGGTCGGTGAGGTCCACCACACCTTCAAGGCCTGCCGCCTGTCGCTGTTCGGAGAAGTTGGCGCTGGCTTGTGGTAACAGGCTGGAGCGTGCCAGAGTCAGTTGCTGCTGGCCGGAGCGTAATTGGGCCTGGGCCTGGCGCAGAGTCGGGTCGTTGCGCATGGCCAGCTCCAGAATACTCACCAGGTCATCGGCCAGCGCGGGTTGCGCGGATACGAGCAGTCCGGCTGCGAGGGCCAGTGTGCGGGAAAAACGTCGCATAATCAGAAATCCTGTCAGATCCATCGTTGACTGAAACTATTAATGTCTGCAGGGCGCGCAGACCATGGTTGTACGGTTGTTTTCGCAATATCTGTCGACTTAAGTCCGCAGACGTCTGCCGCTGGGTGTTGGCAAAAAACGGACAGTCTGGCTGGTATAGTCGGCATTCTACACAGTGTTACGAATGGAGCCAAACAGCGGATGGCTGAAACGCCTGACTGCAGCAAAGGGATTCCGTCAGCTGCGATGGATTCAGGCGCCAGATTGGCTCCGGCGGTAACACTTTGTCCGTGTTTAAGGCATAATATGTTGTTGTTATTCACGCCTGCAATCAAACCCTGTAACCCGGGTCTGTAACGCAGGCCAGACTTAGGATAGAGCAATGAGCGCCAAGCCAGAACACTTTCTCGACAGAATTACCGAACTGGACGACAGAACCCGCTATGAGTTCAGCAGTTCCGGTAAAGTTTACGTGCAGGGAAGCCGTGCTGACATTCAGGTGCCGATGCGAGAAATTCGCCAGGCCGACACCCTGACCGAAAAAGGCCGGGAAGTGAACCCGCCGATCCGGGTCTATGATACCTCCGGTCCGTACTCCGATCCGGCCGCGCACGTTGATCTGCGTACCGGGTTGCCGGCGATTCGCGCGCCCTGGATCGAGGAGCGCGGCGACACGGAATTGCTGACCGGCGTCAGTTCCGAATTCGGCCGCCAGCGCCAGAACGATGTGCAGACCGCTCACCTGCGCTTTGAGCACCTGCACAAGCCGCGCCGCGCCAAGGCCGGTGCCAATGTGACGCAGCTGCATTATGCGCGCCGGGGCATCATCACGCCGGAAATGGAATTTATTGCCATCCGCGAGAACATGAGTATTGCGCAGATGCGCGAGCAGCAATTGACCGGCAAGGGCGATGTCACCGATCTGGGCTTCCAGCACCCGGGTCAGTCCTTCGGCGCCGCCATTCCGAAAGAGATCACGCCGGAGTTTGTGCGTGAAGAAGTTGCCCGCGGCCGGGCCATCATCCCGATGAACATCAACCACCCGGAAATTGAACCGATGATTATCGGCCGCAACTTCCTGGTGAAAGTGAACGCCAATATCGGTAACTCGGCGGTGACGTCCTCTATCGAAGAAGAAGTCGAGAAACTGGCCTGGTCAGCGCGCTGGGGCGGCGACACCGTGATGGATCTGTCCACCGGCAAGAACATTCACGAAACCCGCGAATGGATCATCCGTAACTCCATGCTACCCATTGGTACGGTGCCGATTTATCAGGCGCTGGAAAAAGTCGGCGGTGTGGCCGAAGACCTGACCTGGGAAATTTTCCGCGACACATTGATCGAACAGGCCGAGCAGGGTGTGGACTACTTCACAATCCACGCCGGCGTGCTGCTGCGCTACGTGCCACTGACCGCCAAGCGTGTCACCGGCATTGTGTCCCGTGGTGGTTCCATCATGGCGAAGTGGTGCCTGTCGCACCATAAGGAAAGTTTCCTGTACACGCATTTCGAAGACATCTGCGAAATCATGAAAGCCTACGACGTGTCTTTCTCGCTGGGTGACGGTCTGCGTCCCGGCTCCATTGCCGACGCCAACGATGCCGCGCAGTTTGCCGAGCTGGAAACCCTGGGTGAGCTGACCAAGATTGCCTGGAAGCATGACGTGCAGTGCATGATCGAAGGCCCGGGTCACGTGCCCATGCACATGATCAAGGAAAACATGGACAAGCAGCTCGAGGTTTGTGACGAAGCACCGTTCTATACCCTGGGGCCACTGACCACCGATATCGCACCGGGTTACGACCACATTACCTCTGGTATCGGCGCCGCCATGATCGGCTGGTTCGGTTGTGCCATGCTGTGCTACGTGACTCCCAAGGAGCACCTGGGTCTGCCGGACAAGCAGGACGTCAAGGAAGGCCTGATGGCGTACAAGATCGCGGCGCATGCTGCGGATCTGGCCAAAGGTCATCCGGGCGCGCAGTTGCGTGACAATGCGCTGTCCAAGGCGCGCTTCGAGTTCCGCTGGGACGACCAGTTCAATCTGGGGCTGGATCCGGACACGGCTCGGGCCTATCACGATGAGACGTTGCCCAAAGAGTCGGGTAAAGTTGCGCACTTCTGTTCCATGTGCGGACCGAAGTTCTGCTCCATGAAGATCAGCCAGGAAGTACGTGACTTCGCCGCTGCCCAGGAAGACGCCAATGGTGTCGGTGTGGTGGATGTCGACGCCGGCATGGAGAAGATGGCCGAGGAGTACAACAAAACCGGCCGCCAGCTCTATCACAAGGTGTGATCAGTTCCGACCCGGGTATCAGACAATAAATGAACAAGAGTGTTAGAGCATGACGGATATAAAAGCAGACGATTTGAACATCGAGTCCATCGAGACACTGATGACACCGCAACAGCTCAAGGCCGACCTGCCCTTGCAGGGCGAGGCACTGGCGTCGGTGCGCGATGCGCGACAGAGCATTTTTAACATTCTGGACCGCAAGGACCCGCGTCTGTTTGTGGTGGTGGGACCGTGTTCGATTCACGATCCGGAAGCGGCGCTGGATTACGCCAAACGTCTGAAAGTGCTGGCCGACGAGGTCAAAGACACCATTTATCTGGTCATGCGTGTGTACTTCGAAAAGCCGCGGACTTCGGTGGGCTGGAAAGGTCTGATCAACGATCCGTTTATGGATGATACATTCCAGATTGAAGAAGGTCTGCGTATGGGTCGCAAGTTGTTGCTGGATATCGTGGGCATGGGCCTGCCGGCATCAACCGAAGCGCTGGACCCGATTTCTCCGCAGTATCTGCAGGACCTGATTTCCTGGTCGGCGATCGGCGCGCGCACCACCGAATCACAAACCCACCGTGAGATGTCCAGTGGCCTGTCATCGGCCGTGGGCTTCAAGAACGGGACGGACGGTGGTCTGACGGTGGCGGTGAATGCCATGCAGTCGGTCAGTCATCCGCACCGTTTTCTGGGTATCAGCAAGGAAGGTCAGGTCGCTGTGGTCAAGACCAAGGGCAACCCGTACGCGCATGTGGTTCTGCGTGGTGGCAACGCCGGTCCGAACTATGATTCGGTGCACGTGGCACAGGCGGAAGAAGCGTTGACCAAAGGTGGCGTCAACACCAACATCATGATCGATTGCAGCCACGCCAACTCCAACAAGGATCCGTCGATCCAGTCGCTGGTGTTGAAAGACGTGACGCATCAGATCCTGGAAGGCAATCAGTCCATTATTGGTCTGATGCTGGAGAGCAACATCAATTTCGGCAATCAGAAGATCCCCAAGGATCTGAGCGAGCTGCAATACGGCGTATCCGTCACCGATGCCTGCATCGACTGGGCGGAAACCGAACGCAGCATCAGGGAAATGGCTGCCAAACTGAAAGACGTGCTGCCAGCCCGCAAGGCCTGACGTTAGCGCTGCGATTCCGCCAGCATTGAGCGTGTGTGGTAGCCGGTGAAATACGAAGGACAATAAAGACGCCAACGGCGTCGTCCTGAGTGCTTTACCGGCTGGCGCGCAGGATCAATGCGTCGTCACATCACATATTGCTGACAAAACCCAATGCCACGCCCGGCTCCGTTTCAGCGCGCCCCTGGGCGACCCAGTCCTGTAACCACGGGTCAGCCAGCAGGGTATCGGCATAGCGCTGAGCTTCGGCGCTTAACACCGCACCGTAAGACCGGAAGGCGACCGCCATCGGCGCGAACATGCAGTCGGCGATCGAATAACGGCCAAACAGATACTCTCCGCCCGCGCCGTGTTTGCGCCGGCAGCAGCTCCAGATCGCATCAATGCGGGCAATCTCATCGGCAATGGCGTCAGACACAAACAGGTCGACATTGGCCTTGCAGTTCATCGGCCAGTCTTTTTTCAGATGCGGAAACTCCGCGTGCATCTCGGCGCACACCGAACGGGCCGTGGCACGCTTGCGCGGGCTGGCGGGCCAGCCTCTACCGTCGAGCATGGCCTCGGAGATATATTCGCAGATAGCCAGCGAATCCCACACCGTGGTTTCATGATGCAACAGCGCCGGTACTTTGAGCGATGGCGACAGCGGGCCGAGTTTTTCCGCGGTATTGCTTTGATACAGGCCGACACTGACTTCTTCAAAAGCAATATCAAAGTGCTTGAGTAACAGCCAGGGCCGCAGCGACCAGGATGAAAAGTTCTTGTTGCCAATGACCAGTCGGGTGCCGCTCATCTGTGTTGTCTCCGCTGTTTGGGCTCTTGTTCGTTGCCTTGTTTGTTGTCGGGTTACTGAATTAGACACGAGGTTTATTGCCACGGCAGGGATAAAGCAGGGCTTTGTCCTGACTAAATATGTCAGAATGGTGGCAACCGTGGTATGACGGTGGTGGCGGGCTTTAAACGTCAGATAATTCAGGTATATTCAGCGCACACAGCCATGGTGTCAGCATGGCAGCTGATGGTAGGGAAGGTGATTTATGGCGCGACGTATTGCGATTGTGGAGGATGAGGCAGCCATCCGGGAGAATTACGCCGATGTGCTGCGCAAGCAGGGCTACGAGGTGCAGACCTTCGCCAACCGTCGTGAGGCGATGAAGTCCTTTGATCTGCGTCTGCCCAATCTGGCGATCATTGATATTGGTCTGGAAAACGAGATTGATGGCGGCTTCACCCTGTGCCAGAGCCTGCGGTCGATGTCGGAAACCCTGCCGATCATTTTTCTGACCGCACGTGACAACGACTTCGACACCGTCAGCGGCCTGCGCATGGGTGCCGACGACTATCTGACCAAGGATATCAGTCTGCCGCATCTGTCAGCGCGCATCGCCGCGCTGTTTCGTCGCCAGGACGCACTGAACCTGCCAACGTCACCGGAGAACCTGTTGCAGCGCGACAAGCTGGTGCTCGATATCGGCCGTCTGACCATCCAGTGGGACGGCGCACCGGTACCGCTGACTGTCACCGAGTTCTGGATGGTGCACGCGTTGGTGAAGTTTCCCGGTCACGTCAAAAGCCGCCAGGTGTTGATGCAGGAATCAAAGATTTTTGTTGATGGCAGCACCATTACCTCACACGTCAAACGCATCCGCCGCAAGTTTATCCAGGTCGATGCCGACTTTGACTGCATCGAAACCGTGTACGGCATGGGTTACCGCTGGAACACGCCGGTGACTGCCGACAACTGATCACAGGATCACGCATGGCCGGGGCTTTTAAAAATCCGTTTGGTATCCGCTCGAAGCTGGTGTTCCTGTCCAGCTTTTTGCTGGTCATTCCGTGGCTGGGTTACCAGTATATTCTGGAGATGGAAGATTATCTGCGCCGCGGCCAGGAACAGGTGGTACTGGGCACTGCGCGGGCGCTGGCAACAGCGCTGAATGAACGGCCGGAGCTGTTTGACGAAGGCACCTTCAGCCCAACCCGGCGCAGCGAAAATCTGTACGTGTATCCGATTTATTCGCCGCTGTCGCTGGACGATCTGACCCTGGCCGACTGGAGCGACTACCAGCGCTATGAGCTGTCTTATGGCCGTGCCAATACCATCGCCACACAGCTCAATCCGCAAAGTGAATTTTCCCGCTACTACCACAACGATGAGTCGCTGAATTTCAAACTGCTGGTGGGCGAACACAACCGCTATCTGTACGCCTACCTCAAGGTGGTGGATAACAGCATTGTCTATCGCGCCCCTGACAGCCTGAGCATTCATCGCAGCGACTTCCTGCAGGTGTCGATGGTGACCCGCGACAATCAGTTGCAGCGTTATGTGATCTCGCCGCGCGGTCCGGAATTTATATATGCCTACGAGATCGGTGATGACCTGCGCGACATCGGCGCGCTGACCCACGAAGAGCGTATCAGCGGGCAATGGTATGAAACCGAAGACGGCTACATCGTGGAAATGCGCATGCCGCTGACCATGCTGGGCGACAAGATGGGTCTCGCCATTTATGACGTCGACAGCCCGGACGCGCGCAATGTCACTGCGGTGGTGGCGACCTCGGCGGTCAACAATCCCCAGCGTCTGGGTTCGCTGCTGCGCCCGACGCCAGAAATAGACAAGATCGTGGAAGGCATGGGCCATACCAATTCGCGCATACAGGTGGTGGACCGGGGCAGCCGGGTGCTGCTGAGCGTGGGCGATATTCAATCGGCGGGCGGGCTGAGCATTGCGCCGGAACCGGATGTGGAGTCAGGCAACAAATACTGGCGCTATGTTGAAGACAATATCCTGCACCCGATGTACTACCGGGTACTGACCAAACCTTCCAATGACTTTATCGACGACCTGTACATCGGCAGTACGCTGGCCGGTGCGCACCTGAGCGCGGCGCTTGACGGTCAGCCACGCACCCAGTTCCGCTCCATAGATGAAAACCAGACCCGGATTCTGGAAGCGGCTTATCCCATTTATGCCGAAGGCGAAATCATGGGTGCGGTGGTGGTTGACCAGAACATGAACGGCATCCGCACCTTCCGTAACCAGGCACTGGAAACGCTGTTTAATACCATCCTCGGGGTCATGTTGCTGGTGGCCTTTGGCCTGTTCTTTTTTGCCTCCAGAATTTCCGCCCGCATCCGCGCCCTGCGCAACCAGGCGGAGAACATCATTGATGATAACGGCCGCCTGAAAAACACCATCGTCGCCAGCCGCAACTCCGATGAAATCGGTGACCTGTCGCGCAGTTTCTACAATATCGTCGAGCGTCTGGGGCAGTACACAAACTATCTGGAGAACATGTCGTCGCGGCTGTCGCACGAACTGCGCACGCCGGTGACAGTGGTGCGCTCGTCGCTGGAGAACCTGGGCATGACCGCCCAGGACAAGGAATCGTCGGTGTATATTCAGCGCGCGGAAGAGGGCATCAGTCGCCTGAACCTGATCCTGACCAATATGAGCGAAGCAACCAGACTTGAGCAGATGCTGCAGACGTCAGAGAAAGAGGTGATTGATCTGGAAAAAGTCGTCGCCGGTTGTGTCGAGGGTTACCGGCTGGCGTACCCGGACGCGATTATCAGGGACGATCTGCAGGGGCCGGCGATGATCCATGGCGTGCCCGAGTATATCGCGCAGTTGATGGACAAACTGATCGCCAACGCGGTTGAGTTCAGTTATTACAAAAAGCCCATCATCGTGTTCTGCCGCGCCATCAAGGGCAGGGCGGTGTTGCGGGTGAGCAACTACGGCCCCTACCTGCCGGAAGAAATGAAGGGCCGACTGTTTGATTCCATGATCTCGGTACGGCCGCAGGAAAAACAGCGCGAACCGCACCTGGGCATGGGGCTGCACATTGCCCGTCTGGTCAGCGAGTTTCACCAGGGCCAGATTCGTGCGGAAAATATCGCCGAGTACGAAGGTGTGGCGATTACTCTGTTGATTCCTTTGCTGCCTGATCCGCATCGTTGAGCGATTTTACGCGGATGCGATCCTCCGGTTTCGGTGGCACGTAGTAGTCCGGTGCGTTCTCTTTGACCACCGGCGACGTTTCCGCCCAGGCATGACAGGTGTTGAGCACAAACGGTCGGCCCGCATTGGCTTTGCTGTCTGAGTCCGCCAGTTTGCGGCGATGATTCTGCAGCGGTTTGATAGTCTGAATGGCCACGGTTGCCATCGGGTACAGCAGCTCGGTCAGGTGCGTACAGCCCTGCATGCCGCCGACACGTTCACGAATGACCTTGCGCCAGCCCGGCCCCATGGTGACGCCGATCAGCTGCTTGTATACGGGCGTGATATCGGGGCAGATGGAAAACGGACTGTTGTCGGTGGCGGCCTCAATGTCCTGAATCTGGAATTTGTCGTTGATGGTGACCCGCAGCAGCATTTCATGCAGTGCTTCGCCCGGCTCAATGGTGCCACGCCAGTTATTGCTGAAGGCATAGGTTTTGGTATCGGTCAGGTGTGCCTCGATATCAAACCAGCCGTCCTCGCGCTCGTAGCCGGTGAAGTTGATCTGGCGCGTATGAATATGCTCGCGCTGTACTGCTTGGGTCAATGGCATTAATCTTTCCTCCGCTCAGGGCGGAGGATTATACCGTAAAAGCCGGACGCTCGCTCTGTGGCGAGAAGTTCACATATATTCGAAGTGTATCAGCGCGTTGCGGGGTTCGCCGGCGTCGTCGCGCAGATTACTGACCCCCTCGAACATCAGCAGGCGACGTGATTCCGTGTCATAGCCGATATAAATCGGATCCACAAACCAGCTCACCATGCGCAGCAGGCCGGCAGGTTTGATGACAAAACAGTGCATATCCTGCGCGGGGAAGTTGCACTCATCGTTGTCTGTCTTGCTGATGCTGATAGACACGGTATCCATCCGGGCCGGCACCAGAAAGTCAGTGGTGACACGGCGTCCGTTGGCCAGGCGGTCCCAGTTCTCGCGCACAAAGGGATCGAAGCCGGCATCAATGATCATGCCCTCTTCATAGTCAAATTCTTCGGTCTGTATTTCGTCGCTGTCATGCGGGCGCACCTCCAGCTCTACCACCGGGCCGGGCTCGGGATTCGGGTGGCGGGTGATGATACGCGCCTGATTGCGGTGATCAATCTGCGAAATCGCCGGCGCGGTCGTGGACACTGAATAGTCGACGTCCTTCTCCGCAAAGACCTGATCATTGTCGCGGCGGTACTCCACGCGCGTGGTGAGCTCGTGCGTCGGGTCTTCGGCAAAATGGATCTCCCGGTACAGCACCTGCGACTGATCGGTTGACCAGGCGGTACCGATGGCCCAGGGCTGGGGTTGCCCGGTCTCCGCAGCCGCTGCGCTGCCGGTCATGCCCAGGGTGCCAATCAATGTCAGAGCGAGCAACGATGTTCGCATAAATTTCTCCGATGTAGCGCCGGTGCGCCGTTTTTACTTTGTTGCTGGTGTTACGTTTTTGCGGTCTTCTGTTTGTTAACGCTGTACAGGTAAATCAGTGTGGGAAATACCACTGCCCACACCAGGCCGACGCTCAGCAGTGCCACCCAGACCGGCTCAACCAGAGTGACGTCAGCAAGCCGCGCGCCACCAAAATAGGACGTGGGCGCAAACACAAAACCACCCGCGACACACAACGCCAGCCGGCCATGAAAAAAGCGCAGCGGATAACCCACGGTGGTGCCGAACAGTACCCACAGGCAGGTCAGCCACAGCGGCGGCAGAGGGTTGCCGGTATTGAGCACGCCCATCTGAATAAGCGCCAGATCACACACAAAACCGACTGCCGCGCATTGCAGCAGGAAAATGAATTCCTGTCGTTTGTCTGCCACCACCTTGAGGTGCATCGCGACCACTGCCGCCGTCACCGCCACGGCAACAACGGAACCGCCCAGCACACAGGCCAGCCACGACAGCTGAAACACCACAGCATTAAACACAATATGCTGGCGCTCTGTCAGGCGCAGCTTGCCTGCGAGCTGGATGGGACGCCCGGTCATTGCTGTCACCTACTGTCCCGCGCTGCCAGGCGGCGTCTGAATACGCGCATGCAGGGGTGCCATGCGATAATCCGGCTTGGCCATGACAATCTGTGCGGTATGAATGACCCGCTCCATGAAACCACCCTGGCAGTACGCCAGGTAATAATCCCACATGCGAATGAAGTCGGTCGCAAACCCCTGCGCCTCAATATCACGGGTGCGTTCCAGAAATGCCTTGCGCCAGCGTTGCAGGGTCATGGCATAGTCACGGGTGATATCTTCCAGGCCGACAATCTGCAGGTCGGTATCGCGCGCGACGTGGCGCGCAATGGCGCTGTTGCTGGGCAGGCAGCCACCGGGGAAAATATAACGCTGAATAAAGTCCACGGTGCGTTTGGCGTCTTCATAACGCTGGTCAGATATGGTGATCGCCTGTATCAGCATCAGACCTGATGGCTTGAGCAGGGAGGAACACTTGGCGAAATACGTGGCAAAGTATTCATGACCCACCGCCTCGATCATTTCAATGGATACCAGTTTGTCATACTGGCCTTCGAGGTCGCGGTAATCATTAAGCAGCAGTTCAACGCGGTCTTCCAGGCCTTCGTCAATGACGCGCTGGCGGGCATGATTGTACTGCTCGCGTGAGATCGTGGTGGTGGTCACCCGGCAACCGTAATGTTTGGCCGCGTGAATCGCCATCGAGCCCCAACCGGTGCCGATTTCCAGCAGGTGGTCATCCGGTGTCAGTTGCAGGCGCTCGCAGATATGGCTGAGTTTGTTCAGCGAGGCCTCATGCAGCGTCTGCGTGTCATCGCGGAAAATGGCCGATGAATACATCATGCTGGGATCAAGAAAGGTGGCAAAAAAATCATTGCTCAGGTCATAGTGCGCGGAGATGTTTTTGCGTGAACCCGCCACGGAGTTGCGGTTGCGCCGGTGCAGCAGGGCGTTCATGATGCGGGCGATGCGCGACTTGCCTTTGTCCAGGCCTTTCAGCACCGACATGTTGAGCACCATGATGCGCACCAGCGGCAGCAGATCCGGTGTGTGCCAGTGTTCCTTCATATACGATTCACCGCCACCGATACTGCCGTTAAACACCACGGCCTGATAAAACGCCGGGTCGGTGACCGACAGGTGTGCGGTCAACACGTCCTCGCCGGTTTCGCCGAAGTGATGCACCTCGTGCCCCTCGTCGATGACAATACGGCCTTTGGTGATTTTATGCAGTTGGCGGAACAGCAGGCCGCGTGCCAGTTTCTGCTGGCTGCCGGCCATCGCCATGACATCATTGGCGGTTTTCTGTTTTGCATCGGGCGCCGTACCCAGGTCAAAGTTCTGACCCAGCGCGCCCGTTTGTACCGACCCGGTCTGGCGGTTGCCTGGTGATTTCATGGTGCTGTGATTCTCCTGTCTCATTCCTGTCTTTGCAGTCTTGCGTTTGTACGTTTGTGTGGGTGAATCGGCACGCGCTTCAGCCACAGGCGCAGTGCCTGCCAGTAAATGCCGAGTCCCACTTTGGCTGTCATCAGCGGATACGTCAGCAGAATACGGTTCAGATTGCCGGCGGTGGCCTCCTGTCGTCGCAGTGACAGGCTGGCATTAAACGCCTGCCTGCCAAATTGCCAGTTCTGCAGATTCAGGTTCAGTGTGTCGCCCGGTGTGGTGCTGTGCCAGCGGTACTGCATATCCATGGGCATAAACGGCGACACATGCAGCTGTTTATCAAACTGGTGCTGACATACATCACTGTCAGGGTCGCAGGGGATGACGTAAGGGATACTCTCCCCCCACGGGGTATTGGTGACCTCAGCAACAATGAAGCGCAGCGTCTGCTGGGTATCAAACACGTAATAACAGGTGATGGGGTTCATCAGGAAACCGAAGTAGCGCAGGTTGGTCAGCACCCGAATCGGGCCCGTCACGTGCTCGCCGCTGGCCTCATACACGCGCTGACGCACGGCCTGGTCCAGGGACTCAACGTCCGGGTCCAGATAGTCGCGGCGCCGGAACCAGGCCAGCGCCGGTCCGGTTGCCGACCATAGCCGGCTGCGCGACAGCACCGCAGGCAACTCGTCCAGGTCCAGGTACATCATGAAGACCTGGTAACGAAAATGATGCAGTACCTTGCCCAGGCGCCGGTGTCGCACGGTGCCGGTGTAAATCGCGCTGTGCTCGGCAGGAAAGCGTTTGCTCATGCTGGTTTTTTCCGGCTTTTATCCCGCTCGCGGCGCTCTTTTTGTCGCTGGCGTGACATCAGCGCGTACCAAAGGCCACCGGAAAGCTGTGCCAGTCGCAACATGAAGGTCAGCCGGCGCGGGAAGTTGAGTTCACGCGGACGATGCTTCAGGCCGTGCTGGATGCGCGCTGCCGCGTCGTCAGCCGTCATCAGGAAAGGCATGGGGAAGTCATTGCGCTCGGTCATCGGCGTTTCGACAAAGCCCGGGTTGATGGCGCATACGTCAACAACGTCACTGAAGTCGATGCGCAGTGAATGCATCAGGTAACGGCTGGCGGCCTTGGAGGCCGCGTAGGCCTCGGCGCGAGGAAAGCCGATAAAGCCGGCCAGGCTGCACACGCCGGCCAGCACCGGGCGGCCTGGTGCCTTGCGCAGCAGTGGCATCGCCACATTGGTGGTGTTGATCATGCCAAAAAAATTGGCGTCCATGACCCGCCGGAACATGGCAGGCTCCAGGGTCTGGCCCCTGATGTACTCACAGGCGCCGGCATTCATGATCACCAGATCCAGGTGCGGTGTCAGGCCGGCCAGCAGATCGCTGCTGGTCTTGGTGACATCGTCGTCGCTGACATCATAGGTCATGGGGATGATGCGTCCGGCCAGAGGCTCAGCCTCGTCGCGCACGGCATTCAGTTTGTCCAGCGTTCTGCCGCTGACCACAACGGTATGGCCGCCTGCTGCGTAGCGCAGTGCCAGCGCTTTGCCAATACCCGAACCTGCGCCGGTAATCCATATTTGCATGCGGGTTCTCCCTTTCTACTGTTATTACTGGTTATTTGCTGGCTGCCGCCAGGTCAGGCCGCCAGGCGCCTGTTGATAAACCGGATCAGCGAGCCCAGTACGGGAACATGCCGGTAAACCATGGCGCCCAGGTCATAGAAGTCTTCGTGGTAGTAGACCCGGTCTGTAAAGTGAATCAGGGTCACACCTTTCACGTCAACCGGTTTGCCCCGGTTGAGGCTGCCGTGACTGAATCGCATCACCCAGGTGATGGTGGCCGTGTGCTCCGACACCTGTTCATCCAGGTAGTTGAAGCTCATGTCGCGGGCGCCATCATACATGCTGCGCAGGTATTTCTTCAGCGCCAGGCGACCGTTGATGGCATGCACCGGATCGCGGAATTCAACGTCCTGGGTGTAGATGCGGTCGATACCTTCGAGTCCGGCGATATCCGGGCTGCGGTAGAAATCCTTGAAGTCGTTAATCAGCGCGGCCCGCAGGTTCTCGCTCACTGAATTCATTTCGCTCGCCATGGCTGAGTCTCTCTTGTTGGCCGGCCTACTGTAAAAGGTGATCGACAGTTGCGACCGATCGCGAAGTCGACAGGATTGCCGACCGGCGCTGAACGCGCGTATGCTTGTGCAGGTAGATACGAGTGGGCTATATCGCTGGATCATCAGTGCGCACCCGCTGCCAATTTCGGTGATCCTTGTGATCCGTGTCTGCGACCGCCGCGTAAAAGCTACAAATACGCACAAATATCACGGTAAATCAGCCAGGTAGACCGGATTATAAGTGGATAAAAAAGACGATATGGAAACAGCAGCGAGTGTGCACCCGGGCCGCAGTTCAGCCCCGGACCCTTGGGCAGACAACGTGCGGCGTGTCGCGGAAACCCGTGACCGTGCGGCTTTTCAGGAGCTATATCAGCACTATACGCCAATGATTCGGGCGTTCCTGCTGAAAAGCATGGGGGCCGGCGCCAACCGTTCGGAAGCCGAAGAGATCACCCAGGAAGTGCTGATCAAGGTATGGAACAAGGCGGCGTCGTTCAATAGCGGCAAAGCCAGTGTGAATACCTGGATATTCACCATCGCCCGTAACACACGAATTGATTTTATCCGCCGCAACGAGCGCAATGAGCGCAAAATTGCCATCGAGGATATCTGGCATGAGCCGGAATCACCCGAGCCGCTGGTTGATCTGCAGCAGCGCCGCGCCGAGCAGGTGATCAAGCAGGCCATGGCAACCCTGCCAGACGAGCAGGTGCAGGTGTTGTTCAAAGCCTTTATGGAAGGCAAGTCGCACAACGAAGTGGCCGAGGAACTGGGCCTGCCGCTGGGCACCGTGAAGTCACGGATCCGGCTGGCGTTGAACAAGATGCAGATACTGATCGACCGCTAGTCACTAACGAACTTTACACGACATAGAAAGATTCGCCCGATACGGGTTTCAATTTTTTCAGGTATTAATATGGTTTCTTTTCATCCTGACGCAAAATTTCTGACCGACTTTTCTGCCGGCAACCTGCCCCTGTCAGAGGCGATCTGTGTCGCGGCGCATCTGGAGTTCTGCTCCAAATGCCGCAGTCATGTGCAGCAGCTCAGTGATCTGGGTGCCCAGTTGATGAAGCAGCTGGAGCCGCAGGTGGCAGCCACAGACGAGGCCGGGTTTGACCAGCTGATGCAGCGCATCGATGCCGGCGACACGGGCATGCAGATGACGCCAGCGCCGGCCGTGGCCGCGCGCGTCAGTTCTGCCAATCCGCAGGGCCTGCCGCGGGTGGTACAGAAGCTGGCGGAGGGTGGTCTGCAAAGCCTGAAATGGGCGCAGTTCGGAAAATCCCTGCGCATTGCCCCGATCAAGGTGGACGAAAAATCACGCGAAACCGCGATCTACGACATCAAGGCCGGTGGCTGCATGCCCGAGCACGAACACCGTGGTGAAGAAATCACTGTGTTGCTCAAAGGCAGCTTCTCCGATGCCGATGGCAAATACGTCAAAGGTGACTTTGTTGTGCGCCACGCCGGTGAACGTCACCAGCCCACGGCGACGCTGGACACTGACTGCATCTGCCTGGTGAGTCTGGAGCAGCCGGTGCGTCCCAGTTCCATCTGGTACCGCCTGATGGAGCCATTTGTCAATTATCGCCTGGCCAGTCTGAACAGCTAGGCGCGATACCTAGCACCTGAGCGATTGCTGCGGCATAATGCCGGGTGACGTCAACATCGTGACGTCAGACAAATAACCCAGCAATCACTGCCGCAGCAGTGACAGGAACCCCCGATGTCCGCTTACCGACCGGTCTACGATCGTCAGGACGTGACGATCGTCAGCCGCGATACCGCATTTGACGGCTTTTTTGCCATTGACCGCATTGTGCTGCGCCACCGCCTGTTTGCCGGCGGCTGGAGCAATGATATCAATCGTGAGCTGTTTCGCCGTGATCAGGCCGGCGGGGTGCTGTTGTACGACCCGGGCGCCGACAAACTGGTGCTGGTGGAGCAGTTCCGTGTGGGCCTGCTGGATGCCCTGGACCAAAGCCCGTGGGCACTGGAACTGGTCGCCGGCATTATCGATGACGGCGAATCAGCGCCGGCCATGGCGCTGCGCGAAGCCCATGAAGAGGCCGGTCTGCACATCGGTGAACCGCAATTTATCTGCAACTATTTCAACAGCCCCGGTGGCAGCACCGAGCGCATCTCCCTGCTGTATGCGGAAGTTGATGCCGCGCAGGCCAGTGGCATTCACGGCATGGCCGAAGAGAATGAAGATATCCGCGTGGTGGTGCTGAGCTTTGACGAGGCCTGGCAGGCATTTTTGTCCGGCCGCATCAACAACGCCATGGCTATTATTGCGCTGCAATGGCTGCGCCTGAAGCGCGCTGGCATCGACGCCACGGTGGTTGAATAACGTATGGCTGCCATTCTCGACAAGTTCATCGAACGCTCGCGCTATCGCGTCAACCTCGCCGATTACATGCGCACCTGCGACCAGAACTATATTCGTTTACTAACGCTGATCCCTGCACTAGAATCCAATAGATCAAGTGGCAGTGGACGGTTGGATGGAAAGCCCGCATCGGATTCACCAGAGAGTGAGCCGGACGACAAAAAAGAATGGGAGTTCCTGATAGGCTCAAGTGGGTCTGATAGCTCGGGAACTCAAAACCACGCAGGTCGTCCCCCGATCCGGATCAAAGTGACACAACTGGAAGCCTTTGCTTACACCAGCACACTAGAGATCCAGGTACAAAGCGGATTCCCTGCCTGGAGCCCGGCGCCCGTCATTGTGGTAAGGATGTACCACGATGCCAGCACCGCTGAACCGATCAGTTACCAGGGTCACAGACAGATACCTGCCAGGTGCGCCGTTCCCAATGCCGGTATGTACCATCAGGATGAAAAGAGGCAGATAAATGAATTTCTGGCCGAGTGGCTGCGCCTGTGCTTAAGTTCAGGTATCAGTGCACGCGCCGCAGATTTTCTATGCATCGGATGAACTATGCAGACACAGACAAGGGATGATCGGGCTCGACCGCTGCGACTGATACAGATCACGGACACGCATCTGTACAGAGACCCAGCTGCGGCCCTGCTGGGCTTGAACACAGAGGACAGTTTTGTGCGGGTGGTGGATCTTATCGCCCAACAGCAACCCGATCCCGACTGGATCGTGGCCACCGGCGATATCGCCCAGGATGCCTCGGTAGAGGCCTACCAACGCTTCGTTGATACCATTGCCCGGATACCTGCGCCGTTTTGCTGGATCCCCGGCAATCACGACAAACGCGACATCATGACCCGCACGCCGGCCTTCAAGGCCGCCTACATGGAACGCGTGCAACTGGGCAACTGGCTGATCATCATGCTCGACACCAGTGTGCCGGGCGAAGTCCATGGCCGGCTGTCGGACCAGGAGCTGGCGCACCTGGAGGCCAGCCTGGCTAGCGTTACCGATGACGAGACAGTTGATCACGCGCTGGTTTGCCTGCACCACAACCCGATTCCCGGCACCGCCAGCTGGATGCAGGAGATCGGCCTGCACAACGCCGACGCCTTCCTCGAGATTTTAAAACGCCACGACAGTGTGCGTGGTGTGGTCTACGGTCATATTCACCAGACGCTGGATTTTGAAGCGCATGGTCAGCAGTTTTATTGCACGCCCTCCACCTGCATCCAGTTCAAGCCCGGTGTCGAAGATTTTACGCTGGACCTGCGCAGCCCGGCGTATCGCTGGTTTGATCTGCATGCCGATGGTCGGATAGAAAGCAAGGTTGAGCGTTTGCAGAATTACGACATCAAGGTGGATCAAAGCGCTGGTGGCTACTGACGCTCCGTAACAAACAAAATTAGAGATGAAGGTTCCAGAAGTATGAGCAACACTTACAACTCAGACGCCATTGAAGTCCTCACCGGTCTCGATCCGGTGCGCAAGCGTCCGGGCATGTACACCGACACCAGCCGCCCCAATCACCTGGTGCAGGAAGTCCTCGACAACAGCGTCGACGAAGCGCTGGCCGGCCACGCCAAAACCATCACCCTGACCATGCACAAGGACGGCTCCATTGAAGTGGAAGACGACGGCCGTGGCATGCCGGTGGACATCCACCCGGAAGAAAAGGTCTCCGGTGTTGAACTGATCCTGACCCGCCTGCACGCTGGCGGCAAGTTCTCCGACAAGAACTACAACTTCTCCGGCGGTCTGCACGGTGTGGGTGTGTCCGTGGTCAACGCGCTGTCGCATTACGTGGAAGTCAGCGTGCGCCGCAACGGCCTGGTTCACCAGATGCGTTTTGAGAACGGTGACAAGGCCACCGAACTGAAAGAGATCGGCACGGTACCCAAGCGCCAGACGGGCACAATCCTGCGCTTTCTGCCCGACGAAAAATATTTCGACTCCGCCAAAATTTCCATTATCCGCCTGAAACACGTGCTGCGCGCCAAAGCCGTATTGTGTTCCGGCCTGCGCGTGGTGTTTATCGACAACACCGTCGATGAAGACAAGTCACAAAGCGAAGAATGGTTATACCAGGACGGCCTGATCGACTACCTGCTGCAGGGCACCGGTGATTCCATCACGCTGCCGGTCGAGCCCTTTAATGGCGAGATGAAAGGCAACGACGAAGGCGTGGACTGGGCGGTGCTGTGGCTGCCCGAAGGCGGCGAGTTATTACAAGAGAGCTACGTTAACCTCATTCCTACCGCCCAGGGCGGCACCCACGTCAACGGCCTGCGCACCGGCCTGCTCGATGCCATGCGCGAGTTCTGCGAGTTCCGCAACCTGCTGCCGCGCGGCGTCAAACTGACCCCGGAAGACATTTGGGACCGCTGCAGCTATGTGGTCTCCACCAAAATGAAAGACCCGCAGTTCTCCGGTCAGACCAAAGAACGCCTGTCCTCCCGGCAGTGCGCGGTGTTTGTCTCCGGCGTGGTCAAGGACGCCTTCAGCTTGTGGCTGAACCAGCATACTGCTGACGCCGAACAACTGGCGGAGATGTGCATCAACAACGCGCAAAGCCGCATGAAGGCCAGCAAAAAAGTGGCGCGTAAAAAAATCACCAGCGGCCCGGCACTGCCGGGCAAACTGGCCGATTGCGCCACCCAGGACGTGATGGCCGGCGAACTTTTCCTGGTGGAAGGTGACTCCGCGGGCGGCTCCGCCAAACAGGCTCGCGATCGCGAAACCCAGGCCATCATGCCCTTACGAGGCAAGATCCTGAACACCTGGGAAGCCGACTCAAACGAAATCCTCGCCTCCCAGGAAGTGCACGACATCTCCGTTGCCCTCGGCGTCGACCCCGGCTCCAATGACATCACCGGTCTGCGCTACGGCAAAATCTGCATACTGGCTGATGCCGACTCCGACGGCCTGCACATCGCCACCCTGCTGTGCGCGCTGTTCGTGCGCCACTTCAAACCCCTGGTCGCCGCTGGCCGAATCTACGTCGCCATGCCCCCCCTGTACCGCATCGACGCCGGCAAGGACGTCTACTACGCCCTGGACGAAGACGAACGCATCGGCATCCTCGACCGCATCGCTGCGGAGAAGAAAAACGCAAAAGCCAATGTACAGCGCTTCAAAGGGCTGGGTGAAATGAACCCGCTGCAGCTGCGTGAGACGACGATGAGCCGTGATACGCGCCGGCTGGTGCAGCTGACGTTGCCGGATGATGATGTGGTTGCTGGCAACAGTGCTACGGATGAGGCGCTGGATATGTTGCTGGCGAAGAAGCGGGCCGGTGATCGGAAAAGTTGGCTTGAAGAATACGGCAATCTTGCCGAAGTCGACTAGTCAGTAGTGAAGGGGTATCTGCCGACGCGCCTATGTTAGTCCCTCTCAAAGTCAGTTGTCGTAATAAGCCCTGTATTAGCCCTATGGCTAGTTGATTCGTCTAAAAGAATCTGTTCACATCGTTTGTGGACTGAAATCCGTGCGCGCCTACGATGCGGGTGCATCCGTGGGGCAATAGGATGCATGGAGAATTGCTCACGCACTAAGCTACTTATCTGAATAAAATTGCGATCGTATACAAGGACCTGATACGCAGGTGCACTTGATTGATATGAGCAAATGGCGTAACCAATACAGTAGTTGTTTTGTCGTATGGATATGGCGTGCAGGAAGGGGTGGAAATGGTGTTTCGGCAAGATACAATTGTTTTGTTTGCAGGATGTTCTAGTGCCTGATCTAACCACTATAGTGCTGCATTAAGTAGCTTAAAGACCGCAACAGATATCGCAAAAGTCATTTAAGATCCTGCTAGTTCTCTGGAGCAGGCAGAAATGACATCAGAAGTGGCTGAGTTAGTAGGGGCTTTGCCAACAGGTGTTCCATACTGCCCTATATGCTGAGCAGTAAAGAAGGAGCTGCTGCCTTTGATTGCCTGGGATTCTGGAAAAGGACGCATAAATGTGGAATTTGCAGGAGCATAATCTCAAGCCGTTTATCACCCTTGAATGCTAATGCTTATATTAGAAGCGACCGTGCAGCAGCTGAAAAGTTAGGTAGTAAGCTCGATGTCGTTACTACACTATAAAAATATTACAAGCAAGATTAGACGCTTAAGTGCGCCGTTTTCTTGAGTGCTATGTGACTAAGGTAGAATGTAAATTAATGACTAAGGTAACCGCAGTACTTTTTCCTCCGCATCATGAATACACAGGAAATCTGCTATGGAATGCTTCTAACGTTATCGGAAAAGAATCCGAAATTGGAGATTCTATTAACCAACTTAGAAATATGGGTTACTGGGCTAGCGCATTCCCAGAAGGTGATGGCGTAACATTCACAGAGAATAGTGGAAAAAAAAGAACAGATGAGCTGGCTCAGGATGTCGAGACAAGTTTTGAATGGCTAAGTATTTTCGTTGATCTTTCGAAAATGGATCAAGAGGCCCCAAAGAGATCTCCGGTAGCGTCATTAGGGTTTGAAGATTCGATATTGCTTGGTAAGGCCGAAGCGGCTCTTGCTCAGCTGGAGGATGCAATTGACTTATTCCTAAGAGGAAAGCGACTTTCCTCTATCACGCTGGCCGCTGCTGCTGATGGGATTTTCGCTGGAATCCTAAAGCAAAAGGGAGAAAAGTCTGCTGCGGAAGAAACATGGAGTAGCATTGAAAGGGCACGGCAAAGCACGGGACTAAATATCGCAGGTGACCGTTCCAAGAAAGATGCTTTTAACGAGTGGAACTGGTATCAAAATAGGTTAAAGCACCATGATCAGAGAGACGACGAATGGATCGAAATAAACGTCTTTGATCATGCCTACTATGCAATAAAAAGGGCACTAGCAGATGCGGATAAACTTGGAATAATACCTAGAAACCATTACTCGTTTGAAGAATGGATATTTGAGAACATATTCACATAAGAAGCGCTTACAGATTTAGTCTAAAACTTTCACGCTTTTGTTTCATTCGCTGAACTTAAAAATAACACAAAATCGCTCCGTCTTTGGCGCAGCTGAAGCGAGCAATGTAGGGCGGGAGACTAGCAGTGGGCCAGAGAAAGTACATATCAGAGTTTGGTCTAAATATGCTTAACGGAGCTAGACTCGTTCTCCAGCAAGAGCATCTACATAAGATCAACGAAATAAATATAAAACCCCATATCTACATCATCGCTAGACGTCCACGAATTACGATTTTACCTAGTGAATTCAAGTTCGGTGACGAAATAATTAAAGGTGTTTTTCGCAAGCAAGTAAGAGAGGACTATGAGGACATAGAAGTTTCGACTAACAACCATCTCGGAACCTCGGAGGTGGAAATAATTTCAGATTATCCTTTTACTGAATACAGGATTGTTAGCTCAGATGGCGACTCTCTATTGGCTAATGGGAAGTCTGCGCTGCTTCTAGCAGCATGTGGTGTAGAGTACTGGCACCATCTCGATTTAGAAGTCCTGTACATAGGCCAGTCTTACGGTTTGAATGGATCAAGAACCGCAGCTGAGAGACTTCAGAAACATGAAACTTTGCAGGGGATATACGCCGAAGCGATGAGGAATTCCCCTGATCAGGATATATGGCTTTTTGTTTCGGAGTTCGAGGAAATGTTCCTTGCAACGTTTGACGGGCGAGATCGTGGCTCGCTGTCTTCAAGCGATGATGATTCTCATATTTCTCGAGTTGTTAACAATACTATGTCCCAGCAGCAGAAGATCAATTTTACAGAAGCTGCGCTAATTAGGTACTTTAATCCTGAGTATAATAAGACATATAGGGACACATTCCCAAATCCTGCACATAGGACGTACTCAGAGTGCTATGACATTGATTTAAATATGATCTGTGTAGAAATACAGACGCGAGAGCTGGGCTTCAGATTCTGGAGCAAAGCAGTAGACTCCGCATGGGTTCATTTCTGTGCGTTTCCCCTCCATTCAAAGGAGGATCGTCGCTATATGTTTGAGATAGATGGAAAAGATATCCTATAACAAACGCGCCCGAGGTGGCATAGAAAAACCGCGCCCATAGGCGATTGTTATGTCTAAGGTTTGTAGAGTACGAGGTAATGAGTGGCAAAGAGAACTCGGAAAGTTGGCTCAATTAAAACTGAGCTTTTGACAAAGTCCAGAGAGTCTATGCTTGCTGCTGTCCAGATATTCAATAACCCCAATATTCAATTTAAATCAGAAAGTTTTATAGTTCTATCCAATATTGCTTGGACATATTTACTACATGCATATTACCGATCGCACAACATCGAGTATCGATACTTTGACAAGCAAGGTACTAGAAAGAGGTATCACAAAACAAAAAACGGGGCGCATAAGCATTGGGAGTTGGAGCGGTGTCTAGATGTCTCTTCTTGCCCTATTGATAAGGTGGCTCAGTCAAATTTAAAGTTTCTAATTGGACTTCGACACGAGGTGGAGCACCAGATGACAACTCGAATAGACGACTATTTGAGCGCTCGGTTTCAAGCATGTTGCCTGAATTATAATGAGTATATAAAATCCCTTTTCGGTGAGAATCTAGGCATCGACAAGCATCTCTCCTTCTCACTTCAGTTTTCTTCTATAAAAGAAGATCATGCAAATCAACTTAGAAAGTTCTCAGATTTGCCAGAGCATATTTCAACCTATATAAACGGGTTTGACGCAGATCTTCCTCAAGACGAATATAATGATCTCAGATACTCATATAGAGTACTATACATCCCAAAATCAGTGAACTACAAAGGCCAAGCGGATAAAGTTATTGAGTTCATTCCTGAAAACTCGCCAGAAGCGGAGAAATTGAACAAGGAATATGTGCTTATAAAAGAAAAGGAAAAGCCGAAATATTTGCCTAGCGAAATCGTTGAGATCATTGGTGGTATGGGATATTTCAAATTTAATCAATACCAGCACACTGTTCTATGGCAATCGAAGCGAGCCAAAGTCAGAGGGAAAGGCTACGGAGTTCTTGTAGCAAAAACCTGGTACTGGTACGACACTTGGTTAAATGCAGTAAAAGATTATTGCGCAGAGAATGCAGAGAAATATGGCAGAAACAAGCAATGAGCTGCTGTATGCGCATAGCGCTTTTGTCTGTTCCTGCTCTCCATTCTCACAAAGGCGGGCGCGGACGCATGAGTTAGTGGGCAAGTCGCTGCTGCTACCTGGCGCATAGAATTAACAATAACCAAGGGCTAAGATATGGAAGAGGCTAAAGTTACATTTTACAAGATTGAGAAATGTGGGTTGTACGAGTATGGGGAAGATGAACCAATACTTGGAGGGGCGGCAGAGTTTTTGAAACAACTTCAAGTCTGGGTTAAAAAAAATGATAAACCTTTGGGTGAGACATGCACATACGCAATAGAGGAAAGCGAAGACGTTGATCGGACATTCTGTTACGACTTGGTTTCAAACGGAAGTACAGGTGACTTCCTGCTAACGACTTGGAATGAAACGCCTTCATATGAAGGAAGAGTGGCGGCAGTTAAGGCAAAGTCAAAAGTAGGGAGCGCAAAAGTTGAGTTTACTGAGCTTCCGAAAGATAGCATTCCTGGCTATGCAACCTATTTTTGGTTTATACCAGCGGGGAATGTATTCGCAACGATTAGGTTTCAGCATAGATTGAATGGAAAGAAAAGTCTTGATAAATATTTCAAGGAGTTTATATCTAAATTCTCTGAATATACGGTCCTATCTGATGACGGTGATGCGGATTTCAATGTCGTCGGTTACTCTGAAAAAGATGGAGATGATCCAATGAATCTCCATCCTCAATTCAGAGCATCAATAGTCAGAAAGCCCGGTCAAATAGATTATATCCTAGAACAAAAGGACAAGATCAGGAAAGTAACTAGACACAACAGGCTGTCGCCAAAGATAGTCGAATGCCAAGAGTTATGGCAAAAAGCTCTTTTGAATTTGGGCCTAAAAAAACAAAGACGCCTTGATTCAGAGGTGAATTTCTCGTATGAGTTCTCATTTACGCCAAGCGAAGCCGAGCTTAAAGAAATGATTTCCGAGTGGGAAGAAGGTCATGACTCCAAATGGGATGACATAGGTTTTACGCTCAAAAACGAACAAGTTCCTCGATGGCTCAGTAACTCACTAGCTCGAGATCGATTTGAGCTGGATGTAAAGAGAATTGATGAGGAAATTGTAGATTCTAAAAGCCTCTTAGAGCAACTCACGGATAAGAAAGACTTGATTATTGGTCTGCTCAAGTAAAGGGGGCAGAAATGAATAGGATTATTAGGTTGTTATTTGTTGTCGCAACAGTAGGCATTATTACGTCTTCAGTAGTTCTTGGCAGAAATATCGCTTTCAATGAACAAATTCCAATTTATGACGGGTTGAGAAATACGTCCGCTATTATATTTGCCGTAATGGGGGCTTGGATTGCCTTGCTGTATCCTGGGAAACTATCTCAGGCGTTTGGCCAAAAGCCATACAAAGAGAAAGCTGGTGATATCGATCAGATAAACAGACTCTTTCGCCCCATGATTTATTCAACAGTTATTCTGATGGTCGTAATTGGGGTTTCTTTTGTTGTACCCTTGGCGAAGCAGATCGACTATCTTCATCCATACAAGGAGGTTTTCCGTTCAGTAAGTTTTGGGGTGATTGCATTTCTGACGCTTTTGCAATTCTGGTCGATAATGTTGACGCTAGTTCCCGGGGATACCATAAAGGATGATTTAGATGACATAAAATCTCGGGCTGAGTTGTTAGAAAGAATGAGGCCCGGGCGGAAAAAACACTAGCCAGCCTTTCAGAAGCTAGTGGATTTGCTATCGAAGCGCTCTAGCCACGATTTTCAAGGAGGACTGGTTACATAGCTAATACCCGTCTAAATTTGGCCCCGATCGCCGTCGGACAGGTCAGTAAATGAGGCCCTGAATGATCAGCTCAAGTTACGATATCATTGCTAGTGAATACTACGAACAGGGTCACAAGACATGCCGGAACTTCGATCGTGCGACTTACGAGGCCTTTCAGGCTCGACCATTCCGATATTCTGACGGAATGGTACTCGAAGTAGGCGCAGGGCGAGGAAGGTCAATTGAATTTCTGAATATAGATCCATCAAGGATAGTTCAGCTTGATTCTTCTCAAGCTATGTTTGACTTGAGGTGTAGAGAGCCATGTAATCTTAGAATTCTCGCGGATGCGCGTGACATGCCGTTTATATCGCAGCAATTCAAGTATGTAGTAGGTTTTTTGGTGGATCCATTCATGGGCGCTAACTTCCTAAGAGAGGCATTTCGTATGCTGGAAGATGGTGGCACGCTCCTCTTCACGATTCCTACCAGAGTCTGGGGCGACGCACTCCGGTCTAACTTGGAGGTCGAAAGCGGAACTACTCGATTTAAATTGATCGCTACAGCGCAATCAGTCTATCTCCCTTCACTGCTGTCCTCCGAGCAAGAGATAGAGAGTATGTTGGAAATAGCCGGTTTCAAAGATATTTCAATCAATGCCTACCCATTGGCGGACGGAGAAGAGATAATATCGGATGACATATTTGCAGCCGCCAACGGTCTCGGCGTTGATGTAGAAGATTTAAGCATAATAAATGTCGTGACTGCTAATAGATGATCCATTTCATTGGCGTACTCAAGCGTATCGGCATCCGCACGCATCGATCATTTCGGTTAGCGATTCGCGCGTTTGCCTTGCTACTTGGCCTTTCGGCAGGTTTCTTTGTGAGCGTCCAAATTGAGGTCGGTCACTTTGAGATAGCCTTCTGGCTTTTTCTAATCGTAACCGGGGCTGCTGTTCTCGAGCTGATACTGGGCGATTTGTTTGCTGATCAGTCATTCCCGTTTGACACGGAGCGAAAACTCTCGCTAATGGAGAAGCGCTTGGGAATGGAAACTATCTCTACAATTTCGCGAAGACTAGAGGAAACAATTGGTGTATTTAAGAACTGTGACATATCGAGTGTGAGTGCGACAGTTCATCTTGTTGCAGAACTCAACGGCGATCTTGGATCTCGTTCAAATTACGGGTTGCTCCAACTAACAGATTATGTCGGCCCCGAGGGCGGGCGAAAAGGCCGTCTAACACTAATTAACCAAGGGATAATAGGCCGGTGCGCTAGGACTGAGGAGATTGAAACCGTAAATTTCATAGACGTGAATGAATACCGATGTTCGATGGTTCGTGATTTCGGCTTCACTAAGCAAGAAGCCAGTCTGCACACGACTAGTGCTCGTTCATATCTTGCGTATCCTCTAAAGAGCGAAGGCTTATTAATTGGCGTAATATATTTCTTTTCTGATGAGCCAGAGGTGTTTCCGGGATCAATAGAGGGCGCACATCTCGATCAGGTGGCACAGGAGTTCGTTAACTACTTAAAGATTGTACAGCTAGTATAAAAGTTCTTCTTATGAAACCTAAGCGTTACATCATTACTGGCGGGCCAGGCTCTGGGAAAACTACGTTGTTAGAGCATCTGAAGATACTGGGGTACCCAACCAAGCGAGAAGTTGCCAGAGAACTGATTGAGTTACAAATGGACAATGGCGGCGCTGTTTTTCCATGGTCAAACCGAGATAAGTTCGACGAAGTACTGGCGAGCATGTCAAGGAAAGATTATTTTGAAAGTAGTCGTTACCCTGTCACATTTTTCGATGGGTGTATGTTAGATATTATCCCGTGGCGAAGATATCTAGGTCTGAGTACGAACAGGTATTCTCATTTAGTAGAAAAGTATAGATTCGAGCGTGAGGTATTTGTTCTTGATCCGTGGGATGAGATCTACCTAACTGATTCTGTAAGGCCTTTCTCTATAGAAGAGAGTATTTTGATAAGCAATGAAATTCAGAAATTCTATAGTGAGCTGAACTTCAGAGTTATTGATGTTCCTGTCCTGCCGCCAAGCGAGCGCGCAGCTTTCGTGTTGGGGGCCCTTGAGAATGAAGTGATCGATTAGATTGGATTAGTTACAGGTGTGAAAAGCAGCTAGAAATGTATGATACTTTCTAGCCTCAGATACCTTCAGAGGTGTACTGTATGAGTGACCGCCGGACTCCGCCTTATTCGCTTGCGAAATTATCATCTGGGTCGAGCTTGGAAGAATTCCAAGAGTACGTCCGAGCCGTGGAAATATCACGAGGCTTTAACGATCAAAGTACTTTAGAGAAATGCCTTCTTCTTGGGGAGGAGGTCGGTGAACTTTTTAAAGCAGTACGAAAGCATCACGGTTTAGGTGTGGATCAGCAATCGGAAGTCGGCATAATTGAGGATGAGCTCGCCGATGTACTAATATATTTGTGTGCCATAGCAAATCGCGCGGGAGTTGACCTAGGCAGCGCTTTTATCAATAAGGAAAAGAAAAACAAGACTAGAGTATGGAAGGTGCATAATAAGAACTAATTAGCTGTATTGCAAAGGGGGAGGGTTTAGAAAATTTTGCAGATCAGTTCTCCTCCTCTCATTCGGTTCACCTCAACTACATACTTTGCAATGTCCGGTACGCTGTATTTTACAACGAGTTCGGCTACTTCCTTAGCTGGATTACCATTCTTGAGTACAGGATATTCGTCTATTCCACGGAAAATACCGGCATCACGATGATGGGGGTAGGGGAAAGTGTTGCCCGAGTTCATATGGCAAAGCATGATACTTTGCCTATAGGCACGGACAAATGAATCAGTGTCAATGATCAAAACATCGTGCTCTAGAGTGCGATAGTGCTTTGCATTCAACAGTCCGTCCAAGCGAGCGCGAGTTGCCCAGAAAAAGACCTTGTCGTTAATTATTTGATACCATTGCTCAGGAGACAAGTGACCTTGCAGCGCTTTATTTAGCCTGCCCACGGGCATAGGCTTTTGATCCCTCAGAGTAATGATTCTTCCGTCTTTCGCGACGTCCATTTTTGATGATCGGTGGGAAGATTCATATTGGTGTCTGTTGACTCCATTTATTTCAAATAGGTCAAGCACTGCCGAAGTACTCATCAAACCGATTTCGCTAATACTATCCCATGTCTCACGCTCGGCCATATGATAAAGCCGAGGATATCTTTCAATTAGCTTTTCGATGTCCATTTCGTCCTACTCGATGTGGTGCGTGCATTCCAGGTCCGGCGGTCAATTATCGATCTAAGGTCGCTGTTGGCACCGGGATCCTTTTGGAACCGCGTATTAATTAGAGAGACTGGTGCTTTCGCCACTCGCTCTAGCTCTTCTACAAATTTGATAGTGTTTTTCTGCAGCTGCTCGAAACGTCGAGCGTCTTTGTTCTTTGCGTCAAGGTAGTCGGCGAAAGTGAGAATAATATCAGTAGGTGCGTTCAAAGAACATGCTTTACGGAATTGATCCCACTCAAACCAACCTACTTTTCGACTCCTGTTAGTAGTCGAAGTCCTTTCAGCTTTGTTAAGAGCGTCTGCATCAAGTCCACTGTCAAAAGCAATGTTGGTGAATGTGGTAGGGTGCTTTAAAGGGCCGGACGTTCTACTCTGGACTCCGTCTGGGTCGCCTACTCGAATCGGCATGGGTCGAACTACCATCATTACTTTGCGAACACGAGTGGGAGATATACCAGCCTCTGCAAGGCAGCCGGCTACATTTGTGTCGCGTGATGTGACATAAGGATAATCGCCATGAAAAATGCTTAGGCCACTTCCTTGAGTGCCTTCAAGCAAAATGGACTGTCGTTTGCGATAAGCCTCTTCTAATTTATCGACTGTAGAGCCAAGGTATGGGCGTAGCTCCTCAATGTCTCGCGCTAGTCGAGTCCGCGGGTCATTTCGGCCCATGATTCTGCGCGCTGCTGCAGCTCCACTTCCGCTTCCTGTCGAGGCAATTGTCGAAACCAATTGTTCTTCAGAGTCTACGTCTTCGTCCTCAATTATGCTCGCTTGATAGTCTATAACTAGGCGGTCAGTCGTAATACGACAATCTCCTATCTCTTTCAGTAAACCGCTAAGCTTGATAGTCATTCCTGGGCCTAGTAGTAAAAGCGCTTTCACATCCCGACATCCCGATGGTAAGTGGTGATAAGTGTATGTTCCTTTTGCGCTCGCAACTGTATGCCCGGCATTTGGACCGCCTACGCGCACCATTACATCGTATTCCCTAGCTAGATAAGACACTATATTCCCTTTGCCCTCGCTTCCATACTGCCCTCCGACAAGTACGTCGACACATCTAATGTCAGGCGGAGCATATAATTGCAAGCACGCCGCGACTCTGATCAATGTATCCTTGGCGTCACATCGAGTAGTATAGATACGTACGTCCGCATCTTCTTTAAGGCTTTCTATTTCTCCTGGATCAGCTAGGCAGTCTGCCTTGTCATACATGTCAACACCGAGAGAGCATTTAACCAAACTAAACCTCTCTTTCAAGGTCGTTTCGCTGGCGTATAGATGGACGTGAGTTAAATTGCTTCCATACTCCTTTCGGTATGCTGTTACTTGATGAATGGACGTTAGGCAGTCTACGACTATCGAGTTGCTTTTTGTGAGGCCGGCCATGACGACGTTGGTATGTTCGACCATTTTCATGGGTTCATAGGGGATGTCTTGAGAGCAATCATTAGAGGGCTCTTGGGCTGATTTTGCGCTAGAGCCTGGTGCAGGGCCTGGTTCTATTACGTCGCCAAAGTTTATCTTATGAAAATCGAACTCCTGCACAAGTAAGTCTGCTAAACCTGTTTTTCCGCTGCAAAGTTTTCCGGTGATCACGACAATCTGTCTATTAAGCATTAGTTTCTATTCCCAAAGTGTCACAATGGAGTTGGCGATCTCAGCCGGCATTAGCTGGGTGGTATCAAATGATTTATCTGCTATGGCAGCTAGAGATCTTGCCGACACTTCGTTGGGGTGCTGAACCGCCTGTTCGTAGACTTTGGTTTGGTAGTCTAAACGCTCTGCGAAGCGTTTATGCAGCACCTCCTCTGGGGCAGACAGATGTACATGCCTTACGCACTCGCCGAAGGTTGAGCGGAGTAGAATAATTTGCTGCTTTTTCCTGGCAGCATCTAAAAGCCATCTTGACCTATTTGGTTCGCTAGAAATAGAATCTAACGAAAGGGGATCTACTATCCACTTATACTCGGTCTCATTGTCAAGAGTATCACCTAGCTCTTGCAGATCGTGGCGCCCATGTCCGTAGCCTCTATTTGATGCTTCGTTCTGGAGAAATCTACCAGAGCTAATTCTGCGGAAGCTGAATTTAGACGAAAGTTCATTAGATATCGTAGATTTCCCCGCGCAAATAGATCCGCTTAGTATAAGGAAACGTTCCAAATTATAATTATTGCCCATAAATATTCATTTTTCGGTTTTTACGCTTAGAGTTCGTATTGCTGGGCTAGCACCTTGGCTTATAGCATCGATGGGCTACCGAAGTCTAGATAGCCGAAAGTCTATATCTAAATTGGCAGGATGGAGTTTATATGCTAAATAGTTTAAATAGCTTGGAGCCGGGCTTTTACTGGGTAAAGACGAAGGCCCAAGGCAGATGGGAGGTTGCAGAGTATGATGGTGTTCACTGGAATACTACCCGTTTGTATGTAATAGGGCCCCGCATACAAGAGCCCGTGAGCTGCCGCGCGATACTTGTCGAGCCCTAGCTTCTAGGCGATAGCTGGCTATGACCGTTCGAAGCGAGATATTCGTGTCTTCGGACAAGTGTAGCCCAATAGCCGAAACAGTGAGCTCGGATAGTATACGAACGGAGCTCTGTTTTTCTTAGAGGCCCGTCGCTGGAAACTGCTACGCCTACCATGGTCGTGCGAAGGAGATTGTCTAATGGCTGAGGACTAGGTTCCTTGTCCCATATTCGACCATTTGCAAGCTTGCTACTCACGACCGCCTTGGATACATGTTAAATTTGAAGAAGACGCCTAGGTTTACTTTCCAACCCCACCATACTGCGCTCAGAACACAAAAATAGGGACGGAACCCATGCATCCACTAAACCCCATTAGGCTCGCCTCCCTGCTACTCCTAGCTCTCCTGTCATCCCAGGCTGTCGCCCAAACCCCCATCACCGCCGACCTCGTAACCGACCGCACCTGCCTCATACCCGGCGGGCAAACCACACTGGTCGTCGAAATCACCAACCCGGCAGACTCCGGCGTATCTATCGAGCGTTACGGTGGCGCAGGTTACAGCTCCAATCACGGGCAATTGCAGCCATATGTGGAACTGGAGATAGATAACATCTGTGACCAGTCACTCTGCCCGGTCGATTCTGCTCAGGGCTTTCCGGTACACCCCGGCACCTCAGCACAGTTCTATTGGAATACGCTTCAGGTCAGTGCCAATGCACCTGAGGGCTTAGTGATCAGAATCTCCAGCATTAACCTGAAACTCTCCGACACTGAGTCAAGGAAAATCAATGACGTACATCTGCAGCGCGACTTCGTGGCGATTGTGTCGGCCGATGGGCAGGGTGATCCCGCTGCGCTCAATGCGTTAAACACCACCAATCCTAAAGCGGGTTCGGCAGACATCAAGGCCTCGCTGGTATTGGACTATCCTGACACGGTGAGTGCCGGCAGCCATATCGAGGTGTCGGGCACCTTGCACAATCAGGGTGATGAGCCCGTTGCCGGGCATTTTATTCTGGGCTCCGATCGTCACCTGGGCAGTCATGTCAACGCGTTCCGGCAGGTTTCCTGCCGCTTCAAGTGTCTGTACAACGGTCAGTTCCCGCTCCACCGGGGCGACAGCATCGATGTGCTGTTCCGGCAGATGTACTATGAGGATGATTACCTGTTCTCCGGCAACCTGCACATCAAGGGCCCGCATGCCATCGTCACCGATAGCCTGGGGCGCACGGCGTATGTGTACGCGGATGACATCCATGTCAACGTCGTCCAGTCCGGGGCCGAGGGCGCGCCGGCGGTGTATCCGGCTATTCCTGAACGTGAGCCCCTGGCGCTGATCACTTCCAGCGATCCGTCGCCGCGTCCCTTGGTGCTTGACCCCAATACCGGCAAACACTGGATACCGCTGTCGGCCAGCCAGGGCCTTTCGTTTTCCCAGGTGGTGGCTGAAACCAGAACCGGCGGGCGCTTTGCGGGCTATTCCATTGCCAACTCCGAAGAAGTCAAAACGCTGATGCTCAATCACATCTATGCGTCCGGACTGGACTATCCCGAGTACGCGCTGTTTGGCGGCCACAAGGACCTGCATGGCGTCACCGGCAGCTTGCTGGATCTGATTGGAGAGACACTGGCCAGCGACCATGTTGGCGGCCAGACCCGCTATGCGCAGGGCATGGTGGCCGATGTGCCTGAACCGGGCGCGAAAACAGTCACGATGGATGTCCGCCAGCAGAATGGCACCTCCGGCATATTCGGTATGACCGGCAGCTTCTGGCTGAATTCCTTTGGCACCGCGCAATACGAAGGCATGGGCACCTGGCTGGTGAAAAGCCCGGCAAGAACCGGCGGTGTGCACGCCATGCAAAGCGCCGATGCGGTGGATTTCCGTTATGGCCAGTTGTTCATTTCCTCGGTCGATGTGGATGGCCAGACCTACCAGGTCAGCTTCCGCGTCATCGACAAGCATGACCTGACCCTGGAGCTGGTCTCCATCGTCGATGAGTTCAGCCGCGAACCGGCCGCTCTCTACGATGTGCAAAACCTGATCCTGCAGATCCCGCGCCTGGGCTATTTTGTCTTTCCCGACGACACCGTCTATTTTGATGTGCAGATGGTGTTGGTGCCGGGGACTGAGCCGATGCAGTTTCGGGTGGTTAGTGCGGAAGATGTAGACGAGTGAGCAGAAGTGGGTGGGAATCGTGCCGGGACACTAACCGGCCTCGATACTCACTTGACGACGATATCAATAGTGATACCATGAAAATATGGCAAAAGATATTGATCGTTATACTTACCGGGTTACCTGGTCTGAAGAAGATCAGGAACAGGTAGGGCTGTGTATTGAGTTCCCCAGCCTCAGCTGGCTTGCAGAGAATCCCGAGAAAGCACTAAAAGGCATTCGGCAATTGGTCCGTGAATGCATTAGTGACATGATTGAAAACGGGGAGGAAATTCCCGAACCACTATCATCGAAAAACTATAGCGGTAAGTTCATGGTTCGTGTTCCGCCAGAGACTCATCGCATGCTTGCCATTGAGGCTGCTGAGTCAGGTGTAAGTCTGAACCGGCTTGTCTCCAGTAAACTCAATTGAGTCCGCATATAATAATCAATTGCTCGCGGACGATAGATACCCCTAAACTTAATTCTCGTCACCTTAGGGATTCTATTTAGTATGAAAGTTCAAGCGAGAAGCGCGTGCGTTCATCAATATCAGGCAATTTATAGACATGAGTGAAATTGAGATTAGCATTTTGCGCTCACATCACTGGCAACTCTATAAAGATATCCGACTGGCCTCGCTAATGGATTCCCCGGACTCCTTTGGCTCTACATACGAAAAAGAAGCTGCTTCTCCGGACGCCGAGTGGCAGTCGCGTCTGAACCCGGATGGCCGTGCCAGGAATGCGCTTCCCCTGATTGCTAAAACAGGCGGAGCAGCTGTAGGTCTGGCATGGGGTTTGATACACGAACCTGATCTGCATGTCGCTCACATCTACCAGATGTGGGTGTCACCGGCTCAGCGAGGCAAAGGTGTGGCCAGGGCGCTACTTGATGAGATAAGGGCATGGGCGATATCCAAAGGGTGTGAGCGGCTTGCTCTGTCAGTCACGACAAGTAATGACGCTGCCGTTAGTTTGTACCTGAAATCTGGATTCACCGCTGCCGGCGCACTGGAGGCGCTAAGACCCGGTTCTGCCATCACCGTGCAACCGATGACGATGGAACTGCCCAATGACTGAACTGATACACGACCTAAAAACGTTTCCGCGGAAACGTTTTTCCGTATTAGCCCTATGGCTAATTGCGCTTCCCACTGAGAGTCTGCTCATATTGCTTGCTGGTACGATATTCGCAAATCACACTTTAGTTTTTAAAACAGAGGAAATATGAATTTAAGGAAAGTAATCCTACTTGCTGCTCTTGTTACCTTGGCAGGATGCACAAACACAATCCAGTACGGCGGCAATCTCACCGGAGTTAGAGCTGGCGAAGAGCAATACAACTTGCGAGTTCGAATGGATAGCCAGATACGTAGTCAGCTTATTGGGAGCGACGTTCGAAATGAAGTCTATCTTTATGTAAACGATATTCTTGCGGTTCGTGGCCCTCTGCATAGGGATCAGTCAGGGCAGTTACAGGGTGTATATGAGTCGAAGATTGTACTACTTGACTGTCTCAATCCGGGGATACTCTCACGCACTCAATGTACAGTTCACATCGACGGCAGAGACGTTGGAACGTTGGCTCTTAATGCTGGCGCTAATAGATAATGTTGAACACACCCAATGCTTTCTGCGTGGCAAGGAATGGACGCGTGCCTGCAGGGAGCGATAGCCCATCTCAATCTGTAAAAGAGATATTTTGGGGGGCATAATGCAAAAAGTACCTAGTCTATTGTTACTAATGTTTTGGGCAGTATCGAGCAGTTTGGCCCCGTCCCCAGCCTACGGTCAGGACCGACCAGACCTGATGGTTCTTGGCGTTGGTCATTTCAACAATCCAGGCCGCGACTCAATTAACTTCGAAATGGACGACATGCTCTCTGCGCAGAGACAGGCAGAAATTGAAGCGCTTGTAGACGAGCTTGCTGAGTTCAAGCCCACTCACATTGCGGTGGAGGTGCTGAGCCGTGACCAGAATGACCTGAACGAACGCTATGCTCGCTACCGTGAAGGTGACTATGAACTTGGGCGGGATGAGTCCGATCAGATCGGCCTGAGGCTGGCTGCGAAGTTAGGACATGAGCAGGTCTATGCAGTGGACTGGAATGATAATCCTCCAGGAGATATTGCGACCGACTATGATTGGCACAGCTATGGATTGGCGAATGGATTCGAGGAAGAAATCGCCCGAATTACAGATCCGGAAGCAGCACAGGAGTTCTACGTCGAGTTGGGCTCTCAAACGGTCAGTACGTGGATAAAGCAATTGAATGACCCAGAGGCACTGGCAGCTTCGCACAGAGTCTATTTTGACATCGCAGCGATTGGACGCGGTGAGGAACTTCTCGGGGCCAACTGGGTAGGCACCTGGTATGCAAGGAACCTGAAGATATTCTCGAGATTGGTAAAATTGACCGAAAGCCCTACAGATCGGGTCCTGGTGATCTATGGCCAAGGGCATGCCTACTTGCTAAGGCAGTTCGCACAGGAATCCGGCGCATTCAATTTAGTTAATGTAGACTCGGTGCTTCATAACTAGCGCCACCTCAAAAACGTTTCCGCGGAAACGTTTTTCTGGAGATTGAATTTAAGTGGCAGTCGGAGATAATAAATCTGCTGCTTGAGCTTGAGAAGCCGGTTTAAATGAGTTGAGAGCGAGCTGACATAGTCAATGTTTCAGTGGGGCTTCTGTCACTCGTCATGTCTATCGTGTTAACCGCGCATATGGAGTAGGCGATTCCACCAGGCCCGGAAAGAGCGGTTGTCGAATCCTATTTCGCGGACATTGGAGCGGTGAGTAGCTGGATGCCTCGCGGCGTCAGGCGCTCAGCAACCAGAAACTTCCCATGGCGCGAGGATGAAGTAGATGTTATATCGAGCGGTGTTATCCGCAATGTAAAGGAGCACTGGTGGTGGCCTTCGTTCGCCCTGCATTGATAAGATAATCGGAAAGCCTGATACTCGAGATCCAGCACCTGGCCCATATCAGCCGTATGGGTACTTGTGCTATCCCCTTGAATCTGATCATATCGCTTGTGCGGCTAATATTCGCAATCGCCAACTGCGCAAGGAGCATTCGCGGACTGCCATTTACCCTGGTTAGCTCGATAACAAGGAGATTACCCATGACGGATCGCATTGACCTTACCCTCAAATACGCCCGGAAAAACTCCCTTGGGAAACGCTATATCAGATTCCTTCTGGCCTGGGCCTGTGTGCTCAGTTTCTCTTTTCTGTCCACACTGCCCATCCTCCCCTCGAAGGCGTCCGCGCAGTTTAAATCTGATGCTGTCTCCGCCGAGCAGATTGAACAGTGGTTGCAGGGAATGTCGGTGCAACTTATTTACCCCGAGACCATTGAGGCGGGACAGACCTTTGTTCTTCATGCCCATGTGCACAATGGCAATGACCAGAGTGTACGAGTGAGTATAGGCGCCGGACAGAACGAAACTGATGTCTATGTCCTGCAGCGGTGCCGCTTTCCCTGCGGCACGCAGACAATTGCGCCCGGGCAGTCGCGCTACATCACCGTTGGTCAGATGTACTACGCCGATGCAACGCTGCAGCACATGCCTAGTGTGACGATAGAGCCTGTGCTCTCCGTGATGCCAACGGATAAAGGAGTCCGCCTGCCTGTCCCAACCAGAGCTCTGGACAGTGTTGCCATTGCCGTCAACAACCCGCCGGATCTTCCTGCACCCAATGCGGCGCTCAACCCGGTGCCGGAACGCCAGCCGCTGGTCCTGGCGGATCTGCGTGAACCTGAGGATCAACTGCTTGTGCGCGACCCCAATACCGGCTACGACTGGATACGCCTGCATGTGAGCGCCGGCCTGCGCCTGGAAGACGCGTTGCATGCACTGGCAACCGAGGACTATCTGCAGGGATTCCAGCTGGCACGAGCATCCCAGGTCGAACAATTGTTGCTGAACTACCTGCACGCGCAGGGACAAGCGGCTCAAGCGCTGAGCGTCCGCGGACTGGCGGCGAGTCATGAGTTTGGCGCCCCGCTTGCCGAGTTTGTGCGATTACTGGCCCCCGGTGTATCGGCTTCAATACCGGCCGCGCAAGGCGTCACTGCCAATGAGCCCGGCACCTGGGGTCCCAGCCTGCCAGTGGTTGCCTCAGCCACTGTTTACGGATACGAAGGGCCGCCCCAGACCGGCACATTCAGGCAGGCTATCGGTTTTTTGAACACCCTATATCCTGTGGTTGATAACGAAGGCGGCGCAATGGAGATGCCCGGCTTCTGGTTGGTGCGCGGCGCGCCAGAGCTGACACGGGCCGAAGACAGGGCCAGCTATCTGGACGACGAACTCGTCGTCCCGGCGTTGAAGATCGGTGACAGTCACTATCGCGCCGTGCTCGTCAACGTAGACAGCCGGCTTGGCATGTTCCGGGCGATCAGCCTGACCGAGCTGCCATCAACCGACAGCACGCCAGTGATGAGTGACCAATCATACTTCGACGAAAGCAGCGGGCTGCTGACGTTACCGGGTCTCGTACTGATGCAGACTGACGGTGCTGAATCGACTGCCAGCGCAAGCTTTCGCCTGATGCCGGAGACCGAGCCGCCGGTGTTCGAGCTGATCAGTTTTGAATAGCGAGCGCCACACCATAAGCGCTGAGCCAAAGGTCACAGGCACCCGTGCCTGAAAACGTTATATGGGATTTAGGTGTAACGCGAACTTATACCGCGCCTTCCCGCACTGCCTCAGCATAATCGGAATCAATGATGGTCTTGCCGATGGGGCCCAGCGCCAGTCTCGCCAGTTTCAGATGCTGGATGCCAAACGGAATGCCGATGATGGTCACGAACGCAATCAGACCGATCAGCCACCATAACGCCCGCCTGGCAGTTGAAAAAGGCTTTGCTAAAATTAGGAACTAAGTGACGCAAGCCAAGCTTTTTGCGTCCTTAGTTGAGGTGCTTGTTATGTTCTGACAAACTTGAATTCAGCATTACCTTTTCTTAAAAAATATAAAGCCACACAAGTTGCTACAAATGCTATGACAGCTCCAAACTCATCCATATACCAAGCAGAGTTTGAGTTTGTTACTGTAATAGGTGTGAATAACTTTTGGATAAATATATTCGAACTGGCATGATAAATAACCGCAGGCCAAAGGCTATTAGTTTTGATACGAAAGTAAGCCATAATTATCCCTGTCGCAGTTATAAAAACTGAGAACACAAACAGCTGATAATATAATGGTGTTACGTCATTACCATATAACCCTAAAATAATTAGAGGCCAGTGAAATAATGCCCAAATAAATCCACTTACCAGTCCAACACCAGTAAAAGACATCGTTTTAGCAAGCTCGGGTACCAGAAAGCCTCGCCAACCAATCTCTTCGCCCAAAATAGACGGTATTGAGACAAAAAAACTAACAGTCGCAATCAATACGAAATGAAAAAGAAGTATAGAAATATCATTCCAATGACTTAAGTTATAGCTTTCTTTTTGATTGGACAGAAACTCAGCATTATAAAATTCACCGAAGCCAAACGCCCATATAATCAGATAGGAAATAAGCGCAATAATAAGTGGCAAAAGATAGCTTGTACGTTGATGCTTCCACTTGCCCCATTGCCAACCCAGGCTCGATAATTTTCGCTTTCTCAAAAGGCAAGTAACCAATGTAGCCGCGCCAACTGACAACATTAATGGTGTCGCTTGGCCCATTCGATAAATTAGCCAATACCCTAAAACATAAAAAGCTACAACCAATATAAAAAAAGTCGCTAGAGTTAAAGTTGTATCTTTAGAGTTTTTCATAATGACCTCTGATTGGCTAAATTGAGTACATAACAGCCCCGTGACCAGCCTCCGCAGAGTAACCAGATGATATTGCCGATGGTGTGCATGCGTTCTTCCGAAAATCCTGATGAGACTATGGTTGGTTTGTCCTTGTCCAGGTAAGCAGCAAAAACCATACCACCCGGTAATCATCTGTTTTTAAAGCTATTTCCTCGAGGCAACTACACTGGGCATGGCGAAATATCCCAACTAGTTAGTGCTACCACCAAGAAATCAGTGCTTCTGGCCCAGCAGACGGTCGATGGTGTTGTCCTTGGCCTGCCAGCGCTCATTGACCCAAGCCTGCATGCGCGCACGATGCGCCTCATCGTTTTGATAGTCGCCACCGCGCAGCTCGGCCGGTATGGGCAGGGTCTGGATGTCGACCACGATACGCCCGATGCGGTTGGCAAACAGATCGCCGAGTTCACCTACGCCGTCAGGATAGGTGATGGTGACATCCACCAGGGTATCCAGCGACTCACTCATGGCATCGAGCACCAGCGCAGTACCGCCAGCTTTGGGCTTGAGCAGGTGCCGAAATGGTGATTGTTGTAGCGCATGTTTGCCGGTGCGAAAACGCGTACCCTCGGCAAAATTGACGACGGACACCGGTATGCGACGGAATTTTTCACAGGCCTGTCGGGTTGCCGCAACGTCCTTGCCGGCCAGGTCGGGGCGTTTTTTAATCTGCTCACGTGAATAACGTTTCATGAACGGAAAGTCCAGCGCCCACCAGGCAAGTCCGAGCACCGGCACCCAGATCAACTGGCTTTTCAGGAAAAAGCGCAACATGGGCAGGCGCCGGTTAAACAGTTTCTGCAAGACGGGAATATCCACCCAGGACTGGTGATTGCACAGCAGCAGAAAATGGCCCTCGGGCATGGCGTCGGGCAAGCCGGTCACCACAATCTCTGTGTCGGTCAGGTGATCGAACATCCAGCTGTTTACGTCGATCCAGCTCGCGGCAATGGCCATCAGCACCCGGTCACACAAGGTCTGAACAGGTCTTACACGCATGATCGCCTTGATCAATGCCACCACTAACAACGGCGTGACGTGAATGATCGAGTTGAGGCTCAACAGGATCGCGGCCATCACAATGCGAAGGCTGCGCAGCAGTGTCATAAGCAACTCCCTGTGCATGAAGAGCACGAAAGGTATCTGCGAACCGGGAGATTGTCCAGTTTCGTGCGCTCCAATGTTGCGCTACAGGCGTATCACGTGTCCTTCCTGCGGCGTCACACCACCGGCCAGCAACTGCGCAAAGACCCGCTGCGCCGCGTCAAGGCCGTGGCCTTCAACGATCCTGAGCAATTCACGTTGTGAGTCATTAACGTGAGCGCCAAAGCGCGACCAGGCATTGCCCAGCTGCTCACCGAAGGTCTGCGCACCCCACTCGGCGGTGCGTTTGATAATCTGGTCGGGGGCAAAGAAAAACGTCGGTGCCGGGCCCGGAAGCGTCTGTTTTGTCGGCATTGCCACGGTCTGCGCCGATCCCACCACGCAGCTGTATTTCAGCTCACGGCAGTGATGATGGATGGCACTGCGCAGCTCGCGATCACCGGAGAAATCCACATACAGTGTGGGCACCTGCGAATCCAGCGTGTCCAGTTGCGAATAGGTCAGGGTGGTCCGGTAACAGCCGGAGCCGGCCACAAAATCACGATTACGTGCCGAGGTCAGCCCGATGGTTTCCACGGCATCGCCAATACAAAAACCCGTGCCATAGGCGGTCTTGCTGGATGCGCTGGAGATCACCACCCGCTCGGCACCAAACCAGTTGTTGTCGGCGAGAAAGTCAGCCAGTGTAAATGAGGTGATAAACAGCGGCCGGTAGATCACCTGAAATGCCTCGCTGTCTGGGGTGTACAGCGGATCAACCTGGCAGCGCAGGTACTGATTGTAGGCCGCCGGCAGGGCCTGACGATGCGCGGTACCGTCGCGAAAACCACGCTTGCCCACATTCCCGGCCTGCATACGCAACACACTCGCCGGCGGAAAATACCCGTAGAATCGCTCACCCTCACGGATACCCTCAACCGCCGAGGCCATCACATTGGCAAAACCCCACACCGGCACCTGTCCCCAGGCGGCATCGTCGGTGGGAAAAAAGTCCCAGTAACGCATGGCCTCACCGTAGGCGGCATAGGTGACATTATTGGTGGTCAGCGAAAACAGGTCCGGCGCCAGAAGTACCTCCCCAGGCGCGGGTGCAGCGGGCGGTGACAGGTCCTCGATGCGCATCTGCGACAGCTCGTGTTTGTTGATTAACAGTCGGGCTTGGCGGTGTTGGGGCACGGTGTTCTCCTGATTCCAGGTTCTTGTTTGTCGTTGAGTCTATAGGAATCCACCAGGTACCGACAATTATCAATAGTGCTACCATAAGTATATGGCGAAAGATCGAGCCACTAGCAGGCAAATGCCGGAGGTGACCTATGAGCGATTATCAGAAAGCCAAGAAAAGAGTCGATGTGTCGACAGGCGATTCAGTTCGTATACTGCGTGAACTACACGAAATGAGTCAGAATGACTTGGCAACTGCGTCAGGAATCCCGCAATCCACAATCTCTGCTATAGAGAATAACCGGGTCCGCCTGGGTGTTGAGCGTGCCAAGGTGCTAGCGAAAGCATTGCGTTGTCATCCAGCTGTGCTGGTTTTTCCTGGCTGGGATGTCGAGCATGAGTCCGCCGCATAACAACTACATCAATCACGCCCGGACGTTACGCAGTTTAGGGATGGGCTGTGGGCACAGCCCAAGAAGAAACACCCAATTCTAAGGCCGTTCTATTGCAAGTGACAGCGCTATGGGTATTGGTTCAGTGAGAGGGGGGCGCGCCACTATTGAGATCAGCTGAATGTCGATTATTGCTACAGTAATTCACACAATATCGTATATAAGCATAGCATCGTGCGCTTATGCAGTTTTCTCGAAGAAGCCTGTATTTTCATATTTAGCTGCTTTTCTGGCATCGCCGTTGTGTCTGTATACCGCAGCAGTTCCAGCATTTTCCTATTGGCCGTTGCTTCTTCCTCCGATGATTATTCTCAGCGGGCTGTGTATGAAACGGGGACATCCTACAACTGCTTTTCTACTTTCGTTGCCGTATCTGCTGTTCTCGGTATTCGCGATGATTTCAATTGTGACTATTATCCAGAGCCAGTGAGTCGCCACCACCGTTTACAATGTTATCGAATCCAGCAGGGTTCCACCTTTTCCTTTGTGTTCGCAGATACCATTTAAGCAATTAGTCCGCGATAATGTCGTCAGTTACCGTAAGAGGCTGCGTTAATGCTGTTGTACATTCTCGATCTTGTTGGCGTTGTCGTTTTCGCGATCAGTGGCGTGTTGGCTGCGCGTGACCGTGAACTGGATGTGCTGGGCGTGATCGTGGTGGCCGCTATGACGGCTATCGGCGGCGGAACACTCAGGGACCTCTTGCTCGATCGCCACCCTATTTTCTGGCTTACTGATATGACCTACCTCATCGTCATCATCGTGGCCGCATTGGCGACCATCGTATACGTGCGCCACCGGCCGGCTCCCCTGTTTAGTTTGCGTGTGGCAGATGCATTCGGACTGGCATTATTTGCCCTGCTGGGTGCCAGCTATGCTGAGGCGGCACAGGCGCCGGCGCTTATCGTCATATTGATGGGCACCATGACGGGCGTCACTGGTGGTGTGTTGCGGGATATCGTGACGGCAAGAGTGCCGCTGATCATGCAGCGAGAAATCTATGCATCGGCAGCAATCGCGGGAGTCGCCGCGTATCTGCTGATGCAGGCAATAGGGGTGCCTCAGCCCGGCGCCTTCGTAGGGGGTGTGGTTGTCGTTGTGGCGTTACGCCTTGGGGCGCTGCGCTGGAATCTGCATCTGCCTACTTTTCGGTGATAAAGTCCGTGTGGAGCACGGTGTTCCCCGGTAGCCTGGTAGGCTTAATTATCGAAGCAGTAGGAATGGATATGTTTGCACTGCTGTTCGAGGTCCAGCTGCTTGCTATCTTCCTCGCCCTCTATAACGGCTTAAGTTTGAACGGTAAGCCCATAATAAGTACCACGTGGACAGTGAGCTCAGCATGGCTGCGGTAATCTTACAGGTAAAAGTGAAACCACGAGCCCGCGTGTCAGAGCTCACTCAGGCAACCGATGGTACGTGGGTTGCAAAGCTAAAGGCACCGCCTGTGGACGGTAAAGCCAATACGGAACTGGTGGCTCTTGTGGCGCAGAAATTTCAATGCCGAAAGACGGCCGTGACAATCAAGGCTGGTGCATCCGGGCGCACCAAGCTCGTCATGGTTGAAGAATCGTTGTGAACGCGCGACCCAACATGGCGCCGCACATGTTTCCATACATACGTCCTGAGACGATACCCAAGAATTAGCAGCGCCGGGTTGCCTGGCAATCAGCTGCAGGCCGAGAACTGGTATCGCGCGTCATATGTGTTACGCGCTGACGTTCAAACATTGGACTTCCCCCGCGCTACTGCAATTCGTTAGCAAAGCGCCCTACCGCGTCCACCACCTGCCTGGCTCCTTCCTGGATCTCTACAATCAAGGTGCCCGACTGGCTGGCAAGTTCCAGGCCTTGCTCGGCTTTTTCTCGAGAGCTGAACATCTGGCGTTTGACTTCATCTGAAAGCGCCTGATTTTGATGGACGACGCCCACAATCTCCTCGGTGGCTGAACTTGTGCGACCCGCCAGTTGTCGCACCTCGTCGGCAACCACAGCGAATCCACGGCCCTGTTCACCGGCCCTGGCGGCTTCAATCGCGGCGTTTAGCGCCAGCAGGTTTGTCTGTTCTGCGATGCCGCCGATAGTTTGCACGATGTCGTTGATCTGCAGGGACTGTTTGCTCAAGGCCTCAATGCTTTCGGTCGCCGCCTGCATTTGTGTGGCTATCTGCTGCATGGTTTCGACCGTCTGCTGAACCACATCAGCGCCCTTTTTGGCGCTTACGTCCGTTTGTTGTGACACGTCGTAGGCAACACCTGCGCCCTCGCGTACCTGCTCTTCCCGTAAAACCTGGTCGGTGACAACGCTGGCGAACTTAACGACCTTGCGGAGGTTGCCCTCGGCGTCGTAGACCGGGTTATAAGTGGCTTCGAGCCACACCACGGAGCCACTGCTATCAATCCGCTTGAAACGGTCCGCCACGTACTCGCCGCTGTTTAGCTTTTTCCAGAAGGCCGCATATTCAGGCGAGCCGGCCTCCTCAGGGGTGCAGAACTTACGGTGGTGCTGACCGATGAGTTCTTCCAGCCGGTAACCCATAGCCTGCTGAAACTGCTTGTTTGCGGTGATGACAGTGCCATCAAGGTTGAACTGGATAACCGCGGTAGAGCGGACTAGCGCATCAATGAAAGACTCACCTTCTTTTGCGTTCTCTATTGTTTTGGTTACGTCTCTACCATAACCCTGCACGTAAGAGAGCTTGCCGTCTGATCCTCTTACCGGAAGCCATTGAATATGCAACCAGGCTAGAGAGCCATCGGCCCGCAAGTAGCGGTAGTCGTCACTGACCGGCGCGAAATTTGCGACGGCTTGATTGAAGTCTCGAAAGCAGGCCAGCTTGGTAACGTAAGACGGTACAATCTCTGACAGGGGTCGCCCCAACAGGTGCTCTCGCGGGAAACCGAGGACATTGGCAAAGTCCTGGTTTAATGCCGAGATACAGAAATCGGCATTCAGTGTGATGGAGAGCATGCTCCGATCCATCTGAGCAACCAGCTGGCGGAGAGTCTCTAATTCCACACGCTGATCTTCGAGTTCTTTTTTGAGGTGGCGATTAAACATCGGGATACTCCTGTCAACGGTAAAGCCGGTTATCGGCAGGCCGCACGAGTCCTTGAACCCTGATAACCGTACTGATCACAGGAATTGCTAATTTTGTTGGTTTTTAATATTGTCGAGCGTTAGCGATACGCCAGAATATAAACGGCCGAATGCAGGAATCAGAAGCCCTCAAAACATCAACTACAAAGCCGCCGCGTGATGGTGGCGTTATAAGTGACCTTATCCCCTATTTGACTCGCCTGACTGGAGGCTGCAATGACAAGAATAACGGCTATCGTCGCACTGGGCTATGCACTGCTTACCGCTGCCTTTGTGCATGCGCAGGCCCCGGCAGACACCTTGCAGCCGGGCACCCGGTATGTCGCGCTTGGCAGCTCGTTTGCGGCTGGCCCGGGGGTACCGGAGCAGTTGGGTGACTGCGGTCGATCAGGCAGCAACTACGCGAACCTGGGGCAAACCCTTGAAGAGATCCTCGTGAGTGTGACTGCCAGCCAACAGAATCTGATTGCTGACCCTTATGTACTGGCCGAAGGCCATGGCCCCTACGCGTCCCCGGCTGCCGAACGCTGGATAAACGGCAATGTTGTCGCCAGTAGCGGTGTTCGCTATCATCCCACCGCCGAAGGCCATGAGGCAATGGCGCGCCTGGTGCTGACAGCACTGGGCCGCGAGTAACAAAAGACTGTCGTCAGGTCAGGGGCGCTATGCAAAAAA
>UEXM01000090.1_pt1 | contig 100993 bp, 90 predicted proteins | sample 1796661 | NCBI WGS metagenome assembly UEXM01 (sample SAMEA4772469, study PRJEB27181) | metagenome | reverse complement strand
TGATTATATCGAGATGTTCTATAACAACCGACGACGCCATGGTTCTAATGAAAAGCTGTCACCGGTAGAGTATGAAAAGCGTCACCAAGAACGGCTGGGAAGTGTCTAATGAACTGGTGGCGATTCATAGTGCTCAAGCGGAGCCTCAAGAGTATATCGGCCAGGCTCCGCCATGTAGTTACGACGGCATTTAGGGCTGATGCTTTTGCATGCAATATGACTCTCGCCTACTTGGTAGTAGTGTTGGGTCATTAAGGAAAAATTACATAGCAATTAGGATCTGCTCGCCTCTGCGGGCCCGACGCTCGAGCCTCGCGCTTTCTCGCTGTATTCGCGGTGGATCGTTTAAAAAGGGCGCTTGAGTTGGCGGGTTGTCTCTTTGACGGATAAGCTCCACTGTTTTAGTGTAGGAGGTACTGCTCTTTCTTTATCGGTACGCTGCAGATATCTCATGGCAATGTAAAACGGTTGGCGAGAGTGAAGGTGCTGATATCACAGTCCGCCTTTTATAACAGGTGCGTGTTGCGGTTAGTGTATGAATTCGGCCCGAGCGCTATGTGTCTGAATCATCACCGGCTGACTTTCTTTCCCAGAGCCACAGGAGGAAAATATGCAAGGCGTTTTATTGCAGCCTAAAGAGGCGGACGATTTGTTTCGCTTTTGTCGTTGACGAATCTGCCATTCTCTGCACGTTAGCCTATACTGATTTAGTATTCGCACGATGGAGTTATTGCACAACTTTTTACAAAAGTCTTTGTCCTCTTTCTTTGTCCTCTTCGCTTATTTTGGAGTCTGCCGTGACAAATAAAGCCAGAATTAATCTCTTCCTTAATTTTTTTGTGTCTACGATTTTATTCCTCTCGGTAAGTGCGTGTACGGACACTGATCCACAAACGACGCCGCCCGGTGCTGATGAGAGTGCGACCACAAAAGCCCTGGAATTGGGCGCAGCCATGCTGCAAACGAACTCGCCCCTTGACGAGATGGATGTATATCTTGTCGGGTTTCACCCAATGAAGGAGAACCCGGCCCACCAGATGGAAGCGCATCATTTCTGTCGTCAGGTGAACGAAGACTTTGCGCAGTGCGCGCTATTTGACGGTAATGCGACCGATGCCAATCTTAATGGTATCGAGTACATCATCTCTGAACGATTATTTGCCTCGCTGCCTGCGGAGGAGCAGAAGTACTGGCATCCTCATAACTACGAGATTCTTTCCGGGCAACTTGTCGCTCCAGGCATTCCAGATATTGCGGAAAAAGAGCTTATGCGCGGCAAGATGAATAGCTATGGCAAAACGTGGCACGTGTGGGACACCCGCAGCAAGGCGGGAACGGAGCTTCCGCTTGGTAAGCCTAAGCTGGCTTGGTCGTTCAATCGAGATGGAGAGGCCCAGCCTGACTTGGTGAAAAGCCGAGACGAGCGTATGGACATTGACACCGAAGAGAAACGGCGGGAGCGAGCCGACTTCGTTAAATTCGCTCACCCTCAAGTTGGGGTTGATGACATTAAAGGAGAGTTTCCTCGCCCTACCCAAGAAGTTCCGGGGGTTGAGGAGGCCAAGGGCGCGGAACCGGAGGGCGAGTAGCCGCTACCGTATGAAAAATCAAGGCGCTGTCCAAGCCACTTGACCATCATGCATAGTGAGACATTTACGTTCGCCCCCATTAAGGCGACCGGCTGCTGGGCGCCTTAATGGGGCGCCCTTTGATGGTGGCGCTATCAATAATTCCTTGTGGTGGGAGTCATCAATGTTTGAAGTTAAAGCAACCCAGCATGTTCTGGCGGTGCAAGACTTGGAGAAGGTCGAACGCTATTTCTTGGATACATTAGGGTTTGCGGTTCGGTTTCGTTTGGATGGCTGGTCGTTCCTGAGTCTGGGTGGTTTTCATATTATGTTAGGGCATTGCCCAGACGAAATGTCAGCCTGTGAGACAAAGGAACATTCGTACTTCGCCTATGTGAACTGCGTGGGTCTTGATGATCTTTACGCTGACTACCAGCAGCGTGGCGCTGATGTTTTTCAGACAATCGCTGATAAACCTTGGGGCTTGCGTGAGTTTGGTGTGGCAACCCCAGAGGGTCATCGAATCATGTTCGGTGAAGAGATTGAACCTTCCGACGTCGAGTAATGACGTTGTTTGCTCTCTTGGCGGTGCTTTAATCTCGCCATAGCCTGGCACGCATCATTGATTTGATTTTCCCACAATAAAAAAGAGCCCCCATGATCTCCCCGTCTCACTGCCTGTACTCTTTTCGACGCTGCCCCTACGCCATGCGCGCCCGTCTGGGGCTCCTGTTCGCTGAGCTGGCGGTGGAGCTTCGAGAGGTCGAGCTAAAAAATAAGCCGACCCAAATGTTAGAGATTAGTCCCAAAGGGACTGTGCCGGTATTGAAGGTTTCCGGTGGGGCGGTCATTGAGGAAAGCCTGGATATAATGCTTTGGGCTCTTGAGCAGAATGATCCGCAAGGATTGTTGAATCCTGCGCAGGTGGGCCAGGCCAATGCTCTGATTGAAATAAACGACAACGAGTTCAAATATTGGCTTGATCGCTATAAATACTCCGACCGTTATCTTGAAATGACCGAACCCGAGTACCGGAGAAAGGGAGAAGCGTTTTTACAGGTTCTAGAGGCTTTGCTGGTTAAGAGCCCGTTCTTGCTAGGCGAAAACGTAACCATTGCAGACATTGCTGTTATGCCGTTTGTTCGTCAGTTCGCCCATGTAGATCGAGATGCCTTCTATAGGCTGCCTTATCCGAATCTGCAGGTGTGGCTAAATCGCTGGTTGGACCACTCACTCTTCCTGCAAGTAATGGCCAAGTATCAGCCATGGAAAGAAGGGGATGGCTTGGTGGTTTTTCCTTCTTAAGGCTGGTCTCTTCTTGGTTGTCATGTGCCATGCAGTTGTGAGTCATCATCAGAACAAATGCACGTTCTCAAATTCGTTTAATGCGCTGTTTCCACTGGCAAATACAGTCAATTAGTCTGCTGAGCGCGTGGTAGCAGCGTGTTTTTCGTGCGTATATACCTGTGTGGCCTCACCCAGTACTTCGCAAGCTTGAAGAATTTTCGCTTCAACGCTGACCTGATCTCCCTCTGCCATTTCAATGGTGATTTCTCCGGTAGTTTGGCTGTCCCTGCGAATGTGAAGTTCTCCGCTTTCGCTGTCGATCAGCGTTGAGCCGTTCTTTTTTTGCTTGGAACGCAGAAGATAAGTCAGGGTGTTGTAGTGACCGGCACAGGTCACTTTCAGCTTGAAGCTGTGGCTGGAGCCGATGGCGCTGTGAAGAATGTCGAGTTTGCAGTCTTGCTCATTGGCCTGAGCCGTTGAGGTGAGTGTGAAAAAGATGAAGAGAGTCAGAAATGGCTGGCGCATGAGGGTGGGTGTCATAGGACGCTGCAGTGGATTGAGGAAGTTAAAAGCCTAGCGCAAAGTTTTGCGCTCTTATAGGGGGTGCAGGTAAACATCCCGGTGGAAGCAGGATAAAGATACCTATAGGGTAGAAGTCCGTACGCTTTTGTACACGAACAACAGGGATGAAATATGGCTGACAAGGGGATAATGCGTAACTCGACGATTCTGGTGCCGGTGTTTTTGCCAGCGGTCATCGTTTCCTTATTGCTGATTATCGGCACCATTAGTGATCCGGAACTGGCTGGGGAGGTATTTTTTTCTGCTCAGGCATGGATCACTGAAACGTTCGGCTGGTTTTATATGCTGGTGGTGGCGCTATTCTTTCTTTTCATTGTCGGTATCAGTATAACGTCCTGGGGCAATATCAAGCTGGGGCCAGATCATTGCGAGGCGGAGTATTCGTTTCCGGAATGGTTCGCCATGTTGTTCTCTGCGGGCTACGGTATTGCGCTGTTGTTCTTCGGGGTAGCCGAACCGGTGCTGCATTATTCCGAGCCCCCTGTGGCCGACCCACAGACGGTGGAAGCGGCTAAGCAGGCTATGCAGATTGCATTCTTCCATTGGGGCTTCCACATCTGGGCCATTTACGGCTTGGTTGGTCTGGTGATGGCCTACTTTGCTTTTCGTCATGGGTTGCCTTTGTCCATGCGTTCGGCGTTCTATCCTCTTATCGGCGAAAAAATCTATGGGCCTATTGGCCATGCCATTGATGTGTTCGCCATTCTTGGCACCATGTTTGGTATTGCGACGACTCTGGGCTTATCTGCGGCGCAGATAAACGCGGGTTTGAATTACCTGTGGGATGTGCCGGTGGGCAACATGGTGCAGATTAGTGCTATCGCCATTGTCACCGCGCTGGCCACGGTGTCGGTGGTGGCAGGGATGGACAAGGGCGTGAAGCGATTGTCGATTCTGAATATGGTGCTGGCGATTGCTCTTATGCTGTTTGTATTCGTGGTGGGCCCAACCGTGCATATTCTGGAAAGTTTTGTGCAGAACACGGGCAGCTACTTGAGTAATATTGTTGAGCGCACTTTTAACCTGCAAGCCTACACACACAATGATTGGATCGGTAACTGGACCCTGTTTATCTTCAGCTGGACCATTGCCTGGGCGCCTTTTGTGGGGCTGTTTATTGCGAAAATCAGTCGTGGCCGCACCATTCGCCAGTTTGTAGTTGGGGTGATGTTGGTGCCCAGTATTTTTACCTTCCTGTGGTTCTCGGTGTTTGGCGATACGGCCCTAAACGCGATTATGGAGCAAGGTTATACTGAGCTTGTGACCCAGGTTCAGGCGGACAAGGCGGTCGCTTTGTTCCAGCTGTTCGACCATCTCCCCTGGTCCAGCGTGGTGTCGTTCCTGGCGGTATTGTTGATCGTTACCTTCTTTGTGACCTCGTCGGATTCCGGCTCCCTGGTGGTGGATTCCCTCGCGTCTGGCGGGGTGCTGGAAACCCCGGCTTGGCAGCGAATTTTCTGGGCCGTTCTGGAAGGGGCCATCGCATCGGTGCTGTTGTTAGCAGGGGGGTTGAGCGCACTGCAGACCATGACCATGGTGAGCGCCTTGCCGTTTGCGATCATTATCCTGCTTGCGGCCGTGGGTATGTGGCGGGCGCTGGTGATTGAAGGGCACCGGGAAACCAGCTTGCAGGCGCATATGGCGCAGCGCCGCCACATGACTGGCAGTCAATGGCGCCATCGCCTCACGGCCATGATTCGTTACCCTACTCGTAAAGAGGTGGAAGCCTTTATCCGTAATACCGCCATGGGCAGTATGACAAAGGTGGTTGATGAGTTGCGCAAGGCTGGCTGGGATGCGTCGGTGAATTTCGATGAGCACTTTATCCGCGCCGAGCTGGTGGTGAATCGCGATGAGCATGTGGGCTTTATCTATGACATCCGTTTGATTACCACAGCGGTGCCGGAATATGCCTACAGCAGCCGTGAAGCCAAGGTAAACGATGCCCATGAGTATTGCCGCGCCGAGGTATTCTTGCGTCGTGGTGGCCGTTCTTATGATGTATTTGGCTACGATGAGGTGGATATCATTCGCGACATGCTCGACCAGTTCGAAAACTATCTGCACTTCTTGAACGTGGCGCCGGGTAAGTTGCCCTGGGAAATGGCGGAGCATGATGACCTGCTGCGCGATCAGGCTGGCGGTAACAGCGAAGGCAAAAAAGGTGAAGGCGACGGGGATGTGAAGCCAGTGTAATGGCTGTCTGATCTACATTTTGTCATTACTTGGACGCCCCACATGTTGGGGCGTCTTTCGTTTCAGGCCAATGTCGGATTACGCCTTTAGGCTAATCTGCCCTACAGGAAATGGCGGCTGTGGCCCCCTCGGATTGCGCTTGTAGGTCGCATTAGGCGTAAGCCGTAATCCGACATTTAGGGGAGTCAAAACACGCAGGGGGAGTGGTCAGCGTTTCGGTGCGATTTTTTCCAAGCTCATCAAGGTATCCAGATAATTCACAAAGTGCTCTAGATACGCGGGCGACAGTTCGCGTAGCGTTTCAATGGAGCGGGTGACCAGCCGGTGAGAATTAAGTGGGCCGGCGTCGCTGGGAGTGTGAGTAATGGCGTCGTCGATGCGTTGCTGGGTTTGATAGGCTTGGCGCTGGCTGCGTAACTGACGCAGGGCGTTCAGCTCCCTTTGCTTAGGGGGCAACGATGGCACGCTGGCATCGTTATCTGCCAGTACCTGCTTTTCCTGTTGTTTTAACAGGCTCGCGAGGGTGTTGTTATCTTCCGGGTCGTCTTCTGTGGGGGCCGCGCTGTAAGACTGATGTAATTGAGCAAACGCTGAGGGCGCTGCGGGCGGTTGTGCTTGGCGCAAGCGTGCCCGAAATTGAGCCGGGTTGTCGCCGGCTTCTCCGGCAATTTCCAGTGTTGCTTTGGCTTGGGCTAACGCGCTTTGGTACTCGTTGAGTTGGGTGTCCAGCTTGGCCAGCGTGCCGGGAGGGGGCTCTGGCAGCGTGGCCAGCCGTTGGGCGAGGCTGGCCAGAAAGCGGAACTGCACCGGGTCAAAGTGTGCTCCGCCTTGTTCACGCAGGGCCTCCAAGCGCTTTGTTAAAGCCTTCAGCTTTGCTGAGGATGGCGAGGGGGGCGAGTCTACGTCAGGGCGCATTGGGTTCCCCTCCTTGCCGGGGCACGGTGGTCAGCTCCACTCGGCGGTTACGGGCGCGGCTGTCAGCGTCGTCGTTTGGGATCACCGGTTGGTTATCGCCAAAGGCGGCGGCAAACACCTGATCGGCAGGCATACCCTGCTCAATCAAGGTGCGGGTGACGGTGAGTGCTCGCTGGGCTGACAGCCCCCAGTTATCCGCATAGCGACCGTTGCCCCGGTTGATGGGCAGGTCGTCGGTGAAGCCGCTGACCATGAGCATATCGTCGTGCTGGCTGAGGAAAACTTGTAGCGGTTTCACCAGATCGCTGAGCAAGGCCTCCCCTTCTGGTTGCAACCGGTCGGAGTTGAGCTGAAACAGCACGCTGCCACTGATGCCGATACGGCCATTATGGAAAGTCACACGACCGCTGGCCAAGGGGTCGGCCAGCGCTTCTTCCAATGCCATGCGCCGTTGTTCTTCGGCGAGGCGTTTGGCTTTTTCCTGCTCCAGGGATTGGCTTAGCTCCAGCTGGATGCCGATCACCCACACCAGCAGCAATACCAGAATGCCTACCAGGGCGGCCATGAGATCCGAGAAGATGGCCCAGACCGGCGAGGCCTGGGCATCGCTGTCGTGTAATTCGTCCATCAATTAACCCCGGAAACCGAGCGTTGGCCATTCTGCACAGGGGCATCGCCTTGGCGCAGGCTGGCCAGGGCATCAATGATTTCTTTCTGTGAGGCCATGCTGAGTTCAATCACCTCGCGGGCTTGTTCCACGTAGTAGCCCAGCTGCTCGTCAGCCCGGGCAGAGGATTTCTCTAGCGAGGTTTCTACCTGTTGCAGGTTGTCTAGCAGGGTGTCGTTGGCGCGGCTAAACAGTTGCACGGCCGTGGCAAAGGCGTCGCTGAGGCTGGCCACTTCCGCGGCGCTGCCGGCGACGTCGCCGGCGACCTGATTAAGTTGGGTGGCCTGGTCGCTGACCTGTTGCGAGAAGGTATCGCTCACCTGACTAAGCGTCTCGCTGGAGGTGCGGATCAAGGTGTCGATGGCGTCACGCTGGGCGCCGGCGGCGTCCTGCTGGGCACTGAGCAGGGTATCCAGCTCGGCCATGATGCGGCGTCGCTCTTCCAGTAATTCGTTATCCCGTTCGCTACTGTGGGTCATTTCCTCGCGCAGGCGGGAAATGACTTCCGCGGCCGCCTTCGGTGTTTCCGAGGCGGTTTCGATCAAGCGCATCATCGGTTCTTCCAGAGCAGTGCCCAGGCGCTCCAGATGCTCGCTGACGGTGGCTTCTAGCCCGGCCAGGCGCTCGCTGGCGGCGTCACCGCGAGCGGCTTCTTGATCGCGCAAAGTACTGAGTTGCTCACCCAGCTGGTTGATCAGGCTGTCCATGCCGGTTTGCTGGCCGCTGAGCAGGCCGGCGGCGCTGTCACGGAATTCGCTGTTGTGTTCGTGCAGAGCGTTACGGATGTCGTTAACCAAGGTGGCCACGGTGCGTTGCTGCTCGCTGAGGCCAGTTTGCCACTGTCGAGCGGCCTGTTCGGTGCTGGCCTGGAACTGGCCGGCGAGGGCAGAAAACTGCTTCTCGCTGTGTTCGGCCACGGCCTGTTGGGTGTCGCGTACTTGTTGGAGAAGTTCTGCGCCGCTGGCCCGGTGAGCCTCCAGCCCGGCGTTCCAGTCTTGCAGTGCCTCGCGGGTGGCGGCCTGGAATTCTCCGGTGATGGTGGCGAGTTGTTGCTCACTGGCGTTGCCCAATCGTTGTTGGGTGTCACGGACCTGTTGTAGCAGAGAATTGCTGTTGTGCTGGAACTGATCGTGGTGAGCCGCCAGTGATGTGCTGATATCGCTCACTAGTCGGGCGCTGGTCTGTTGGTGCTCGGCCAGCCCGGAACGCCAGTGTTCGGCGGCCTGCTCGGTGGTATCACGGAAGCGCTCTGTGAGTGTGCCAAGCTGCTGTTCGGTGAGGGCATGGAGCCTTTCGTGGGTGCCCTGAACCTGTTCGCTGAGGCTGGCCAGTGACTGAGCCGTGATCGCTTGTACGCTCTCGGCAGCCAGCCGGCTGCTGTCGGTCAAAGTGTCGCGCAAGGAATCGCCCACGGCGCGGGCTAACCCGTGGTACTGCTCTTGGAGCCCATGGTGGAAGGCCTGCTGGTTGCCGGTGAGCTGTTCGCCCATTTGTTCCATGCGCCCGGTGAGGGAGTGCAGGGCAGTGACCAGTGCCGGGAACACTTGGGACTGGCTGTGCAGAGCCGCGTAGGCCGCTTCGCGTTGGTGATTTAAAGAAAAGCGATACAGCTGGCCGTTTACTGCATCGTCCAACTGGCGGGAGACGTCCATGCGGTCGCGGCGACACAGGGTCGCGGTGAGGCCAAGCATGGCGGAAGCGGCAACCCCGGCAATGGAGGTGCCGAAGGCCAGGCTCAGGCCGGCAATGGGGGCCGACAACGCGCTGCGAATGGCGCTCAGCTCACTGCTGCCATCCAGGGCGGTGGCGGCGCCTTTGAGGGTGACGATCATGCCCACGAAGGTGCCCAGCAAGCCGAGCATCACCAGTAAACCGGTGAGGTACGGGGTCAGTACCGGTCCGGGCAGGGCGGCCGGATGGCCGTCAACACGGCGTTGCACGGCGTGGCGCAGGGTGTTGGGCAGTTCGCCCAGCCAGCGAGTCAGCGTTTCGCGGCCATCGTCATCGTCAGGGTGGGGAAGTTGTTGTAGTCGCTGGTTTAACTTGGCGGTATCGCGGCGGTAGCGCAGTAATTCGACAAACCCGAGCCCGTAGACGGCGGCGATCAGCAGGGTAACGGTGAAGGCCACCGGGTTACCCAGGAAGGTGGTGCCGATCCAGATAACGGCCAGGGCGCCGAGGGCAAACGGGAGAGCAAATAGAAAACGTCTCATGGGGTGGTGCTTTCCTTATCATCAATGTCGGAGAACCGGGTGCCGGCGTCGGTGGCGGCGCCTGCCGCCGCGTCCAGTAACCCCAGAATGGGCTCCTGTCGGGCGTCCAGCTCAGCGAGTAACAGCATTTGAATTTCTTTGCAGAACTGGGTGAGCCAACCGTTGGTGGCCATCCAGTGTTGCGGCGGTGTGTGTTGGCCTTGTTGCCACAGGGTACGGTAGCGCTTTTCCAGAAAGGCCGGCATGGCACTGAAGCAGCGGCGCACATACGCCGAGAGGCTGTGGTCGAACACCGCATCCAGCTCAGCCAGCCGGGCCAGTTCGGCGCTGTGGGCAGTGAGCTGACGCCGGGTGCGCAGGCGCAGGTTGCTCAGTGCGGCGATCATCTGCCGTTGGTGGGCTTGATGGAAACGCTCATAGGGGCCAAAGGTGGGCCGCTTGCCCGCGGGGCTATCGTTGTTCAATGCTGGCAGGCTGATTACTGACGCGGCCTGTTTGCCGGCGAAACTGTGGCTCAGGTTTTCCAGCAGGGTGTTGCGGGTTTTTAGCAGATCAGCCTGCAGGGTCTCTGAAATATCGTGCTGAACTATAAACGGGCCCTTTGGGCGGTGCTGGGTGGCAGCATCCAGGGCAATTGTGTCGGACAGGTCAAACAGCCGGCCCAGCCGCTCAGCGAAACACGGATGGGGGGACGCGGCCGCTTTGGGGTCCAGGCTGGCAAGCAGCTGTACCAGCCGGCTGCCGGCGGGGCCGGTTTGCGCGGGTGTTTGCGTCCTGTACATACGGTTGTCCATGGCGGCTGTGAACGAAACGGGCCTACCCGGCAGTCGCAGCCATGGGCTGTGTGTGCCGCCCAGTGTCGTGCGGATAGGCCAGCCGTCCATTCTAATAGGGAAAGGCCGGCGATGATAATGCGCTGGTCGGTTGAGCGTTGGGTCACGGCGACCATACCCATTTAGTGGCCGAAGAACACGCATTGCTGGGCAGGTTTTCGGGCGGTAAGGGTTGTGGTCGGCGGCAGCCTTGACCCTGCTCGGCAAATGGGCTCACTCTGAAATGGACTGTGTTTGGAATCCCCCGGATTGAAAAGGAGTTTTGATTATGGAAATCGGTAAACAAATGATTGCTGATATTAAAAGCAAGCTGGACGAACTGGAGAGCGAGCTGGATCAGTTGGAGAAGCAAGGTGCAGCAGACCGTAGCACGGAGGCGGAGCGCCACCAGCTGGCGTTAGAGGATGTGTTGACTGAATTGCAACAGCGCATCGATGAATACCATGAGTTGACCGGTGCAGGCAGCGTAGACGGCCAGGCTAATTGGCAACAGCTGGATAACGATTTGAAAGAATTGGATAACGACCTTTACGGCGCTAATTAAATTGCTGCTGTGATCGTCCTCGGTGTGCAGGGAGTTCTTCGGTATGCTCCTTGCCTGCTTTTCCAAGGACGGGAGTCACCCTATGGCCATTGGGCCGCTTAGTTGGCCGCTATTGTTGCAGTCGGTGCGCCGGCATCTCGCTTTCTTTTTCATTCTGTTTTCCCTCGGCTTGTCTTTTGCCGCCGTGGGGGGCGGTATGCTCTGGTTTGCAGACAGCGGTGACGGCGGCGTGATGTTTGGCGGAGGGCTATTTGCGTTGATCGGTATTGGGATAATAATCACCGCAGTGGTGACCAATTTCAGCAGCATTGGCTATTACTATGAACGGGCCTTGCTAAGGAAATATGGTGCGAACGTGGATGGCGAGGTACTCGGTGTTACGCAATACAATGAACCAGAGAACGAAGAGGAGGTTCTTTGGTTGTTACGTTTCCGTTATGCCTATGTTGGCCGGTGTCATGAGGGTGAAGCCTTTTTGCCCGATGAAAAATGGCTGAGCCAGTTCGGTGTGGGTGATTGGGTGCCGCTACGGGTACTTAAACCGCGCCCGAAGTATGCAGAACCGCGTTGGCGGAAATGGAAAAAACAGCTGCAACGCGCAGGCCGTTGGCAAGCCGGCCCCGGCGAAGCCGATAGCCGGCCTGCCGGCGGTGGCTAAACCAGCTGCCCCAACCCCAGTACCCCCACAAATCCAACACTGTAGGCCACCAACAGGTAGCCGAAGTAACGCAGGTAGCTGCCGAAGGTGAGCACTTCGATCTTGCTCATGGCGATGACTCCGGCGGCGGAGCCAATGACCAGTAGCGACCCGCCCACACCGACCGAATAGGTTAGTGACAGCCACTGGGGCAAGTTCATTTCTATCCCGGAATTGAGCAGCGCGGCGGTCAGCGGCACGTTATCGAATAGTGCCGAGGCCAGGCCCACCAGGAAATTAGCGGCCACGGGGGGCATCACATCATAAAGCGCCGGGAAGTAGGCCAGCATACCCAGCTCCTTGAGCATACCTACCAACAGCAATACGCCCAGGAAAAACAGCAGGGTGTCGAATTCAATCTTGCGGATATATTCCAGAATTGGCTCGTCCTTGTTTAGGAACTGCACCACCATGAACATCAGCGACAGGCCGAACAGGAAGCACAGCACCGGCGGAATTCCGAATGCCACGTTGGCCGCGATAGTGCCGACAATGGTGCCGAAGAACAGCAGCGCGATAACCTTGTCTCCGCGTTCGATGACGTTGTTCTGTTTTTTGATATGCACGTCTTCATTGAGCCCCAGCGATAGCATTAATGCCAGTGCAGCAACTGCTCCGGCGGCGGGCAGGCTAAGCAATAGAAGGTCCGGAATTTCCACTTTGCCTGCCAGGAAAATCATCAGTGTAGTGACATCGCCGGTAATCAGCGCGGTGCCCCCAGCGTTCACCGAAAATATCACCAGCACCACGTAGCGCATTAGTTTTTTGACCGGCAGGTTCAGGTTCATCAACACGGCGATACACACCAGGGTGGCGGTGATGTTGTCGGCCATGGAAGAGAACAGGAAGGCAAACGCGCCGGTGAGCAACATGAGCTTGCGCTCGCTAATGCGCTCGGGCAGCAGTTTGTTGACCAGGCTATCGATAATGCCTTTGCCGGACAGGTAAGCCACGAAGGTCATGGCGGCCATGAGGAATAACCACAGGGTGGCAATATCCAGCAGGTTTTCATTGAGGCTTTTCATCAGCGCGTCGTGACTGAGGTGAGCCGGGGGGGCAATAAAAAACAGTAACCAGGCGAAGGACCCGAAAAACAGCGTGGTTTTTGCTTTATCAATATGGACGATATCTTCGACGACGATGGACAAAAAGCCCAGCGCTACCAGGATCAATAAAACGGTGGTCATGGCGGGCGACTCGCACTGTAGCTAAAGGAAGGAGCGGAGAGCGGCGCCATTCTAGGCTTTTTGTGAACCGGGTTCACCGTAAACAATTTGTTTATTGGGGGGCATGCGGTGAATTGTGGCGAAAAAAACACCGGGAATGGGCGAATTTTGCACACAGCCCTTTAAAAAGATGAGAATAATTCGCATTATGTGCGCCCGGACTGTTTCCGCGTCGATCTGGTCGGCGCGTTTGCTTGTGCTATGCGATCTGATCGAGGAATTTTCATGCTGACTCGCCTGTCCACTGGGGGCCTTTTACTGGCTACCCTGTTTTTGTCTGCCTGTAGCGACGAACCGCAATCCACCGGCGCAGCTGTTGCCCCCGTCTATGATCAGGCGCAAGGCAAAAAGGTAGTCAGCCACTATGCTGACGTGGCGCTGGCGACCTATACCGATGCGCTTGCCGAAGCTCGTGAGCTGAAAACCCATATCGATACGCTGCTGGCTGCGCCCACAGAAGATAACCTGACGGCTGCGCGGGATGCCTGGCGTGCTGCTCGGATCCCTTATATGCAGAGCGAGGTTTTCCGCTTTGGCAACGTGGTGGTGGATGAATGGGAAGGGCAGGTGAACGCATGGCCGCTGGATGAAGGTTTAATCGATTATGTGGCTGAGGATTATCAGGCGGTGATGGGCAATCCTGGTGCTCGCGCCAATATTATTGCCAGCCAATCTCTGAAGATTGGTGAGCAGACGCTGGATCTAACTGAGCTGAGCCCAGAGTTGTTAGCCAGCTTGAATGAGTTGGGCGGCTCCGAGGTGAATGTGGCTACCGGCTATCATGCTATTGAATTTTTGTTGTGGGGGCAGGACTTGAATGGCACTGAGGCTGGTGCTGGCGAGCGCCCCGCCTCGGACTTTGCCACTGGCCCGCAGGCCACCGGAGGGCATAACCAGCGTCGCCGTGAATACCTGTCGGTGGTCTCCGATCTGCTGATTGACGATTTGGAGGTGATGGTGGACGAATGGCGCTCGGGCGAGGAAAACTACCGGGCTGAGCTGGAAGCCGACACCGTGGAGAACGGCCTTCGTAAGATGCTGTTCGGTATGGGGAGTCTGTCTTTGGGGGAATTGGCGGGTGAGCGAATGAAAGTAGCGCTGGCGGCGCACTCCTCGGAAGATGAGCACGACTGCTTTAGTGACAACACTCATGCGTCGCATTTTTATAATGGCAAGGGTATTCGCAATGTGTATCAGGGCGAGTATCGGCGAGTGAATGGTGAAACCTTGACCGGCCCTTCCTTGAGTGACTTGGTAGCGGCCAACAAGCCGGTCATTGATAATCAATTGAAAACTGACCTGGAGGCCAGTGAAGCGGCGCTACAGGCGCTAGTGGACAGCGCGAACAACGGCACCCATTTCGATCAGTTGATTGCGCCGGGTAACAGCGACGGTGCGGCCACGGTAAATGCGGCCATTGATTCTTTGGTGGCACAGACTACCAGTATCGAAAAGGCGGCGCGGGCGCTGAACATTCAGGCTCTGAACCCGGATACGGCCAGCCACAGCTTCTGAAGCGAGGCCGGGTGGGGCGTAGATTCTACGGGCTGCCTGGTCCGTTTACGCTGTACCAACAAGAATAGAAGGATGACCAGCCCTTGCGATATCTCCTGCTGACTCTGGCTGCTTTGTTTGCGGCCTGCGGTCAGGGCCCCAATTTCACTGCAGCAGAACCCGGTGAGCACCTGTCTGCGGGCGAGACTACGGTCATTAAGACCGACCAGAATGCGTTTTCGTTACCGCTGGCGAATCTGTCACCGTCCCGACGCCTGGATTTCAGTGTGGGTAATAGTTTTTTCCGGAACCCGTGGGTCATTGCTCCGGCCTCCACCGATGCCCGTGACGGGCTTGGCCCGTTATTCAATACCAACGCCTGTCAGAACTGTCACATCAAGGATGGCCGAGGCCACCCGCCTGGCCCTGAGGCCAAACAAGCGGTTTCCATGCTGGTGCGGTTGTCGGTGCCTGCTAAAGCAGAAGATGATTTGACCCAGGGTGGGTTAATGCCCGAGCCAACCTATGGCGGGCAATTTCAGGATGCGGCCATTCCCGGGGTTGAGCCGGAAGGCCGGGTGCGGATGGATTACCGCCCCCGGATTGTCACTTTTAACGATGGCTACCAAGTCTCGCTGCGGGTGCCTCGACTGAGTTTCAGTAACTTGGCGTACGGAGACATGCATCCTGCCACGCTGTTTTCCGCGCGCATTGCCCCACCGGTGATCGGTTTGGGGTTGCTGGAAGCCATTCCCGAAGTGGACCTGTTAGCCCATGCTGACCCGGAGGATGCGGATGGCGACGGTATCAGTGGCCGGGCAAATCGCGTCTGGGATCGCCGTAATGACACCACGGCCATGGGGCGTTTTGGCTGGAAGGCCGGGCAGCCCAGCTTACGCCAGCAAAATGCGGAAGCCTTCGCGAATGACATGGGCCTTACCAGCCACTTGGTGGCCACCGATTCCTGTTCTTCTGCCCAGCCGGGTTGCCTGGCCATGCCTAATGGCGGTAAGGCGGAAGTGAGTGATTCCATCCTGGATAACGTCACGTTCTATACGCGGAATTTGGCCGTGCCAGCCCGCCGTGATGTAGAGGATAAACAAGTGCTGGCGGGTAAAAGACTGTTCTTCCAGGCGAATTGCCAAGGCTGCCATGTGGCCGTGTTCACCACCGGAGCCGAGGCCGCGGAGCCGGAGCTGGCCAACCAGACGATTCGTCCCTACACCGATTTGTTGCTCCATGACATGGGGCCGGGTTTGGCGGACGGTCGCCCGGAGTTTTTGGCTAATGGCCAGGAGTGGCGTACCCCGCCGCTGTGGGGTATTGGCCTCACCGAGGCGGTGAATGGCCATACTCAGTTTCTCCACGATGGCCGCGCCCGCAATCTAATGGAAGCGATTCTCTGGCACGAAGGTGAGGCGGCTCAGTCTCGGGATGCGGTGTTGTCGTTTGATGCTAGTCAGCGCGCGGCGTTGTTGGCTTTCTTGAACTCTTTATAACGACGATTAAGGTCGAGGATTCACCATGCGTGCTTTGATTATGCAGGGGGCGGTTGTGTTGTCCGTGTTGATGCTGGCAGCGTGTAGCAACCCACGGCAGGAGGTCACTGTTCAGCTGGCCTCTGAGGTGTTATTGCCGGCTCACCAACAATGGCACGACAGCAATGCCGCGCTGATGGACAGTGTGGAGGCGTACTGCGCGGACCCGCAGGCCTCGGTGGAAAAGATGAAGGCCGCATTTTTTCACGCCCAGTCACAGTGGTCTTACTTGCAGCCGTTGATGATCGGCCCGTTGTCGGAAGGCAATCGTAGCTGGCAGGTTCAGTTCTGGCCGGACAAACGCAACCTGGTGGTTCGACAGACCGAAGCGTTGTTAGACGAGGCCGGCCCGCTCACCGGTGAGCAGCTGGAGAAGGCCAGTGTGGTAGTGCAGGGGCTAACCGCTTTTGAATATGTGCTGTTTGATGAATCGCTAGCACTGGCTTCCAGCAGTGATCGCTATTGTCCGTTACTGAACGGTATTGCGACCCACCAATGGGCGTTGTCTGAAGAGGTGTTGACGCTGTGGCGTGGGCCTGAAGGGATGTTGTTGCAGTTAAGCGATTTTCCCAACGAGCGCTATGCCACTGCGGATGATGGTCTGGCGGCGATTCTGCGGGTGCAGATTACCGGTGTGGACGTGCTGAAGAAAAAATTGGGTGTGCCCATGGGTCGCCTGAATAAGGGCGTGGCGCAGCCCTATCAGGCGGAAGCTTGGCGTAGCCAGCAATCTATTGGAAACCTGCAAGCGTCACTAAAAGGCGCGCGGGTGGTATGGCAGCGGGTCCGTTCTCTGGTGAGCGATGAAGGCCTGGTGAGTGATATTGATCAGGCCTACGCAGATGTGAATAGCCGGATGGAGGCGTTGCCTGGCTCGCTGGTGGAATTGGTGCAGGCCCCCTCCCACAGGGATACGTTGGCGGCGCTTTATACCGCGCTGGATCAATTGGAAAATCGGCAGCAGATAGAGCTGGCTCGGGCACTGAATATCCAGATTGGTTTTAACGCCAACGACGGCGACTAGAGTCCGTTGCGCGTTAATAGTTAAAAGTTTGGTCGCAGTGGGCGGTGCAAGCTTGCGGGGAGCGTTATGCCACTAACACGACGGAACTTGCTGGGTGCTGGTGCGGCGATGGCCGGTGTGGCCGCCTTGGGTGGCTGGTCACTGTGGACCGGAACGGCGGGCGAGTCGCCCCTGCTGCTTTCCGCGCGCAACGATGATGCCGGCCGGCACTATGCCATGGGCTATTACTTGAATGGCCAGCGGGCATTCGCGACGCCAGTGCGCGAACGCTGCCATGCGGTGGCTCGCCATCCTTTCCTGCCTGTTGCTTTGTTTGTGGGGCGCCGGCCAGCAAGGGAAAGTTATCTGTTGGATCTGCGCGACGGCTCTTTGCTGCAAACCCTGCACAGCCAGCCGTATCGACACTTCTATGGCCATGCCGTGTTCCATGCGCAGGGCCAATGGTTGTACACCACCGAAAACGATCTCAATGAGCCCGGCCGTGGCGTGCTGGGGCGCTACCGGTTGGATCACGCTGCTTTGCAGCTAGTCCATGACGGTGAAGCGTCCACCCATGGTGTTGGCCCCCACGAACTGGCCTGGATGCCAGAGGGAGAATCCCTGGTGATTGGTAACGGCGGTATCCGCACTGACGGGGTGAGCCGCCAACAAATGAACCTGGAGACCATGACCCCCAGCCTAGTGATCATGGATCGTCACGGTGCGCTAATCAGCAAGGAAACTCTCACGGATACGCAAAGCAGTATTCGCCACCTGGATGTGGCTGGCGACGGCACGGTGGTGACCGGGCAGCAATATCATGGCCCCGCCTATAACCGTGTGCCGTTGCTGGCCATCAAGCGCCCCGGTGAGGCCTATCAACCGTTTCCTGTCAGCCAGACACAGCTGGCAATGATGGATCAGTACACCGCCAGCATCGCCATTCATCGCCAGCTACGGCAAGTGGCCATGACGGCGCCACGGGGCAACCGGTTCTTTATCTGGGACCTGGATAGCGGCGAGACCTTGCTGGATACGCCGATGTCAGATTGTGCCGGTGTGGGGGCAGTGCCGGGCGGGTTTGCGGTGACCTCGGGGCAGGGCAAATGCCGTTACTTCGAGAGCCGTACTGCGGATGTGCAGGGGCAGTGGCTGGCATTGCCGGGAGGCGGCTGGGATAACCATCTCTGGTCAGGTTAGGCGCCCGTGATGGCGGGCGCCAAAAACAAGCCACTGAATGTTAATCGTGCCAGTCGGATACCTTGCCGCTGCACACCCAGTCCTTGGAGCCCCGTTCGACCCCAATGGATCTGTAACTGTAGCGGCCATTGGCGTTGGATGTAGACCAACTCTTGGTTTTACCGGCCCCGATGCCGGAGGCGCCGCAATCTTCAGAGCCGTCTTTGCGTTCATTGCAGAAACGGGCGTAGATTCGATTGTTGCAGGAATTGCGGTAGGTAACGATAAAATTCCCTTTGCTGTACTGGCTCCACTTGGTGTTGTGCACCACCATGCAGGGGCCGCCGCCACTGTTGCGAGCATCCCAACAGGTGTCATCGTCCAGGCTGGAGTAATAGTCTGCGGCAGCAAACTGTGAAGCCAGTAATGTGGCAATGCCAATGGTCCATTTCATGATCTTCCCCTTGTTCCCTTCTTTGTTGAGCTAGTTGGCTCCCCAAAAGAGCCGGCTATGTTTATTGTAGAAAGCTGCCGGGAATATGCCTCACCCATATGGGGTAAATGGGTGCATAACGTGTTGTATAAATGTCAGCCAAGGCGCTTGTAACGGGAAGAGACAGGAAGGGCCAGGAGGTGGCCTCTGGGTCTAGTGGCCATGTTCGGTGGTGCATTTGCGGTGATCACTTAACACTTCTATAACCCGGCATTCGCCAGGCCTCCCTTGTTCGCACTCGTTAATCATTCGGCCCAGTTCATCGCGCAAGGCGCTGAGTGATCGAATTCGTTGCTCGACGGCCTGAAGGTGGCGGCGGGCAATATCATCGGCACAGCCATGCTGTTCACTCATGGTGAGCAGCTCGCGAATATCTTCCAGGGTGAAGCCCAATTCGCGGCTATGACGAATAAAGGCCAATCGTTCCCGGTGGCGCTGATGGTAGCGTCGCTGTCCCCCTTCACTGCGTGCCGGTTCCGGCATCAATCCGATTTTTTCGTAGTAGCGAATCGTCTCCACCTTGCAGCCGGTGGCGTCACTGAGCGCGCCGATAGAGAACAGGGTTGGCATGATTATTACCTCATGGGCCGATAACTGGGCTTGAACCTGTAGTTACTATAGCTTTTTAAATGGAGCCTGAATCAGTGAAATCAAGGAGCCCAAGCAGGCGCTACCGGCAGCAATAGACGTTTGCCACTGCCATGTCGGGCCCAAAGAGAGTGGAGAAACAATATGGGTTGTTGTGATCACGAGATAGTGGAAAACCCGGCACCAGATTACCAGCGAGTGCTATGGATCGTGTTGGCGATTAATGCGGTGATGTTTGTGGTGGAGGCGGCCTCTGGGGTGCTGGCGGATTCGCGGGCATTGCAGGCCGATGCGCTGGACTTTCTGGGCGATACCGCTACCTATGGTTTAACCCTGTGGGCGTTGGGACAGTCGGTGGCCTGGCGGGTACGCGCAGCCCGTATCAAGGGGGTGTCGTTATTGTTGATGGGCGTGATCGTGCTGGCGAACAGCATTTGGGCGCTGGTGCAGGGCAGTGCGCCGCAGGGCGAGCTGATGATGGGCGTAGCCAGTTTGGCGCTGTCGGCCAATGTGATTAGTGCGCTGTTATTGCTGCGCCACCGGCAGGGGGACGCCAATATTCGTTCCGCCTGGCTGTGCTCGCGCAATGATGCGTTGGCCAATCTGACTGTGCTGATCTCCGGCACCCTGGTGGTATGGCTAGACAGCCGTTGGCCAGACCTGCTGGTGGCGGTGGCCATTGCGGGCCTGTTTACCCACAGCGCCGTATCGATTTTGCGCCAGGCTCGGAACGAATCCGCCGAAGAGAGCGGGTGCGGTACGTCGTGAGCAAGTGGCTATTGTTGTTGGCGATGAGAAGGCAGGGCGGTAGGCTGCACCGAGTTGGGCAGCTTATGTATCTGCCTCTCCACTGTGATCAAGATGAGCCCTATGGAATTTAAACAGGAAGACCTGACCGCCCTGATTGAACGCACCATGCCCTTCGGCAAATATGCCGGCCGGGTATTGATCGATCTGCCCGAGCCATACCTGTTGTGGTTTACCAAGAAGGGTTTCCCAAAAGGCGAGCTGGGCCGGCTGATGGCACTGGCGCTGATGCTGAAAATGGACGGTACGGAAGGTTTGCTGGAACCGTTACGCAAATAGGCTGTATCACCGGGGTCAAGCAGGTATCCTGAGTGCATATCCCGTTCAGGAGTCAGCTGTGCCGTTACTTGAAGTGGTTGCCAATAATGTCTGGGCCTATGCCATTCCCCATCACTTTATGGGGCTGCATGTGGGCGCTCGGATGACTGTGGTCAAATTGTCTTCGGGTGGTTTGTTGCTGCACTCCCCGGTTCCGGTGGACGATGCGTTGGCCGGGGAACTGGCGGCGTTAGGTGAAGTGGCGCATATCGTTTGCCCGAACCTTTTTCACCATGTGTTTGCCGGCGAAGTGAAACAGCGTTACCCCCAGGCCGTGCTGCACGGCCCGGCAAAACTGGCGAGCAAGCGCAAGGATCTGGCACTGGATGCGGTGCTCTCGCAAACCCCGCATCCGGACTGGGGGGATGATTTCGAGTTGGTGTTTATCGAAGGATCCATGTTGCACGAGACGGTGTTCTATCATTGTTCCAGTAAAACGCTAATTGCCGCCGATCTGATTGAAAACTTCCATCAATGCGACCATGGCTTCACTCGCTGGTATTTGAAACTGGGAGGCCTGTGGAAATCACCGGGCTGGCATCCGGTTTTACGGCTGGTGTATTTGAACCGGCGCAAAGCCCGCGACAGCGTGACCCGAATCCTCGAGTGGCCCTTTGAAAAACTCAGCCTGGCCCACGGCGAGGTCATCACCGAAAACGCCCGTCACCAGGTCCGCCATGGGATGGAGTGGTTGCTCTAGTTCAACGTTCCACGGTTAAACGTGAAAAGCGTGGCTCGGTGGCAGAGCCACATTAGAAACGGTAGTGCCGCGATTCTTTTTCCCGGGGCCACGGGGTTGTTCTGGCTGCGTGGCACAGCGCTGTTCGCGCTTTTAACTTTGAACTCGCAATTTCCTCTCTCCACATTTCTTGCAACATTTCCCGTTATATTCCTCACCATCATTACTGGTCTGTGGAATTGCCCATGCCTCGCTGGATTCGTCGTTTCCCGAAAACGGTTCTTTTCGTTGTTGTTTTAATCGTATGCCTGTTGTTCGCCGGTTGGCGCTGGGGCTTTTCGTCGGCGCCGGCCACGCAGTGGGAAACCGCCACGGTGGAGCGTGGTGATGTGGAGGAACTGGTCACCGCGCTGGGCACCCTGGAGCCGGGGGATTATGTGGATGTGGGTGCGCAGGTCTCAGGGCAGTTGACGCATTTGTATGTGGATGTAGGGGACTCGGTGGAGGAGGAGCAGTTGCTGGCTGAAATTGACGCCTCCGTGCAGCAAACGCAAGTAGATGCGGGCCTTGCTGAGCTGGAAGCGTTACGTGCTCAGTTAGAGCAGCGGCAGGCCGAGTTGAATCTGGCTGAGCTTCAATATCAGCGTCAGCAGCGTTTGCGTGACGCGAATGCTACCAGTGAAGATGCTTTTCAAAGTGCCGAGTCAACCTTGGCGATTACCGGTGCCCAGATCAAAGTATTGCAAGCACAGATTCGTCAGAAACAAGCCAGTGTAGAGGGCGATCAGGCGACCCTTGGCTATGCGAAAATTTATGCTCCACGCAGTGGCACGGTTGTGAGCCTGGACGCCCGTGAAGGCCAGACGCTTAACGCTAACCAGACCACCCCGACACTGATGCGCATTGCTGACCTGTCCGTGATGACGATTTCTACGGAAGTGTCCGAGGCAGACGTTCATCGACTAAGCGCAGGCATGCCGGTTTATTTCAACACCCTTGGCAATGAGACGGTGCGCTACGACAGTGAGCTACGGCAAGTGCTGCCTACGCCGGAAGTGGTGAACAATGTGGTCCTGTACACCGCTGAGTTTGATGTGGCTAACGATAATAGTCAGTTAATGTCGGGGATGACCGCGCAGGTTTTCTTCGTGGTTAATTCCGCCCGCGATGTGCTGAGCTTGCCGATGGCTGCCGTAAAGCGAGCGGGGCGAGGGGCGTGGAAAGTTCAGGTGCTGGATAGCAAGGGGGAACCAAAGGATCAACCAGTGAAAACCGGTATCGACAACCGCGTTCGTATCGTGGTTGAGGAGGGGCTTGAAGAGGGCGATGTTGTGACGTTGAGCCAAGCGAGCAGCAATGTGGCGTTGAAAAAAAACAAGGATAGTCTGCCACGTCAAGGACGGTTCTAATGCCGTTGATTGAACTGTGTAACATTCGCAAGCGTTATCCTGCCGGGGATCAAGATGTAGAAGTCTTGCACGGCATTGATTTGTCCATTGAGGCGGGGGAGTTTCTCGCCATTATGGGCAGCTCCGGTTCGGGGAAATCTACCCTGATGCATATTCTTGGCTGTCTTGATCAACCCAGTGACGGAGAATATCGCTTTTCCGGCCAACCGGTGACGGCCATGGATCATGACCAGCTGGCCTGGTTGCGTCGGGAAATGTTTGGGTTCGTATTCCAGAGTTATCACTTGATTGGCACCGCCAGTGCGTGGGAAAACGTAGCGTTGCCGGCTATTTATGCAGGCGTGCCCCGAGAAGAGCGCAAACAGCGAGCGCAGCAGTTACTGACGGATCTTGGTCTTGAAGATCGCCTGGAAAATCGCCCGAGCCAACTTTCCGGGGGGCAGCAGCAGCGGGTATCTATTGCTCGGGCCTTGATGAATGGCGGCAAGGTAATTCTTGCCGACGAGCCCACCGGTGCGCTGGACAGCGCCAGTGGTGAAGCGGTAATGGATCAGCTGCGCAGCCTGGCGGAGCAAGGCCACACCGTTATTGTGATTACCCATGACGCCAAGGTGGCCGCCCATGCGGACCGGGTAGTGGAGATTCATGATGGCAACCTGATTAGCGATACGCGACACCAGGATCATCTCCATGAGCGCGCCAAACCGGTGTCTGCACAGCCAAGAGAATCCGTGATGCCGGATCCTGGTGAGGTGATGGAAGCTGTGGTGATGGCTTTGCGTTCTTTGCGTGCTAATTGGATGCGCACCCTGCTGACATTACTTGGCATTGTTATTGGCGTTGGTGCGGTAGTGGTGATGTTAGCGATTGGTGAGGGCGCAAAACAGGATGTGGTGGCACAGATCAATGAACGTGGCACCAATCTTCTAGTAGTTCGCCCGGACCGGGGCATGCAACGAGTGGCGGATGGCGTGATTGCCACCTTGGTGCCAGCGGATGCGCAAGCGTTAGAGTCCCTTCCTAATATAAGCATCGCTGTACCGGAAATTTCTGGGAATGTGACTGCCCGGGCCAATGGTATGGATATCTCGACCAGTGTGCAGGCGGTGAGCGAAGATTTTCCATCGCTACGTGATTGGCAGCCTGTGCAGGGAATATTTTTCGGGGAGGAGGATCTCAAGAGCTATTCTCCGGTGGCTGTGATTGGTCAGACAGTAAAAGAGAATCTGTTTGCGGAGGGGGACCCATTGGGGCAGTTCCTGTTGCTCGACAGTATTCCTTTTCAAGTAATTGGTGTGATGAGTGCTCAGGGCGCCAGTGATCGGGGGGAGGATCAGGATGATGTGGTCATTGTTCCACTGTCCACCGGAACCCTGCGTTTATTCGGACAAAACTACCTTAACTCTATTACGGTGGCGGTGGATGATGTGACGCAAATCGATGCCACGGAAGCCGCTGCGGTGGCGCTGTTAACCCAGCGTCATGGCAAGCAGGATGTGCGCGTTTTCAACATGGCCTCGCTGCTGGAAATGGTGTCGGAAACCCAAAACACCTTAACGGCTCTGCTCGGTTCTATTGCCGCCATTTCCTTGTTAGTCGGCGGAATCGGAGTGATGAATATCATGTTGGTGAGTGTGACCGAACGTATCCATGAAATTGGTATCCGTATGGCTACCGGGGCAAGACAGCGCAATATTCTTCAGCAATTTCTTACCGAGTCGGTGGTGGTATCGGCCTTGGGCGGCATTGTTGGCGTAGTGATAGGGGTATTGGTGGGTTGGTTATTGATGCTGTTTGGCATGGCGATTGTGTTCTCCGTGCCGGTGATGGTGGTGTCCTTTGTCTGCGCTGCGGGAATCGGTTTGTTATTTGGTTTTGCACCTGCGTTGAAGGCCGCGCGCCTAAACCCAGTGGAGGCGCTCAGTAATGATTAAGGCAATTAATAAACCGTTGTGGGTGATGGTATTTGTTTTGCTTTCCGGCTGTGCCATGCAGTCCGGCCTGCAAGCTCCGGAACAGGGAATGCCAACGCAATGGCTCAACCAGCAGCAGGCCAGTGACGCCATGGTGAACCACCCGCAATGGTGGCAACAATTTAACAGCACGGAGCTGGATCAGCTGGTGGACAAGGCGCTGGCGGCCAATACGGATTTGCTGGTGGCGGCGGCGCGAGTTGAGCAGGCTGACGCGCAATTGGGCCAGGCGGGTTCGGCATTGTTCCCGACCTTGGGGTTGGGCGCCGGTGGCAGCCGCAACGGTGTATTTGGCGAGGGCGGAAGCAGTGAAAGTTACAACGCCTCACTGAGTGCCAGTTACGAGCTGGATCTGTGGGGGCAGCTTCGCAATAGCCGTGATGTGGCGCGAGCTTCCCTGCTGGCGAGCCAGTTCAGCCGTGATACCGTGCAGCTCACGGTCATTGCCAGCGTAGTGAATACCTATCTGCAGGTGTTATACCTGCAGGACAATCTGGCGCTGTCAGAAGAAAACCTGGCGCTGGCCCAGCAAGTATTAGATGTGGTGCAAGCCAAGGTAGAGAACGGTGCCGTTTCTCCCCAGGATCTGGCTCAGCAGAAAACGGTGGTCGCCAATGTGGAGGCGCAGCTGCCCTCCCTGCGTCATCAACTTCGCCAGAGCCGCTATGCTCTGGCGGTATTGGTGGGCGAAATGCCGCAGGCATTCCAGGTGGGCGGTGGCGCTCTGAGTAGCCTGCAATTACCGGAAATTCAGGCCGGGCTACCGGATCAGGTGCTGGCCCAGCGCCCGGATGTTGCTCAGGCTCAGGCCAGCTTGATGGCGGCGGACTATTCCGTGGCCGCCGCCCGGGCGGACTACTGGCCCTCTATTACGCTCACCGGCAATGGTGGTTATGCCAGTAGCGCACTGTCTTCGTTGTTTAATGGCGATGCGGTGTACAGCCTGGGCGTGTCGTTGGCGCAAACCCTGTTCGATGGCGGTGCCCGCGATGCACGAATTGACCAGAGCAAGGCTGTTTGGGAAGAGCGGGTGGCCAGCTACACGGGCACTTTGTTGGTGGCTCTGCAAGAAGTGGAACAATCACTGAGTAACGTGCAGGGATTGGCCGCGCAGCAGCAGTACCGTGGAGAGGCATATCGGCAAGCAGAGGAAGCTTACCGAATAGCACAGGTTCGTTATCGGGAAGGAGAAACTGAACTCACGGATGTGCTCAGTGCACAAAGCAGCTTTAACAGTGCCCGCCAGAACAGTCTCGACCTGATTTATAACCAGTATCAGTCTCGCGTCACTCTGTACCGGGTGTTGGGTGAAGGGGGCAAGGCCTCCGCTGAATCCTGAGTTATTTGCCGGTTTATCTTTGAAACGACACAATACGGCGATTTACCACAGCCTGTCAGGTCGCCCGTGCTGCCGCTTGTGTATCACCCCGAATACAGTTTTCTGTTTCCTGGGAAACACCGCTTCCCCATGGAGAAATTTTCTCTATTACACACCCATTTGCGGCGCCGCAGGATTGCGTGTGTCGATAACGAATTCCGTCCCGGTCGGGCCAAGGCCGCACTATTAAGCCAGGCTCACTGCCCGCAGTACGTATCGGCCATGGTGAACGGTACGCTGGGTGCCAAGGCGTTGCGGCGCATGGGGTTGCCCTGGAGTGAAGCCTTACTGAAGCGATCCTGTATTGCGCCTATGGGAACGTTAATGACAACTCAGTTGGCATTAGAACATGGTATTGCCTGCCACCTAGCCGGCGGCACCCATCATGCCCATTACGATTTCGGTTCCGGTTTTTGTATTTTCAATGATCAGGTGTTTGCGGGCCGCCAGTTGTTGGATCGGGGCGTGGTCAACAAGGTGTTGATGTTTGACTGCGATGTTCACCAGGGTGATGGCACGGCTGCCATGCTGGCGGATGAGCCTCGGGCTTTCACGTGTTCCATTCACTGCGAGAAAAACTTTCCTGTTCGCAAAATGCGTAGTGATCTGGATGTGGGTTTGCCGCTGGGGATGACGGATCAGGATTATCTGGATACGGTATTTTCCACGTTGGAATCATTGCTGAAATCAGAGCAGCCGGATCTGGTGCTTTACGATGCCGGGGTGGATATTTTCCAGCATGATCCGTTAGGACGGCTGCATATTTCTGAGCAAGGCATCGCCGATCGAGACCGGGGTGTCATCGCCCGTTGCCGAAGCCGGAATATTCCTATAGCAACGGTGATTGGTGGCGGCTACGATGACGATCGTGAGGCGCTGGCCCGCCGGCACGCAATCGTTATAGAGCAAGCCTTTGCGTTGCAAGTTGAAAGTTAAAAATTCAAGCGAGGCCAACACCCGCGCTCAGTGAAACCCTTGCAGCTTTTAGCTTTCAACTTTCAACAGCTCCGAAGGAACTATCATGTCCAAAGCCTTATTGATCATGGCCCATGGCAGCCGCAGTGAAACGGCGAACGATGAATTTCGTGTGCTGGTGAATACGGTGGCAGAGTCTGGCCCCGGTGCCGGGCAAGAATATGTGGCCGTGTTGCCCTGTTTTCTCGAACTCGCCAACCCCTCATTGATCGAAGCGATTCAACAGCTGGAACATCAACCGGTGGAAACGGTGCAGCTGTATCCCCTGTTCTTTAACAAGGGTAAGCATGTAGGAAGGGATATCCCCGCTCAAGTAGAAGATGCCCGTCAGCGCTTCCCGGATTTGTCGATTGAGCTACTGGAATATTTCGGTAGTGCCCGCGGACTGACGTCGTTAATTTTGCAACATGTTAGTGAACAAGCCTAGCGGGGGCAGGGAGGTGCATAGTGCTCACGATACTGTTGGCTATGTAATCGAATATCTTCATTTTCCCGACACTCGCGTTGACCCGGAAATGACTAGATCCACGCCCGGCGGCCCATTTTGGTCATTGAGGTTTCTTATGGAGGGGGCGTAGCCTCGATTTCATCTTTATGACCTGATAGTCAACAGACTGTGATGACGAGGAGAGTACGGTGGCAGAAGCATATATCGTAGCGGCGGTGCGTACCGCGGGTGGTAAAAAGAACGGTCGGCTGAGCAAGGTACACCCGGCGGACATGGGCGGTCGTGTTATTGATGCAGTGGTAGAGCGCACGGGGGTGGCTCCGGAGAAAGTCGACGACGTGATTTTTGGTTGTGTGAGCCAGATTGGCCCACAGGCCTTTAACGTGGCGCGCACTTCCATTATGAGTTCCTGCCTACCGGAATCTGTGCCGGGGGTTACGATTGACCGCCAGTGTGGGTCTTCCCAGCAGGCCATCCACTTTGCAGCCCAGGCAGTGATGAGTGGCACTCAGGATTTGGTGATTGCGGGGGGTGTGGAATCCATGAGCCAGCTGCCGATCGGTTCCACGGTGCTTGCGGTGAAAGAACTGGGCAATCCGTTTACCGGTGAAATCAGCAAGCGATATCCCAGTGCAACCTTCAGCCAATTCCATGGGGCTGAGCGTATGGCGGAAAAATACGGAGTAAGCAAAGCAGAGCTAGACCAGTTCGCCTATGACTCCCACAAGCGCGGTGCTGCAGCGACGCAAGAGGGTCGTTTCAGCGATGAGATCATCCCGGTACCGGTGACCCTGGAAGACGGCTCTCAGGAAGACCATGTGGTCGATGAAGGGATCCGCTGGGAAGCAGAGCTGGACGCGATCAAAGCGCTAGAGCCTCTGCAGGAAGGGGGGCATATCAGTGCCGCCAACGCGAGCCAGATAACGGACGGGGCTTCCGCCGTTATGATCGCCAGCGAGGCTGCGGTTAAAGAACTGGGTTTGACACCGCTGGCGCGCATTCATGCCATGGCGGTGGTGGGCTCTGACCCGACCATGGTATTGGAAGGCCCGATCCCGGCCACTGAGAAAGTGCTTAAGCAGGCCGGCATGAGTATGGCGGATATTGATCTGTATGAAGTGAACGAAGCGTTTGGCTCGGTGCCATTGGCCTGGATGAAGGCGCTGGGTGCGGATTACGAAAAAATGAACGTGAACGGTGGTGCCCAGGCGTTAGGCCACCCACTGGGGGCCACTGGCTCCAAGTTGATGGGTACGCTGGTCTATGAGCTCAAGCGCCGTGGTGGCAAGTACGGCCTGCTGACTATCTGTGAAGGCTTAGGGACGGCAAACGCTACCATTATTGAAGTGCTGTAAACGTTGTAGTTGAAAGTGAAAAGTTGAAAGTGAAAACGCGGACGGGCGTGTAGTCGGCCATCTGACATTCAGCTCCGTGCCTTCGCGTTTTTCAGCTTCAAAAAGCCGCCCTGGTTTCCCAAGGCGGCTTTTTTGTGCGCGCGGTTCTATCTGTAGAGCTCATGCCTACATGGCGAAGGGCTTCTCAGTGACGAGCCTCTCGTATCTCGAAACCGTTTCCTTGCCAGAGGCGGGAGCGCTTTTAGATAGTCCTCTATGGTGCGCAGGAGGATATTATTGCCAGCAAATCAGCTAAGCCTTTCCACCAGCCAGACCCCGGCCAGCACCATGATGGCCACCGAACCCACCGGCACAAAGACACGCTTGTAGAGCTTCGTATCCCGTAACAGATAGGCCAGCGGCACAAATAGCAGCACGATGGCGATCTGACCCAGTTCCACGCCGATATTGAAACCCAACAACGGCAATAAAATGCCGTCGCCCATGAGCCCCAAGTCCGCCAGTACCGATGCAAATCCTAGCCCGTGAACCAGGCCGAACACGAAGGCCATGATCCAGCGTTTCGGGAACAGCCCGGGCAGCAAATTGGCGGCGGCGCCGAGAGCGACGGTGAAGGCGATGGCGGATTCCACCAGCCAGGCGGGCAGTGTGATGATGCCCAGTGTGGCTAGTGCTAGGGTTAGCGAATGGGTGACGGTAAAGGCGGTGACGATGGCCAGGGTCTGGGTCAACGCGCCGCGCATGGTGGACGCCGGCTGCCAGCGGCCCCGTTGCCAGACGAGCACGGCGGGGAACAACAGGGTGAGCAGGAACAGGATGTGATCGTAACCGATCAGGATGTGGTGGATACCCTGATGCACAAAGCCCTGAAAGGCGTGCCACTGTCCAGTGCGGCTGGTATCGAGCAGGTGTCTACGCTGGTTGTCACTGAAGGTGACCGCCAGTTCGGTGCCGTCGTGGTTCGCCTTGAGCAGGCCATGATGGCTGGGGTCCCGGTCGAACAGGAAACGGTAGTGAACAGCCCGCTGTGTTGTCGCCACGGCGCAGTCGCCTTGGAAATGCAGGGCGGCGTAGGTGCCGTCCACATGGTCATTGGCTTGTAGGCCGGTGAGCGTGAGCGGGCAGGATTGGCGGGCGCCGCCTTGCCCGGCTTGAACGGTGAGCATCGGCAGGACTTGCTGTGCTAGTTCGGGCTGACGGCTGCGCAGTTCGCCCCAAGTGATGTTGCCATCGTTGTTGTTGTCCAGATCGACTACCAGTTGCAGGTCGCGCAAGGCAATGTCCCAGCGGCCGTCAATTTGCGGGCTGTCGGAGGTGCTGTTCAGGGTCAGGTAGCTGTCGCTGGGCTTGTGGGCAAACGCTGGGGCGCAGGCGAGAAGTAGCATCAGTATCAAGCCATGCTTCATGGTTGAGCCTCCGACCATTGCGCTTGGAGAACCGCGTCATGGACGCCGTGGCTATCGATGAAATCCCGGACGGTGGCCCGGACATCGGTGTTGTTGGCGGCCGTGGCCGCCGCGAGCAATAGGCGCAAATCGGCCAGTTCCTTTTGCTGTTCCCAGTTTTTCTGGGCCACCGCGAGGGCTTCGTCGGGCGAGGAGGTGACCTGGAGCAGGTAGCGGGCCAGTTCGCGCTGATGCACGCTGCGGCCGGCTTTTTCAGCCGCTTCCCAACGTTGTTGGTAGGCCTGTTGCCACTGGTTGGCGTGGGGGTGCTGACTACGCTGGCCGGCAATGGCCAGGCGCAGCAAGGCATTGTCACGATCTTGCCAGTTTTTCAGGTCCTCAATCGCGGCGTCGGGTTTGCCTTCCTGAAGCCACAGGTCGCTTTGTAGATATCGCGCATAGGCATCCTGTGGAGCGAGGGCCAGCGCCGTATCCAACGCCTGCTGTGCGCGTTCCGGTTCGCCCTGTTGAATGGCCATTTCGGCGATCAGTGTCTGTAGCCAGACGGTCTGGGTTGTGTCGCTGACCAGACGGCTGTCGGCCAGTGACTGCAGTATGGCGTAGGCCTGCTGATGTTGGCCTGTCATGGCCTGCACACTGGCCTGGCATAACACCACGGTTGTGGGCGGCAGGCTGTTGGCGCCCTGACGGCAGGCTTGCTGGGCAGCATCGAACTGACCTTGCACCCGCTCAATGTTGGCCAGCATCAGCCAGCCCTGGCCCTGATTCGGGTGCTGTTCCAGTAAGGCGGTCAGGCGAATTCGGGCCTGGGTGAGCTGGTGGCGTTGTTGCTCAATGTCCGCCCACAGCAGGTTCACCGCTGGTGACGGTGGTTGGGAGAACGGGGCCAGGGTGCGTTGTGCGTAGCCAAGAAAGCGTGGGTCGCCCTGCTGGCGGCCGTAATCAATTTGGGTGCGGGCCAAGCGTAGCGCATCGGCCTCGTTTTGTGGTGGGTTGGCGGGTGTCAGTGCCTGTTGCGAATCTGACAGGGTGGCCAACACCGTGGCGTTAGTGTCAGGGGTGTAGGGGGCTGCCTGTGCCGTTCCGGCCAGCAGCCCCCCGCAGAGAATGAGTAAGGCCGCCGGAAACCGGCGGCCTGTTTGGGGGTTAGTCCAGGACACTATTATAGGCATCCTGGTTGCTACCGGTCTGGTTCCGGAAACGCAGGTTGTTCACGCTAACCGGGTCGGTGGTATCGCTGGTGGCGGCCAGCTGGGTTTTCACAAAGGCTGTGTAGTCCACCGTGGCTTTCGCTCTGGGTGGCGGCGAATCGTTGTCATGGTCACCGCCGCAGGCAACAAGCCCGAGGGTGGCCAGTGAAACCGTGGTTGCCAGTAATAAACGCATGATGTCCTCCTGTGATGGCGCGCGGTTACGGCGCGGCGGCCACGTTATCGGCACCGGGCAGCGGTGTGTTCAGGTACGGGAACATGGTCAGGTAAGCGGCGGGGTCGGGCAGGGCGCCGTCATTGACGATGGCACCGCCATTGACCTGACTGTCTTGGGTACCGCAATTACCGATTTCTCCACCGGGATCGGCGCCGTTCACATCGGCCCCGCAGAGGAAGCCTTCGGCGGCGGTAAGGGCAATGTCGACCACGTCATCCACAGGGCGGCGGCCATTGGGGAAGCCGGCAAAGTCCCCCCCAGCAACACCGAGGTCGACTTGGGCACCAGCGGCGGTGGCCGGGATGCCGGTATTCAGGCGCAGCATTTCACTGGCGGTTACGGTGGGCAGCTGGGTGACACCGGGGACACCTGTGAGGAACACAGTGACCAGATCGTTACGCGGGGTTTCCGGGGCGGGTACGCTGAACAGCACATTCACCAGGGCGGGCAGGCTCGGGTTGGTCACATAGGTGGCGAACTGGCCATCGTCCTTGGGTTCACTGGCGTTGAAACGATCTTTGTCGGGCAGACCGATCACCACCTCGTTGACCAGCGGCGAGCCGAGGCGCGATACCTGGGTATAGGCGCCGCCTTTCACCGCCGGACCTTTGGCTTCCTCGCTGGCGGTGGTGCTGGAGCCCTGCGGCGCTGGGTTGATTACGCTAGCCTGGCGGATGCTGGCGGTGGTCCAACCACCGATTACCGTATTGTCTCCGGTCAGGCAGTCGGCTGGCACTTCCAGTGCCAAGCTGGTGACGTTCTTGTCGCCGATGGTGTTGCTGCGCGAATCACGGGCGCCCAGTGGATCAAGGGAAATCAGGTCAAACACTTCGCCCAGATTCACCACAAAGCCTTCTTGGCGTTGGCCAACGAATACCTTGCCGGGCATGGGGCAGTCCGGAAGGGTGACATCGTAAATAAAGTTATCGGCATAGGTGGCATAATCGGCGATGGATTTGGTGCCGATGTTGTCCACTGGTTTTGCAAAGGTGTCTTCGCCGCTGCCGGCATTGGTGATGCTTTGCATGTTACCGGTACGGCGATCGCCGGTGATCATTTTTACGGTGTAACTTTCCAGCACGTTCTGGGCGCTGGTGTCGTTGGCGGTGATGGCGCCAATGTTGATCAGTGGTACCGGTACGTCAGTGCCCCCCACATTGACCGTGGCGTTTTTGCGTTCGGTGTTGAATTCGAATTGGAAGGTAATGTCTTCCATGGCGTTGCCGTCATTATCGATATGAATTTCGTAAATGGCATCATCGTCCAGGGAGAAATAATTGGGACCGCCGTAGGCATCCTGTAGCGGTAGGTAGTTGGCGATCAGGGTCACATACCCATCACGGCCGGACTCATAGCTGTTGAACATGTAGAAGTCCGTGCCATCGACTTTGGGCATGCCGGTAATGAACGGGGCTTCGCGGTGGCTGGACGCCAGCGTAGTGCTGCTGGCGAGTAGCGCGGCTGCGGTGCAGACCGCGGGTAAGAGAACCGGGCGGCGTAACATACGAACACTCCTTTTATTTGTGTCCTCTACGGTACGTAGCAGAGCGCTTATTGGATGCAAAAAAATTTTGTTTTTCCTACATCCGTTATGCGATTTTTCACGTATTACTAACAGGTAAGCTGTCATTAAGGAGGTCTACTCAACGGCGCGTCCGGAGAACCTCGTTATGGCAGCAAGGGAAGGCATGCTGGTGGATCAGCTGGCAAAAGTGGCGCAGGGAGATCGCGCTGCCTTTGCAGGCCTGTATCAACAAACTAGCCGTGCGGTGTACGGGCAGTGCATGCAACTGCTGCGTGATAACGACGAGGCCAATGACGTGCTGCAGGAAACCTATATACAGGTGTGGCATCACGCCGGTGAATACCATGCGGAACGGGGCTCGGTGCTCACTTGGGTGATGTCCATTTGTCGCTACCGGGGGCTGGATGCACTGCGTCGGCGGCGTATCGATGTGGAATTCGATTCGGTGGAGCAGAATCATGCTTGCGACAAGCCGGGGCCCATGCAGAATGCGAGTGACATGGTGGATCGACAGCGTTTGAGTGATTGTTTGCGCGATCTGGATGAGCGCTACCGTAACAGTATTGAGATGGCCTACTTCCGGGGGTTTACCCACCAAGAGTTGGCAGTTGCCATGGGCCAGCCTCTGGGCACCACGAAAAGCTGGGTGCGCCGCGGGCTCAGTGTATTGCGCCGGTGTCTGGGACCATGAAGCCGGATAATCACGAGCGTAACCATGCGCTGGCGGCAGAGTATGTGGTGGGGACCTTGCACGGTGCTGCGCGCAGGCGTTTCGAGCGTTGGATGATGGTGTCGCCGAAATTGCGTCGACAGGTTTGGCTATGGGAGCGACGTTTGCAGCCGTTCAATAAATCGGTGCCCAGCATGCAGCCGCCGGCAGATGCCTGGCATGCAGTGGAGCGCCGTTTGTTTCCGTCTTCTGTTGCCGCGCCTGCGGCCAATGCCAAAACGGATCCGTGGTGGCAGCCGGCACTGCCTTGGCGGTGGACCACGGGCATTGCCGTGCTGGGCTTGATGGCGTTGTTGATCTGGACGCCGGTGCCGCCGGAGGCCACGGTGAGTGGTCTGATCGGAGTGGTGCAGGGGGCGCAGGCTCAGCCTTTGTGGGTGCTGAACGCGTCCCAGGGAGATCATAGTCTCATGTTACGCTCGTTGCCGCCCACGTTGCCGGCAAGCCATGATCAGGATTTCGAACTGTGGTTGTTACCGGAATCCGGAGTGCCGGTGTCGCTGTCGGTGTTACCGACCCAGGGGGCAGAGTTGCGGGTCACACTGAGCAATGAACAGGTAAGGCAATTGCGGCAATCCCGCTCCCTGGCGATCAGCCTGGAACCCCATGGCGGTTCGGCGACGGGGCAGCCTACCGGGCCGGTGGTGTATCAGACCAAGCTAGTGGATTTGTAGGCTCACTCGCTGGCTAGTTCGCTTTCGGCGGTTTCCAGCGCTTCCATGGCGTCCAGTAGTTCCCCTTCCAGATCGTTGTGTTGTTTCTTCAGACGTGCCTGATCACCCAGCAGGCCGTTCATCTCGTCCTTGCGGCTGGCGTCGGTGTATAGCGCGTCATCGCCCAGTCCGTCTTCCACGGTGGCCAGTTTGTCACTGCATTGGGTCAGTTTTTTCTCCAGTGCTTCCACCTGCTTTTTCAGCGGGCGTAGCTGCTGGCGTAGCTGGGCGGCTTGCTGGCGACGGGCCTTGGGGTCTTGCCCATCGCTGGGTTTTTCTTCTTTCACTGGTTTACCGTCGCGGCGGTGTTGTTGCAGCCAGCGAGCGTAATCGTCCAGATCACCATCGAAATGGCTGACACTGCCGTTGGCCACAAGGAAGAAGTCGTCCACGGTGGTTTCCAGCAGGTGGCGATCGTGGGAGACCATCACTACCGCGCCTTCGAAAGCTTGCAGGGCCAGCGTCAGCGCTTCGCGCATGTCCAGATCCAGGTGGTTGGCCGGTTCATCCAGCAGCAGTAAGGCGGGTTTTTGTTGAACGATCATGGCCAGGGCCAGGCGCGCTTTTTCACCTCCGGAAAAACGCCCGATGGACGCGAATACGTCATTGCCCTGAAACCCGAAGCGGCCCAGCTCACTGCGTAATTCTGATTCGCTCCACTGGGGGTAGAAGCGCGACAGCATCTGGTATGGGGTATCGTTAGCATCCAAACGATCCACCTGTTGTTGGTGGAAGTAACCAATTTTCAGGTCGTCGTTTTTTTCAAAATGCCCGCCCAAGGCGGGCAGTTCGCCGACCAAGGTGCGTACCAGCGTTGATTTGCCCGCCCCATTGGGGCCCAGCAGGCCGATGCGGCTTTCCGGCCGCAGGCTCAGGGTGACCTGATCGAGAATCACGGTATCTATGCCGTCATTGCGATAGCCGCACTGCACCGCGTCCAAGTTTTCCATAGGGTTGGGCAGTTTTTCTGGCTGGTGGAAATCAAAACTGAAGCCGGAATCCACATGGGCGGGGGCGATCAGTTCTAGCTTTTCCAGCGCCTTTACCCGGCTCTGGGCCTGCTTGGCTTTGCTGGCTTTTGCCTTGAAGCGGGTAATGAATTTCTGCAAGTGGGCTACTTGGGTTTGTTGCTTGTCGTGCATTTTTTGCTGCAGCGCCAGTTTCTCGGCACGTTCACGCTCGAAGTCAGAATAGCCGCCGGTGTATTGCTTCAGGCTATTGTGCTCGATGTGCAGAATCTGGGTGACGATGGCATCCAGAAAGGCGCGGTCGTGGGAGATAACGAGTAGTGCTCCGGGCTGTTGCACCAGATAGCTCTGCAGCCAGAGGATGGCATCCAGATCCAGGTGGTTAGTGGGCTCATCGAGAAGCAACAGGTCGGCATCGCTTATCAGTACCTGGGCTAGGTTAAGGCGCATGCGCCAGCCGCCGGAAAAACTGGAGACCGGTTGTTGCTGTTGGGCTTCATTAAAGCCGAGGCCGGCTAGCAGGATGGCCGCGTTGGCTGGTTGTTGCCAGGCATGCAAGGCATCCAGCTCGCCGTGGGCCAGAGCGATGGCATGGTTATCGCCGGCCTGTTCCGCTTTGGCCAGTTTGCGTTCCGCGGTGCGCAGGCCATGGTGGCCGTCGAGAACATAGTCGATGGCGGGCTGGTCCAGTGCCGGCACTTCTTGGGCCATCATGGCCAAACGCCAGTCGGCTGGGCAATTAATGTTGCCGCCATCGCTCTCTAGCTCGCCCATGATAAGCTTAAATAACGAGCTCTTGCCGCTGCCATTGCGGCCCACCAAGCCTACGCGCCAGCCCTTGTGCAGGATCAGGTTGGCGTCTTCCAGCAGCAAGTCGGGGCCGCGGCGAAGGTTGATATGTTCAAGAGACAGCATGGTAAGCCTTTTTGTGCCTGAAAACGGTGGCCTGCGCGCAGTGAAAGACACGCAGGAAACCGGCGCAGTGTAAGCGATGGCCTGTTTAAGCACCAACCTGCCCGAGGGCGGTAAATCAGGGGATGCCGGTGAGTAATAAAATAAAAACGGATCTGTGGCGTTTTGCGTTGGGGCGCTGGCAAGACAAGGCGTTTGAGAATGGCTGCCTGCATTTGCAGGATGAATATCAAGTCCCGGTGTCATTACTGCTGTGCGGATTATGGCTAGCGGAGGCGGGAAAGCTGCCAGATGCCCGAACCGGCCGGCGGCTGGCAGAGTTGGCCGAGCAATTCGAAGCGGATTACCTGCGCCCTCTGCGCGCGGTGCGTCGCAAGGCCGGGCAGGATGACCGGTTGCCCGAGTTCAAGCGCCAACTCCAGCAAGTGGAGCTGGAGGGAGAGCGTTGGTTGCTGACTACCTTGCCCGCTTTGTGCGATAACCTGCTACCGGCAGGCAAATCGGTAGACCCGCTGAGCTGGTTATTGGTGTTGGTGCCGGAAATGGCTCAGTGCGAAGGATTGCAGAGCGCACTTTGCCAATTGGTTGAGTTGAAAGTTTAAAGCCCTGGATTCAATGGCGGGAGTTGGGCAGGCGCCATCCGAACCGGATTATAGCCGCACCGCAATATGTTCAAAGACATTGGTTCCGCCAGCAATAAGGAGTGGTGGTGCGGCGGGAACGTTAACGATTTGGCACACATTTCAGACGCTCTTTTGAACGTTCAACTTTGAACTTTCCCCCCTCCGCTGCCATTCTGTCTTCCCTCGTTTTATCCGGATATACCCAATGACCACCGATCTCGACTTCGACCGTGACCATCTCTGGCACCCCTATACCTCCACCTCCAAACCGCTGCCCACTTTTCCCGTGGCCAGTGCTAAAGGGGTGCGGTTAATGCTGGAGGATGGCCGCGAGCTGGTGGACGGTATGTCGTCTTGGTGGGCGGCGGTGCATGGTTATAACCATCCCGTGCTGAATCAGGCAGCCAAGGATCAAATCGACCGCATGGCCCATGTGATGTTTGGCGGGTTGACCCACGAACCGGCGGTGGAACTGGGGAAAAAACTGGTTGATCTAACGCCCGAGCCGTTGGAAAAAGTGTTTCTTGCCGATAGCGGTTCGGTGTCTGTGGAAGTGGCAATCAAAATGGCGCTGCAGTATTGGTTGAGTAAGGGGTATACCGGGAAGGACAAATTGCTGGCCCTGCGTAACGGCTATCACGGCGATACCTTTGGCGCCATGGCCGCCTGTGATCCGGTCAACGGCATGCACTCGCTATTCAGTGGTGTGCTGGCCAAGCACTATTTTGCGGAGGCGCCGCAGTGCCCCTACGACAGTGATTTTAATACGGCGGACCTGGATTCCATTCAGCAGATGTTGGCGGAGCATCACCAGGAAATTGCCGCGGTGATTCTGGAGCCTGTCGTGCAGGGCGCCGGCGGTATGCGTATCTACCATCCGACTTATTTGAAAGCGGTGCGCGCGCTGTGTGATGAGTACGGTGTGCTGTTGATCTTTGATGAAATCGCCACCGGGTTCGGCCGCACGGGCAAGCTTTTTGCACTGGAGCATGCGGATGTATGCCCGGATATCCTTTGTTTGGGCAAGGCGATTACCGGCGGCTACATGACCCTGGCCGCCACGTTATGCACCCGCCAGGTGGCCGCAGGCATTTGTGAAGGTGAGGCGGGCGTATTGATGCACGGCCCCACTTTTATGGGCAATCCGTTGGCCTGCGCCGTGGCGAATGCCAGCATTCAGCTGTTGCTGGATTCCGGCTGGCAGCAAAAAGTGGCCGCTATCGAAGCTCAGCTCAAAGACGAACTGATGCCGTTGAAGGCGTTGCCTACGGTGGCCGATACCCGGGTGCTGGGTGCTATTGGCGTGCTGGAAATGAAGGAGCCTGTCGCCATGGAGCAGGTGCAGGCGCGTTTTGTGGAGCTGGGTGTGTGGATTCGTCCGTTCGGCAAGCTGGTCTACATCATGCCGCCATTCGTCATTGAAGCGGATGATTTGAGCAAGCTGATTGACGCGATGCGGGATTTGGCTGAACAGAAATAACGACAAGCGTGGATGAGGGAATCGGAAACATTCCGGGTTGTGCTCTTTTGAACCTTTCAGGTTGAAAGTTCAACTGACTCTCGCGGGCCGTGTGGTTATCGTGCAGCACCGTCTCTGGCCTGCGTTGTAGCTTCAGGCTTGTTGCTTATAGCTGCTTGTTACCGAAACCCCGGCATGGTTTGTATCAGGTGCCGTTGCACCTCCAGCCATTCGCCAATCAACCGCCAGTGTTGCTGGTCTTCAAGGTGTCGGGAGACGGCGGTATCCATGATGCCTTCGCCTTGGCTCATGGCCTGCACATACAGCTGGGTATCGCGCAGGGTTACCAGGTAGGGAATTTTCAGGCTGGACAGAAATTGGCGCAGCGCTTCGTACATTTTCGTGCGGGTACGGGCCCGGTTGGCGATTACGGCTATCCGCCGGGGACGGCGGCGGTAGCTGGGCGTTAGCATCACACTTTGCAGGAAGCGGGTGGTGGCGCGGATATCGATGGGGCTGGGCAATACTGGAACCAGCACCACCTGAGAGAGTCGTAATAAATGATCAAGCTGGTGCGGATCCAGCCCGGCAGGAGAATCGATAATGACCAGATTGCCGGTTTGATCCAGACGTTGCTGCAAGCGCCCAAGAGAAATCGGTTCAGCGGCGGGCCAGCTCAGGGTTTGGATGATGTCGGATTTGCGCATTTTCAGCCACTGGGTGGCAGATTGCTGGGGGTCCAGATCCATCAGGCACACCGGGCGCCCTAAGGCTTCAAAGTAGCACGCCAGATTGGTGGCGATGGTGGTCTTGCCGCAACCCCCTTTGCTGTTTGCGACCAGTATCACCAAACGCGATGTGTTGTGGGAGCCGATCCCCGGCGATGGGCTATTCTGTGCGCTGTTCATACTGTTTCTTTATGGTTATTTCGTATGATTCCACCTGCCCCAAATACCTGTGCAGTGACTGTCGGAAGAAAGGGTGGTTGTGCTCACAAATTCAACACTACCGCAAAAGTGGGACAAGTGATGTAAATTGTGATGTTATTTTGCTCTCATAGGGAACTCGATCCCGTGAAGAGGCTCAATACAGGGGAAATCGGCATTATGCGCTTCTTGCTCATTATTACCGTGCTGCTGGTAGCAGTGCTGGCGGCATTGTTTATAGTGCCGTTGGGTGGCGGCAAACCACTACTGGACTGGCAACATGTGGAGCGGAACTGGCAACAGCCGGCAAAACTGTTCGATAGCAACGTGTCGCCCTGGCTGGAAAAAAAGGGCCAGACCGGGCTGTATCGCTGGCGTGACCCCGATGGAAACTGGCAGTATGGCCAGATTCCGCCGCCGGGAGTGTCGGTGGAACCCATTACAGTGAAGGCTCCGGATACCATCAGCGCGGAAGAAATGCGCGGTGACAAGGGGCTTGAGACACAACAGAAACAATAACAGTAGGCCAATTGGAGGCAGAATGAAAAAATTGGGAATCGTGTTGGCGGGTACCGTCTTGCTGGCAGCCTGTGGTCAGGACAATGCCGAAGTGAAAACGGATGACCAAAAGGCGTCCTACGCACTGGGTTTCCGCAGTGCAGAGCAAATGCGCAGCCTGGAGAACCTGGACCTGGATGCCATGGTCGCTGGCCTGCGTGATGGCTTTGACGAGAAGGGTGAGTCTCGTCTCGGTGACGAAGATCTGGATCAACTGATTCGTGATTTTCAGGGGCGCATGATGGCGGCCCAGCAGAAGAAAGTGGAAGAAGAGGCTGGCAAGAACCTGGACGCTAGCGAAAAATTCCTGGCGGACAATGCCGAACGTGAAGGGGTTACCGTCACCGAGAGCGGCATGCAATACGAAGTGCTGGCTTCAGGGGAAGAGGGTGCACCGTCACCGACCTTGGAAGACACCGTGGAAGTTCACTACCATGGCACTCTGCCCGATGGCACCGTGTTTGACAGCTCTGTCGAGCGTGACAAGCCGGCTACCTTCGGTCTGCAGCAGATCATTCCAGGCTGGCAGCAAGCATTGCCCATGATGAAAGAAGGTGACAAATGGAAAATCGTCCTGCCGCCGTCTTTGGGCTATGGTGAGCAAGGCGCCGGTGGCGACATTGGCCCCAACCAGGTGCTGATTTTCGAAATCGAGCTTCTGGATGTGAAAGGCAGTGGTGATGACGCGGAATAAACCCCGCCGTCTCACGCTTCATCAAAAAGGGCGCCTTCGGGCGCCCTTTTTGATGGGGTAATGCCGGGGAACGTCCCACTCGCAACATATCGTCTTTTAATGTGTAGCCTGTTGCTGTGGCGGCTCTTGCTGATGGATGCTGAGGATCAGCTGGTCTTCCAGTGCAAAGCGTTCCTCCAGGGTTTCCATCAACGCACTGATGCGTTCTGGCAACACATCCCGTTGCGCCAAACACTGGTCTGGATGCTCGAAATCTTCGTTGAAGGCAAGAGCTGCATCAGTGGAGCTGTCCAGCTTGGCGATAATTTGCCGGGTCAGTGTCGGGTTGTCTCGGTGAAAATGCCGGGCTTCATTGACTAGCTCTCGGTATACCTCGAAGTAGCCTGCGCTGATGTAATCCATCAACAGTTGGCAAAATCGTTGAACCTGACGGTGTATGGGTTGCGGGTTATCGTTGGGTTGGACTGCAGAAAGCCCTTTCAAGCCCTGCATGGTGCAGAGCAGCACAATCAGCTGCTGGCGTTCATCCAGCCAAGCTTGAACCAGTGCTTCGATACGTTGCCATTGAGCCAATGCTGCAGATGTTGAACTCGCCATTGTATTCCCTCCTTAGTGAATGGCTGAGACTGCCTTGGGCCGGCAGGCAGTGAACTGCTCGGCGGCCGGTGGTTGTGATTCTTCAGCAGGGCTATTGAGACTAGGACGGGTTGAGATGGTGGGGCAATGGTCAGAAAGTGACCTTTTTGATGGGCGAGCTCAAATGGACGAAAAAACAGCCTAACGTCAGCCACTTGCGAGCAAAGACGGATTTCTTATAAGGCGGGTATTTTTTGTGCTTTGTAACCGCTTTGCGGGGCGTGAAACACGGGTGCAGGCTGTGGGGCCGCTATAGATATTGCGCTACCCAGGGCCAAAGCCAGGGGAGGGCTATGGCCGTCACTAGCCCACACAAGCCCAACGCCAGGCCCGCGAAGGCCCCGGCTTTCTCGCCGTATTCGAAGGCACGGGCGGTGCCGATGGCGTGGGCAACCAGCCCCAGCGCAAACCCCTTCACCCGATGGTCCGTGACCCTGAGCAACCGAAAGATGGGGCCGGCACTGAGTGCGCCCACGATGCCGGTAATGGCCACGGCGCCAGCCGCTAGCGACACATACCCTCCCGTGGATTTCACCACTTCCACGGCGATCGGTGTAGTGATGGATTTAGGCGCCAGCGAGCCCACGACTTCAGGCGGTGCACCCAGCCACCAGGCCAAGCCTACGGCAATGGCAGCAGAGAGGGCTGCGCCGAAAACAGTGGCGACCACAATGGGCTTGAGCACGCTGCGCACGGTGTGCAACTGCCGGTACAGCGGCCAGGCCAGGGCAACGGTGGCTGGGCCTAGCAAAAAAGAAATCATCTGGGTTTGTTCGCGGTATTCTTCGTAGCCTACGTTGACCAACGGCAGCACAATAATCACTGGAATGGACGCCACCAGGAACGGGTGAAAAATGGGCAGGCTGTTGCTGAGCCCGTATACCCACAGTGCAAAACGGTAGCTGGCCAGGGTTAATAGCAAACCAAACAACGGTGTATGCACCAGTTCGGCCAGGGTATCTAAATTAGCCACCATGGTCTTCTCCATGGGGCTTGCTACTGGCTTCCTGATGCTTGCCGCCGAGCAGTTTTTTCAGCATGAATGTGATCACAATCATGCTGAGAATAGTCCCCAACACCACGGCAACACCTAGTGCCAGCGCATAGTCTTCATAGCGGTGCCATTGCAGCACGATGCCTACCCCGAGCGGAAAAATCAGCAGGCTGATGTGTTTGATCAGACCTCCGGCGGCAGGCGCTACTCGCTGGGTATAGGGGGCATTCAACAGCAATGCCAACAGTAGCAGGACCATGCCGACCACAGAGGCAGGCAAGGGAATGCCGGTGAGGCGAATAATGACCTCACCGAAAAACTGGAACAGCAGGAGAATCAGCAAGCCATCAATCATGGCGGGCTCAGCGGGGCAGGGGGCGGAACATCTGAATTAGCCCGACCACTAGCAGCCCGGCAAACACCACCATGGACCAGCCTGGCAGGCTCAGCCCCAGAAAGGACCAATCCATTTCGGCGCACTCGCCGGAGCCGGCCAGCACTTGCTGAAGCACACTCTGCAGAGGAAAGACGTCGAGCATGTAATCCAGGCCCGGGCCGCAGGCGGGCACCTGATCGGCGGGCAGATTCTGCAACCAAATGTGGCGAGCGGCCACTGCACCGCCGCCAAGGGCCGCTAGGGCGGTCAGGGCACCATAGATGCGCACGCCAATGTTCTTCGGGCCATGCAGGCTGGCGATGAGCAGAATCACGGCCCCGGCGATCACGCCGACCCGTTGAAAAATACACAGCGGGCAGGGCTCGAGCCCATCTACATGTTGCAGATAGAGCGCTCCGACAATGGCCGCGAGACAGGCCAGAAAAGCGAGAGCATTAAGCGGGCGTGGAGCAGGAATAATGGACGACATGGGCGGCTCTTTTCGTCGGGGACCGGCGAAGGGTAGGCAAAAGCGGCGGTGGCAGCAAGGGGCTTTTCAATAGCCTGTTGGCGCAGAGTATCAGGTGCGCAGGCGTAGGAGGCGGATGCTTGCGCCCCGCGGCCGTTATCTTCGCGTGCAGGGATCGTTTCTCAACAAGGCGTAAGAGTGAGGCGAATCCCTTTGCGGATCTGTGTCAGGCTTGTTTGGCGTTTTCGTGCTGCAGGTTCCTGTCATGCCAGGCGTCAATGCCTGCCTGCCAGCCGTCGAACCACCATTGCGTCAGTGGCGCCTCCGCATAGGGGCAGCGATTACTGTCTCCGCCGGACATCCCCCACATGCAGCCCTGATTGTACGCTTTCTCGCACTGTTCCCGATTCAGAGACATGCCATTGCTCCTTGTCACGTTCTATCGAGAGTAGCACTACGGCGCGGTTTGCATAGCGTGCGAGTCCGCATTTTTGTTGTGCAAAAGCAACAAACGCGATTTGACTGAGACGTTAACGGTGGGCTACGCAACGGAATGTGTTGCAATGCAACGTGATGTTGATGAGGGCGGTAAGCTGGCCGGTGCCGATTTCCGCCCTGCGGTTGATCCGCAGGGCGAGTTCGGATCTCGCGGAGGGCTAATCGCGGAAGTAATCCGCCAGGTACTCCTCGAAGGATTGCTGATCGGTGGCTTCGCCAGCGGCTTGTTCGGCCAAGCTGTCGGCGGCCAGCGCTTCCAGCTGCTGGTTGGTGGCGTCGCAGCGCTGGCGGGACAGGAAATGATCGCGGTGGGCCAAGGCCTGCTCCATGGCGAACTGGAAAAAGCCCTGATTGCGGCTCTCCAGTTGTTCCAAAATCCGTGCAGACGGAGTGGCATCGGGGTTGTCGACTTTTTCCTGTTGGTGCGCCAGCGCCTCGGCATAGTTGTTGCCGCCGTGGGCGCGATCAAACAACTCGGCGATGGGCTGCATTTGCGTCAGTTTTTCTGATGCCCAGTCTTTTAGGCTCACCGACTTGCCCCAGTTGTATAGCTGGATGTCGGTATTGCGACCGTCGTAAACCACCTTGCGCAGGTTTTCCTTGCTGGCATGCAGGTCGCATTTTTCCAGTTGCGGCGATTCACGCAGCAGGCAATAGGTGGCAAACAGATCCAGAAAACGGATTTCTTGCTGGTTGATGCCCACCGGCTCGAACGGGTTTAAATCCAGCGCACGGATTTCAATGTACTCCACGCCCCGTTCTTTCAGCGCCGTGGTGGGGCGCTCGCCGGGTTTGATGGTGCGTTTCGGGCGGATCGACGAGTAGTACTCGTTTTCGATTTGCAGAATATTGGCGTTGAGTTGCTGGTATTTCTCGTTGCCATCGGCGTCGGTGACTTTAACGCCCATTTTTTCGTAGGCCGGCTCCGGGGTGTTGATGGCATGAGTGAGTGTGCTGACGTATTCATCCAGATTGTTGTAGCTAATCGCCAGCGATGATTGGGCGTTGTTCTGGTAGCCCAGGTCGCTCATGCGCAGGCTGGTGGCCTGGGGGCGATACAGGGAGTGATCGAAGCGCTCCAGCAAGTCGTGCTCGCGCCCGGCCAGGAAAGAAGCACACAGCGCGGGGGAGGCCCCGAACAGATAGACCAGCAACCAGGAGTAGCGCTGGAAGTTACGTGTTAGGTCGAAATAGCGACGGGAAATGTAATCCTGTAATGGTGCGTTATCACCTTCCAGTTGCTGGTTGAGTTTCCAGAATGCTTCCGGGTAGGAAAAGTTGTAATGAATTCCGGCAATGGTTTGCATCTTGCGACCGTAGCGGTGGCCGAGCCCTTCTCTGTACACCGTTTTCATACGGCCTACATTGGCACTTCCGTATTGGGCTACGGGTACGTCGCTGTCTTTGCCGATCATGCAGGGCATGGAATTTACCCACAGCACGTCATCGCCGATATGGCTGTATACATAGCGGTGCAGTTGCTCTAGAAACTCAATCGGCTTGTGCAGCTCGGTACTCGGGGGCGTAATAAATTCCAGCAGGGCTTCAGAATAATCCGTGGTGATGTACGGATGTGTCAGCGCGGAGCCCAGGGCACGAGGGTGCGGCGTTTGCGCCAGGGTGCCATCGGTGGTGATGCGCAGGCTTTCTTTTTCGATGCCTCGACGAATGCCGGCCAAGGTGGCTGCGGCATCTGAATTCAGCAGGGCATGAATTCGCTGTTCAAGATGCTTCATGGTTGGGGCCTGTCGTGCGGCCGGCCAGATAAGGGACCGGCCGCGGGTGTGACGGAATTCCGACAATCATGGGGCAATAGAATGACGCTGAGAAGTCGTTCCACTCAGGAGCGCTTCTTGCTGTCCTTCTTCTGCTTCTCTTCCTTGGCCTTGGCAAATAGGTCGGCGAAGGTGCCGCCGCCGCCCTGGGGTTGGCCGCCAGCGCGTTGACCACCACCATTACCACCACCACGGCGTGGGTTATTACCTTTGTTGGCCTGGTTGGCGCGGTTGCTGGTGGGGCGTTGGCCGCTGGATTTCTCCGTGGGTTGATCGTCCATGCGCATGGTCAGGCTGATGCGTTTGCGGTCTAGATCCACGTCCAGCACTTTCACTTTAACGATATCACCGGGGGCGACCACTTGGTGCGGATCTTCCACGAATTTGTCCGCCAGCGCGGATACGTGCACCAGACCGTCCTGATGAACACCCACATCCACAAAGGCGCCGAAGTTGGTCACGTTGGTGACGGTGCCTTCCAGGATCATGCTTTGCTTGAGATCCTTGAGGGTTTCCACCCCTTCCTTGAGGACTGCGGCCTTGAATTCCGGTCGCGGATCGCGGCCGGGTTTTTCCAGTTCACTGAGAATGTCGGTGACGGTGGGTAAGCCGAAGTTATCGTCGGTGAAGTCGGCGGCGTTGACCTTCTTCAGGAAAGGTACATCAGCCACCAGATCCTTTAAGGGGCGGCCATGCTGCTCGGCAATTTTTTCCACCACCGGGTAGGCTTCCGGGTGCACCGAGGAGCTGTCCAGCGGGTTTTCACCGTTCATGATGCGCAAGAAACCGGCTGCCTGCTCAAAGGTCTTGTCGCCCAGGCGCGGCACCAGCTTCAGGTTGGCACGGCTGGCAAAGGCGCCGTTCTTCTCACGAAACGAAACGATGTTGCCGGCGATGGTGCTGTTAAGCCCGGCAATGCGGGCCAGCAAGGGGGCGCTGGCAGTGTTCACATCCACGCCCACCGAGTTCACACAGTCTTCCACCACGGTATCCAGTGAGCGGGACAATTTTACCTGGCTTACGTCATGCTGGTACTGGCCAACACCGATGGCTTTCGGATCGATTTTTACCAACTCGGCCAGTGGGTCTTGCAGGCGGCGGGCAATGGATACCGCGCCACGGAAAGACACGTCCAGCTCCGGGAATTCCAGGGCCGCCATTTCCGAGGCAGAGTAGACCGAGGCGCCAGCTTCGGAAACGATAATTTTCTGGATCGGCTGATCCTTGAGCAATTTCACTACTTCGCCGGCCAGCTTGTCGGTCTCCCGGCTGGCAGTGCCGTTACCGATGGCGATCAATTCCACGCCATGCTGTTTGCCCAAGGCGGCCAGCTTGCTGAGGGACTGATCCCACTGCTTCTTGGGCTGGTGCGGGAAGATGGTGGTGTGTTCCAGCAGCTTTCCGGTGGCATCCACGACAACCACTTTTACGCCGGTACGCAGGCCAGGGTCCAGGCCCATGGTGCACTTGGGCCCGGCGGGGGAGGCCATCAGCAGGCTTTTCAGGTTACGGGCGAAAACCTGAATGGCTTCCTCTTCACCCATTTCTCGCACTCGGCCCAGCAATTCGGTTTCCAGATGAGTATTGAGCTTGATCTTCCAGGTCCAGCGCATCACTTCCTTGAGCCAGTCATCGGCGGCCCGGCCGGCGTGCTGCCAGTCCGCTACGGCAGTGACCATGGCTTCGCAGGGATGCGGTTGAGCATTTTCCAGCTCTTCCGGCAGCACCATGGAGACATGCAGGATGCCTTCATTACGGCCTCGGAACAGAGCCAATGCGCGGTGGCTGGGGATACCTTTGAGGGTTTCGCTGTGATCAAAGTAATCGCTGAACTTGGCGCCGTCTTTTTCCTTGCCGTCTACCACTTTGGCCTGGATCTGGCCTTTGTCCCAGAGGAAGGTGCGCAGACGGGTGAGCAGCTCGGCGTCTTCGGCAAAGCGTTCCATGAGGATCTGCTTGGCACCATCCAGGGCATCCTTGGCGGTGGCAATCTTGTGTTCTTCGTTCAGGTAGCCAGCGGCCAGTGCTTCCGGGTCCTGGGTAGGGTCGTCCATCAGACCGTTGGCCAGCGGTTCCAGTCCAGCTTCGCGGGCAATCTGGGCGCGGGTGCGGCGCTTGGGCTTGTAAGGCAGGTAGAGATCTTCCAGCCGGGTCTTGGTGTCGGCAGCCTTAATGGCTTTTTCCAGTTCCGGGGTAAGCTTTTCCTGTTCGGTGATGCTCTTCAGGATGGTCTCGCGGCGTTCTTCCATCTCGCGCAGATAACGCAGCCGTTCTTCCAGGTTGCGCAACTGGGTGTCGTCCAGCCCGCCGGTCACCTCTTTGCGGTAACGGGCGATAAAGGGGACGGTGGAACCTTCGTCGAGGAGGGCAACGGCAGCGTTGACCTGGCGTTCCTGGCAACCAATTTCTTCGGCAATAATCTGTTCGATACTACGCATGATATATCCTGACGGCGTACGGTCTGCAAGCGTGCTGCGTGCAAGCGATCTTCAAATACAAAACGACCGGAATCATAAGGAATGAATCCGGTCGTTGATAGATTGACTTGTAAAAGCGGCTGTGGCTGCGGTGAAGGCCATGGACGCTTGGTCAGCGCGGGTTATGGGCCGCAGATGATCCCTTAGGCCAGAGCTTCATTGATTTTGGCGACCAGTTCCGCTTCCTGTGGCGGTTTCACCACATAACCGAAAGCGCCTTGTCGTTCGCCCCAAACCTTGTCCGTTTCCTGATCTTTAGTGGTTACCAGAATTATCGGGATGCTCGCGGTGACAGGGTCGCGGGTTATCTTTCGGGTGGCCTGGAAGCCGTTCAGCTCCGGCATCACCACATCCATCAGGATAAGATCAGGCTGTTCTTGCTTGGCTTTTTCTATCCCTTCCATGCCGTTGCTGGCAGTGACAACATCATGGCCTTGGCGTTGGACAATCTTAACCAGGTTGGTCAGCTGGGTTGGGGAATCGTCCACCACAAGAATTTTGGCCATGCTGCTCTCCTCAAGCCGGTAGAGATTCCGTCGGCTGTTTTTTTATGTATGTCTCAATCCAGTCGCGAATCATACCAGCGACTGCTCAAAAGGTAAGCTGTCGAATTATGGCACCTGTGTGCCGCAGAGTGTCGCCAGAAGCCTCAAGTTACGACACGGGCAGGACATTGCCGAACTCTGGGGCCTGCCCGCGATCGCTTTCACTGTTGCGCAGCGACAAGGATAGTCGCTGCGCAACGAGTATTCTCGCGTTACGGCTTGCTGCTTGTGGGGTGGCACTTTATCTCGTCAACGTGCGGGCGCTCCGCCGCCCCCATAGCAGAATCGGCAACACAATTAGGGCAGTCACCAGCGTCCAGCGGGCCAGGGCCCAGAAGCTGTTGGCCAGCACGTCGCCGTGATGCCCCGCCAGCGGTGCCAAGGCCGCAATGATGAGGCTGCCCAGCCCGGTTATCAGCAACCAGTGCGGCGCTAGCACCAGTGCCAGGTGGCGCCTGCGGAATAGACACCACAGAAAGGCCGCCCCCAGCGCAAGCATTAGCAACCAGAGCATCCCGGCGGAGGCGACCAAAAGCAGGTTGGCGTCTTCGCTGGCGGCCGCCTTGAGTAGGGGCAAATTGGCGAATACTCTCAGCAGCAGCAAGGGCGCCAGTAGCATGGCCCACCACAGGCTGCCACCCAGGCCCTGGGGACCGGGTTGCTGGCGGTAATGTGTCGGGTCGAAGCGCCAGGCCCGCTGTAGCAGGTTGCCCCAGTTGTGTGATGCCAGCTGCTGGCTGAGTCCGTGGAAGCGGTCGCGCTGTTCTTCGATTAACATCAGCATGGCAGGCACCACCAGCAGAATCAGCCCGGTACCGAACAGCAGCCCGAACACCAGGCTGACCGCCATGGGCTTGAGGAACTGGGCCTGCAGGGAGCTTTCGAACAGAATCGGAGTGAGCCCGGCCACGGTGGTGATGGAGGTGAGCAGCACCGCTCGCAGGCGGCGCACACAGGCTTCGGTGATCGCCTGGAAGCGCTCCATGCCTTCGGCTACCAGTTGCTGGTAAAAGCTCACCAGTACAATGGAGTCGTTGACGATAATGCCGGACAGCCCGAACAGACCCATGGCCGAGAACATGGAGAACTTGATGCCGAATGGAGCGGTGAACACATGCCCGATGACCGCACCGGTGAGGCCGAAGAAGATCGCTGTCATGATCGCCAGCGGCCAGGAATAGGAGCTGAACACCCAGGCCAGCACGATATAGATAATGGCCAGGCCAACCAGGGCGCCGGTGGCCAGATCTTGCAGGTTTTCCGCTTGTTCCTGCAGTTTGCCTTCGTAGCCAACGCCGATGCCATATCGTCTCTTCAATTCCGGTAAGATGCCCTCGTTGAGTGTGGCGATGATTTCGTTGGCGTTACCCTGTTCCGGATCCAGGTCCGCGTACACGGTGGCCGCCAGTTCGCCATTAACCCGGCGCAACAAATCGACCCCCTTGCGGGCGTCAAAGGTAACCACGTCGCGAAGGGGGATGGCTTCGCCCTGGTTGGTGATGATCGGTAGGCGCTCAATGGCGCTGAAGCGTCGGCGTTCGCTATCCGGCAGCATCACCCGCACTTCCACTTCTTCATCTTCTTCGTTATAGAGCTGGGCCAGGCTGCCGTCGAAGGCGGCCCGTAGCTGGCTGGCTACCTCACTGAGGGTGAGTCCCAGAGCGCGGCCCTGGGCGGTCAGCTCAAAGGTCAGCTGTTCCTTGCCGTAGGGCAAGTCGTCATCCACGTTGCTGACACCGGAGAATTGCTCTAGGCGTTCCTGTAGGGCTAGGGACGCCGCTTTCAGGGTGGTGGCATCACTGCCGGTGAGCTTTACCTCTATGGGTTTGCCCGGGGGGCCGGCTTGTGCCTGGGTGATAGTAAGCTGATCCAAACCGGCGGGCATGGACAGTTTTGTACGCCAGGTCTGTATGAGTTCGTCGTTGGAGATTTCCCGGTCCGAGCCGGTGTAAACCTCCACTACCAGCGTGCCGTATTCGTCCCCAAATTTGTCCTGGCGCCCGCCGATATTAGGGAAGCCGGCAGCGGCACCATGGTGGCTGATAATGGTGTGGACCAGATGCCCACCCAGTTCCTCGTTGGTGTCTTCCAGGGTGCGTTCCAGCTCGGCAAGGAAGGTGTTCACCTGTCGCTTGTCGGTGCCGGAGGAAAACTCCACTACGGCGCGTAGCTGGTCGCCGTCCACCGGCGGGAAGAAGGTGAATTTGAGCCAGCCGGTGGTTACTAACGATAGAGCGACAATAAAGGCGCAAACGGCAGAAACACTGACCAGCTTGCGGTGAGCAATGGACCATTCTACCAAGGGACGGAAACGCTCATCGCGGAAACGGTTGAAGCCGGTGTCAATGCGTTCGCGCAAGCCGCTGGCTTTTACCTCGATACCGCGGAAACTATGGTGTAAGTGCCCCGGCAGTACCAGGAAGCATTCCATTAAGGAGGCAAGGATCACGCAGATCATGACGAAGGGAATATCAAAAGCAATCTTGCCCATGGCGCCGCCCATCATTCCCAGCGGCAGAAAGGCGGCGATGGTGGTCGTCGACGAGGCTACCACAGGCCAGAACATGCGTCGTGCACCCCCCAGGGCTGCGCGCTGAGGGGACTCCCCTTGCTGCAGATGGGTGAGGGTGTCTTCGCCCACCACAATGGCGTCATCCACAATCAGGCCCAGAGCCAAAATCAGGCCGAATAGGCTGATCATGTTGATGGTGCCGCCGAACACCCAAAGAATGCCCAGGGTGGCCATGAACGACACAGGAATGCCCACGGTGACCCACCATGCCACCCGGGCATTGAGGAAGAAGTAGAGGGTGAGAATGACCAGTACCAGCCCGGAGATGCCATTCCATAACAGGGTCGAGATGCGCTCTTGTACGTGTTTCCAGGCTTCGAAGTAGAACGTCATTTTGACGCCCTTGGGCAGCGAGTGTTTGTGCTCTGCTCCCCAGGTGCGGACCTTTTCTGCCAGATCGAGCATGTCGTCGTCTTCGCCGCGCATCACTTGTAGTTCGATGGCCGGCTTGCCTTCGAAGGTGAGCGTTGCCTGGTCGTCGCGGGGGCGCCGTTCGATGATTGCCACGTCGCCCAAGCTGAGCTGCTGGCCGTCGGCGGTGGTAATAAGCGGGAGTTCGGCAAACGCCTTCTCGTCACGTCGCTGACCCAGAGCACGCAGTTGTTTGGCCGCATCGTCGCGGCCCACAGTGCCGGCAGGGGTGTCTTGGCTGAAGCTGCGCACTTTGTCGCCAATCTGCCCGAGGGTCATGCCCAGGTCATGGAGGGTGCTGGTGGGCACCTGTATCGCCATCTCTTCTTCGGGCAGGCCGATGAATTCGATTTTGCCGGCCCCCAGCGCCAATAGTTCGTCTTCCATTTCCCGCACCAGCGGGCGCAGCTCTTCGCGGCTGCCGTTTTCCGTGGATACCAGAATCGAGGTGACCAGTGAATAGCGGGTGATTTTCTGGATCACCGGGCGTTCCGCGTCCTGGGGCAGGTTACGGATGGAGTCGATGCGCTGGCGTACTTCGTCCAGGGCCAAGCCCAGGTCGCTGCCGTCTTCCAGTTCAATAAAGATGGCGCTGGCGCCCTGCTGAGAGCGGGCAATCAACTTGCGGGTGTTGGGCAAGGTTTTCAGTGCTTGCTCAATGGGTATGGTAATGGAGCGCTGCACATCTTCCGGGCTGGCGCCACGCCAGGGAATAGTGACGGTGACGTATTCAAAGTCGAAGTCCGGAAACAGCTGGGTGTTAAGCCGGGTCAAGCCCAGCACCCCGAGCATGATCATCAGCACCATCAGCAGATTGGACGCAACCTTGTGTTCGGTGAAGTTGGCGATCAGGCCTCGCGAGTCACTCACTATCGCTATCCTCGCTATCCTGCTCGGTCTCGCTTGCCGGAGTGCGGTTGGCGCTATCTTTATTTATAGCGTTATGGGTCTTTGGTTCGGCATTACTGCCGGGCACCGGTTGCGCGTCCACAGCCAGACCGACGATGGCCTGAGGGAGCTGGGTGGTCATAATGCGTTCGCCACCTTCAAGGGAGTCAGCGCGCAGCAAAAGCCGCGACTGGTCGCCCTCTATAGCCTCGCCGACGATCCGGGCCGGCACCCGCTGCAAGCGGTTATCGGCGTCAATGCGATAGAGGCGGTCCAGCCCATGCAGGGCGGTGGCCGGTAGTGCCAGCAGTTGCGGCTGGGCAGGCAGTGTCAGGGTGATGGTTAACGGGCGACCCAAGGCCGCGGTGGGCGCGCCTTTGGCGCCGTCGCCGCTGAACGCAAACAAACCATCGATACCGCCTCGGGCGGCGGCGGCATCCCCTGCCAGCCGTTTCAGGTTCAGGGGCAGGGTGTGGCCTTCCAATTGAGTACTGGCAGACAGGTCGCCTGCAATCAGACCTTCACGGACAGCGGGGAGATAGCGGTCGGGAATTTGTGAGCGGACTTCCAGTTCCGTATCAGCGAACAGGTTGATGAGGGGCTCGCCGGGGCGCACCCGTTCGCCGGGGGCTACACTCACTTGAGTGACCGTGCCGTCGAAGGGCGCATTCACGGTGGTCCGGCCCAGGTCAATCTCCGCCTGCTTCAGCTGAGCTTCGGCGCTGGCCAACCGGGCCTCCATGCGCGCCAGTTCATTGTGAAAATCGCTGACACTAAGTTGGCGCTGGCTGAGTGACAGATCCGCCCGCGCCTGGGCTTCTTCGGCCTGGTCCAGCTGAGTTTGGGCTACCAGCTTGCGATCACGCAGGGACTGGATGCGTTCCAGATTATCCGCTGACAACCTGGCCAACCTCTTTTCCAATGTCAGGTTTTTCTTGTCGCTTTGGTAGCGCAACCGGGTGGTTTCCAGTTGAGCGGCGGCTTCGTCACGGGTGGCCTTGGCGCTGTCACGGGCCAGGGCGGCTTCGGTGTCGTCCAGCTGGATCAGCACTTGGCCCTTGGAAACCCGGTGGCCAGCCCGTACGGGAATGCTGTCCACATTAGCGGTGACCACGGCAGTCAGGCCGGCAGCACGGGGGGATTGCACCCGCCCGAACAGCTGAATTTGCGGCGAGCGTGCTTGGGGATCTGCCAGCTCAAAACGCACCCGAGCATTGTTGTAGGCCACGTCGCGGGTGGGCGCGGACGGTTTGAGTATGACAAGCAAGATGATTGCCAGGACCGAGCCCAGAATAACGCGGGCAACGGGGGGGAGCTGTTTCAAGCGGTCTCGCAAGGGAAATCCTTTATCGATAATAATTCTCAGCTAGGTACTCTAGCGTTTTCTTATAACGGTGCCTATCGGCCGCGCCTATCTTCACCGCTGGCAATGTTTTTATACAATCTCTTCGTGCCATTTTCTTGCACGTTCGGTCCGCAACGGGTAAATCAGGGACCAGTGAAACCTTCGGAGGCGCCGTGAGCGAACAACAAGACAAGATTCTGGTCGTGGATGACGATGCGCGACTGCGCAGCCTGCTGCAACGTTTTCTCGAAGAAGCCGGCTACACGGTGAAGGCCGTGGGTGATGCCGAGCAAATGGACCGTGCTCTTTCCCGCGAGTTGTATTCACTGATGGTGCTGGATTTGATGCTGCCCGGCGAAGACGGGTTGTCTATCTGCAGGCGTCTACGCGAAGCTGACAACGCCATGCCGATCATTATGCTCACCGCCAAGGGCGATGATGCCGAGCGGATTGAAGGCCTGGATGCCGGGGCCGATGATTACCTGCCCAAGCCCTTTAATCCCAAGGAGCTGAATGCCCGCATCCGCGCGGTGCTGCGCCGCCATGTGCGTGAATTGCCCGGAGCGCCCAGCAAGGAAGAAGGATCGGTGACGTTTGGCCCTTGGCTGCTGGATTTGGCTAACCGCACGCTAACCCGCGACGGTGACCCGCAAAGCCTGACCACGGGTGAATTCGCCGTGCTTAAGGCGTTGTTGCAAAATCCCCGCGAGCCGTTGACCCGGGACAAGCTAATGAGCCTCGCCCGTGGGCGCGAATGGTCCGCCATGGAACGCTCTATCGACGTGCAGGTGTCACGCCTGCGCCGCCTGCTGGAAGACGATCCCTCCAAACCCCGCTACATCCAGACTGTTTGGGGTGTGGGGTATGTGTTTGTGCCTGATTGAGAGCCGCAACACGCCTCGCGCACATGTTGTGTGAGGCGTGTTGCGTGTAAGCTTCCTTGATGACCCTCTATCCTCGTACTGCCTTTGTTCGTTCCGCCATTGTGGTGGGGCTGGTGATTGGTATTAGTCAAGCTTTGACGTTGTGGTTCTTTGCCCGTAACGCCTACCTGCCGGGTATCCGTGAATACGCTCGCCTGACGGTGTTGCAGGCGGAGCTGGCGTTTGATGATTCGCGGGCGGCGGCGGATGCGGACCTGGCCGAACGGTTGGGCCGTGCCACCGGAATTACCGTGGCGATTCCGGAAAAACTTCACGATGGCACCATGCTGTTGTCGCGCCCGGTGGTGGGGCGTTTTCAAGAAGAATTGGAAGGGATGCTGGACGAACCGGTGACGGTGCGGCTGGAAGACAACCGGCAACCTGTTGTGTGGGTCAATGCGGCGTCGTTTGGCAAGCAATGGGTGCGCGTGCCGATGGCGTTCTTCCGGGATTACGATCGCTACCTGCTGTTGGGCTGGGGCGTGACGGTGCCTTTGCTCGCGATTATCGGTGGCTTGCTGATTGCCAGAGGGCTGAATTTACCGTTACGTCGGCTAGCCAAGGTGGCTTTGAAAGTGGGGCGTGGTGAAGCGGTACCGGTGTTGGATACCAGCACCGGCCCGGATGAAATTCTGGCGGTAAATACTGCTTTTAACCGCATGATCCGTGATTTGCAGCATGCCCAGCGAGATCGAGCGTTGTTGCTGGCCGGGGTGTCTCATGATTTGCGTACCCCACTCACGCGCCTGCGTCTGTCGGCGGAGTTCATGCAGGACGAAGAGCTGGCAAAAGGCATCATCGAAGACATTGAGGATATGGACGCGATCCTCGATCAGTTTATTTCCTTTATCCGTGATGGCGCTGATGAGCAGCCGGATTTTGAAAACCTGAATGATCTCATTCAGGAAGTGGCCGGCAAGTATTCGCCGGAACAGTTGCGGTTTGACCTGGATGACTTGCCCCGGCTTATGCTCAAGCGCCTGACCATAAAGCGGATGCTGGCGAACCTGGTGGGGAATGCGTTCAAGTATGGCGCTTCACCGGTGGAGGTGCGCACTGCCGTGGCCGAGAACAAGGTGTTGCTGACGGTGCGAGATCACGGCCGTGGTGTGCGCGAAGAGGATATTCCGTTGTTATTGCAGCCCTTTTCTCGGGGTGAAAAGGCTCGCACCTTGAGTGGCAGTGGGTTGGGCCTTGCCATAGTGAAACGGATTGTGGATATGCACCACGGTGAGATCCGCTTAGCCAACCACCCCCATGGTGGGCTATTGGTTGAAGTGCGTTTCCCGGTAACCGGTAAGTTCGTGCAACCCGAGCCCTTGTCCGCTGGGGTGAGGTAACGGTTGCTGGTAACAAAAAACACACCTTCGACGTGCCGTTATAGGCGCGGGCGCAAAATTCGCGGCACAGTAATCATGCACAGAGCCAATGCCAAATGGACTTGGGCGAGGTCGTTATGAATGCCCCCATAACGCGGCTATCGCCACGGTGAAATATATTTTCCTTCAGTCTTTATTTGCTAGCTTAATCGTCGCCGGTTGCTGCTGTGAGTGCCGGTAGTCTGTTATGGCACCTGCGCCATGAGGGCTTTGAACCCCACGTCTGTGCGCCTTTTTTCGATTCATGTACATCTTTCAGACGCGAGGCGCCTCATGCCTCACGCTCGATGTCAGAAGGAAAATACCCGAAGCCGGAACCTATCGCATAGCGGTTCTTCTTGCAGTTTTAGCCTTGGGGTTTTAGATCTAATATTAGTGGCGTGAAGCGTAAGGCATTACGCATCAACCTAGGGAGCGACCATGGTAACGGGATGGAAAAGTCTATTCGGACTGGCAGCGGTATGGGCGATGGCGAGCACGCCGGTGTGGGCCAGCAATGCCCCCGTGTTGCCCGGCTATGCCGGTGTGCAATTCAACCTGCTTGATCAACAGGTGGTCGCTGGGGACGATGCTCAGCCGCGCAGCGTTCAGGCGGTGTGGGGCTGGCAGTACAGCACTCTGATCGGGCTGGAAGCTCGGCTCGGCTATGGTGTTGGTGACGATGAGGGTGGGCTTGACGCTGCCCGGGTGACGGTGGACCCGCAATGGCTGGTGGGTGGTTACCTGAAAATGGGACTGAGCTACCGCTTGCCGGTGTCGCCCTATCTATTGTTTGGGCATTCCTCGGTGAAGCGCGAGATTACCGTGGCCGGTGGGGACACCGAAGAGGACGTGGCCAGCGATCCTTCTTACGGTATGGGAGCGTCGATCAAGCTTAACGAACGCAATGCCCTGACGGTGGAATGGCTACACCTGGATGACGACGATAATGACCTGACCACCGTTAACGTGGGTTATTTGTTCCGTTACTGAGCGTCAGTCTGTGCCGGCCGATATTGGGTTGGCCGTGCCAGCGTTACGCTTTTCCAGGCTGCGGCCGGCCAGAAAAATCAGCAACCCGCCCATCGCCAGTGCCGCACCGACCAGGCCGGTGGCGGACCATTGCGCGCCCATCTTGAGGGTGACGCCGGCCAGCCAGGCTCCCAACGCATTGGCCATGTTGAACGCCGCATGGTTCATTGCAGCCGCCATGGTCTGGGCATCTTCGGCCACATCCATTAGCCGGGTCTGTAGTGCCGGCCCCAACGCCATGCTGGTGCCCACCAGCCCCACAAAGAGTATGCCCGTCAGAGCCCAGTTAGCAGCAAAGTAAAAACCGATTTGAATCAGGGCGCACCAGATCAGTATCAGTGCAATGGCCCGGAGCAGATTACCGTCGGCTGCGCGGGCGCCGGCAAAGTTACCGATGATGGTACCGATACCGAAAATCATCAGTACCATGGGGCCCCAGCTTTCAGCCATACCTGCTTGTTCGGTGAGGGTGGGCATCACATAGCTGAACACCGAGAACATGCCGCCGAAACCGATACTGGCGACCCCCAGTGTAAATAGCACCCGTTGTTTGACCAGTGCCGACAGTTCACGGCGCGGGCTGGCGTTAGGGTCCGGCGTTTGCACAGGCACCCAAAGGCGGATCAAGGCCGCGGTGCAAAGTGCAATCACACCCACACCAATAAATGCTATTTCCCAACCAAACAGATTGCCTGCCCAGGTGGCCAGCGGCGCGCCAACCAAGATGGCAATGGTTAGCCCGCTCATTACTCGGGCCACGGCTCGGGCGCGCATGTGGTAGGGCACCGCCGAGGCTGCCACCAGCGCAGCGACGCCAAAGTAGGCGCCATGGGGTAGCCCGGCGAGAAAGCGCAGCCCCACAAAGGCCCAGAAATCGGTGGCCAGGGCGCTGGCCATATTGCCCACCGCGAACATCAGCATCAAGGCGATTAACAGGCCTCGCCGTGGCAGGCGGGCGGCCAGTGCGGAAATCAGCGGGGCGCCCACCACTACTCCTAATGCATAACTGCTGATGGCATAGCCCACATCCGCGACCGGCACCTGCAAGTCGGTGGCAACGCGCTGCATCAGCCCCATGATCACGAACTCACCACTGCCAATACCGAAGCCGCCGAGAGCGAGAGCCAGGGAAAGACGAAGCAAGCGACCGGAGTCGGAGAGCATAAAGGCTCCTGGAAATGAAAGCGGCTGATGAGAGGGGGATGGTATTATCGACATGTGAACAGAATTCATTCTAGCATGTCAGTGATGCGATCCGGGATGAGCTGCGCGAAGAAAAGGTTCGCCACGCATTTTAGGGAATGATATTAACGCAATGCCCCCCTCACAATGCTGTGCTAAGAGTTAAACGCCACGCCCCGTTACCGTTGCCTGACGAAAACCGTTAGCGTGGCAGCACCTGTGCTTTGACGTGGCCGCGCTGCGCCGGCTTCCTCATCATGCGGCCATGGCTCTGCCTTTTGCCGCACATCACGCTGGGCATGCAAAGGGCATTTCAACCGTGTGTTAGCGAGTAACGTTCCGCGGTGCTCTTTTACTCTGCCGGGTTCAGTTTCAGCAGCTGGCCATTGTTGCTGTCGGTGAGCAGATACAGGTAACCGTCTGGGCCTTGGCGCACATCGCGGATGCGTTGCTTGCGATCCTGCAGCAAGCGGACTTCGCTGACCGGTTGCTGACCATCAAACGCCACCATGTTCAGATGCTGGAGTTTGAGAGCGCCGTTTGCTGTGTGACCTTCCCAGTCGGGGTAGCGACTGCCGGTAATGAAGGCCATTCCAGAAGGGGCGATGGAAGGAGTCCAGTGCAGTAGTGGCTGGGCGTAGCCTTGTTTCTCGGTTTCACCAATGCTGGGGCCATAGTACTCGCGACCATAGGTAATCACCGGCCAGCCATAATTGACGCCGGGTTTGACGACATTGATTTCATCCCCGCCGCGGGGGCCGTGTTCGTTCAGCCAAGGCTTGCCGGTCTGCGGATGCAGGGCCAGCCCTTGGGGGTTGCGGTGACCCCAGCTCCAGATTTCGGTGGCGTTATCGGGCTGGCCAACCAGCGGGTTGTCTTCCGGTATCCGGCCATCGTCGTGCAGGCGAATTACGCTGCCAGCGGGGTCTTGTGTATTTTGGGCGCGTTCGCGTTGCCCGCGGTCGCCAATGGTCAGAAACAAGTAGCCGTCGTTATCAAACAATATGCGGCCACCAAAATGTTTGGCCGTATCGGTGCAGGCGGCCTCTGCTACATACACGTCCTGGAAATCCGTGAGGGTGCCATTTTCGTAGCGGCCATAACCCACCGCGGTAGTACCGCCTTCCTCGCCGCAAGGCTTGGCGTAGCTCAGGTAGAGGCGCTGGTTATTGGCAAAATTCGGGTGCGGTAGCACATCGAACAGACCCCCTTGGCCGATGGCGGCCACCTCCGGCACGCCTTCTACGGTTCCGCCTTGTAGGGTTCCATCCTTGACCTGGCGCAGCGTGCCGGCCCGCTCCGTAATCAGCCATTCGTCATTGGATAAAAACGCCAGGGACCAAGGGTGGTGTAGGCCATCAGTGAGTGCTGTGACGGCAGCACTGTCATTGCTTTTTGGGGCCAAAGTGGCGGTATTGTCGGCACAGGCACACAGACTAAAAATGGTAAGCGTGATGGTGGTCAGTGATCGCATGACGGTTTCCCTTATTCAGACAAGCTAGAGCATGCCATGCTCGGCATGAAGGATAAAACACCGTTATTAGCCCTGCCTTTGCCCAGGTCAATGATGCTGCTGTATCCCGTACCGGGGGCGCATGGCTCGACGGTTGAAGGTCTTTATTCCAATGTTAGCGGCCAAGGTGCTGGCCGCAGTGTCTTGAGTTAGGTGGTGCGGATTGGGTGACAGTCGTTTTGGCGGACTCAGTTGTTCTCGAAAATGCCGATATGGGCCAATACGTTGCGGTCTGGAAAACCGTCGGCGACCATGCCGTTGGCCTGCTGGTAACGGCCGATGGCCTTGCGGGTGCCTGGGCCCATCAGGCCATCTTCTTCACCCGCATCGAAGCCTTTTTCGTTCAGGGTCTGCTGTACCCGGGTAACTTGTTCTCGGGTTAGGCGTGGCGCGGGTACCGGTGCTTGGGCCAGTTCGCCGCTACCGGCGATACGGTCAGCTAGCCGCCCCACGGCAATGGCGTAAGACTCTGAGCGGTTCCAGCCCATGATCACGCGGAAATTCTGGTAGGCAAGGAAAGCCGGGCCGTTATGGCCGGAGGGCACAATCACAGCGGCCTGCATGTCCGCCTGTGGCAACGGCTGGCCGTTGGGCATGGTAATGCCCATGTCAGCCCAGTCGCTCAGAGATCGCTGGTGGCTGAACCCGGTTTGTTGGTAGTCGAAGGATTTGGGCAGGCGCACTTCACGCCCCCAGCGTTGTTCGCGTTCCCAGCCGAGCCCTTGCAGAAAATGGGCGGCTGAAGCCAGCGCGTCATCGGTGGACTTCCACAGGTTGCGTTTACCGTCGCCGTCATGGTCCACCGCGTAGCGCAGGAAGACCGCGGGCATGAATTGGGTCTGGCCCATGGCGCCTGCCCAGGAGCCTTCCATTTGCCCGGCCTCGACGTCGCCGGCCTGAATGATACGCAAGGCATTGAGTAGCTCGCCGGAGAAATACTCTCCACGACGGCCTTCACAGGCCAGGGTGCTCAGGGAATCCAGCACCGGAATGCTGCCAAGGAAGCCGCCATAATTGGTTTCCAGCCCCCAAAAAGCCACCAGATAGTGACCGGGAATGCCGTATTCACGGGTCAGTTCTCGTAGCAGGGGCTGTTGTTCCCGGTATTTCTTGCGGCCGGTTTCAATGCGCGTTTCGCTGACCCGGCGGGTGTAATAATCGGAAAAGCTGCTGGTGAATTCCGGCTGGCTGCGGTCCAGTTCAATGACCCGCTCGTTCAGTTTTACGGTGCTTAGGTTACGGCTTATCACCTGGGCGGGGATGCCGGCCTCATCGGCCTGGGCGCGTAATTGGGCCATGCATTGTTCAAACTTGGCATTATCCAAGGCATAGGCATGGTTGGCGAGCAGAGTGCTAATGGCAAACAGGGCGGCGCGAATCAAGGGCATGAGGTCTCCACCGTCATAGGGAATCAGTCCGGATAATGCAGCACAAAGCATAACGCTGTTGCTGCCCAGTTGTGCCAACAAAACCGAAAAAAGAGGAAAAACGGTTTCCTTGTGAGTTAGCCGGGCCGCAATGACAGCGACAAATAAAAGGTGCAGACTTTTGCTTTCGCCCCGGCTTCAAGGAAGGAGTGCCAGTGAAGCATCAGTATGCTGTGATCGGTTTGGGTAGTTTTGGTTCCACCATTGCACAGGAGCTCACCCGCTTGGGGCATGATGTGATGGGGATAGATATTGATGGTGAACGGGTGGGGTACTATGCCGACAGATTGTCTCAGACCCTGATTGCGGATGGTACCAGTGACAAGGTGATTGCCGAGCTGGAGATGAGAGCCTTTGATGCGGTTGTGGTGGCCATTGGTGAAAACCTGGAGGCCAGCATCCTGACCACCCTGGCACTAAAAAGTGCGGAGGTAGAGCAGGTGTGGGTGAAGGCGATCAGCGAGCCCCACCACCGAATTTTATCGCGGCTGGGCGCCAACCGGATTATTCACCCTGAGCACGAAATGGGTATTCGAGTTGCCCAGACCATCGTTCATCCGGAAATGCTCGATTATATTTCCCTAGGGAATGACTGGTTGGTGGTGGAAGTCAAGGTAGACAAGCGATTTGCGGGCAAGGCGACGTCTGAATTGCCTTTGGGCGATGACGAGCTGCGCCTGGCGCTGGTTAAGCGAGGGACCCAAGTCTGGCAGTCGCCCTTTGAAGACTTCCTGTTGCAAGAGAGAGACCAGTTGGTGCTGATGGGCACATTGAACGACCTGTTGCGGTTTTCTAAAGCGCAATGAGGCCCTGGTTCGCTCGCCGACTCGGGGCGTCCCGCTCCCATATCCAAAAACCGCTGATGTCACCGCCAGCGGCGCTGGCGGGCAGTTTTTGTCTGTTAATCGTGCTGGGCTCTTTGTTGCTTAAGTTGCCCATGGCGACCCATTCCCCGATTAGTTGGTTGCAGGCGATGTTCACGGCCACTTCGGCGGTGACGGTAACCGGCCTGTCGGTGGTGGATGTGGGGAGCCAATTTACCCTGTTCGGGAAGTGGGTGTTGTTGCTGCTGATCGAGGCGGGTGGCATTGGCATTATGACCTTCGCGGCGGCCACTTTGTTGGCCATTGGGCACCGCTTAGGTATTGGCGAGCAGCAGCTTATTCGTGATTGCATGAATTATAGCCGGGTCAGTGATATTGCTTGGCTAATCCGCCGGATTCTGGTCGTGGTTGTGGTGGTGCAGGCAGTGGGCATGGCGTTGCTGATGTGCATCTGGGTACCTGCGCTGGGCTGGGGGGAAGGGACCTTTCACAGCCTTTTCTATACGGTGTCGGCCTTCAATAATGCCGGCTTTGGCCTTAGTGCCGATAGCCTCACCAGCTGGGGCGGCCACTGGGGTATTGTGCTGGTCATTACCGCCATGATTATTGTCGGGGGGCTGGGCTTTACGGTGCTGGCGGATTTCGGCAAAGGCTGGCGCTGGCGAGGGTTATCGTTGCACAGCAAGCTGATGTTGGTGGGTACAGCGGTGCTGTTGTCGGTAACGTTAGTGTTTTTCATGCTGGCCGAGTGGAATAACCCAGGCACCCTGGGGGGCATGAGCCTCAGCGACAAACTGGCAGCCTCTTGGTTTCATGCGGTCACCCCACGTACTGCCGGGTTTAATGTGGTGGACATGCGTGCTTTGTTATTGCCGACCAGTTTGCTTTATCTGCTGCTGATGTTTATCGGTGCGGGCACCAATTCCACCGGTAGCGGGATCAAGGTCACTACCTTTATGGTCTTGTTGTTGGCTACCCGTGCTTTTTTGCGTGGCCGCCCCCTGCCAGTGATTTTTGGCCGGCAGATTTCCTCCACCTTGGTGTATAAATCCCTGGCGATTACCTTTATTGGCTGCGGGATATTGTTCGTGGCCTTGATGGCGTTGTCGGTCACCGATGCGCAATTGGGATTCGAGAATCTTGTGTTCGAAGTGGTATCTGCCTTTGGCACCGTGGGGTTATCGCGGGGTATTACCGATGAGCTGTCTTCAGCGGGCCAGTGGGTGATTATGCTGGTGATGTTCGTGGGGCGGATCGGTCCGTTGACCCTGTCATTTCTGTTGACGCGACCTCGCCAACCGGTGGTGCGTTATCCGGAGGGCGAGGTGTACATTGGTTAGCGCGCTTCTGAGTATGTATTGCTGACGAGTTATTGGGCGGGCAGATCAATCTGCTGACGCTTAACCCGGATGGCGCTGCTACGCGCCACGATTTTCATACTCCTTGCTTCGCAATGGGCGCGGGTGAATGCGGCCCCGAACAGCAGGATCATGGAGGAGAAATATACCCACATGAGCAGTACCACCAGAGAGCCGGCTGCGCCGTAAGTAGACGCCGTGGCGGTGTGGGCTAGGTACAAGCCGATTAGCGCGCGGCCCACAGAGAACAGAATGGCGGTGATCAGTGCTGCTGGCATTACTGCTTTCCAATCCAGCATTACATCGGGCAGCACCTTGAACATGGTGCCAAACAGCAGACCGATAACCACCAGTGAAACCGTCATTTCAAAGATCACCACCACACTACTATGAATCGGTAGCCAGCCTTCCGCGTAGACGATGATCGCTTGCACCACTACGTTTAGAAGGAGCGAAACCAGCAGTACAAAACCCAGAGAAACGACCACGGTGAGAGACAAAAGCCGACTTTTGATCAAGGCCGCAATGGTATTGCGTGACGGGCGTGGCATTACTTCCCAGATGGCATTCATGGAGCGCTGCATCTGGGCAAAAACTGTGGTGGCGCCAATGATCATCACTAGTAAGCTGAGCAAGCCGGCGAGCAAGCCTTGGCGGGGCGTTTGAGTATTGGCGATGGCGTTGCGCACTTCGTTGGCGGCTTCCGGGCCGATAGTGGCTTCCAGCTGACCGAGAATTTCTGCCATGGCGGCATCGCTGGTCATCACCAAGGAGATGACTTTTACCGCCAGAATGATTACTGGGGCAAGAGAAAACAGGGTAAAGAAGGCCAATGAGCCGGCATAGCTTACGGCGTTACCCTCCAGCCACAGAATTACACTGCGCTTGAGAATGCCGAACCAGTAGAGGAAGGAGTCTTTCATTGGGCTACCATCGTCCATGAAGTCGCTAGCAGTGTAGCAGGGTAGAAGGGGAAGTCTTGGATTCAACCGCCAAGCATAACAGTGAGTTTTAATTCTACACCGTAAAATGCCTCGTGAGGTGTCCGGTGCCCTGGGCACTGGGCAGGCCGTTGGTATTCTTGATGATCTCCTTGCCACTTCGAGCCAAGCGGGCCTTGCGTACTGGCGCTGTAGGGCATCATGGTACGGGCTTGATTAAGGTGTCTAGCCGGCGTTTGCATCCGCTACGATAGCCTGGCGCTTTCGGTAAGGCGGGCGGCAACACAAGTGTTGAAACGCCCTTTCTGCTGCCGCGCTATTGCTGACCTGATCTGGGTTCCACTGTTATTCCATTGGATTGCACATCGCTTTCCAGAGGCAAGCCAGAATTCGGATCCCTCGTTAGCTTTTTCTTGCCTTGGCTCGGGCGCTAAAGCCCCTTGAGGGTTGCCCTCAAAATCACGCCCGCTTTACTTGACGTGCACTTCGCCATTGCAGCCAAAACCTAGCGTGTCAGCCAGCTCATCGCGTCGCTCTGTTCCGCCCATTCAAAGGCTTTTACCTCGCCGGGAATCAGGGCGCTTGCTTGCTGTACGACATTGCTGATCCAGTCGTGGCTGGTGACGACGGCGATGCGGTGCCAACTGAGTGGATGACGCAGGCCGACCAAGGCATCTTGCAGCATGGCTCCGGCTGAGAAATTCTCAAAGGTGGGGCCGATTTCGTAGAGCAAGTTGATTTTGTCGTGCTGGCTCAGAGCGCCTTCGATGGCGGGGGCCAGCACTTTGCGGTAGTCCTCGGCGGTGAGTTCGCCGTGGGCGCTGACACCAACGGTGTCTCCGGGAAGATTGTCGATCAGTTCCAACATAAACAGCTCCTTGGCATGGGAACACTTTCGTGGTCTGGTTATCATGGCATGGTTACCGGCTAGGAATATTTCAAGTGCCCGCTGTACTAATCGTAGAAGATGAGCCCCGGCTCGCTGAGCCGCTAATGTTTGCGCTGGAGCGGGAACATTTTGCCGTGACTCACGTGACGCTGGGTGAGGACGCGCTGGATGCGGTTAACACGCAACCGTTCGATCTAATGGTGCTGGATGTGGGCTTGCCGGACCTGAGTGGCTTCGAGGTGCTTAAAACGCTGCGTCAATACAGCGCGTTACCGGTGCTGTTCCTGACTGCCCGGCAAGACGAAGTGGATCGCATTCTGGGGCTGGAGTTGGGCGGTGATGATTACGTGACTAAACCGTTCAGCCCCCGCGAAGTGGTGGCACGGATTCGCGCTATTCTGAAACGCACAGTGGCGAAACCCGGCGCGGATAGTGAGCCGCTCTGGCACGTGGATGCTGGCGGCTGTCAGGTGCTTTTCCGGCAGGCGCCGCTATCATTAACCCGTTCCGAATACCGTATTTTAACCGCTCTGGTACAGCGTCCCGGGCAGGTGTTTAGTCGTGCCCAATTACTGGATATTTGCGACAGCGATGAAGACAGCTTCGAGCGTAGCGTGGACACCCACATCAAAACCTTGCGTGCCAAGTTGCGCCCGCTGAACGGTGAGCATTTGATTGTTACCCGGCGCGGGCTGGGCTACCTGCTGGACAGCCCATGAAGCTCGGTCAAAGACTGTTGGTTTTTTATTTTCTGATCCTTGGCTTGGTAGGCTGGTTTGTTCTCGACCTGGTATTTGGCCAGGCGAAACCACTGGTACGTCAATCGGCGGAAGAAACGCTAGTGGATGCGGCCAACCTATTGGCTGAAATTGTGGCGAGTGATGCACGCAACGGCGTTATTGTGATCACCCCGGCATTGCGTGATGCCCTTAATCGCTATGCCGGGCGCACCCCGGATGCGGATATTTGGGGATTAAAGAAAACGCGTATTCACACCCATGTGTATATCACTGGCCCTACCGGAACGGTGCTATTTGATTCCCTGGGCCGGCATGCAGGTGAAGACTTTTCTCGCTGGAACGATGTGCACTTAACTCTGCAGGGGCGCTATGGTGCCCGCACCACACGCAGTGATCCACAGGATCCATCCTCTTCAGTAATGTATGTGGCTGCGCCAATCCGTGACCGGGGTAGTTTGATTGGTGTGATTAGCTTGGGTAAACCCGGGCGAGCCATTGAGCCTTTTGTGCAGCGTGCAGAGCGTTATTTGATGCTCTATGGAGGCTTGGCTCTAGGTTTTTGCTTAATGTCGGGAGTCTTGCTGGCCTGGTGGCTCAGTCGGCGGGTGAACCGATTGCGCTGTTATGCTGAGGCAGTGGCTAACGATGAACGACCAGCGCCGCCGCGCTTTCGCGGCCGCGATGAAATCCGGGATCTGGCCGATGCCGTTACCGCCATGCGTCGCCGATTGGAAGGCCGAGCGCAGTTGGAAGATAAATTGGCTTTGCTCACCCATGAAATGAAAAGTCCGTTGGCAGCGATTCGTGGCGCCGGTGAGATTCTGGCGGAGGAAGTGCGGTCGCCTGCGTTGCATCGATTTACCGACAATGTGATCCATGAAAGTCAGCGATTAAGTGACCTGCTGGATCGACTGTTGGCCATGGCGAGGTTGGAAAAACTGGAAAGCCTGCCAGATCGAAAAAGTGCGGTGACGATTTTCGGGCTGGTGCAAGAGTGGCAACATAGCCGTTATTCGCTGATAGCAGAAAAGCAGTTGGACGTCAGCGTGAATGAGGGCGTCCTGCAGGCGGAAGAGGAAACCCTCAAGCTGGCCCTGTTCAACCTGCTGGATAACGCTGTGCGTTTTGCCCATCCAGAAACCTCTCTCACTGTGCGCGTAGAAGGCAGCACCCTGACCGTGGAAAACATCGGCCCGGCTATCCCTGACTACGCCATGCATCGCGTCACTGAGCGCTTCTACTCCCTGCCTGCTCCGGGCCACGAGAAAAGCTCCGGTTTGGGGCTGGCCATGGTGAACGAAATCGCCAGTCTGCACGGCGGCAGCCTTGCACTGGCCAACACCGACAGCGGCGTCCGTGCCACCCTGACAATTCCACAGCGCTAAAAATACGTTTCGTAAAGTGTTGCTGCAGTGCCCCTCGAAGAAGTTAAAAATGGGAGGGTTAATGTTGAAAAGCGAGGAAAGGCAGGCGCATTCTTGTGGGCTGTAAGCTCCGCTCTATTGGCTGGCTGGCGATTTAAATCTTGAACTTTCAGCGCGTAATCACATCCCCCCTCACACAATCCTCACAAAACCTACAAATGAGTTTCGCACACTGGTTTCTCATATGAGGGAGCGATCTGTGGGAGAGAAACCATGCGACCCAATTTGTTATTGAAGATGTTCACCATTGCCGGGTTGATGTTGGTGCTGGTGGTGCCGCTATTAATGATTCAGGGGAAAATTTCTGATCGTAGTGCAGAAGCGTTACATGTTAAACACCAGATCAGCCGGCAGATCAGTGGCGAGCAGCAGATTAGTGGGCCATTGATTGTAACGCCTAGAATCCGGGAGCAGTTGGTGGAAAAGCGTGACTGTCACAGCGGTGAAACCTGTACTGCCATTGAGCAGCGACGTGTGTTGGATAGCCAGGTTCCGGATCTCTTGAGTATCGATGGTGATCTGCAAAGTGAAATGCGTTACCGAGGTATTTATGGGGTGCCGGTGTACCGAAGTGTATTGCACATTGAAGCAATGTTTCCGGCTAACTGGAAGGCAGTGAGCGAGCCGGAGCAGGTGGTAGCGTCACAACCGCCGTTACTGTTGCTGCGAATTGAAGATTTACGAGGGCTGGTTGAGCGTCCCCAAATTTTGGTCAACGAAGTGCGGGTGCCGTTGATAGAAGCAGAGCTGTTACCTGAAGGGGTCGGGAGTAATGCGGTAGCGGTAGCGCTGCCTGATAATTTGAACGGCGCGTTCACTGTCAAGGTGCGTTTAAATCTTAACGGTACGGAGTCACTCGGCGCTTTGCCGCTAGCAAAGGAAACGCGCATGACATTACGGTCGGATTGGCCTCATCCCAGCTTTGAAGGCTTGGTATCGCCGGTGGAGCGGGAGATTAATAACGAAGGGTTTACCAGCCAGTGGCGTACCAATAATTTAGCGGCAGCCAGTGTGATTCACTGCGCTCAGGGCGGTGCCGTCTGCCGTAATCACGGGCAGGCATTACAGGTTCGCCTAGTACAGCCGGTGACCGGGCTGCTCTCCAGTGAGCGCGCGCTGAAGTACAGTTTCTTGATTGTGGGGCTAACTTTTGCGGCATTCTTTCTTTTTGAAGTACTGCGCAGGCATCCCTTGCATGCTATGCAGTACTTGCTGGTGGGGTTGGCGCTGGCGATGTTTTATCTGTTGCTGGTAGCGCTGAGTGAACATATCGATTTTATGTTGGCCTATCTGGTGGCAGCGGTGTCCTGTTGTATGCTCATCGGCATCTATCTAATGGCGGTCATGGGGTCTTTTAAAACGGGCTGGACCTTTGCTTTAAGTTTATTGCTGGTGCAAGGATTGATCTACGGCATTCTCATGGCCGAAGACTATGCATTGCTACTGGGGGCGTTGTTATTATTTGCTGCGTTAACGGTGGTGATGACAGTCACTCGAAAACTGGATTGGTATGCCTTCGCCGATCCTGCCAAGACTGCCACTAACGCGGGCTTCAACGCCGCACGATCTCAGGAGAGCAGCGGCGCCAACGCGGGATAACACAGGCGTTGGTATATGGGGTGACCTGGATGCGAGCAGCAAAACGACGTCCTGATCACTGCCCGCGTTTTCTTGGGCGGGCCTTGTGTGCTGCCCAGCAAGCTCAGGGTGATCGCGCGGTGCCTGGGGGCGTCGTCGAGGCAGGGCATTCTTTTACGTGGCCGCAGTGGCGTAGCAGCTGCCTTTGCAAAGGCCTCGCATGCTTAGCCTGTAAGGCGCTTTTAGCGGCCCGGAGAGGTACACGAAATCAGACAAGACCGTAAAGGGGTCGCGCCCATCTGTCATGGTGGCGGACGACGTTAAACGACTGGCCGGTCTCAGTAGTGGATTCGGAGAGGAATAGCATTTCTCTCCTGCCATTCCTTCAATTTTGCAATGAGCCTTGGTTTTATCGTTAAACGCGATTATTGCTCTTCTTTTCCGTAAGCCCGCAGAAACATATCTACAACTTGTTCGGCATGGGGTTTCGCTTCGCTGGCTGTCATGGGCGCATTGCAGCCGATCATCACGCGCATGTGCTCACAGCCTTGCAGCAAGCTGAAGAAATTCTCTGCGGCTTGCTTGGGGTTGTCCGCCTGCAGTAGCCCAACCTTATTACCGTTGCGAACCAAGTTTTCCATGGCGGTGACGGTACGTTGTGGCCCCGCCTCGAAAAATAGCTGTGACATGGCCGGGTCTTGTGCGGCCTGGCTGGTCATTAGTCGCTGTAGTTCAATGACCTTGGGTGTATGAATCAGTTGTAGAAAAGCCAGGCTGATCTTGGTCAGGGTGGCGCGAATCGTAAGATGCGGTTCCAGTGCGAAGATCGGCATGGGAAGCAGGTTGCGACATGTCGTCTCAATTGCTGACGAAAATAACGTTTCTTTGTCACTGAAATGGCTATACACCGTGAGTTTGGAGACGCCAGCCTGCTTGGCCACGGCATCCATGCTGGTGCCGGTAAACCCATGCCTAAGAAACAGCGTTGTGGCCGCCTTAAGGATGGCGGTGCGTTTCGCCGGGTCTTTGGGGCGCCCGCGGGGGGGAAGCTGATCTGGGGAAACAGTGTTGGTCATATTTCAATACTGGACGGTTCAGTTTAATAAAATTACTATACTGCCGAGTATAGCATGCCGGCAAGTTAAGCCCGGCAGAATTCGCATATTAAGCGGAGCCGCTTAATGAGGTGGGATCAATGAGGGTGCCTGTCATGTTTCGTTCTGTATTGCTGCCGGGGTTGGTTGCCACGGGAGTGGCGGCGGGGGTGTTGTCCTTGCAGGGTTGCTCTGAGCCCGAGCTCGAAAAAAAGGCGGCTGCCCGCCCGGCGCTGGTGGCCCAGCCTCTCTCGGCGAACGCCACCCAGGATGTATTTCCCGGAGAGATTCGCGCCCGCTATGAGCCGGAACTGGGCTTCCGGATCGGCGGCAAGATCAGCCAACGGCTGGTGGATGTGGGCGATCGTGTGAGTGAAGGTACGGTTCTCGCCAAGCTGGATACGAATGATGTCAGCTTGAGGCTGGATGCTGTCCGTGCCCAGATGGCTTCTGCTCAGGCTGACCACAAGTTGGCCAACAGTGAACTGGAGCGTTACCGCGAGCTGATGGAGCGCAATGTGATCAGCCGTTCCCAGTTTGATTCATTCGAGAGCCGTTTTGACGCCAGCGTGGCGCAATTGCGTCAGGCACGGGCCAACCTGAACGTGGCCCGTAACCAGGCCGACTATGCCTCGTTGAAAACTCCCCGTGATGGCGTGATAGCACAGCGTTTGGCCGAAGCTGGTCAGGTCGTTGCAGCAGGGCAGGCGGTGTTTGTGCTGGCCGTGGACGGCGACCGTGAAGTACGTATTGATCTGCCGGAACAGGATGTGGGCCACTTCAAAATTGGTATGCCGGTGGGCATCGAATTGTGGTCCAGGCCCGGTCAAGTGTTCGAAGGAAAGATTCGGGAATTGTCCCCGGCAGCAGACCCTCGCTCACGGACCTTTGAAGCTCGGGTCGCATTTGAAAATACCTCCGTTGGCGCAGATCTGGGCCAGTCTGCCCGGGTCTTTGTTAGCGGTGCGGCGAATGCCGACATTCTTAGTATCCCGCTTTCGGCATTAACGGCAGAAGGCGACGCTACCTATGTGTGGGTGGTAAAACCAGACACGCTCACACTGCATAAGACACCGGTGGACGTGGGGCCCTACCAGGAAGAGGTGGTGCCAGTGTTGCGAGGTTTGCAGGCGCAGGATTGGGTTGTCAGTGCGGGTACACATCTACTGCGCGAAGGGCAGACAGTCATTCCGGTGGACCGCCAGAATCGTCAGCTGGACCTGAAGCAAACGCCACCGGCGGCGCAATCAGAGGCCACCAACGTTACCGAGCCCAATAGTGAAGAAGAGCAACCAAATCCGGACGCGGACCGATAAGGGGAGTATGAATATGTCATTCAACCTCTCCGAATGGGCGCTGAAAAACCGAACGCTGGTGCTTTACGCCATGATTCTGCTTGGTGCTATGGGGGCGATTTCCTATGCCAACTTGGGGCAAAGTGAAGATCCGCCTTTTACCTTTAAACTGATGACCATCAACACGCTTTGGCCTGGAGCCAGTGCCGAAGAAGTCTCCCGGCAAATTACCGACCGGGTGGAAAAGAAATTAATGGAGACGGGTGATTTCGAGCGGATTACGTCCTATTCGCGGCCTGGTCAGTCGCTGGTCATGTTCAAGGCCCGGGATGACATGCGCTCCAAGGAGATCAGTGATCTCTGGTATCAGGTGCGCAAGAAAATCGGTGATATTCGCCACACCTTACCCCAGGACGTGCAAGGCCCTTTTTTCAACGATGAATTCGGTACTACCTTTGGCAACATTTATGCGTTGACGGGCAAGGGGTTTGATTATGCCATCATGAAGGACTACGCCGACCGTCTGCAGCTTGCCCTGCAGCGAGTGGACGACGTGGGCAAGGTGGAATTGGTCGGCCTGCAAGATGAAAAAATATGGGTGGAAATTGCCAACACCAAATTAGCATCCCTGGGCATTCCGTTAGTCACAGTGCAGCAAGCACTGCAATCACAGAACGCCGTGTCAGAGGCGGGTTTTTTTGAAACACCCAGCAGCCGTGTTCGCCTTCGGGTAACCGGTGAATTCACCAGCGTGGACGATATTCGTAACTTCCCTATTCAAGTGGAAAACCGCACGTTGCGTTTAGGTGATATCGCCAGTGTGTATCGCGGTTTCAGTGATCCACCACAACCTCGTATGCGCTTTATGGGGGAGAATGCCATTGGTATTGCCGTTTCCATGAAAGACGGCGGGGATATTCTCAAACTGGGTGAAAATTTGGCTAGCGCCTTTGCCAGGCTACAAGAAAGTCTGCCTATTGGCATGGAGCTTCGTCAGGTGTCAGATCAGCCCGCGGCGGTAGAAGCCGGGGTGGGAGAGTTTGTTCAGGTATTAATGGAGGCGCTGGCGATTGTCTTGCTAGTGAGTTTTTTCTCGTTGGGGTGGCGAACCGGGTTGGTGGTGGCATTCTCGATCCCGCTGGTGCTGGCAATGACTTTCGCGTCGATGAAATATTTCGACATTGGATTACACAAGATTTCTCTTGGCGCGTTGGTGTTGGCCCTGGGGTTGATGGTGGACGATGCCATTATCGCAGTGGAAATGATGGCGATCAAAATGGAGCAGGGCTTCAGCCGCATCAAGGCTGCCGGTTTTGCCTGGAACAGTACCGCCTTCCCGATGCTGACCGGTACCTTGATTACAGCGGCAGGCTTCCTCCCTATTGCTACGGCCCAGTCCAGTACCGGCGAATATACGCGTTCCATTTTCCAGGTGGTTACTATCGCTCTGCTGGCATCCTGGATCACGGCGGTGGTGTTCGTTCCCTACTTGGGTGAGAAATTGCTTCCCAGTCTGGCTCGCCGTGACGCCAGTGGCGATGTTCATGACCCCTATCAGAAACCCTTCTACCGCCGCTTTCGCAGTTGGGTGGAGCGGTGTGTGCGGTACCGCAAAACGGTGATTGGGCTGACCGTGGGCATTTTTGTGTTCTCTATTTTTTTGTTCAGCGCTGTTCCTCAGCAGTTTTTCCCACCGTCGGGCCGGCTTGAACTCATGGTAGATATGAAGCTGGAAGAAGGCGCATCGCTGACGGCGACACAGGCCAAAGCCCTGCGCCTGGAAGTGATGCTTGGTGAAAACGATATGATTGAAAATTATGTGGGTTACATGGGCAGCGGCTCGCCACGTTATTACTTGTCGTTAGATCAGAAGTTGCCTACTGCTAGTGTTGCTCAGTTTGTGGTGCTTACCCGTAATGTGGATGATCGCGAGCAAGTGCGCGACTGGTTGATGGAGACTCTTGACCGGGAATTCCCGGCGGTACGCACGCGGGTGTCGCGGTTGGAAAATGGTCCGCCGGTGGGCTACCCGATTCAGTTACGTATTTCCGGTGAGCATATTCCTCAAGTGCGTGAATTGGCTCGGCGTGTCGCTGAGAAAGTGCGCGACAACGGCCACACTGCCAATGTGCACCTGGATTGGGAGGAGCCCAGCAAAGTCGTGCGGTTAATCATCGATCAGGACCGGGCGCGTACGCTTGGCATTACGACTTCAGATTTGTCTACCGCGTTGCAAGCCTCGCTTTCTGGCGTGGTGGTCAGCCAGTACCGTGAAGACAATGAACTGATTAATGTTGAAGTTCGCGGTGACAGCCATGAACGGCATGCGCTGGGTCTGCTCGGCAACGTTGCAGTGCAAACCTCCAGTGGCCGTAGTGTGCCGTTGAATCAGGTGGCGACACTGGAATCCGGGTTCGAAGAAGGGATTATCTGGCATCGTGACAGGCTGCCCACGGTGACCGTATTGGCTGATGTCAAAGGGGATGCGCTACCCGCTACGCTGATGCAGCAAATCATGCCTGAGCTGTCCCAGGTTCAGGCGGATTTGCCACCGGGCTACTTGCTAGAGGTGGGCGGTACAGTGGAGGAATCCGCGCGGGGCCAGAAATCGGTGAATGCAGGGATGCCGTTGTTCATTCTGGTAGTGATTACTCTGTTAATGTTGCAACTGCGCAGCTTCCCGTTGTCGCTGATGGTCTTCATTACCGCACCTCTGGGGCTGATCGGGGTGACGTTCTTCTTGTTGCTGTTCCAGAAACCGTTTGGGTTTGTGGCCATGCTGGGCACCATCGCGTTGGCGGGGATGATCATGCGTAATGCGGTGATCCTAGTGGATCAGATTGGCCAGGATATGGAGCAGGGACTTACTGCTTGGGATGCGATTATTGACTCAACCGTGCGTCGTTTCCGGCCCATTGCGTTAACGGCACTGACGGCGGTGTTGGCGATGATCCCATTGTCACGCAGTGTTTTCTTTGGCCCTATGGCGGTGGCGATTATGGGCGGGTTAATTGTGGCCACGGCCCTGACCCTACTGTTCTTGCCCGCACTGTACGCGGCCTGGTTCCGGGTGAAAGAAGAGCATGCAGATGATGCAACATAACTAACGCTGACTCTGTTACCGGATCGTTTCCGGTGTTCCCCTTGCCCCGGTATTTGCCGGGGCTTTTTTATGCTGTTCTATTCTTGTCGGTGAAGCATGGAGGGGTCTGCAGGCTCGGATAGTCTTGGGTTTTATGAAAACATCGCTATTCGCTGGATGGCTGAAACGGATCTGGGGTTTACAGTTTCACGAAATCCCGGAATGGTCCGGTGATTTCATAGGTCATTCCGAACCCTTTGCCACCACCGAAGAGGGCACTGCCGCGCTGGGAACTGAAATACAGTCGATTGCCATCCGGACTGAATGCCGGGCCGGTAATTTCTGAATCCTCCTGTCCGGTGACTTGCAGCAAAGGGGCAACATGGCCCTGCGCGTCGATCACTACGATCTGCATGTCCCCGCCGTCTTCAGCTACCAACACATCACCGCCATTGGATACCGTCAGGTTGTCCACGCCTGTGAGTAAGGGATTGTCGGCGGTGGCGGCGTCGTAAAGAACGCTGAGCTGGTTGAGATTGGTGTCCAGCTGCCAGACTCGATTGTCCCCCTTGGTAGTGAAATAAATCTGGCCGTGGCTATACCAGATGCCTTCACCACCATCGAATGCGGTGCTTTGAGGAAGCTGTTCCCGGGTTGGGGTTTCCAGCAGGGAAGGCGTGGGATTGGGCAGGTCCAGCCAGCTCACGAATCCCTGTTCGTCTACCGCTGCAACCTGAAGAATGCCGTCATCCAGATTCAGGCGGCCATCGCGGTGCTGACCCGCAGGAATAAACCGGTAAAGCCGTCCATCAGGTTCATCCTCTGTGAGATAAAGCATGGCAAATTGATCGTCCACAGCCACTGCTTCGTGTTTGAAAAAGCCCAGAGCTGGACGCGTCTGGGCGGGGTGTTTACCGAAAGGGTCGCACTCATAGACACGCCCGAAATCAATTTCCTCGCAGGATAACCAGGTACGCCATGGCGTAGGCCCCCCCGCACAATTCACGTTGGTGCCACCGAGAATACGGTAGGCATTATTTACGGAGCCGTCTGGATGAAAACGAATAGCGGACACTCCACCGCCCAATAGACTGATGGTTTCGCTATTGGACACATACACCCAGCCGCCATCGTCGGTGGCAAAGGTGGCGCCGCCATCAGGATAGCTATGCCAGCGATAGGGAGTACGGTCCCAGAAACTACGCCGCACCCGTTGCCCCGCCGCCGCGATGCAGCGCGACGAGAATCCGGCGGGCAACCGAATGCCATGCTCGTCGGGTGCCTGTAACTGGCCGATCTGCGCCAGCGACTGGGCGGACAGTGGGCGGCTGATAGAGAGTAGGCTCGGGCCAATAGCCAGAGCGGCCATACCCAGTGAGCCCTTACTGAGTAATTCGCGACGTGACAGGGGGGCCGGTTGTTTCATAAGGTTACTCCTTGAGGTCGATGCATGGGTGAACTCCCGGGGCGGTTGCTCAATGGCAATAAGCCCAAGCCTGAAGGATAAATGCGACAAAAAGGCTGCGGTAATGCGATAACTGCCGAATCAATGAGCGATGTGGGTCACGTTTACGGTAACGACAACCGAAAGTTCATGTTGCAGCGCTCGAATGACCGTAATCGCCAGTGTGTGGTTGCCTGCGCGAGAGCCGCGCGGACACAGCGCACGGTATACTAGTCGGGTGTATCAACGCGTCAGGGAAGTTGAACGGTGGTGCCGGACCCGGACCCGAACCCGGACCCGGACGCAGGTGAGGCAGAGCGGGTGTACCAGATTCTGGCACCGCACTGCGATCTCGGCCGGCAACGCAGACAAGTGCCCACCCAAGCTAGCATTTTCAGCCATGGTAGCAGTGTCTGGCTCTGGTTGAACACGGGGTGTTCGGTGCCAGAGACCGGTGGATTCCGCTGTCCTGCGCGGCAAATTGTCGGGATCATTGCAGCGCAGTGCTCACCGCCATGGGGGACACTGGGCAGAATGCCTTGAGGCTGGCTAGGCTGCGTGAAAAAGAATAAGTTAATCAGCAATAAAAGAGTCGGTGCTCGCGTCAGTCCGTTCTTGGTCTTACGCACTACTGGTAATAAAAAAGGAGAACAGGTTGAATTGCAGAATACTCGCATTGGTCGTGGTTTGCTTATGGGGCCTGGCTTCTACGGTTCAGGCCGCGCCGTTAACGGTGGCTGTAAAAACGTCGCCTCCTTTCAGTTATCAGCAAGCGGGCCGCTGGGATGGTATCAGCGTGGAGCTGTGGGAAAAGGTGGCGAAAAAGGCCGGCTTTAAATATCGGCTGCGGCCCTACGGTTCTTTGCCGGAGATGTTGGCCGCCGTGGAGCAGGGGCGGGCGGATGTGGCCATTGGCGCCATTAGCGTTACCGCAGAACGTGAGCGGCGGCTGGATTTCACCCAACCCATGTTTCGGGCCGGGCTGGGGATTGCCACGCGTAATGAAGCGAGCGGCTGGGTCAGCACCCTGCGTAATCTATTCAGCTGGAAATTCTTGTCTGCCGTGCTGGCGCTGATGCTAGTGCTGCTACTGGTGGGGTTGCTGGTCTGGTTGTTGGAGCGGCGCAAGAATCCGCAACAGTTCGGGGGGTCTGCCAAGCAGGGAATCGGTAGTGGTTTCTGGTGGTCGGCGGTCACCATGACCACGGTGGGTTACGGTGATAAGTCGCCGGTGACCGCCGGTGGTCGATTGCTCGGCTTGGTTTGGATGTTTGTCAGCATTATTACCATTTCCGGGTTCACGGCGGCAATCGCCTCCAGTGTAACGCTCAATGAGCTGCAGTCGCAGATCAATGGTGCGGCGGATCTTCCTCGGGTGAAGGTGGCAGCAGTGGAAGGAACCAGTGGCTCGAATTGGCTGGCGGGTCAGGGCACCTCCTTTGTGCCCTACCCGAATAATCAGCAGGCATTGCGTGCGTTGATGATTGGTGAAGTGGATGCGCTAGTGTCCGATGCACCGGTGATGCGTTACATGTTACGCGAAAGAGGGGCGACCAATGCAATGGTGCTACCCAAGCTAGTGCGCGAAGAAAGCTATGCGTTTGCCATGGCAAACGGTAGCCCGCTACGTGAACAATTGAATCAGTCCATGTTGGAAATTCTGCCAACTCAGGAATGGAGAGCGGTGTTGAATCGTTATCTGGGAGCGGAGCAATGATCTCGGGTTTTCCTTTCTGGCTTTCGGGCCCTTAGGGAAACCCGATCTACATGGCGTCGTTGCAAGAGTTTAGGACACCACTGGGAATGGCTAATCCTTGTTGTCACCAAAAAGCCCGGCCAGACTTTCTAGTTCCTCTTCTAGGTTCCAGTGCATTTCCCGTGCGGTGACATGCAGCAACACCAGTGCATTTATCGGCGCGTCGGATTCCCCAAGTTGGCGTAGCCTGCCGGTAAAGCAGCGATTCAGTTCATTGAGTGCGCGGTAATGGGCGTTCAGTCCATCCAGAGAGACCGCCTGATCAGGTTGCTGGCGGTTACGAATATAGCGGTGCAACAGATACAGGCTGGCGCTGCGCACCAGCGTTTCTGTATCGCTACTCAATGGAAGATGAAAGTGGGCCATGGGCCGCAGAAAGCGCGTGTGCGGGCAATCGCTCAGCGCGCAGATCAGGCCGAACAGGGAACTGAGCGCCCGCTGCAAAGTAGTGTCTTGTTGGTAGCGTCGTTGTGGCGTTTCCACGTCCAGATTCACCGCTTGGAATGAATCCCCCAATGCGGAATTCGGTAACAGGTAGGCCAGATTGAGGGCGATGGGGCAGTAGCGATGTTCGCGGGGGTCCAATGGGCAGTGGCTGCATTGGTGGTAGCTCAATGCGGCCCAGCCCGGAGGCGTAAACGTGTCTGGGATGGCCACAGCACCAAGCTGTTCAACCAGAGAAATGGGGATGCGTTGCTGCACCCCGGCCGGCGTGGTGAGGGTGTAGACGAAATCAGGCAGCATCGGCCCGGTCAGTCTGTTTTAACGGCAACCGGATGGTAAAAATAGTTCCTTCACCGGGTTGGCTTGTTACGGTCATGGTACCGCCGTGATGCTGAATGATGTCGTGGGAAATGGACAGCCCAAGCCCGGTGCCCTGGCCGATGGGTTTGGTGGTGAAGAAGGGTTCGAATATTTGCTGCAAGGATTCATTCGCAATGCCCGGCCCGTCGTCGGCAATGGTCAGGGTGCACCATCGTTCATCGCACTGGGCCGCAATGGCAATTTTTCCTTTGTCTTCGATGGCCTGGGCTGCGTTAACGAACAGATTCATAAACACCTGCGACAGTTGGCTGGCTGAGCCGCTAATCGGGGGGAGGGAATCGGGCAGGGTGTGCGTAACCGTAATCCGGTTTTTTAGTTCATGTTTGGCCAAGTTTAGTGAAATGGCCAAACAGGAGGCAATATCGGTGGGGGAGAAAGCTTCTGGCTGGTTATGAGAGAAGTGTTTCAAGTCGAGGATAATTTTTTTAATTCGCTCAATTCCCTCATCGGTTTCATCTAGGAGAGCGGGGTAATCCTCCATCATGAAGTCCAGCTTTTTTGTGTTTACCTTTAGACTTTCTTCAGTATCCAGAAATTGCTGGAATTTGTCTTCGCTGATGCGTTTTTTAAGCCCTTGAATAACGCTTGCCATGGAGTTGAGGTAATCCCGGCTGCGATTTAAATTGGAAGAAACATAGGCAATGGGGTTGTTGATCTCGTGGGCAATGCCGGCAGAAATTGTTCCGAGTGAGGCCATTTTCTCTGAATGCAGCAGCAGTGATTCCACCTGATCCAACTTCTGATTCTTGTCCTTCACTTCTTGCATCAGCTGATTGTTTTCAGCCTTGATGCCGGTAATATCGGTGCCGAAATAAATGTAGCCGTTGTCTTCATCGGAAATATAGGAAAGCGGGAAAAGGAACATGTTCATCCAGTAGCGGCTGCCATCTGCGTGGCGGTTGCAGACCTCACCGTTCCACACTCCAGATAGCGCTTGGTTGCACTGCATAACCGGCAGTGAATCGTCGTCTGGGTGGTTGAATCCCTCGTTTTGACTGATTAATTGTGAAAAGGAGTAGCCACTCAGGGCGAGAAACTTGCCGTTGGCAAAAGTGATCGTGCCGTGGCGGTCGGTCGTCAGCACACAGTATTCGTCGATAATGCGCGCCAGCGGGCCGAGCATGGTCTTATTGAGTTTGTATTCGTCGGCATTTACCTCGATCAGATGCATCTTGCGGCCAAAAGGATTATCCGTCAGCGATGAGAATTCAGCCAGTTTGGCTTCCACGTTGATGGAGGTGCGGTAGGTTTTATACAAAAAGAAAATAATGATCAGTAGTATGACTGTAGAGGACACCAAGAATAAACCCTGGGCTTCCATGCCAAATCCAATCTCCGTGTTATCCAGCAAGCTGTTCATGCGCCGCGCCGTTGTATGTTATTTGAAGAACTAAAGGCATTAGCCCTCGTAACCCATGCTGCGCAAGGTGGCTTTTTGTTCCCGAACGGTTTCCGCGAGAATGCGGTTTTCCAGAAGAATGTCACGGAATTTCAACCCTTCGCGGATATTGTCGAGAAGCTGGTCGTCATCCCAGGGTTTGGGAATAAAACGGAATGCACCGGCCTTGTTGATGGCTGACATGACCGTCTCGATATCGATCACGCCGGTGAGCACAATGCGAATAGTATCCGGTTGCAGCTCGCGCAGCTCCTGAAGAAGCTCCAAGCCGTTCAGTTCCGGCATCATATAGTCGGTGATCACTGCATCGAATACTGTGGTTCGCGCTCGGCGCAGGGCTTCGTGCGGGTCCTGATAGGTTTCCACATCCCAGTCGGTGTAGGTGTTGATTGTGCGTTTCAAGGCTTTGAGGATGTACTCCTCATCGTCCACGACCATGACTTGATACATGATGAATCCCTCATTCACGGCGTGCTACTACGCTGGCGTCCTGCCCGCGGCTGTATGCGTCCAACAACATTGCCCCAACCCTTTGCGGACAAAGGGTTGGGCCGGAGTATCAGTATTTACAATACGCGCCGCTATGAGAGCTGACAATTGACGCTGCAGGCTAGAGAGGGCCGGTCATGCGGTCCGTTTTGCCGTTTGTCTGCCGGGTTTAAGTAATCGCTAAAAACAAGGGTGAAAGCGTCATGGAAGGGGCGAGAAAGAACTATGCTATCTGGATAATGGCCTTGGTCACCGAGCCGGTGGCGATCAGCCGTTCCTGTTGCTCAGCATTGACCGCGTAGGCCTCCGCACGCATGGCCGCCAGTGTCCGACCCAGCCGGTCAACGTGGGCGCGGATGATAACTCGCTCACCTTTGCTGGCGGCACGCAGTACGCTGCTATGGGTTTCGGTAGTTACCGCGTGCTGCTCGGGTGGCAGTTTGGAGATGACGGCAAAGAAACAGGCCACATCCATCAAGGCGTAAACGATGCCACCATGCAGCGCCCCCTGGGGGTTAGTGGTGAAATCATTCACCGGAAAGCGCACTTCGCTGCGACCGTCGGCGGCGCTAATCAGTTCCAGTTCGCAAGCCTGATGCAGTGGGTGGGCCAGTACATCGTCTTTCATCTGGTTAAGGTTGTGGCTCATGGTTATTCCTCTCAGATCGCTTTTATGCGTGGCTACTATACGGCCTTAACCGGGAAAACGGCATGGCCTGACTGTTCAGCCACAGCCAAGGAGCTGCCTTGGCGTCGGCCTATGGGTATCGCGAGATTGCGACGCCTTTCTGGTTGACGGGCATTCCATGAAAGCACTGGCCTACGCATGGTTTTTTATTATCAGTACCCATGTACTGGGGCGGGGTGCTGTGGATTATGAGCATGATGATCGGGTGTCTATGGAACCGATTCAGCAGGATTTGGCCGCGCCGCTGTGCTGGATCAGGGCGGTAATCATTGCTGCCAGTGTCAGGGTGTTAGGGCCCCACTCGATGGTGAGTCATTGCGTCTGGCGCCGCCCTCTGCGGGGAAGTGCATTGCGCTCCATAACCCTTCCCGCCCTCCAATAGCCTGATTGTTCCTCCGTTTGTTGCTGCGCGGTGCTGGGTGCACGAGGTGTCATTGCTTCTGCAGTGACGTTGTGAGCCACCAGCAACGCTCTATGGGAGGCCACAGGCCTGTGCGCATAGTCACATTGTTACTGGACGTGTGTGCGTATACGAACGTCACGACCGATAGTGTTAACGCACTGTGTAGTGGTCTACTGAAAACGGAAAGGTTTTGTCTTAAAGAAAAAAATTTATCGGTAAAGAAAATATTGATGAGTGTTCTTGTGAGGATAAAGTATTTTACAAATACATAGCGTTGGATGAAGAGCACTACCGAACACTAACGGTAAGTAGCAGGCTGAACTTTGGCGGCTATGCTAAGCGTTAAATATAATTTCTAAACCCGTTTTTTCCACACAACCTGGTTCTACTCACTGATCTACACCAATGAATATGCCTTTCCTGGCGGGACTCATATTTCTTATCTTCGACATCTACTTGGTTGGCCGTGCGCTGGGCGACTTTAAAAAAGCCACGATAAGCCTCGAGTGTCCAGATGTTGGGGGCCGGTTAACGGATCTTCAACTTTGGAATAAACATAATATTGATCGGGGAAGGCACGACTCGGAAAAGTTCATCGTTGGCTATGAGTTTGAACTCAAGGGTGGCCAGTAAAGGGGGCATCAGCAGTATTCTATCAGTGATTGTATTCCCGGTGTTTAAGGCGAGCTGTCGGTTTGGTGATTGGGATGTTGGTTTTTCTGGACATGATTGTATAAATTAATACTGCAGGTCAGGAGTATGAATTCACCCGTACCAAAAAGTTTTTCCTTTTTTTAATTTTTCGATTACATTTAAGGATGCCCGATTCTGCCCCCTTCTCTTTTGTGCGGTTTTACTGCTGCCGATTTTCATCCGAAACCGCCACCATGGCTGTGCCTGCGGGGTTGTTTGTCTCCGTGTGATATCACATTTTACCACCCCGAATGGCCTTTCAATGAAGCCCTTGTTGCCCGCTATTATCTGACAAAATCAGCGGCTTAGCGGTTGTGAAAGAGGGTGATGCGTGTAGGGTGAGGGACCAATGCCAATTTTTCGACAGGAGGCGCTCAATGAAAAAAGATCCCAACAAAGGCTATATTGCCTTACTAGGATGGAGTTTGAACGCGGTCGAGGCGGCGGAGAAGTTTGATCGTCGTTATGTTGTGGTCGCTCCGGACTGGGCAGAAACCTATTGCCAAGAGCATGATATCCCCTACGTGCCTTGGAATTTCGAACGCTTGAATGATCGCTCCATGGAGATTGCTCAGACCCTGAAAGACATGGGTGTGGATGTGTCGGTACCGCTGTATGAAGAAACAGTGGAGTGGGCTGGCGCGATTAATTCGGTGCTGCTGGATAACCCCCGTTTGTTGGGCCAGGCCATGCTGATGCGGGATAAGTCCCTGATGAAGCGTCGTGCACAGCTTGGCGGTATCCGGGTAGGTATCTTTGAGGAAGCCCATGACCGGGAGGATGTGATCCGGTTTCTAAAGCGGGTTAACCAGACCTTGCTCAAGCTGGATGGCGACCCTAATGACCCGATCCACTTAAAGGCCTTTGATAAGGCCGGTTGTCTTGGCCACCGAGTGATTCGTACCCCGGATGATGTGGATGGTATTCCCGATGAAGAGTTCCCGTCTTTGATGGAGTCGCATCTGGACGGTTGGGAGTTTGCCGTGGAAGCGTGGATCCACGATGGCAAAATTTGTTTTCTTAACCTGTCCGAGTATGTGACTCTGGGGTACTCAGTATATGTCCCCGCGTCGCCGGATCTGGAGAGGTATCGACCGCAAATTACCCAGCAGATCGAGAAACTGATCAAGACCTTTGATATCGAGTTTGGCATGATTCATCCGGAGTACTTTGTCACCAGCGATGGCGAGATGTACTTTGGTGAAGTGGCTTATCGTCCACCGGGCTTCAAGGTGTTCGAGTTGCTGGAACGAGTCTATGAGGGTTTCAATGCCTATCAGGCCTCAATGCTGGTGTTCGACCCCAAGGCCACCCCAGAGGAAGTGAAGGCTTACTTCCCGAAAGAGGTGGTGGACGCCAATGGGCATGCCGGTTGTTTCGGGGTGTACCCGCGGAGACGGGTGGTCAGTCAGTTGGAAATTCCGGAAGAGACCGAAGATCATCCCTACTTCGAGTCCCATGAGCTGACAGCCCCCATGGAAGAGGTGGTCACCAAACGTACCGCTTTTGGTACCCATTGGGGGCTGATTTACTTCAAGGGTGACGATCCGAAAGAGATGCACCGGTTGTTGAAGCGGCAGGAAGAGCTGGATTTTTATGTGTGAATACGCTGTCACCATGGGGCCCGCCGGGCCTCTACGGATTCATTAAGGAACTGCCCTGTGTCTACGACTCATTCAGAGACGCCAAAGTCCAACAATCTGTCTCTGTTACTCGGCCGGCTGGATGAGGCCATCACCCAACTGGCAGAAGCTCCCTCCTTTACCCGGCCAGCCAAGGTGCCACGGGTACTGGATACGGCCCGACGGGTAATGATGCAGGAGGGGGGGTGTGCGGCTCTTGGCGAACGCATTGAAACGCTGGAAGCGGCCGGAGTGTTCGCCGGGACGGATTGGTCAGAGCCACACATTCTGGTTCCCGGCTTCACTACTCAGTCTCTGCAAAGTGCGCAGGCTGAGCTGGTGGTGATAGAGGCTCTGAGCGAGCTGCGCATGTTGGCGGTGGCCTGTGGTGATTACCGTCACAACCTGATTTCCGCCGAGCAGGCCCACCATTTTCTCACCCAAGTGCTGGCCCTCAATCTGGCCATGCTGTTTTCGCCGTCGTCCGAGGCTCAGCGTGAAACCCAGGGGCGCTTGGCGGCGCTGCCGCAGAATCTGTTGCAGCATTTGGCCGAACGTATTGGCTACGAGCATATCGTTGACAAGCTGATTGAAGAGATCTGGCGGATTCTCAATCAGCGCCCCATCCAAACCGAACCCGTCAAGCAAATGGTCACGCAGATCGCCATTTGCCAAATCAATCCGGATATTGATCTGGGCAGTAGCGGGCAAGGGGCGGACCGTTTGGTGAGCAGCCTGTTCGGCCCGACCCGCGCCTGTCGAGAAGATCCAGGTGTGGAGATTTATCGGGAGCGGTTGGCCAGCATGGATAGCACGGCTTTGCAGGGCGAGGCCACCGGGTTTGCTCGGGCCATGCACGACACTGGCTTGGTATCGCCGTATCACCCGGTGTTGCTGCGCCATTTGCTGGATAAAGGTGACCACTTGGTGGCTGAGGCCATGGGGTTGTCCTCCACGGGTCGTGATTGCCTGCTGTGTTACCGGCAGCTGGTGCAGGCGTTGATTGAGGCGGCGGTGCATCCGCAAACCGCCCAGGCTATCTATGGTTTGGCACTGGTGCTGGAGCGGGGCATCCTCTACCAGGCGCCAGTGGCGCCAGCCCTGTGGCGGCAACTGGGGTTGGTTTTGTCGGACTGGTCCTGCCAGCGCCTGGCTTTGGCGTTCGGGGGCCAAGCGACGCCGCAGGCACACTTGATCGAAGGCGTGCTGTGCATGTTGGGGCAGCCTCTGGGGGTGGGGCAGGGCAATAATCCCACCTGCCAGTCTGCTCGTGCTTTGTCCATGTGGGCGTACAACGATCCGGATTATCTGCTGCAAATGGTGACTTGGGCTGCCCGCGATGATGAAATCGTCATGCATTTCGAGGGTCAGCCGATTTCTTCCAGCGAAAGCGTCGGGGGTGTAGCCAGCAGCTTGCCCATGGACCTGGATCCGGTGTCTCTGCTGGTGGTGCCCCACTTGGACAGGATTTACGCAGAGATGGGGCGTCGTTGTATTGGTCGTGACGGTGACCCTCACCGTTGGGTGAACCCGGAGTTCCATGGCTGGTGGTCCGGTCGCGGTTTTCGCATCAACGTGGATGTGAAAACCGGCAAGCTGTGGGAGCTGGACGATTTTTTGCGTCATTTCTATGCGGCTTACCACCCCTACTACAACGGTAATCAGCCGTTGATACATCCTCAGCCTGGGGGGATTGCCGTCACCGACAGCGCCGCGCGATTTGTTGGCTGGCATGCCATTAGTATTCTGCGGGTAGTACTCGACCCGGAGGATGCCATGCGCGTGTATTTCTATAACCCCAACAACGACAGCGGTCAGGATTGGGGAGATGGCGTGGTGGTCAGTACTGCCGGCCACGGGGAGCGCTTTGGTGAGGCGTCACTGCCGTTTGAGCAGTTCGCTTCGCGGTTGTATATCTTCCATTTTGATCCGCTGGAGCAGGGCGAATTGGCCCAAGTCAGCCAGCAGCAATTGGATGAAGTTAGCGGTTATCTGCAGCGTAGCTGGGGGGCAGACCGTTTGCCAGAGGGCGGATTGCAGGCCAGCGAAGGATCGCCGGGGCCAGGTTGATCATGGCCTGGCTGTCCTGCGACAAGGGCCGTCCCTGCTCTTTCATCTTTTATAATGAGATAGTCATCAATTGTTTTCTGGGGTGTTAATGCCAAGGGTATTCTTTTTTTCTTCGATGTAGCCGTTAACGATAGCATAAAGCGTTCTCGTCATTTTTTCGCACAGGAAACCTGCACGTGTGATGGTGTTGGAACGGTCGAAGAGGATGAGGAGAGATTCATAGACTTTCTTATGGGTTTGCTCATTAAGCGGAGCAATGTAAAACAAAAAGGAGGCTATTGTTGCGGCTTATAGCGGTGGTGATTATTAGCTGAAAGAGGTCGGGGATTGTGTTCATCTGCATTATTCGATGGACAGTAATATCATAAAATAAAGGCCTGTCCCCTCCGCATACTTCGCAGAGCACTAACGGATATCAAGCGCCGGGGGCGCGAGAAAATCCTGCCGCATGAAAAATCCGGACCACGGTACAAGGTCACTTGGTCACTTGGTCACTACATGTTGGTCGCCACGCAGAAGCGGGTTTCTTTTGCTGGTAGTAAAGCTCAGAAGATCATCCCTTGGTCTCGCCTCTGGATCTTTCTGGCATTCCTGCGCTCGTTATTGCGCTCCTTTGGATGGTCATATCTCGCCGCCCCCCCCCTTGAGAGGAGGTCTCCTACATCGCGCTTTCTCTGTCCTAAATGGGGCATGGATTGCGAGCCAGTCTGAGAGATTGAGTATGAGTGTTTTTCAACAGCCTGCTTGGCAGCGAGCGGGCGAGACCGTGTTCATTGATCTGTGGTGGAGCAACAATGATTAGTACCAAGATACACAAGTCCGTTTATGGTTTGGCAGAGAAGCTGATGGAAGCGGACAGAAAAGGTAATAGAGATGAGTTCGATACACTCTATGGCCAGCTAAAGACGGTTTGTAGCGAAAACGAAAAAACCGACAAAGACCACCCGGAGCAATGGGAGACATTGGCGGACTTCACGGAGGACCTGGACGCTGCTCTGGCGCTGTACGGAAAAGCGTTAGATAAAGCCCGGCATATGAATGCCAAGGATTATCTCTCATCAATTGCCTATTCCATGGCCAGATTGCAAATGGAATTAGGTCAAGAAAGTATGGCAATTAAGCACTTGCAGGATGCAAAAGTGAGCGCTAACAAGATTGAAGATAAAGAACTAAAAAGAGAAATTGATGCCTTGTTGGAAAAGCTGCTATAGCGTTTCCATCGGTCTCAGAGGGGGCTGGCCCAAGCAAGATCGTGTATTTTTTATCTTTCTTTTGCGTATTGAGTTTATGGGTTTCTTTTTTTCAGGAAAATTTGAGGTTCAGGCTCTTGCGACTCCTTTGCCTAGCAAACGGCAGATGCATCCTTAATGGAGTGCGTTATCCTTTTTGCTACTGTGCGCGCTTACTTTTCCTGGAGGCGATGATGTCAGAACAATCACTGGAAGCGTTATCCGATATGGTCACCGCGGCTCATACCCGTATCCAACAAACCTATGAGCACATTAATCCGGTGATCGGTGTGCGCCGAGGCATGCGTGATGTGGGGATTCCGGCGGATGCCATGACCATTGATTGCCTGCAGACCCGTGGCCGAATTTTGCTGATTCTGCATGATGAACAGCCTGGCGTATTGCTTTATCAGTTCGCCAATATGGATGCAGAGGCGGGGGATGACTTTCAGCGTATGGGGCTAGCCGAGGTGAGTGCAGAAACGCTGTTTCTGTGGATGGAAGATTACTTTTCCGTTTGAGTAGAGCCTGAGTCTTCGTTATTCCGTTAGCGTAAGGAAAGGTACCAGTGTGACCAGCAACAAGATGGTCACCGCGATTAGCACGCCAAGCGCGCGCCCTGGCTGCTCAAGCAGACGGCGGCCCAGGGTGGGCGCAATGCCGTCGCGTTGGGCCTGCTCGAACTGCTCACGTTGTTGGCGGGTGCGTTCCGCCTGATAGCCCTCCATCAAGGCCTTGGCGCGTTCGCGATCCAGCGGGTTCGTGAGCCAGATACCACCGGAGGAAATCCCCCACAAACTGGGTGTGGTTTCGTAGAACAGGATCTGCTGCTCGTTTAGCAGGGCGCGCACTTCCTCGGCTTCATCGTCCGGTACTTGGCGCAAATTCAGCAATAATGTGGTCATGGGCCCTCGCCGGTCTGGGTGTGATTGTTTCTGTGCTCGTCCCGGTGATTATCACATTTTTTGCCCATTATTTTGGGTTCATCGTGGATTAGTGTGAAAACACCGGTTGAAGTGAAAGACTGGCCATTTATGAAAGCACTTAACATCGTTGAGTTTTGTGGGAAGTGATGCTTGCATCACGAATAGCGCCGGTGGGTTACTGGCTCCTTCACGATGGGAGTATCGCTTCACTCAATAGCGTGGGCGTGCAGAGGTTCCAGAGAGCTATGTAGAAGGCTCGACTACGCGGTTTTCTGCGCGGCGCTTCGAGCACCGGCCCTATTTTGGAAAGGAAGAAAAGCCCGCCCTTGTCAGGGCGGGCGTCATTCAGCTTTTTCCGCCAATGAAATCGCTGTTGTTGCCTTGCAAAATCAGGCTGCCTGTTCTGCCATGACCCTGGACGGCGAAGAGGGTGAATATCTTGTCGTCCCAGCTGGCAATCACTGGATCGCTTTCAGCGGCAGGATGGGAGGGGGTGTTGTGAATATCCCAACTGTTACCGAGTTGTGTCACCAGCTGGATCTTGCTGTCACCATGACGGAAGGCGACCCAAGGCATAGTGCGAGTGGATCGATGTCGGCGACCATAGGTAACGGATGGAGCCCCTTCGGCTGCGCCCGACACTGTTTGCGAGAGAGTGCCGGCGCTCCAGCTGCCCCCCGGACTATTCAGTGTGTAGTCGTGAAGCCTGCCCTGATTGTCACGGACGATCAGGATGCCCGGTTTGCCGGGTTCGGCTGTGGCGGCCAGGTCCTTGGCGTTACTGACTACGCCGTGGTCCTCAGACAAGTTGCGGGCTTTCCAGCCCCAGCCCTGCTTGAACCATGCTTCGAAGACCTCGTCGTTGCCGCCGATGTATAGCAGATGCTGGCTTTGCGAAAGGGTGAATGGTGCGGGCGCCTTGGCCTTGGGGCCAGTGCCTTGGGTGGCAGAGGTGAGGCTGCTGCCGTGCCGCCATCCATTCCCTCGCAGGAATCAGAGTTCGGTAAGCGCATTATCGGAGCGAAAGGCAACGTGCTGGGTTTTGTCGTGGCTCCAGGTCCAGGCGCAGGCGGGGCCGCTGGGGGCGTTCTGTCGTGTCAGTTGGGCAATGCCGTCAGAGCGTCGCCATGCCCGTCCGTAGGGGCGCCAAAGTTCAACCAGCCAGCGTCTGTCCCCTTGTTGCATTTCGATGCAAGCGTGTTCGGTGTGATCAACGTTCCAGGTCCACAATACGGGTTTGCGGTCGCCGAGAGAGCCGCCTGACAGGTCCCCCAGATCACCAATGGCTTGCCAGAGGCCGGGGGGGAAGTTCAATCCAAAAATAGAACCGAAGCCGCTAATGCCGGCAAACAAATCGTTCATATTGCGCCAGCGGAAAACGGCCAGGCTGTTGGCCCCTTCGGAATCACGTGCCGCTGCAAGCGGCGGCCGTGATGCTTGTGTCCAGGTGGTGACGGCCGGGGCACTCAGATCGGCCCAGGCTTCCGCCTCAAGCGTGATCCGGTATTTGCCGTCTTCGGACATGGGCGGCTCCAGCAGAGTGGTGCCGGAGTAGTCGGCCTGAACCAGCTCGTCGGCGGTCCAGTTCTGAATAATGCCACCGATCACGTCGTCACGGTTGATGTAGCCAGGCACCTGGTCATCCAGGGCGTCCTTGATATCGTCCACCAGCCCACTGGCGGAGTCACCGCTACCGCTACCTCCACTGCCAGCCGCAGGCGCTCGGTCCAGGTTGGGGATGAGGTCGGCCAGCCCGGTCGCCAGTTCGTTGAGGGCTTGCTCGCTGATGGTTTCAGCCACCTTGTCGCGAAAGCTGTTGTAGGCACCGGGGATTTTATCGTCGGGAATCATGTCTTCTTCAAGCAGGACTGCGACCACACCGACTCTTGCCGCACCAGGGGTAAGCGCGTTTTGTCCCAGCAGTACCAGCCCTTCCAGTTCGCACTGCCATTGGCCTAAATCAGCAGGCACCTCCCGGGTATCACCGGCATCTATGTTGCCGCCCAGGTTGCCGTGTGCACCACCTGGGGCATGAAACCAGTTGAGAGAATTGGGGGCTTGGTTGATCAGGTTATCAATCAAGCTGTCGGTAAGACTTTCGATGACATTGTCATTGCCGCGTAACAGGGGTATTACCCGATCCTTTACGGCTTCCTTTCCCGCATCACGGGCAAGGAAGGTAAGGGTCTGGCCATCAATCTTGAAATAAAAAGGCCACAGGTAGGGTTCTGCCTTGCCGAAGCTGTCGGCCTCATCGATACAGTGGATTTTTGATAAAGAGAGTTTCGCCAGCATGTTTCCTCCATGAATGTTGTTGAATGGGGTTTTCACCGGTGGCTCAGCAGGAGGGAAAGAACGCATGCAGCTTGACGGTATTGCCATAGTCTTCCATATGGCTGGTACGTCAGAGTGGTTTTCGGTGTGATTGCGAAGCGTCCCTGCTCGCACACGGTAAACATTATGCACAGCCTGGTTAGGCGAGTTGCACCGGAAGAGTGTTGCATCTCCCGCCTTATGGCTGTCAATGGAAAAAGTAAACAGGCTATATAGGTGTGGACGGTGTCACATTGTGAGAATCAGAAAAGAGTAGGGCAGACGTTTCCCCGAGGCTGGATGGAATTGCTATGCTGTCGGCTTTCGCCGCGGGCTTGGCTGCGCTGCCTCCGTGTCGGGCATTAAAATCACCACGATAAAGAGCGTTATTATGAACGAAATGGAACAGGCGGAAGACGACTTTGCCCAGAAGGCAATGGTTGAAGCGGTGGAGAATCAAATCGCTGACGGCCACCCCCGTGAGGCCGGTATGGTGATGATGGCGTTGACGAAAAATGGGCTAAACCATGATGAAGCACTGGAAAAAATGGCTGATGTGCTGGCCGTTCATGTAGCCGCAACCATGGAAGACGAAACGCCATTTGATATCAATGCTTACGCCCGCGATTTGCTGCAGCTGGCCAAGGGATAGGGCACGCGTAGTTATGTATGGCAAGCAACGGCGCTGTGGCAAGGGGCGTTTGAGCCCCGGCGCCTCTGGCACTATCGCAGCTGCAATAACCGTGTTTGAGAACAGGCGCCGTGGCGTTTAATTATACGCGCCCGCCGAGTACGTCAGCTCGTAACTGTGGCTGTAGATCTCCAGAATGTTTCCGAATGGGTCCTCCATGTACACCATGCGGTAGGGCTTCTCGCCAGGGAAGTATTCACGCACCCGCATCCGCTGTTTGCCCCCGGCGGCCACAATCCTTTCTGCCAGGCCTTCTACATCCGGATCTTGAACGCAGAAATGAAATACGCCGGTTTTCCAGTATTCGAAATTGTTTTCCGGTTTCTCTGCATTGTTGAATTCAAAAATTTCCACACCGATACGGTCACCCGTGGAAAGGTGGGCAATGCGCAATGATGACCAGCCTTTACCGAACACGTCGGTACACATCTGGCCGATGGCGCTGTCGTCTTCGGTAATGGTGGTGGGCGGCATGATCAGATACCAGCCAAGCACCTCGGTGTAAAAACGCACGGCTGCATCCAGGTCGGTTACAGATAAACCGATGTGGGAAAAATTACGGGGATAGGTCTGGTTCATGGTGTCGTCCTCATGGTGGGTGGCCGGTTACCGTCACGGCATGAGGTAAGCGTAAGGATAACATGGTATAAGTTAAACAGAGTTTCACTTATTACCTTGATAAGGTTTTCTTATGCTAAGTCCGCAATGGTTGCGTTCTTTTGTGGTGCTGGCGGAGCGGGGAAGCTTCACCCGCACGGCAGACCAGCTGGGGCTGACGCAGGCGGCGGTCAGCCAGCATATTCGGCATCTTGAAGAGACGCTGGGGCCACTGTTGATTCGCAGGCCTCGCCAGATTGAGCTGACGCCGGCAGGTCAGGCACTGCTGGTGTATTGCGCAGACCTGGAGCAGGCAGAAAAGCGGCTAAATTTGCGCTTGGCCGGGGAGGATGATCGGCAGGGTGAAATCAGCCTGATCAGCCCCGGCAGTATTGGTTTGTCTCTGTATCCTTTGCTGCTGGATTTGCAGGCGGCGCATCCCGGTTTCTCGGTGCGCCATCGCTTCGCGCCGGATCAGGATGTTCTTGAAGCGGTGGGAAATAATGACTTTGAGTTAGGGCTGGTGACCATCAAGCCTGACGATCCGCGGCTGGAGGCACGTCATTTTGCGCAAGAGCCTCTGGATCTGGTGATCCCGGCCGAGGGCACGGCGGCCTGCTGGGAGGATCTTGAGAAGCTGGGGTTTATTGATCACCCGGATGGCCAGGCGATGGCATCACGGCTGCTGAGCCGGGTCCTTCCGGGAAACCGTGGCATCCGCAGTATTGCCTGCAAGGGATTTGTGAATCAGGTTGGCCTGATTCTGGAGCCGGTGGCGCGGGGTTTTGGCTTCACGGTCATTCCCCGCTATGCCCGCGAAGCCTTTGCCCGGCCTGAGGCGATTCGGGTGGTGGAAATGGGGCCTGGTGTGGTGGATTCATTGTGGCTGATTTATCGCGCGCAATGGCCGCTGTCAGCCCGCTCACGGTTTGTGGCGAGTGAGTTGGCATCCCGTCTAACGGGGGAGGCGCTGGAAGGAGTATAGCGGAGCTACTCTGGGTGATTGCGACCAGGGTCGGTGCAAGAGGCTTGCCAATTCCTCTATAGTCAGGGCTGCCATTGTTTTGCCAGGAGCTGCTTCATCATGCCCTTCCAGCCTTATGCCGACCTCGGCCAGCATATTACCCGTATTGATACCGGCTTGATGCGTGAGGGGTTAGCGGCCTGTTATCTGCTGCAGGGCGGTGATGAGTACGCGATCATCGAGACGGGTACGGATAATACCGTGCCGATTATTCTCGCCCTGCTGGAGCAGCGGGGGATCGAGCGTGAACAGGTCAAGTTTGTGATCCCCACCCATGTGCATCTCGACCATGCCGGTGGCGTGGGAGGGTTGATGCAGGCGTTGCCGGTCGCCACCTTGTTGATTCATCCCCGCGGCGCCCGGCACATGATCGACCCTTCCAAACTGAAAGCGGGGGCCACCGCGGTATACGGTGAAGACGCCTTTGCCAAAACCTATGGCGATGTCATCCCGGTACAGGCGGACCGGGTGCGCGAGATGAACGAAGGTGACCATGTTCTGGTCGGCGATCGGCGCCTGGATTTTTACGATACCCCGGGTCATGCCCGTCATCATTTCTGTGTTTTTGATTCGCTTTCTTGCGGTATTTTTACCGGTGATACCTTTGGTTTGTCTTACCCGCCGCTGACGACCGAAAAAGGTCCCTTCATTTTGCCCACCACCACCCCGGTGCAATTCGATCCGGAGGCATTGAAAGCGTCGATTCGTAAATTACTGGCATTGAATCCCAAGCGCATGTTCCTCACCCATTATGGCGCCATGGACGCGCCGCAGGCGCCAGCAGAGCGCCTGCTGGCGATGGTGGACGATTACGTGATGTTGGCAAAAAAAGCCGCACCAGGGGGTGAAGCGACTTTATTGCAACGGCTGGAGTCGGCCATGCAGGCTTATATATTCGACAAAGCCCGTGACCATGGTGTGTCGCTATCGGATGAAGCCCTGCAAGATGCGTTGGGGTTTGATATTAATCTCAACAGCCAGGGGCTGATGGTATGGCTTGGGCAGCAAGCGTGAAGGATTAGCGAAGCAAAGCGGGCCAGGCGCATCGAAAATTTTTCAGGGAGAACCAGAATGCTGAGCGTGCGAGCTATGGTGGCGGCGTTGCCTTGCGACCTGTTGCTGGCCCCGCACCCTGGGGCTAGTGGCTGGGATTATGCCAATGGGCCCCGGCCCACATCGGTGGATTATAGTGATTTGCGCAAGCTGCTGAAAAAGCGCAGCAAGAGCAAATTCAGGCCCAGCAAACGGATTGATTCATTCAGCTGAAAAAATGGATCGCATGAGTGCCCTTGTTCACCTGCACGCTGCTGGCCATAGTGGCCGTATTCATTTTCTTCAGGAGCCAACATGTCTGACGATACCTACACCCCGCCGCGGGTTTGGAAATGGGATCAGGAAAGCGGCGGCAAATTCGCCAATATTAATCGTCCTATTGCCGGCCCCACCCACGACCAAGCTCTGCCGGTCGGGGAGCACCCTTTGCAGCTGTATTCGCTAGCCACTCCCAACGGGGTGAAAGTCACTGTGATGCTGGAAGAGTTACTGGAAAAGGGGCATACCGGTGCGCAGTACGATGCTTGGATGATCAAGATTACCGAGGGTGATCAGTTCGGTAGTGGCTTTGTGGGCGTGAATCCAAATTCCAAGATTCCCGCGCTGATGGATCATAGCGCCAATCCGCCCCAGAGGGTGTTTGAGTCCGGCAGTATCCTGCTTTATCTGGCGGAAAAGTTTGGCGCCTTTTTGCCCAAGGAGCCGGCGGCCCGCACCGAAACCCTAAGCTGGCTGTTCTGGCAGATGAGCAGTGGGCCATTATTGGGGGGCGGTTTCGGCCATTTCTATGCCTACGCGCCGGAAAAGTACCAATACCCCATCGACCGCTACACCATGGAGATCAAGCGTCAGCTGGATGTACTGGACCGTCGTCTGGCGGATAACGACTACCTGGCCGGTGATGAATACACCATCGCGGATATGGCGGTGTGGCCCTGGTACGGCGCTCTGGTGACTAACAAAGTGTATGAAGCGGCGGAATTTATCGAGGCTCACACTTACACCAACGTACTGCGCTGGACCAAGCAAATCGCCGAGCGTCCGGCAGTGAAGCGTGGTCGCATGGTGAACCGGGCCTGGGGCGAGCCATCCAGCCAACTGCTTGAGCGTCACGATGCTAGCGATTTCGAGTTGAAAACTCAGGACAAAATGCAGGGCTGATGGTGTTAATCGAACGCTGAATGTCGGATTACGCCTTCCAGGCCAAGGCGACCTACAAGAATTACGCTTCACGCTTCATGTGGGTCGCATCAGGCTCAGCTGTAATCCGACAGGATGTTAAGACGCTGCCTCGTTCAGGTGCCACAAAAAGTCTGTAGGACCTGCTCGCCGGGTGCGGCGGGTTGCCGATAACGGTCATCCCTGTCCTGCTCCGCATAGGGGTTGGCTAGTGCTTGCAGCAAGGCATGGGTCGGTGCCATATCGTTATCGTTGCTGGCCGCCTGGAGGGCTTGCTCCACCAAGTGGTTGCGTGGAATCACCGCCGGATTGTGGTTACGCATCAGGCACAGTGATGATGCCAGTGGTTTGCTGTTGCGGGCCAGCCGCGCCCGCCACCGTTGGTGCCACTGCTGGAACGCTTCGCCTTGGTATTGTTCGCCGTCAGGCAGGCCGTCCTGGATCAGGTCACGGAAAGAATTGGTGTAGTCCGCTTTCTGCGCATGCATCCAGGTGAGCAAATCGGCAATTAGCGAGTCGTCCTCAGCTTCGCTGCCGAATAATCCCAGTTTCTTGTTCATCATGGCGCGCCACTTTTCTTCGTAGCGCTGGCTAAATGACTTTAGCGATGCGGTGGCTTTTTCGATGGCGGTGTCTGTGTCGTCGTCCATCAGGCCGAGCAGCGTTTCCGCAAAGCGGCCCAGGTTCCACTGGGTGATGCTGGGTTGGTTGCCATAGGCATAGCGGCCCTGGCGGTCGATGGAGCTGAAGACTGTGTTGGGGTCAAAACCCTCCATAAAAGCACAGGGGCCAAAATCGATACTCTGGCCGGACAGGGTCACGTTGTCGGTGTTGAGCACACCGTGAATAAAACCCACCCGCATCCAGTCGACCACCAAGTCTATTTGCCGATCCATCACGGCGTCGAACAGAGCCAAGGCTTTATTCTCTACCCCTTCCAGGGAGGGGTAATGGCGCGCGATGGTGTAATCCACCAGTGCTTCCAGCAAGGCAGGGTCTTGTTGTCCGGCGGCGTACTGGAAGGTGCCTACACGAATATGCGATGCCGCCACCCGGGTCAGGATGGCCCCGGGAAGCAGGGTGTCCCGGTGCACTCTGTCGCCGGTGCGGGTGACGGCCAGGCTGCGAGTGGTGGGAATATTCAGGGCGTGGAGCGCTTCGCTGACAATGTATTCGCGCAACATGGGGCCAAGTGCTGCACGGCCATCACCCCCTCGGGAAAAAGGGGTGCGGCCGGCGCCTTTAAGCTGGATGTCATGGCGTTGCCCGTGGCCATCTATCTGCTCGCCCAGCAGGACAGCGCGGCCATCGCCGAGCATGGTCAGGCCGCCAAACTGGTGGCCCGCATAAGCCTGGGCGATGGGTTCACTGCCCGCCAGTAATTCATTGCCACTGAAAAATTCGGGGTGTGTCGACAGGGCTTCGCTATCCAGCCCCAGCTCTCGGGCTAGATTATCGTTGAACAAGACAAAGGCGGGTGTGCTGACCGGTTGCGCGAGGCAATCTGAAAACAGGGCCTCGGGCAGCCGACGGTAGGTGTTGTCGAAACGGAAGCCGAACGCGCTTGGCATGCAATATCCTGAATGGTGGCAGTGAATGTGACTGCTCACAGGGTATCAGAGTCTGTACGGTCGGGAGACCGGGTCGTTCAGGTGTTTATGATTTGAAGGGGCAGCATTGCGAATATCGGTAGAGTTTAGAGCTATGGATTACTGGATATCAGATTAATAGCCAGCCAAGTGCCGGCACTCGGTGATGCGCGATGCTTCAAATAATACGCTAGCCTGCTTTTTCGCGTCGTGGAGCCGCTATTGTGTGGGGCTGAAGGCGAGACGGGAAAAGAATAAAACGCACCGCCGCCAGAATAAATGGCGACGGTGTGAGAGAAGGGAGGGCTTATTCTTGTGGGTTTACACACTCCGCCCGTGATGGCTCCTGTTTGCAGCGTACCTTGAGCAGCAGGGACATCATATCTTTGCTATAAACCCCTTTTTGGGTCAGCTCAATCCGCGCGTCGCGCATCATTTCGTCGTAGCGCAGCTTGCCTTCCTTGGGAATACGAATCCACCAACGCTCAGCGATTTCGTTGCTGGCGTTATCGATTAGCTTCATGGCCCGGTCAAACTGACCGAACATATAGGCGCGGGATTTTTCGCCAAAGCCGTCAGGGAATTTTTCATGCTTGAGGATAACCTGGGCGCTTAGCTGGCCGAGCACATAATCCTGAATGCCACCATCGGGGGCCATGCCTTTATAAAGCTCAAGAGCGGAGTAACCCATCACTGGGGCAAAGCAGATATCGACAGAGCCATTGTTGAAGCGAGTGGAGAAATTGGTGATATCCGACATAACCGGGGACATGCCGACGCGGGAGGCCATGCTGGCCTGGGCGCTGTCGTATTCTAGTACCGCGATGGATTTACCCGCCAGCTCTTCCACGGTGTCAATTTCCCGGTCCTTGAGGAACAAGAAAGCAGCACCAAGCGGGACAATGCCCCCCACTTCATAGGGGCCGGAAACCAAATGTTTGTTAACGCTGGGGCTGTTGCTGGCAATTACAGCGATGACGGTTTTCATTGCGTCGTAGCTGGGAATAGCGCCGATAGAGTCCATGCTGCCGGTATATCGGTTGAACTGGCGACCACGGATGCCGGTGAGAACGGCAGCATCACATTGCCCGGCTTTCAGGTCTTCGGAAGCAATTTTTTCATCGGTGTAGGGTTTCAGCTCAACATCTACGCCCCACGCTACGGCGGCGGTTTTATAGTCGCGCATGATATTGAAGGTGTCACCATTGGCGCCGATGAGGTCAAAGACACAGAAGGTGCGCTTGGTCAGCGCCATGGCGTTGCCGCTCAGGGATAACATGGCTGCGGTGGCTAGGGCTACCAGCCCCATTCTTTTTTTCATGGAGTGCTCTCCGAAAGTAAACTTATTTGCATGACCCGGCTGGACTGCCAGTTTCATGAAGTGCATTTTGTTGGCTAAACTGAGTTCATGCTGTGCATAACGTGTTGTGGGCAAGGCTGCTAAATGTTGCGGGTGTATACAAAGTGTTAACGGCTGTTGGTTCTTGTTGTTACCTTTACATTTGCTTGGTGCCTGACATGGACCTTTTGTCTCATTTACCTTGAAGGCCCCTGTGCTACTGTTTGCTTAACTAGGTTCCGTCACTGACTAAGGGAAGGAGTTGCTTCGGTGGAATTTGATCCGTTCCTGTTGGCCCGGCTGCAGTTTGCCGCCAATATCAGTTTTCATATCCTGTTTCCTACTATCACCATTGGCCTTTGTTGGGTGCTGTTTTATTTTCGGTTGCGTTACACGATCTCCGGGGACAAGGCTTGGGAATATGCCTATTTCTTCTGGGTAAAGATTTTTGCCCTCAGCTTTGCGTTGGGTGTGGTGTCCGGTATCACCATGAGTTTCCAGTTCGGCACTAACTGGCCGGGTTTTATGGAAAAGGCGGGGAATATTGCCGGGCCATTGCTAGGGTACGAAGTGCTGACCGCGTTTTTTCTTGAGGCCTCGTTTCTCGGCATCATGCTGTTCGGTAAAAATCGCGTTTCCAATCGCCTCCACCTGACGTCCTGTGCGTTAGTGGCTGTTGGCACCAGTTTTTCCGCATTCTGGATCCTCAGCCTTAATTCCTGGATGCAGACACCCACTGGGTTCCGCTTGGAAGACGGCGTTTTTTACGTGGATAGCTGGTGGACGGTAATATTTAATCCTTCGTTCCCCTATCGTCTTGCACATATGTTTAATGCCTCTCTCCTTACCGCCGCGTTCCTGATTATGGGGGTTAGTGCCTGGCGGGCCATGCGTAAGGTGGATGGCCCGGCGACCTGGAAAGTCATGCGCACGGGCGCGCTTATGGCTGCCGTGTTGGCCCCATTGCAGGTCTGGATTGGCGACCTTCACGGCTTGAATACTCTGGAACATCAGCCGGCCAAGATCGCTGCTATGGAAGGGGTGTGGGAGACCGAGAGCAATGTCCCACTGACACTATTTGGGTTTCCTGATGAGGAGGAGCGTACCACCCATATGGCTCTCAAGGTGCCTGGTCTGGGCAGCCTGATCCTCACCCACGAATGGGACGGAGAGTTGAAAGGGTTGAACGATTTCGATGGCGATCATCCGCCGGTGGCACCGGTGTTCTGGGCTTTTCGGGTCATGGTTGGTATGGGGGTGCTGATGGTGTTGGTCGGTTGGTGGGCCGCTTGGCGGTTGTTCCGGCGACGCGATGAGAACCGGGACGCCCAAATATGGTTATTGCGAGCGCTGTCAGTGATGACATTTGCGGGCTGGGTGGCGGTCCTGGCGGGCTGGTATGTCACTGAAATTGGTCGCCAACCGTGGATAGTCAGTGGTCTGCTGCGTACCTCCGAGGTGGTGGCGGATCACAGTAGCGCTACGGTCATGGGCACGCTGCTCGGTTATGTGTTGCTGTACGTCTTTTTATTGGTGTCTTATATCGCGGCATTGCGTTACATGGCCACCAAACCGGCACGCTCCTTGTCTCTGACGCCACAACAACGAGCCATGAAAGCTGAACAGGCCGACGATGAACAAGCAGAAGGAGAGGTGTGATGGATCTTGAGTATTGGCTTCCGCTGTTCTTTGCCGGCGCCATGGGTTTGGCGTTGCTGATTTATGTGGTGCTCGATGGCTATGACTTGGGGATCGGCTTGCTATTGCCGTTTGCCAGTGAAGAAGAAAAAGATGTGATGGTGGCCGCCATTGGTCCGTTCTGGGATGCCAACGAAACCTGGATTGTATTGGGGGTTGGTATTTTGCTAATTGCTTTTCCTCAAGCACATGGGTTGGTGCTGACGTCTCTCTACTTGCCTGTGACGCTGATGTTGATGGGGCTGATTCTCCGGGGAGTGTCGTTTGATTTCCGCGTCAAGGCTGGTGACAAACATAAGAGCAAATGGAACGCGCTGTTTGCGGTGGGTTCACTGATCGCATCCGTGTGCCAGGGCTGGATGCTCGGGGCCTTCGTTACCGGCCTCTCCGGTGACGCCACTGGCACCTTGTTTGCGGTTCTTATCGCGTTGGCGTTACCGGCTCTCTACATTATGTTGGGTGCCTCCTGGTTGCTGATTAAGACCGAGGGCGTGCTGTTCAACAAGGCGGTGCGCTGGGGGCGGCTGGCGGTGCTGCCCATGGGGGGCTTTCTGTTACTGATTTCCATTGCCACGCCCCTGGTCAGTGCAACCATTGCAGACAAATGGTTTACCCTCCCCAATGCCCTCGGCCTGATGCCCATTCCGATTGCCTCAGCACTGGCCTATGCTGGACTGATTTGGGTATTCAATAGCCGCCAGATTCTGGATAACGGTTATGGCTGGCTGGCGTTTCTGTCACTGATCGTGATGTGCGTGTTGGCGAGTATCGGGCTGGCCTACAGTTTATTTCCGGATATTGTGCTGGGCAAGTTGTCGATTTGGGAATCGGCTTCGGCCACGAAGTCATTGTTGTTCACGTTCTGGGGGACGGTGATTACATTGCCGATGATTCTTGGCTATACGTTCTTCATTTATCGGGTGTTTCGCGGTAAGGCAACAGACCTTAGTTACGAGTAATAAAGGCGGGGAGGCAATGCCTCCTGCGATTAAAAGCGCGCCTGCCGACCACCGCGGCCGCCAATTGGCGGTTTGATAAAATGAGCCTCATGTGAGGCTCATTTTTTGTGAGTTCCTGGGGCCGGGCAGAGGCATTTAATGGCGGCTGCGGTGATCCAAAAGGTCCAGTATTGCTTTAGCTCCAGCTTCGGATGAGGCGGGGTTCTGCCCGGTCACCACATTACCGTCTGTGACTACATGGCTGGCCCAGTCCTCCCCTTTCTTGTAGAGCCCACCGTTAGCTTTGAGCATGTCTTCCACCAAGAAAGGAACCACGTGGGTGAGTTGTACGCCCTCTTCCTCACCATTGGTGAAGCCGGTAACGGTACGGCCTTTAACCAGTGGTTGGCCGTTGTGGCGCGTGTGACGGAAAATCGCCGGTGCGTGGCAGACCGCGCCCACAGGTTTGCCCGCATCGTTAAACGACTCAACCAGGGCAATAGAGGTGGCATCTTCTGCCAAGTCCCAGAGCGGGCCGTGCCCGCCAGGATAGAACACCGCATCAAATGCATCGGCGTGTATTTCCGCCAGAGGCCGAGTGTTGGCCAGTGCGGCTTGAGCCTCGCTGTCCTGGTTGAAGCGGTCCGTGGCTGCGGTTTGTGCGTCCGCTGTGGCGCTGTTTGGGTCGAGAGGGGGCTGGCCGCCTTTGGGCGAAGCCAGGGTAATCTGCGCGCCGGCATCTTTGAAAACATAGTAGGGTGCGGCGAACTCCTCCAGCCAAAAACCGGTTTTATGGCCGGTATCGCCCAGTTGGTTGTGGGAGGTAAGAATCATCAGAATATTCATTGGTTGATCTCCGTTCTGTGATTTCACCATCACCCCGGGTCGGGATGATGGTGTTGTAAAGGGAGTGCTCGCGCCCTTGTTAAAGGCTGGCGTGCAGTACTCGGCGGCATACCTCAGGGGTGACGTCGTTGTGTTCCCCCAGAGCCGTCATGCCATGCGCTTCAAGGCTGTCGATAAGCGGCTCAATGTGCTCGGCAGCCAATTGATAGTCCGCTAGCCGGGTTTTCAC
>UEXM01000087.1_pt1 | contig 102274 bp, 99 predicted proteins | sample 1796661 | NCBI WGS metagenome assembly UEXM01 (sample SAMEA4772469, study PRJEB27181) | metagenome | reverse complement strand
CGCCGGAGTAACCGGAACAACACCAAGCAGCGAGACGATCACAACATCGGCGGCAAGTTCAAACTGGATGAGAATCCCGGACATTAAGAGCTTAACTGGAGAACTGGGGTTGCGAAATGCCCCGTAAGTCTCGGATAATTGCTGCTCGCGCCCGCTGCGCAAAAACCAGTTATACCAGCGCCCCAGAACAATCGAATGCGCGATAAAATTAACCGGCCAGCATCGCGAGCAATAGTGCATTGGCAAAGATCAATATCGTCATTCTTGCGGTCGTTCAAACGCTGCTATTCGAAGGCGTAGGGCACGGCGCGGGGTCAATTTACCATATCCGTTTCAATCCCTCATCGCCGAACGTATCGAGCGCCTTGTCCTTCGATACCAGCGCCAGCTCGTGTTCCAGCGCCGTGGCAACGATAATCCGGTCGAACGGGTCTCTGTGGTCCCAGTCCATGCCGCCAGCGTAGTGCATGATAGAACCGGAAGCTGGCAGCACCTCAAACCCGTCCTCGCGCAGTTTCTTGTCTAGATCGAGCGCGACCAGATCGGAGACCTCCGGCCATTTGCCGAGCGAGCCCTTCAAGGCGATTTCATAAAGACTGGCCGCGCTCACGCAGCGGCCATCGGCCCCTGACAAGGCTTTGCGCGCTTTGCTGGATAGAGCACCGGGCTGCATCATTGCCCAGATCAGCGTGTGGGTGTCGAGCAGCATCAAAGCCCCATGTCATCGAGCAACGCATTATCGGTGGGGCCAACCATGTGATTCATATCTTTTGGCAGAGTCTTTAGTTCTTTCCATGCCCCAAACGGGAACGGCGTCGCCTTCTGGACCGGCACGCATTCGATGACCGGATCACCCTTGCGGCAAATCGTGACCTTTTGGCCAGATTCCACCGCTGCGATGATCTTGGAAAAGTTCGTTTTTGCGTCGTGAATATTGTATTTCATACCGATCTCCATTGCCAGACTAACTTAGTCTGGTGATTATCGGTTTGCAACGGATTTCTTTCTTCACCGTGCTACCGGCACCCGATCGAGCCGGGTAGTCCATGATGGGCTTTCCATCGCCCGTCTGGTATCAAGCGATCGCTTTCTATGCCTGGCAGCGGCAATCGCAATAATGCCGTATTTGTTGTAGAAATCGCCATCCCGAAACATATGGCCTGTTAATACGCCCACTTGGCGTGGATTGGCACTGACAGGGGAGATGCTGGCCGATAGACTGTGCGACGGCGCACCGTACCATCGCCTCGCGCACACGGCCCGGCACTGATCGCCTCTGCGCCGCGCTCAGCATAAACAGATGGGCACCTCCAAAAACCTCTAGCCAAAATGGCTTTGGTCTGATTCAATTGTTTCCATCAGGAGGCGGTGATGAAGCAGTCAGGTTTGTTTGGTTTATCGGATCATTTAAAGCGGGTTTCTGCCAATGGCGATCCGCTGGAGGAACTGAGCCGCATTGTCGATTTTGAGGGCTTCCGTGTAATACTCAACAATGCTCTGGCGTATTCGGACGGCGCGAAGGGTGGACGTCCGCCTTATGCCCCGGTGGCGATGTTCAAAGTAATGATCCTGGCCGCCCAGAATAATGTGAGCGATGCGCGGATGGAATATTTGATCCGTGACCGCTTGAGTTGGCTGCGTTTCCTGGGCTTTGATCTTGGCGCTCCCACGCCTGATGCCAATACGATCCGGATCTTTCGTGAACGGTTGACCGAAGCGAAGGCGATCACCGTTTTGTTCGCTGCGTTCGACAATCGACTGCATGCAAGCGGCTATTTGGCGATGGGTGGACAGATTGTTGATGCGACGCTGGTGGCTGCTCCCAAGCAACGCAATACGCAGGAGGAGAAAGACGCGATCAAAGCAGGCAAAACAGCCGGTGAGGTTTGGCCTGACAAACCGGCGAAGGCAGCGCAGAAAGACACCGATGCACGCTGGACTGTGAAGTTCGCCAAGGCCCGCACTGCATCCAATGGCAAGCCCTATATGGGTATCGCCATCCCTAGTTTTGGCTACAAGAATCACATTGCCATTGATCGCCGCTTTGGCTTCATCCGCAAATCAGTGGTGACGCACGGCGCGCGCCATGATGGATCGCAACTTCGCGAAGTAGTGACGAGCGACAACACGGCATCAGATGTCTGGGCTGATACAGCCTATCGGTCAAAGAAGAATGAGGCATGGCTTGAGGCACATGGCCGCGTGAGCCGTATCCACCACAAAAAGCCCAGGGGCAAGCCGATGCCCGAACGCACCCGCAAAGCCAACAGCGTCAAATCGAAAGTGCGCGTGTTCGTCGAGCATGTGTTCGCGCAGCAGAGATTGCATATGGGGCTGTTCATCCGCATCATCGGTATTAAACGCGCCGAGACGAAGATCACCCTCGTCAACCTGGCCTACAATATGCAGCGCTTGATCTATCACGAGCGACGAGCGGCGACAGGATAAGTGCGTCCAGAACCTGGATACCGGAGCCGAAAACAATAGAAAATGAGCAAATATAGCCCCTCAGGCTGGTCTCACTCTACTCGGCTGCGACCCACACCCTCGGCGCTTCAAATTATCCGGTTGATGGAGGTGCCCAGATCGTCCACAAGCAGTACCTCCTGATACCGACATTGAATCAAATCTCAACGCAGCATGCAAGCCATTTAATAGGTCCTGACCCTAGCTGGCTTTTGTAAAATGCGCCGTCGTTTTGGCAGCAACATCCTCCGCGCTCACATCGGGTGCCAGCTCGATCAATTTGAACGGACTGCTATGGTCGTCGCGCTTGAACACTGCGAGGTCAGTAATTATAACATCAACCACATTGGTGCCGGTTAGCGGCAGCGTACATGATCGAATGAATTTTGGACTGCCATCTTTCGCGCAATGATCCATGACGACGATGATTTTCTTCACGCCCGCGACCAGGTCCATCGCGCCGCCCATACCCTTGATCATCTTGCCCGGAATCATCCAGTTGGCTATATCGCCATTCTGAGCGATTTCCATAGCCCCCAATACGGTCAGATCGATGTGCCCGCCGCGAATCATAGCAAAACTGTCCGATGAGCTGAAATAGCTCGATGACGGCAGCTCGCTAATCGTCTGCTTGCCCGCGTTGATCAGGTCAGGGTCGATCTCGTCCTCAAAGGGAAACGGTCCGATACCAAGCATCCCGTTCTCGCTTTGCAGCGTGACCTCGACCCCTTCCGGAATATGGTCGGCAACCAGTGTCGGGATGCCAATTCCAAGATTCACATAATAGCCATCGTGCAGTTCCTGCGACGCTCGAGCGGCCATTTGGTTGCGATCCCAGCTCATGTCATGTGCTCCCGTTCGCGCGTCATCCGGAATTCTATCTTCTTGTCATAAGGCGCGCCGCTGATCAGGCGTTTGACGTAGATGCCCGGCAAATGAATGCTGTCCGGGTCCAGTTCGCCGACTTCGACAATTTCTTCGACCTCTGCAATGCAGATCTTGCCAGAGGTTGCCATCGGGGCGTTGAAATTTCGCGCGGTTTTGCGGAACATCAAATTGCCCGCCTTGTCCGCTTTCCAGCCCTTGATAAGACAGAGGTCTGCATAGATACCGTGCTCGAGAATATAGGTCTCGCCATCGAAATTTTTGTGCTCCTTGCCTTCCGCAACCTGGGTCCCGACACCGGTCTTGGTGTAGAAGCCCGGAATGCCCGCGCCCCCCGCCCGGCATCTTTCTGCCAAGGTTCCTTGCGGACAAAATTCCACTTCCAGCTCGCCCGACAGATATTGCCGCTCAAATTCCTTGTTCTCGCCGACATAGGAGGCGATCATTTTTTTCACCTGGCGCGAGCGGAGCAACTTTCCGAGACCCTCATAGTCAACGCCTGCATTATTCGAAGCTATAGTCAGGCCATTGACGCTAGCATCCCGCAGCCCGTCGATTAAGCGTTCGGGTATACCGCAAAGACCAAAGCCGCCTACGCACAGATGCATGCCATCAAATAGAAATCCGTCGAGAGCGGCAGCGGCATCAGGGTATATTTTTCTCATGTTCCGACCTTCTGTAATATTTTTCGTGCTTGATGCAAATGAGGCTTGTCGATCATCTTTCCGCCCAGCTCCAAGACGCCTGCCGCAGGGTTCTCCGCAAACGCGTCAACAACTGATCGTGCCCATGCGATTTCATCCGGACCGGGGGTGAAAGCAGCATTGATGGCCTCTACTTGCGCGGGATGGATAGCCATCATGCCGGTAAAACCGTCCCGTGCGCTTGTCCGGGCATATTGCGCCAGCGCCTCCAGGTTTCTGATATCGGGGAATACCGTATCAATGGCGGCCACTCCCGCCGCATGGGCGCCGAACAAGGTCAGCGACCGGGCCATTTCATAAGGAGCAGTATAGCTGCCGTCTGCATTGCGAGACGTTGCCGCTCCAATGGCGGCCGGCAGATCTTCGGCGCCCCAGGTCAGGCCGGCTAGCGCACCGCCAACCTCCTGAAAGCTATCCAGTTGGAATAACGCTGCCGGTGTTTCGGTGGCAATCGGGAGGACCGGAATCGCAAGCTCGCCCAACAAAGCTTGCAGCCGCAAGACCGAAGCTGCGCCTTCTGCCTTGGGCAAAACGATCCCGGCTGGTGGTGCCTGCAATATGGCCTGGATGTCCCCGTCCACAAATTCACTGTCCAGGGGATTGATCCGGACAAAGACCGGGACCCGATGCGTCCGCTCGAGATAGTCGGAAACCGCATCGCGCGCGGCCTGCTTGCGGGACAGCGATACACTGTCCTCCAAATCGAGAATGATCACATCCGCGCCGCTATTCGCGGCTTTGTCAAAGCGCTCTGGCCGGTCGCCGGGTACAAACAGGAGGGAGCGCATTTTCATTGACCTCGCTTGTTCAACAAGGCGCTGCGCTCGCATTGGCAGACCACTTCGTCGCGCTGATTGATCAATTGATGCTGGAAGGTAACAATGCCGGCGTCCGGTCGCGACTTGCTTTCGCGGAGCGCTATCACGGCGCTGGTTGCGTACATTGTATCACCGATAACGACCGGCTTTGGCATGACCAGCTTGTCATAGCCCAGGTTAGCCACCAGCGTCCCGAGGGTTGTGTCACCAACCGACAAGCCAACCATAAGCGCAAATGTGAACGTGCCATTCACGAGTATCTGCCCGAATTCACTGGCCTTCGCAGCTTCGGCATCGAGATGCAGCGGCTGGGGGTTGTGCGTCATGGTCGTGAAGAGAAGATTGTCCGTCTCCGTCACCGTCCGGCGAATTTCGTGGGTGATGCTGTCACCCACTGTCCACTCATCAAAAAAACGCCCAGCCATTATTTCGTCTCCGGTTCAGATTGTGGTTTCTCGATCTGGATCAACAGCGCATCGCTGGCGACTTGTTCATTCAGCGCCGGACCGACCTCGCGCACAATCCCGTCGAACGGTGCCACGATGCTATGCTCCATTTTCATCGCTTCCAGAACCATGATTTTCTGTCCCGCGACGACCGTGTCGCCGGTCTGCACGTCCAGGGCGATCACCTTACCCGGCATCGGAGACAGGATGGCGCCGTCAGCCGCACTCGCAGTTGCTCCGCCTTCGTGCCGTTCCAACGCTATCCCGAAACTCTGTCCGTTTGCGGTCACCAGCGCCACGTCCTGGGCAGCCCGGGACACATAGATATCTCCGCCAAACTCAGCCGGCGCATTGGCCTGATAGGATTTGCCGCCAACGCTCATTCTCACAATATCGGATGGATTTGCGTTCAGGCGGAGGCCACTTAATCCCGCCCGATGACTATCCTGATATTGGAACACCAGTTCTTTTGCTGCCTGACGCAGCATCTCTTCACTCGGTTCGTCAATCGGCAGCAATGTCTCGCCATGATCCTCGATGAATGAAGTCGTTATATCTCCCGCTATAAATTCCGGGTGGGTGACGGCGTTGAAAAGAAAGCCTGCATTGGATTTTACCGGCCAGACGGCGAGCCCCTCCAGCTTCTCCGCCATCGCCATAAGGGCGTCGTCCCGGTTTCCGGCATGCACGATCACTTTGGCGATCATTGGATCGTAGAATGGCGAGACGACATCGCCCTGTTCGACACCCGTTTCGATCCGGACACCATCGTCCGGAAAATGGCATTGCGCCAGCATCCCGGTCGAAGGAAGAAATCCGCTCGTCGGGTCTTCGGCATAGAGACGGACTTCTGCGGCGTGACCGCTGATCGAGAGATCCGCCTGCTCCAGCGGCATCGCTTCACCGCTTGCTACACGCAATTGCCATTCGACGAGATCGACACCGGTTATTTCTTCGGTCACCGGATGCTCGACCTGCAGGCGAGTGTTCATTTCCATGAACCAGATCCGGTCGGCGCGGAGACCTTCGCTGGCATCTGCGATAAATTCTATCGTGCCTGCGCCTTCATAATCCACGGCTTTTGCTGCACGCACCGCTGCGTCGCAAAGCGCAGCGCGAGTGGTTTCGTCCATGCCCGGTGCCGGTGCTTCCTCGACCACCTTTTGGTGGCGACGCTGCAGCGAACAGTCGCGCTCAAACAGATGCACGACATTGCCGTGACTATCACCGAAGACCTGCACTTCTATGTGGCGTGGGCTTTCGATCCATTTCTCAATGAGCACCACATCGTTGCCAAAGTTCGCCTTTGCCTCGCGCTGACAGGAGGTTAAATCGTCGGCAAAGCTGTCCGCAGAATTGACTTTGCGCATGCCCTTGCCGCCACCGCCCGCAACCGCCTTGATCAAGACGGGGTAACCGATTTTTTCGGCCTGCTCCGCCAGATATTCCGGATCCTGATTGTCACCCATATAGCCCGGCGTCGTTGGCACGCCTGCATCATCCATCAGTTTCTTGGCTGCATCTTTCAATCCCATGGCGCGAATACTGTCGGGTTTTGGGCCAACCCAGATCAGACCAGCATCGATAACGGATTGTGCGAAATCGGCATTTTCGCTGAGGAAACCATAGCCGGGATGGATGGCTTCCGCGCCGCTTTGCTTGGCGGCGGCGATGATCTTTACGCCGACGAGATAGGATTCCGCCGCCGGTGACGGCCCGATATGAAGCGCTTCATCCGCCTGGCGCACATGCATCGCCTGGGCATCCGCTTCAGAATAAACTGCAACCGTGCGGACACCCATTTTGCGGGCGGTTTTCATTATCCGGCAAGCAATTTCGCCGCGATTGGCAATGAGAAGAGATTTGATCATGTCTCGCCCCTACATCCGGAACAGGCCGAATTGGGCTCTGTCCTCTATCGGTGCGTTCAGTGTCGCGGCAAAGGCCAGCCCCAGCACATCGCGGGTTTGCGCCGGGTCGATGATGCCGTCATCCCACAGTCTTGCGGTTGCAAAATAGGGATTGCCTTCGTCTTCGTAGAGCTGCCGAACCGGTGCCTTGAAGGCCTCGACCTCCTCGTCGCTCCACTTGCTCGCATCGCGATGGACGGTGGCCAAGACGCTTGCTGCCTGTTCTCCACCCATTACGCTGATTCGGCTGTTGGGCCAGCTGAACAGAAAGCGGGGGGAATATGCGCGGCCGCACATTCCGTAATTGCCCGCTCCAAAGCTGCCGCCGATCATGATCGTTACTTTGGGAACCTGCGCTGTCGCAACCGCGGTCACAAGTTTCGCGCCGTGCTTGGCGATGCCTTCCTGTTCATATTTCCCGCCGACCATGAAGCCCGAGATATTCTGCAAGAACAGCAGCGGGATTTTGCGCTGGCAGGCCAGTTCGATGAAATGCGCGCCTTTTTGGGCGCTTTCACTGAATAAAATGCCATTATTAGCGAGAATGGCGACCGGCATACCGTGGATATGGGCAAAGCCGCACACCAGGGTTGTACCATAAAGTGCCTTGAACTCGTGAAACTCGCTGCCATCCACCAAGTGAGCGATCACTTCCCGCACTTCATAAGGCGCGCGAACATCGTCGGGGATGATGCCGTATAAATCAGACGCTTCATATTTTGGCGCTCGACTATCCTTCAACGAGATGTCGGGTGCGCGGTTTTCCGGCAGAGTGGAAATAATATCACGGACGATCGTCAAGGCATGTGCATCGCTATCGGCAACATGATCGACGACGCCGGACTTCTTGCCGTGCATGTCGCCGCCACCCAAATCTTCAGCGCTGATCTCTTCTCCGGTGGCGGCTTTGACAAGCGGCGGGCCGGCGAGGAAAATCGTGCCTTGATTGCGCACGATGACGGTCTCTTCCGACATGGCGGGAACATAGGCACCGCCTGCGGTACAACTCCCCATGACACAGGCAATCTGCGGAATTTGCTTCGCGCTCATATTGGCCTGGTTGAAGAATATACGTCCGAAATGGTCCCGGTCCGGAAAAACTTCTGCCTGATTGGGCAGGTTCGCACCGCCACTGTCGACAAGATATATGCAGGGCAGCCGGTTCTCGAGCGCGACTTCCTGTGCCCGCAAATGCTTCTTCACGGTAAGTGGATAATAGGTACCACCCTTAACGGTAGCGTCATTGCAAACGATCATCACATGCCGACCGGACACCTGCCCCACGCCAGCAATCATTCCGGCGCCAGGAACGGCGTCATCATAAAGGCCATTGGCTGTGAGCTGGCCGATCTCCAAAAATGCGGAGCCAGGATCCAGTAATCGTTCCACACGATCCCGCGGCAGCAGCTTTCCGCGCGAAACGTGGCGGTCGCGGGATTTTTCAGAACCGCCAAGCGCATTGGTCGCAACCTTGGCGCGCAACTCCTCGACAAGCGCTTTGTTGTGCGCGGCATATTGCTGAAAAGTCTCGTTTTCAGCGCTTATTCTGGTCGGAATGATCGGCGCAGTCATGGCGTCTATGCTCCCCCGATTAATTCGCGGCCGATCAGCATGCGGCGGATTTCATTGGTGCCGGCGCCAATGTCCATAAGCTTGCTGTCGCGCCAGTAACGCTCCACCGGCCAGTCGGTGGTATAGCCTGCACCACCCAGCGCCTGGACCGACTCTTCCGCAACCCGTACGCTGTTCTCACTGGCCAGCATGATCGCGCCCGCCGCATCGAAGCGCGTGGTCTGCCCGGCATCGCAGGCCTTGTTGACATTATAGACATAGCTGCGCGCGCTGTTGAGCCGGACGTACATGTCGGCGATCTTGCCCTGCATCAGCTGGAAGCTGCCGATCGGCTTGCCGAACTGCTTGCGATCACGGACATAGGGGATAACCGTATCCAGACAGGCCTGCATCAGCCCGAGCGGGATCGCGGCCAATACGGCGCGTTCATAGTCGAGACCGGACATAAGCACGCTAACGCCGCCGTTGAGCGGTCCCATGACATTTTCTTCGGGAACCTCGCAATCGTCAAATACCAGCTCTGCGGTAGGGCTCCCTTTCATGCCGACTTTCTGGATTTTTTGCCCGATGGAGAGCCCCTTCATGCCTTTTTCAATCAGAAATGCAGTGATCCCGCCCGACCCGGCATCCGGGCGGGTCTTCGCGTAGACAACCAGTGTATCGGCGCAACTGCTATTGGTGATCCAGAATTTTGTCCCGTTCAGGACATAGCCGCCCTGCACGGCTTCGGCCTTGAGTTTCATCGAAACAACATCCGACCCCGCGCACGCTTCCGACATGGCCAGCGCGCCGACATGCTCGCCGGAAATAAGCTTCGGCAGATATTTGGCTTTTTGTTCCGGCGAGGCCCAACGACGGATCTGATTGACGCATAAATTACTATGCGCTCCGTAGGACAAGCCCAGAGCAGCACTAGCGCGGCTCACTTCTTCCACAGCAATTGCATGCTCTATATAGCCAAGACCCAACCCGCCGTCTTCTTCCTCGACCGTAATCCCGTGCAGGCCAAGATCGCCCATTTGTTCCCACAGCTCTCGCGGAAACCAGTCTTCCCGGTCCATTTTTTGCGCCAGGGGCATGATCTTCTCTTCCGCAAAACGACGCGTTGTATCGCGGATGTGATCGGCCATTTCGCCAAGCTGAAAATCAAATTGGGGAGTTGCGAGCATGGGATCCTCATCCTTTGGTTATTTTGGGCAATTTCTCAAACCCGTCACATAGTGCCTGTTTAGTCATGCATAAAATTGATTTTATGAGAATTTGGTATAGGATAATTTTATGATAACACGCACCCAGGTTCGGCAATTCCTCGCTGTCGTCGACGGCGGTAGCTTCACGCGAGCGGCCGCGCTGATCAATGTCACGCAACCGACATTGTCCACCGGTGTCGGCGAGTTGGAAAAGCATCTCGGTACAAAGCTTTTCATTCGCGAAAAGCGGCGCATTCAATTGACCGAAGCCGGAGCCAAGTTTCTGGTTCACGCCCGCAAAATCCAGCGCGAGTTCAGGCTTGCCGAAGACGAGACCGTGAAATCCATTCCTCCGCAAAAGGCAATCAAGCTGGGCGTGCTGGAGAGCATCGCTTCGCACATATTGGAACCGATAATCGCGGATTACCAAAGCCAGGAGCATGATAATCCGCTTTCCCTATTGGAAGGCAGTGTCTCCGAACTACAAAACGCTCTTGCAAAAGGAATGATCGATGCCGCCATCACTATTTCACCGGCAAATATCTCAACAGGCCGCATAATTCTCCTGTTCGAAGAGCCCTATTTGTTGATGGCGTCCAGCCGTCACAGGATTGCTGACCGGCCAATCGTATCACCGGAGGAAGTCAGCAGCGAGACAATGATTGCCCGACGTTCTTGCGAGCTCTTGTCCGAAACAAGCAAGTTTTTCACTTCGCACGGTGCCCGCCCGCCATTCAGTCTGCGATCGCCTCATGATGATAGAGTCATGACCATGGTGCGCGCCAACCTGGGAATTACCGTAGCACCGCGTTCACATCAGATCAAAGGTGTCTCCGCTATCCAGCTCGAGGGATTTTTATACGATCGTACCATCGCATTGGTCCTGGGAGTCACTTGGACGCGGAAATTTGGATCGGGCCATATTTTAATTCAGTCAATTCAGCAGAACCTCGAACTTTCACTAGCCAGTACGTGAAAAAAGCGCGCCGTCCTCGGGAGAGAAGGACGACGCGCTTTTGCTCAGTTTTGAGCTATCTCGAGTTGAGCAAGCTGGGACTACCTCCAGCGAACTGCTCGTTTCACCACTTGGATTAGAATTTAGTGCCGATGGTTACGCCATAGGTGCGAGGAGAAGACAGATGATTATAGTCAAAACCAAAGCCACCCAGCAGATCGACGCGGGACGTGAAGTAAAATTTGTTGGTCAAGTTTTTGCCCCAGACGGAAGCATTCCAGCGTCCGTCAGCCGACTCCCAGTCGATATGACCTGAAAGCACGGCGTAACCAGCTTGTTCAAGTCGAAGCGTATTTGATACATCGAAAAATTGCTCGGCAGTATATGCAATATCACCGGTCACATTCACTTTACCGCTCTCATTGTCGAATAATATCACGTCAGCGCCGGCATTGACGGTAGCTGATGGAGCATTGATCAGCTTGTTACCCGCTACATCGGTACCGCTAACAATACCCTCCTGGACCTTGGCATCCAGTAAGCCAAGGCTACCTCTGAATGTAATCCAGTCAGCAGGCCACGCGGTAAACTCAACTTCAGCACCCAGGATTCGGGAACGCGGAATGTTCAGCAATGTTTGTGCTGCTGTGGCGGGGTCGACATTGATAAATTGCTGATTGCGGTATTTATAATAAAATGCCGCCATGTTCAGCGTGAATGTGCGATCATCAAATTGGTTTTTCGACCCGATTTCGAATGAATCAACTTCTTCTTCGGTCGCGACGTTCAACTCTGATGGATCGAAAAACGCCTGCGCATTAAAGGACGGTGCCCGGAAGCCCCTCTATAAGTCAGATATATCAGATTATCCCGACCGGCCTGGAAATCGACGCCGATTTTGCCGGAAAGATTGCTTATTTTATATTCCAGCGGAGAGGCCGGAGTCGGTATAGTAATACCAAGCACTGCGCCGGATGGCCCAACCTGTTCCGCGATGAAATTGGACTGCGTGCCGGTATCCCGGGTAAATCGCAGACCACCTTTGAGTTTTATCGAGTCCGTTATTTCGAAACTGGCGTCCGAGTAGATCGCTATGCTCTTCTTGGTCTGGTTGAAGCTGTTGCGGAAATTGCATGCCTCACCTGCCGTAGTGGCGGCACAATCCGCATCATCGTAAGCGAGAGCTGTAGGCCGCCTTGCGGGTTATGGCATTGAAGGGTTGAAGGCTGCTTATTTGGGAGCGGCGATTATGGACGACATGGGTTCGGGATCAGCGAGCAGTCATACGATTAGTCATATGACCACTCATATGAGTGGTTCTAGTCTTGGCCGTGTAGAGATTGTCGGCGGTCGTCGGCGCTGGACAGCCGAGCAGAAGCTGGCGATGCTGGCAGATGCATTTGGTCCAGGGGGATCGGTTGGCCAGACTTGCGAGCGTCACCGGATTGGCAGTGGCCAGCTATACACATGGCGGCGTCTGGCGATGAACGGTCAGCTAGAGGGCATGACCCCGTCAAGCCGAGCGCTTGCCGCACCCGCTTTTGCCGAAGTCTCGCTGGATACTGGCCCAATCGACCGAGCGGCGGTAAATCCTGCACAGCCTGGTCTGATCAGGATAGACCTGCCATCAAGGATAAGGCTGACGGTGGACGCGGGGATAGATGCCGATGCGCTGGCACGGGTAATGGGCGTACTGGGTCGATGATCTCGCCATCTCCTTCGACGCGCATTTACCTTGCTTGCGGTGCAACCGACATGCGCAAGGGGTTTAATGGTCTGGCAGTATTGGCACAGCAAGTATTGCGCAAGAACCCGCATTCAGGGGCACTGTTCGCCTTCCGTGGCAAGCGCGGCGATCTGGTCAAGCTGCTGTGGTATGATGGTCAGGGCATGTGCCTGTTTTCCAAACGGATGGATCGTGGCCGTTTCGTCTGGCCGGTGACCAGGACTGGCAAAGTGCATCTCTCTTCGGCTCAGCTTTCCATGCTTCTCGAAGGCATTGACTGGCGTAGACCTGAACGCACGGACGCCCCGGTTCTGACGGGATAAAACGGCATATTTGGGCGGGTTTTACTGGTAATCCATGAGCCACTCCGCTATTAAATGGCGGTGTCAGATACCGCTCATTCTTACCCCGATAAAGACGCCCGGATCGCCGAGCTGGAAGCTGCTTTGGCGGCCCGTGACACGCTGATCGAGACCCTGCAGTTACAACTGGACAAGCTGCGCCGTATGACCTTTGGCCAGTCGTCGGAGAAGCTTGTCCAGCAGATCGAGCAACTGGAACTGACGCTCGAAGAGCTGGAGAGTGAAGCTGCGATTTCCGATGCCCGGGCGCCTGAGCCGATCGTAAAAGCCGGACGGCCATCGCCCGTTCGCGCTTTGCCTGATCATCTGCCACGCGATGAACGCCGCATTGAACCGGAGACAGGTGCCTGCGCCTGTCCTGATTGCGGCGGTACCCTTCGCCCGCTTAGCGAAGACAGCGACGAGATGCTTGATGTGCTGCCGATGCAATGGCGCGTTATCCGTACCGTCCGCCCCAAGTATAGCTGCCGTTCCTGCGAGAAGATTGTGCAGGCCCATGCGCCTGCCAAAGCCATTGCCCGGGGTAAAGCCAGCTTTGCCACCCTTGCCCATGTCGCCGTGAACAAGTTCGATCATCATCTGCCGCTCTACCGTCAGTCCGAGATGATGGCAGCGCAAGGTGTGGACATCGACCGTTCGACGCTGGCCGGTTGGGCTGGTCAAGCCGCCAGTCTGCTCGATCCTATCGTCAGCCGTATCCGCGAAGAAGGCTTAAAGGCCGCAAAGATCCATACCGACGACACACCGGTGCCCATGCTGGTGCCCGGTAAGGGTAAAACGGCACAAGCGAGGCTGTGGACCCACGTTGTCGATGACCGCGCATCTGGCTCTACCGGTCCGGCATTGGTCTGGTACAAGTTTACCCTTGATCGCAGCGGTATCCATCCGCAGACCGAGCTAAAGACATTTACAGGTTTGCTACAAGCCGATGGCTATGCCGGTTACGACAAGCTCTATCAGGATGGTCGGATACGTGAGGTTGCCTGCTGGGCGCATTTTCGCCGCAAGATATTTGAGAACCACTTGGGCCACCCGACGCCGCTCACCACCGACCTGCTGGAACGGATTGCAGGACTATACCGGATCGAGGACGAGGTTCGCGGTCAGCCACCCGATATTCGCCGTGCCCACCGTCAAGAACATAGCAAACCGCAAATCGAGACGCTGCGCAGCGTGATCGACGATGCCTTGCGCCGCCTGTCGCCCAAATCAAGCATGGCCAAGGCGCTAGCCTATGGCCGCAAACGTTGGGATGCGCTCACACGTTATCTCGATGAAGGTATGGCCGAGATGGATAATAACATTGCAGAACGCTCCATCCGTTCCATAGCGATAGGCAGAAAAAATTGGCTATTTACCGGATCCAAGGCCGGAGGAACACGCGCCGCCGCCATCTACTCGGTTATCGGAACCTGTCAGCTCAATGGCGTGGAGCCCCAAGCCTATATTACCGATGTTATTGAAAAAATCGCATCCGATTGGCCCGCTTCCCGATGGGACGAACTCATGCCATGGAACTGGACAGACGATAATAAACGGACACGTCAAGCCGCATAATACGCGGCCCACAGCTCACGCTTACGCATCATCCACGTCACCATCACCATCTACGTCACCGCCGGAAGCAACATCCTGGACGATCTTGAACGTCGACTGGTTGTAGACCTTTTCCCTATTATAATAGGCACCAAGAATGAAATTGAACGGGCCAGAAAAATCACTGGTCAACCGGATATCTTGAGCAATCTGGCTCGCGCGATCGACATAGGGTATTTCGAGGAGCTGAATTCCCTGACCATCTGTATCCTCGGTGAAATTCAGCGATCCCATGTCCCAAGAGGTGACACTTGTAATGCCGAGCGAGTCCGACAAATCAAAATTGGACGTCAGGGCAACCGAGTAAGTCCTCGCATGGCGCCTTGTCGTCTCGTTTGCAGCGATCTGTCGGTCAGAAAGCCCGGCCCGGTTTATTGCAGCAGGTTCAGCATAGATGCCGTAGTTGCGGGGATTTTGAAAGCTGGTGGAGCCGCGCAGGGTAAAGTCAACGGCACTCGATGCCTCGACGTAAAGTGAACCGCGAACACCATATTCGCGAACTTCCGCCAAATCCGGTTGCCCGGGAAGAACATTTTCGAACCAGCCATCTGCCCGCGAGAATGTGCCTGCAATGCGCGCAGCAGCAATGTCGCCGAGCGGGACGTTTACCGCGCCATTGACGTCGTAGCGATTATAATTGCCGTAACCCAGATTGACGTTGCTGGAGAACTCGCCCAGCTTGGGTGCGCGGCTGATAAGATTGACGCCCCCCCGGTCGTGTTCTTCCCGTATAGAGTTCCTTGCGGACCGCGGAGAACTTCGACTCGCTCAAGATCATAAAGCGCAACCCCGTAAAAGGCAAAATTGCCTTTATAGACTTCGTCATAATAAGTTGCGACGGGACCACTTTGATTGAGACTGTAATCGCTCAATGAAACGCCTCGCAATGCAAATATGGGTGTGTTGTCCCCGACAATCGAGGTCAGTTGCAGATTGGGAACCTTGTTTACTAGTTCGTCAACCTGCGTTGTCCGGCCCTTTTCGAGAGCGTCTCCACCTATTGCGGACATCGATATCGCAACATCCTGCAGGTTTTCAGAACGTTTGTTTGCGGTCACAACGATGACGTTTGAATCGTTTTGCGTGGCAGCTGCTTCATCTGCATTCTGGGCCAATGCAGGGTTCGCGGCGACCAAAAAACCAGCGATAAACAAAGATGTGCTCATTCGTTTCTGCTTTAAAATTTGTCTGCTATAAACTCTCATAATATAATCTCCCTCTTTAGGCCACCTCGAAAAATAGTCCTTCCCAACGCGATCAAAATCCGATTCAAGGATGCTGAGACAGCGAGGTATTTTGCATCATGAGCCAACCGGGATTTTTTGATTTGAGCCGCCGTTATGAAGGTCTGGATGCGTCGGGTGATCCGTTAGTGGCGATAGCAGCGTCAGTCCCCTTTGAGCTATTCCGGGGCAAGCTTCAGCGTTCACTGGTCAAAGGCGGGCTACGCAAGGCGGAACGGGACCGCAAGAGCGCGGCGAGCCGTAAGCCGTGGGACGAGGTGCTGATCTTCAAGGTCTTGGTGCTTCAGGCGCTCTACAATCTGTCGGACGATGCGATGGAATATCAGTTACGCGACCGGCTGTCGTTTATGCGGTTCGTCGGGCTGGGGCTGGAAGATGCGGTGCCCGATGCCAAAACGCTGTGGCTGTATCGGGAAGCTTTGGCCAAGGCTGGGTCGGTTGAGGGGCTGTTCAATCAGTTCGACACCTATCTCAAGGCCAAGGGCTATCTCGCAATGGGAGGCCAGATTATCGATGCGACCATCGTTCCGGCCCCGCGCCAGCGCAACTCGCGCGATGATAATAGCATGGTCAAAGCCGGGAAGACGCCGCCGGAATGGGAGGCTCACCCCGCCAAAAACCACCAAAAGGACAAGGATGCCCGCTGGACGAAGAAGCACGGCAAGTCGCATTTTGGCTATAAGAACCACATCAGCATCGACCGGAAGCACAAGCTGGTGCGGCGTTACGCGGTCAGCGCGGCCTCGGTGCATGACAGCCAGAAGCTGGAGGATGTGCTTGACCCGGATAACACCGCCAGCGGCGTGTGGGCCGATAGCGCCTATCGCAGCGCAGAGACCGAGGAGATGCTCGCCGACCGCGCGATGAAGAGCTACATCCATCGGCGCGGCAATCGGGGCAAGCCGCTCACGCCGCGTCAGGAAGCAGCCAACAAGACCCGCTCAAAAGTGCGCGCACGGGTCGAGCATGTGTTTGGCACCCAGCACACCAGCATGGGCGGAAAGTTCGTCCGCGCCATTGGCATCGTCCGGGCTACGACAAAGATCGGGATGCAGAACCTGGCCTACAACATGCGGCGTCTGGTGGTGCTGGAAAGGGCGGCAGCCATCGTAACCTGAGCCTCCTAACCCGAAGGAAAGGCTGCACCGACCCAAAAGAGACCAAGGAAAATCCCGAAATCACCCAACCTGCGAGAGAGAGTGCCGCAGTCGAATCGTCATGTCAGCCGTAAATCCGCATTGTTCGAGGTGGCCTTAACTTTATTATTTTAACCGAGCGCTATTTGACTTTATCGATCAGGTTTCTGCGAACCTGTTTCAATTCATCGACCAGCGGACGTTGTCGCAATGTCGCCACTTCTTCCTGAGAAAATTCCAATCGTTTATCGATTTGCGAAGACGATCCCATTGTCCGGACCATCCAGTTGAGTAAGTAAGTCAGATCTTCGTCGTTCAAAGGCGATCGCGATACGCCCGGAACCCGCACCAGAAATTCCCGTCCGTCCGGGATTTTCTGAAAGGCGGCAACGTCGACCATTGTCGGAACATCGCGGTCGGGATGTCCCTCGCCATTGGGACCGTGGCACCCCTGGCAATTCATCGCCCATTGAAACCCCGCCTTGTCTTCCAATGCTATGGCTCCAGAAGTAGCCGTCGCTGGTGCGTTCTGATCGGTCATCGTGGCCAAGGCTGGTGACGCTTGGCCACGCGGAGGACTGTTACCGTCGCCTCCCGAGAGCCCGAGCGAATAGGTCACCAGAACTCCAGTTATTGCCATGCAACTGAACACCATCCATCGAGTTGACGGTAGCGGCATGTATCAGGATCCCGCATCCTCAACTGCAACGCCTACAATGACAGCAGTTGAGCAGTTGTAGGCCTCTGTGGTCGATCCCAGACACCAGTTATAATCATTATTGGCCTGCGCACGCACCATGGGGCGGTCGTCTTCATTATTGTTGCAAAGACAGCGGCCGCAACTCGTGGTGCCGCAGCAGTCATTATAGGAAATAATATAGGAACGTCCATCGGCGGGGTTCTGGCAGGTCCCTATCCACGTAATCGGGGACATTTCTGTTCCGGGCGGGCAACTGGAAGTCGTTCCGCCACAACATGTGCACAGGAAACCGTCGATGCCGCAATAGCGCCAATAGTCACAGCTTGCCGGATCGCCCGGATCATTGTCTTTGCCGGTCGATTGCGGGGCTACTCCGGGATAACCGGGTGGTATTTTCGAAGCAGCTCTTGCAACCGGCAAGAGAGGAAATGCTGCCGCGCCAACGACCGCGCTGCCAAGCAGCGCAAATATACCGCGCCGCGATGTCCTTTGCGCCATTCTTCGGCTTGCGCCTTCGAACAGCTTGTCAATCTTCAATGTCATTAGCTGGCCTCCCGCTCGGGTGATGTCCTGAAGGACGGATCGCTTGCTGCGACAGGTGCGCGACCGAGATATTCCTGCAAAGATCCAACATCACGGTCATAAGCTTCGACGAGGCTTTCGAGATGCTCGCGGCTGTTCACCAGCCCGAAGGAAGCGACCTTTCCTTCACTAGTAAGCAGCACAGCATATGGAAGTTTGGCGACGCCCAGGCTCATGCCCAGCGGATCGGACAGAACATAGGGAAGCCGCGAAAGTCCTGTATGCGCGATAAACTCCAGATGCTCTTTACGCTCGCCCCCGGCGCTGGCTATGACAAGCTCCATGCGCGATTTTTCGGATTTCTCCATCGACAACAAGGCGGGCAATACGGACTTGCATACTGGACAATCCGGAGCGGCAAAGAATATCAGCTGAGCCTTTTCATTGGTGCGCTTACCGCCAATGATGACCTCGTTTCCCTTGATGTCCGTTTCTGACCGCGCGTCTATGATCGTGCCTTTTTCCAGAAGCGCGTTGGTCGCGAGCGCGCCCGCTGGCGCAACGCGCTCGAACAGGACGCCAATCTGCCGTACGAGCAAGAAATTAACGCCTGCCAATATCAGCACCACTATCCAAAGCGCGATCTGCGAAACAATCATACCGTCGGACATATTTATGCTCCCAATCGAATTAGTTTGATGCGATGTGAAATCGCAAAAATCTCGGCCAAAGAACTTTGGATAAGAAACAGGGCAAGCGCGGCTGCAGCAGCGTTGCCAATATCAAAAATGGTCGGGGCTACAGAAATGCTAGCCGAAGCCAAAAACAGAGCCAGCGCGGTAAACAGGAGGTTGCGAACCACCATCCACTTACGGATCGGCTGAGGACCCTCTCCCCACTCGCATCCGCAACCCATGTTGCCGCGTCCGGACATCAAAGCGTAAGCCAATAGCCCGCCATATGTGAAGAACAATACGGCGCCAGCAACGGCGGCAATTGCAACCGAGGCGCCGGAAAGCAACAAGACACCCACCAAAGCCTCAAACAGGGCTAATGCAATACTGACGGGTTTGAGCCAGCTCCTCGGAAGGATTTTATATCCAGCCAGGCTTTGTCTGAATTGCTGCCCACGCAATATCTTGTGTGCGGCAGCGACCAGAAGCAATGCTGCCAGGAAATAGATGATCGCAACATACAAGATTGGAGCCACAGTCATCGCTGCATTTCCACCGCATGAAGGACGAAGGCTTCCGAGGACATGAATCCGCCAATTTCACGCAAATGCTTGTCTGAAGACAAATCGTAGACGTCCAGTCCCATCGAAGCGTTCGTTACGATCAGAAGCGGCCGCTTGGCTCGCGTCGCTTCGATCGAAAAGCCACCATTTTTCAGCTCGATCTTCCGGACGATGGACTTTTTGACGGGGTCGAGCACCCAAACTTCGCTGCCACCGATTTTGTGATCGCCTTCTTTTACGGCCTCGCGCATCAACACGTAAACTAGGCGATTGGCGTCAGCAGTAACGACTTGCCAACCGGAGGGCGCCCAGCCGGTGTCCCCGGCAAAATGCCATTTCGGAGTGATGACGGGATCGCCCTCACCAAGGTTCACTGCCTGCAGACTGCCGCCGAATGTCGGAAAATAGAATGTGTTGCCGACTACGCCGGCCTTCATAAACATTGCGTCATTATCAATATCGTTGAAGGCTTTGGTTTCGAAAGTGTCAGCCACTTTGCCGCTGGCATCCAGCTGGAAGGCGACCATCTTCCCGTCGCCGCAAAGCGATGCAAAACCGCGGGCGCCCCTGGGATAAATCAGCGAGCAGCCAGGAATATCAATCTCGTTGACCAGTTTCTTGCTGTCGAGATCGATAACGGCCACGCCGGAAGACGGAGTGAATGTAAACACCAGCGCAAATTTTTGATCGTTGGTAAGACGAAACGCATTTTTCTGGGTAACCGACATGCCGCGATTATTGTTCGGCAGCAAAATTTCTCCGGTCGTTTTCAGCGTGCCCTGGTCATAGACCGTGACGACATCTGTGCGCTTTCCGCGAGACCCGCGCGAATAGAATGTCTCCGCGACGTAGAGTTCGTTCCGTTTCGAGGATTGCAAAAATGTGGCAAATTGGTCAGCATCGATCTGTCCGCGATAATTTCTGACATCCGCCCCGGCGTCGATGACCATTATTTTCCCGCGACCGAGCGTGTTGAAATTCAAGTCGTGAGCAAACACCCAACTGTCTTTGTACAGGCCCTGCAGATTCTCGCTCTTGCCAACTTCTTCGATATCCAGAGCAGGCATATTAGCAAAAGGAGCCGCCCCTGATCCTGAGCTATTCTCATCACCGGGCTGTGAAGAGCAACCCGACAAAAGCAATAATGCCGTGGCGGCAATCGATAGAAGTTTCTGATTAACTGGCATAAGCGAGTCTTCCTTCTAGTACGGATGTCCTAGTTAGTACATTTGTCCTATTATTGTAAAGGCCCGCCGGAATTTTTCTGCTATGAAGCTGCAAACACCTGATTTCATATGGATCTGAATAACTTCTGTGGTTGCCGCCCGTTGTGCAAGAAGTTTCTAAACCTATGTGCAAGTAATCGAGTGCGGTCTTCTGTAAGGCCTATATATGCGGCATTTTCGAGAAGCCGCTGGCCGGTATGGTGATCTGCGGATCAAGTGCAAATCTAACCGTCGAGCTCTAAGCTCTTGTCATTCACCTGGTTTTACTGATCCAGATCTGCTCGATCTTTTTGCCCATTCGGGTCGTCGCCTTCTTACACTCCCCTTATCCGGCGTCAGGTAGATTTCGCCGCATGTTGATCATGCTGCTACCGCCTGCGCCGGAGCTCGATAGTCCTCGTTTTTTGTCGTCAACGCCCAAATCGTCCGCGCCATCTTGTTGGCCAAAGCGATCGCCACGAGCATCCGAGGCTTGCGTGCTGCCATGCGTGCGAGCCACGAACCTTCCGGGATCGATTTACTGCCCAGCCAGTTCAAGCGCGACATCGCGCCGATAATCAGCAGCCTGCGGATATCAGACTGCCCTGCCTTGAAAATCCGCCCAAGTCGCTCTTTGCCGCCGGAGGAGAACTGTCGTGGGACGAGACCGAGCCAGGCGGCAAAGTCACGGCCGCACTGAAAGTTCTCCATTGGCGGAGCAAAAGCTTCCACCGCGAGCGCAGTCATTGGGCCAACTCCGGGTATGGTTTGCAAGCGCCGCGCTGTTGCAGCTTCGGCCGCCAGCGTTTTTATCTTCATGGTTCGGCTATTAATGCGGACCGTCTTTTCGGCAATCTGTTCCAATAAATCCTGACATTCTTCGCGCATTAAATCTGGCAAATCGCTGCCGGGCGCATCAAGTATCTCTGCAATCCGGTTGATCTGGCGGATCCCCTGCGGAACAACATGGCCATATTCATAGAGGCTCGCTCTCAAAGCATTGACCAGTTCGGTGCGCTGATGAACGAGTCGTTCGCGGGCACGAAATAAAATTGCTCTGCTTTGCTGCTCGGCGGACTTCGGCTCAACGAAACGCATCTCGGGCCGCTGCGCCGCGATTACGATCGCCTCGGCGTCCGCTGCATCATTCTTCTGCCGTTTCACAAATGGCCTCACATATTGGGCCGCAATCAGCTTCACTTCATGACCAAGCCGGATCATCTCGCGCGTCCAGTAATGCGCGCTGCCGCACGCCTCCATCACCACCACCGCCGGCGGCTGCTCAGCCATGAACCTGGTGAAACTCTGCCGCGACAGCTTCTTGCAGAACTGTGGCTGCCCCGTCATCGAGGCCGCGTGCAGTTGAAAAACATTCTTTGCCAGATCCACTCCAATCATTGTATCTTTCGTCATGGTTGCCGTCCTTTCCGCTCAGTGGCTGTAAACGCTACTATCTTGGCATATTATGATGCCGTCTGGGAGGGCGGCAACCACCCCATCTAACCGGCTGATGCCGGTCGTCTAATCGTGGGTCATAATGCAAGTCCTTTTTGTAATTGTAGGCCGTAAATGTGTTGGCTGATCATGATTGTGTATACCGGAAGCAGGGTCGTCTTCGCAGTCAGCATGAACCGCTGCATGATGGAGCTTCGCGGGAGGGGCCTTTCAATGTAGGTTACGCACTTCGCTAAAGCGCGGTGCAACCGGCATCGCGGAATGGCCCAGCTCACGTCCCCGGCAGGGACACGCCCATGCGTTCAGTGCATGAACGCTAGGTCGAGACAATCACGCTGCTGCGCCAATGCTCGGATTGAAAAACTCTCCAGATTTCAACATGGAATGCATTGTGACCACCAACTTGCGAGCTAAGGCAGTGGCTGCGCGCTTAAAACCGATCCGTTCCTTGAGCTTGAGTCCCCATGTTCGCAGGCCACTTTGGGCGAAGCTTCGGGTCAGGATCACCACTGCGGCCTCATAGAGCAATCCGCGTAGATGTTTGTCGCCGCGTCGCGAGATATGGCCCTCATAATCAACCTCACCGGATTGGTAGCGACGCGGTGTAAGACCAAGCCAGGCCGCTACTGATCGAGACTTTCGGAAATTATCTGGATCTTCAATAGCAGCCATGAATGCGGTGGCCGTGATGGTTCCAACCCCAGGGATAGACATCAGTATCTGACATGCTTCGCTTTGACGCGCATCAGCGACGAGCTTTCGACTGAGTTCAGCTGTTCGCTCACGTAGGCTGCGCCAGGCCGCTAGCACAGGTAAAATGATTGTTGCCAATTCGTCCTGATCGTCCAGCAGATGACTGACATTCTGATCGAACACATTGCCCCGGCCGGCTGGGACAGTAAGGCCGAATGTCTTCATTATCCCACGAATCTGATTGGACAACTCAACCGTCATCCGTACCAGTCGAGTACGCACCGTGATCAGTGTGCGCGTGAGCATGCTATCGAAACCCTTGACCCGCACCGCTTTGAAATAGCCGATCTCGGCAAGCTGAGCCAAGCCATCAGCATCATTGGCATCAGTCTTATTGGGTGCCATGTTCAGTACTCCGGCAGCATGACGTGCATCAATGCAGATCGCAGGGAACCCTTCTTGTATCAGCACGTGATAGAACCAAACCGAAAAGGGGCCTGTTTCGAAGACTATCCGTTCAGCTGCTGGCGCGCGTTTTCGAACGAGTTGCGCAATGATCTTCGGATCAGAGGCGCATTTACCGCGCCACTTCCGCTTACCATCGCAGCGAATAGAAACTGCGGTCTCTTTCAACGATACATCGAGTCCGATATACTCTTTCATAGCTGCTCTCCGTTAGATGTCTAGGCCCCACTTCCAGTCGTGGGCCCGTATCTTCATCGTATCGGGAAAAGCCACCTACTTACACGCATAACTGCCTTCGAGGCGACTCGCTCCCACGATTACTCCATGTAGGTTCATGGCTTGGGGCTGAAGCCAGCGTTGTTTGGTTTGGTATGCTTGTCCAGATAATTGAGGATCACGTCGTCGGTAATATTCCCGCTGGTGGTCGAGAAATAGCCTCGTTGCCAGAAGCGCTGTCCCCAATAGCGTTTGTGGATATGCTCGAACTCTTGCTGTATCTTGCGCGATGATCGTCTTTTTGCCCGGCGCACAAAGTCGCTGACCGCAATGTGAGGCGGGATCTCGACGAACATATGGACATGATCGCGCGACAGAACGCCATGAATGATCTTCACGCCCAGTTCACTGCAAACTTGTCGGATAATTTCACGCACCCGCAGACGGACCTCTCCGTGCAGCACCTTGAAGCGGTATTTCGGTGCCCACACCAAATGATAGCGATGATGAAAAGTCGTGTGACAACCGGTGCGATATCCCATAGCTGCTATCCTCAGAAAAGTGAGACTTCACGCCCTGCAGGCGGTCTCACTTTTCTGAGGATAGCAGCTATTGACCGAGTCTCAGGCTGAAGCCAGTATCCGACTGAAGTCGGAGGGGTTGCTCCCTAAAAGAGACTCTAAAAATGAGAAAGTTGTCCAACGGATTGGACTGCTGCACAATAGTCACTTATGAAGCCTTCAAACTGTATGATTGCCAACCAAAACCAAGAACGTCCGATTCAAACACAAACAACAAGGACTCCCCCACCCAAAATGAAAATCACTATTGTCCAGACGCGCCATGAAAAAGGAAATTCTAGCAAGGGCCAGGAGACGTTGCTGAAGATATTGTCAGCAGCGCGTTCTGTTTTAGTAGATGTTGGATATAATGCCTTTACGATGCGCAAGATCGCCGAAACGGCTGATATGTCTATCGGCAATTTGAGCTATTATTACAAAAGCAAGCAATTGCTTTTGTCGGATCTTCTGGACGCAGTGATCGAGCGTTATCTGCGAATATTTGACGACATCACCCGTGACAAGAATTTGACGGATGAGCAAAAAATGAAACAAGTCATTTGTTCCATCATTCTGGATTGCGAGAGGAAAGAAACAACCCATTTCTTCCCGGAACTTTGGGCATTAGCCAATCATAATGAAGAGGCTGCGGCCGGGATGGATCTATTATATGAACGTGCCAGATCCGTTATTGATCGTCTAATTCCCCGGCTCAATCCAAGCCTGTCCCAGGATCAATGCGTTTTAATCTCGCTGTTTATTTCAGCTTCGCTCGAAGGGCAGGCGATGTTTGTCGGCTATAATAAGAAGGGTGCCCATCATCGCGAAGCTATGGCAGAACTCGCCGCGGAAACGTTTCTAAACGTGGTGCTGGACGCCAAGCCATCGCAGGAAACAACCTCAGCCTCGGAAGCTGTCAGAGCATAAGCGGCGTGTCAATTCGCCACATTTATAACTTGAATTTGCGTAAATTCTGCCAGCCCCTCTTCAGCAAACTCGATTCCAATGCCGGAGTTTTTGGCACCTGCAAATGGTATATGCGGTGCGAAATAGAGATGCTGGTTTACCCAGACCGTTCCCGACTCCATTTCTCCGGCAAGTTCAATCGCCTTGTCTTTGTCAGCAGACCAGACTGATCCTCCCAGACCAAATTGACTCTGGTTGACGCGGGCGACAATATCTTCACCATCCTTATAGCGGATCACCGGTAATATTGGTCCAAATTGCTCTTCGTCGACGATACGCGTACCCTCGGCAACATCGCGAACAATGGTGGGACGCAGAAAATAGCCGGGCCGATCAACCTGTTCTCCCCCGGCAATGATAGTCCCGTCCTTTTTGGCCGATTCCAGAAAACCTAGCACCTTCTCATATTGCGCCTTATTCTGTAGCGGCCCAATTTCCGCACCCTGCTTCAATCCGTCGTCGACGATAGCCGCATCAGCCAGCTTCGCGAGTTCATCACACATTTCGTCATAGATGGAATCCGGAACGTAAGCGCGTTTCACGGCGAGGCAGACCTGCCCGCAATTCATAAAGGCAGCTGCGAATATTTTCTTTGCCGTCTCCTTAACATCGACATCGGGCAGGATTATTCCGGCGTCATTGCCGCCCAGTTCCAGGGTCAGTCGTTTCAGGGTCGACGATGCGGACGCCATAACCCTTTTGCCGGTCTCGACCGATCCAGTGAATGAAACTTTGGCAACGTCGGGATGCTCACTCAACACGGCGCCCAGGTCATTATCGTCAACGATGACATTCACCACACCAGCCGGGAACACTTCATTACAAATTTCGCCCAGAATCAAACCGCAAATCGGCGTTGTCGGGGACGGTTTGAGTATTACAGTATTGCCCGCAAGCGTGGCCATAGCCAGCTTGAAACCGGGAATAAGGATGGGGAAGTTCCAGGGTGTGATGGCCGCGACCACCCCCAGCGCCTTTCTACGCACTTCGACGTGAAACGCTTCGTCATCCTGCACAACATAGCTCGCGATATCCATACCGGCGAAATGACGAATAAAGGCTTCTGTATAGCTCACTTCAAATTGGGATTCCGCCAGCGGCTTGCCCTGCTCTTGCGTCATCACGCGCGCAATTTCCTCTGCGCGTGCATTCAGTTTGTCGGCAAAGGAAGCCAGTATTTTTTTCCGCTCTGCGATCGGCGTTCTGGACCATGAGGGAAATGCCGCTTTGGCGGCTGCAACAGCCGAATTCGCCTGGGCAACTGAAGCACGGGCGACTTGTGCGAAAACATCTCCCGTAGCCGGGTTGACCACATCCAGAACCATATCACCGTCAACATTTTGACCATTAATCGCTAGCTTATAGTCACTCATTTCGATCTCCTCTAAACTCTGTTGTTGCAGTCTTTACGTCCCGCGGATTCGGGCTGCGTCCTGATCCATGATTTCAATCATCATATCGCGCATGACAAATTTCTGGATCTTGCCAGTTACGGTCATCGGAAATTCGTCCACTACGCGCACAATTCGCGGCACCTTAAAGTGCGCGATCTTTCCTGCGCAAAATTCCTTTATGGTGGCTAAATCAACATCGTGACCTGGCTTTTTGAGAATCCAGGCGCAGATATCTTCACCATATTTTTCATCGGGAATACCGAATACCTGGACATCGGCAATTGCCGGATGCGTGTACAGAAATTCCTCAATTTCGCGCGGATAGATATTCTCTCCTCCACGAATAATCATGTCTTTCGACCTGCCCGTTATCTTGCAATAGCCTTCGTCATCGATGACCCCAAGATCCCCTGTATGCATCCACCCTTCGGCATCGCGGGCTTCGGCAGTACGCTCTTCATCATTCCAATAGCCTTTCATGACAGAATAGCCGCGAGATAAGATTTCACCCTGCACACCGCGCGGCACCACTTGTCCCTGCTTATTGACAATTTTGGTTTCGACAAACGGATGTGCGCGGCCAACCGTTGTCACGCTTTTTTCCAGACTGTCTTCCGGGCAAGTTTGAAAACTAAGCGGGCTCAGCTCTGTCATGCCATAGCCTATGGTAACGTCGACCATGTTCATATCGGATATCACTCGTTTCATGACTTCAATCGGGCACGGTGAACCGGCCATCACTCCGGTACGCAATGTAGACAGATCGTATTGCTCGAAATCCGGATGATCGAGCTCGGCAATAAACATCGTCGGAACACCGAACAGACCGGTGCATTTTTCATCTTGCACAGCTTGAAGCACCGACGCCGCCTCGAAGGCCTCATCCGGAAGCACCATCGTCGCGCCGAGGCTTACACAGGTCAAAACACCCAGCACCATCCCAAAGCAGTGATAGAGCGGCACGGGAATACAGAGACGGTCGCCGGACTGGAACTTCATCCGATCACCACAAAAGCGACCGTTATTGATGATATTATGATGGCTGAGCGTTGCACCTTTGGGAAAACCTGTGGTGCCGCTGGTAAACTGGATATTAATCGCATCATCCGCATCGAGCGATGGCTGAAGGTCGATTAGCTCCTGATGAGACTTTTTGGTGGCAGCGGCTGATATCGCTTCAAAATTCATAAATCCCGACGGCAAATCTTCATCGCCGCCGATAACCGCGACCAGCTTCAAATCGGGCAATTTTTCCGATTGCAACTGGCCCGGCTCGCATTGTTCGATTTCAGGGGCCAGTGATTGGACCATCCCGACATAATTGCTGGTCTTGAAGGATTTCGCCGAAACAAGCCCCTTGCAACCGGTTTTGTTCAAGGCATATTCCAGCTCATTCAATCTATAAGCCGGGTTGATATTCACAAGAATGAGCCCGGCTCTTGCCGTCGCAAACTGGGTGATTACCCATTCTGCGTTATTGGGCGACCAAATGCCGACACGATCACCCGGTTTCATCCCGCAGGCCAAAAAACCGGCCGCGTAGCTATTCACCAGGGCATCGAGCTCGGAATATGTATATCGCAATGACTGATGAATACTGACCAACGCCTCTCGGTCGGCATATTCTTCTGCTGCGGTAGATAGCAATTGGCCTATCGTTGCGTGAACAAGAGGCAAGTCACTGGTGCCGCTCACATAGCTCATTTCCATTTCGGCCGTTTCCTCTCGCTGCAAGGCGGTAATATCTTCCAAAACAGGTTCAGTTCAGAATAATGCCACTTGTCATTTCAACTCTCAATCAATATAGGACGTTTGTCCTAATGATGTCAAAGCGAATTTTTTGCATCAGAAAGAAACGGGTCAGAACATGTCGAGGGAGAGAGAAATATGCGCAGAAAGATTTATGGTCGTTCAATATCAAATGCGCTGACATTGGTGGTTGCAACGCCATGTTTCTTTTTCCTGGCAAGCTGCGGTCAAAATGCCGAGACCGATGAAGGACGTGCTGCTGCAACCGAACCGAATAGTCCCACATCTGCGCCCGAAACTGAGGCCATCGAGACCCCCTCATTCGCCTCTCTTCCAGCCCCCTATAACGAAGCTGACTATAGAAATGGCAAGTCGAAATTCAACCAGTGCATTGCCTGCCACGCCATAGCAGACGGTAAAAATGGCCTGGGCCCACATCTTTATGGAGTGGCCGATCGCAAAGCAGGCAGCCTTCCAAATTTCAGCTATTCTGATGCGTTGAAAGCATCCGGAATTGCCTGGGACAATAAGTCGCTCGATCACTGGATCGAAAATCCGATGAAGTTCATTTCTGGTACCAAAATGAACTATGCCGGGCTACGCAACGTAGATGATCGCCGAGACCTCATCGCATATATTCTCGTCTCCACAGCGACCCAGTAGCCAGTAGCCAGTAGCCAATAGCCAGTATTACGCCGCGATATCCTGTACAATGGCGACAAGTTTCGCTTGCCCCCGCATCATCCAGGCCTGCGGTTCGATCAGCCGCGCCCAATCCGCAAACGAGGGGATGGTTCCCAAATCTTCGATCACATGCTGTTCGCCGATCAGGCGGACAGGAACCTCGCGTGCATCGCTATTGGTAATGGACACCCCGAACTGGACTTGTAACGGTCGTCTAATCGCATGTCTGTCAAGGGGGATTTTTGGCATATTTCTTTGATCTGCGATATATTGATCGCAGTGATATTAGTTTTGGTTTGCGCGTTCTGCTTCAGTTGCACCGGTCATAACCGTTTGTCGGGAACATGGTCGTCTACGCGGTCGAGACATTTGCGCCGCATGATATGTTTCGTGGATCGGATCTTCTAATGTTTAGTTCGCATTTTGCCGACATGGCAAATGCAGCCGTTACAACGGAATGATCCTGTCCGCGTCCCGACAGGGACGGCTCGGCGCGCTCAAAGCGTGGGCGCAAACGAGAAAGAAGTTTTTAACTCAGCGTGTTAGCCTTTCTATTTTGTTGCGCGTCTCGCCGCTGCGATATCAGGCGAACGATTGAACAGTTCGCCGGTTTTGAGCATAGTGTGCATGATGACCGCCAGCTTGCGTGCGACCGCGATGGCCGCCCGCTTGAACCCAATTTTCTCCCTGAGCTTCATGCCCCAAATACGCAAAGCACTCTCCGCCGCCGTCCGCGTTAGGATCACCGTAAGCATCCGGCGAGGGCCGCAGTTGGCGACTAACTATCTTCGCGGTGACACTGTATGATTTCGCGGAGACAATTGACGCCATAGGGCGAGAAAGCCTTGGTGCCTTCAGGGTGGCCGGCGCTGTAAACCCAGATCAGACCGTCCTCGGGTTCCATCTTGCCGGCTATATCGAAGAGCCAATCTTCGTCTTCGCCAAGTTCCTTAGCGACGAGTGCGATGGTGCGGATCGATGAGATTTTGCCCAGCTGCATCGATCAGGCGGCGAGCGCATCGACGGAGCGATACCAGTTCCACGGGAGCAACTCGTGGAGGCGGCTCTGCGGGATGCTCGCGATGCGGGCGAGGGCGTCGGCGAGCCAGGCTTGCGGATCGACATCGTTGAGCTTCGCCGTGATGATGAGCGTATAGAGATCGGCGGCGCGCTCGCCGCCGCGGTCGGACCCGGCGAAAAGCCACGACTTCCTCCCGAGAGCGATACCGCGCAGGGCGCGTTCTGCAGCGTTGTTGGTCAGGCAAATGTGGCCATCGTCGAGGAAGCGGGTGAAATCCGGCCAGGGCTTGAGCATGTAGGCGATGGCCTTGGCAACCGGATCGTGGCGCGAAAGCTCGGCGCGGGTCGCGTGCATCCAGGCTTCAAGTTCGTCGACGAGCGGGCGGACGAGTTCCTGCCGGACGGCGAGCCGCTCGTCAGCAGGACGACCGTTGATGGTGCGCTCGATCGCGAAGATGGCGTCGATCCGATCAACGGCCTCGCGGGCGAGCGGCGAGATGACGATCTTGGCGTTGCTTCCCGCTTTGCGCACGAGGGCGGCAATGTCGACGAGCTTGTAAAATGGCCTTCGGCCATGCGCCCAGCACAGGGCGCGGGCGACCGGCGCCGTGTCGGGCGCGGCATCGAGCAGCGCATTGTAGCCGGAATAGGCGTCGGCCTGGACGATACCGGAATAGCCGTCGAGATGGGCGAGCGGATGCTCGCTCTTGCGATCGCGCGAATATCGGAAAAACGCCGCTGGCGGGTCGCGACCGCCGAATGGTCGATCGTCGCGAACATAGGTCCAGATGCGACCGGTGATCGTCTTGGTCTTGGCGAGAACTGGCACCGTGGTATCATCGATGTGAAGGCGTTCGGCCGCCTTGACATGCGCTTCGATCAACAGCGTCAAGGGCTTGAGCGCCGCGACGCAGGCGCCGACCTGGTCGGCGAGCGTCGACAGACTGAGATCTACGCCTTCGCGGGCATAGCGATCCCGCTGCCGGTTAAGCGGTTGATGCTGTCCGAACTTCTCGAACAGGACCATTGCGAGGAAGCTCGGTCCGAACATGCCGCGCGGTGTGACATGGAATGGTGCCGGCGGCTGGCTGATCTTCTCGCAGGCGCGGCAAGAGAACTTCTCACGCACGGTCTGGATGACCTTCCACTGACGCGGGATCACCTCGAGCGTCTCGGTGATATCTTCGCCAAGCTTGCAGAGCTTGTCGGACCCGCAACACGGGCAGTTCTCGGGCGAGGGAATGATGACGCGTTCGCGGGGCAGATGCTCGGGGAATGTTCGCGGTGCGGCGCGCTTGCGCTCGAAGGCGCGGACTGTGGTCTTGCGCGCCGCGACCTCGCCGAGCGCCTCATCTTCGCCTGCCGAAATCTCCGCTTCCTCGAAGCCGAGCTCGAGCTGGTCAACGAGGCGCCTGCTACGTTCGGAGCGTTGTCCGAACAGCTCGATCTTCATCTTCGCGTTTTGCAGTTCGAGGAGCGCATTGCGCGCTTCGAGGTCGCTGTTTATGGCCTTGATGCGAGCGGCTTCGGCCTCGGCATGAGCGAGGCGCGCGAGCGCTTCTTCGTAGCTCAAAATCCCAGGATTACCGCCGCTCTTCATGGCATGAATCTATAGCATAAAGCCCTCGGAATCCCGAAGCTTTTTATGCAAAAAAGCAACTATCCTGCCATGCGCGGACGCCATGTTGCCTGGGGGTTCCGCCAGTCGATTCCTTCGAGCAAACAGGACATCGCGGAGGCAGAAATCGAGACCACGCCGTCCTTCGCCGACGGCCAGATGAAGCGTCCCCGTTCGAGCCTTTTTGCGTAGAGCGACATGCCGATCCCGTCGTGCCATAAAATCTTGCAAAGCGATCCGCTGCGCCCCCGAAAAATGAAAAGATCGCCGGCGAACACGTCCTGGTGAAGCCCGTGCTGGACCTGCCGCGCGAGGCCCGGCATCCCGCGGCGCATATCGGTATGGCCCATCGCGATCCAGATCCGGGCCTGACCCGGAATCGGGATCACCGCCGCACGCCCTGCAAGGCTGCCGTGACCAGCGCCAGCGGCGCATCGGCCGCGATCCGCACAGTGGCGCCATCGACTTCGATCTCGATCGCCGCCATCCCCATGCTTGTTGCCTCCCTTCGTGGCGGCGCTTCTTCGACGACCACCGGCACGAAACCGCGCTCCGGTTCCGGGTCGGGATCGAGGAGCTCCTTGCGCCAACGGTAGAGCTGCGCCGGCTGAATATCAGCCGCCCGCGCAATCTCCGACATATTGGCGTCCTCCTCCATCGTCGCCAGGACCAGATCCAGCTTCTGGTCGTCGGTCCAGGTCCGCCGTCGTTCCGTACCCGCAATCACTGTCACCTGGGTCATCGCACCTTCACTAATTACGGTGCAAATAACATTACTTGCACCAGTGCAATCTCCTATCAACAACCGTCATATGCAAGGCGGCCCTCGCCGGAGCCTTACGGATCACCATAGCTGCTTCATACAGCAATGAGCGTAAGTGATTGTCACCGCGCCGTGAGATATGGCCGGCATAGTCGACCTCACCCGACTGGTAGCGTCTGGTGGTCAAGCCGATCCAGGCACCGACTGAGCGTGACTTGGCAAAATTGGCTGGATCCTCAATTGCTGCAATAAAGGATGATGCTGTTACTACGCCGATACCGGGTATCGACATGAGCAGTTGGCATTGATCGCTCGCGCGTCCCGATGCGATGAGTTGCTTGCTCAACTCGGCAACACGCGCGCGCATGGATAGCCATGCCTCAAGCATTGGCAAAACGATCCGTTCAAGCTCCGCGTTAGTTGCCAGCAAATTGCGGATGTGACCTTCTAATACGCTCCCCGCACTTTGGGAACGACCAGCCCGAACGTTTTCATCAGGCCCCGTATCTGATTCGAGATCTGAACCGTCATCTTCAGCATCTGACGGCGCGCAGCCACCAGCGTGCGAACAAGCATAGCATCAAAGCTCTTCACACGAACCTCTCGGTAAAAGCCGACCTCAGCAAGATGCGCCAGCCCGTCTGCGTCGTTCACGTCGGTCTTGTTCGGAGCCATGTCGAGCGCGGCTTTGGCATGACGCGCATCAATACAAATCGCCGGTACGCGTTCAGCCGTCAGCGCATGATAGAACCAAACCGACAGCGGGCCTGTTTCAAAAACGACACGCTGCGCGTTCGGCGCATGCGTGCGGATAGTTTGCGTAATAGCCTTGGGGTCAGGCCACGCCAGATCCGTTTGCCGCCCTCGCGGACCGATATGAAAGTGTCTTTCAAAGATACATCTAGACCGATATACTGTTCCATGGTTGTCCTCCGTTCGATGTTTGGGCCCGGTCACAATCGTGAGCCCGTATTTTCATCCTATCGGGGACAACCAACTTGTAAACGCTTGCAGCATCGTGCGGCTGATAACAGCCCCGCGATTACCCTATGTTTTGTGCCGGTCGCTTAACTCATTATGCCACCTTGGCTTCGAATGCGAGCGGACTGATGCCGCCCAGATATGAATGACGTCGACGGGTTTTGTAGAAGCCGTTGATGTATTGGAAGATGGCAGCCTCAGCCTGTCGCCGTGTTGGCCAGCTTTGTCGCCAGATCACTTCTGCCTTCAATGATTTAAAGAACGTCTCGACGGACGCATTATCATAGCAATTACTTTCGCCGCTCATTGATGGCCGCAGGCCGTAGGCCTGCAACTTCTTCTGATAATCATAAGAACAATATTGGCTGCCACGATCAGAATGGAAAATGCAGCCTTGGGCGGGTTGCCGCAGGTTTACCGCCATATCCAAGGCGCGGATCGCCAGATCCTTCTTCGTTCAGTGCTCGGCAATGCCCCGCATTGCCTGTGCTGCTTCACCCTCCTGCTTAAAATCTTCCGTATGCCTTTTTATCTCGTAGGTCTCCTTGATCGAGTGCTAAACTCTCAAATGACCGGCGCAAAACCGTTACGGGTCCAGCCTGATGATCGCCTTACCCTCAGTTTCAAACTGCAACAGGGTACCGAGGATGTATTTTTGCTCTGCTTCCTCTGCATTGGCGAGCAGAAAATTCGAGACAGCCTCGCTTGCAATCTCGCCATGATACACATCGATGAGGTATTCCTTGAATTCTTTGCTGGCCATGTTCGGTCTCCTCCATCGAGTTTGATGCAATTGTATCGGCCCGTCAGTCATCGCCCAGAAAATTGCTGATCTGCTGAACCGCCTTGGCATCCGACCCTAAAGTTCATGCATTTGTCAGTTGTTCGTGCAGTGCGCTAGCATTGACTATGCCTTGCTCAATAGCACCATCAATTGAGCCAACCCAACCACTAGCCCAATCGGCACTAGAAAAATGCACACGTCCCTCCGGTTTCTGCAACTGTTCCAAGAATCGCGATTGCCCTGGGCGGTAAACGCACCAGACGCCTTTAGAATAGGGGTCTAGATTCCAGTCATAACCATAACACGCTGAAACTTTTGCATCAGGAATGAATTTTTTCATTGCCGCTTCCACGGCTTCAATGTCATTCACGTTCAATGTCTCGGGCGACGGGCCAAATGCGATCAAGGAAGTTTTCCCATCCTCGACCCCTTCCCAAAGAACAAAATTCAGTGGCGTGTCACCGCCTGGAGACCAAGCAGAAAAATTCGAATATTCCTTATCCAGCCTGATATGAACCTTTGTAGCAGTCCCTGCGTGCCCTTCTTTGGCAGCGGCCAGTTTTTGTGTATTTAAAGTTGGAGAGAACTTGACATCCTGCAAGACGTTCAAGGGAACAGTACAAATCGCTGCCTTGCAAGTTAGCTTGTCTCCACTTTCTGTGGTAATCGTAACATTGTTGCTGTCTTGTTCGACAGAAGACACCGCTGTCCCAATCCGTATATCGGCGTTGGTATCCTCTGCCATTCTGTCGAGTAGATTACGGGTCCCACCCTTAATTTTGAAACGAGCGGTTATGTCATTCATGTTGGTAATGTTATAGCCTGACAACGCGTACCACCGCATCAGATGAATCCAGGAAACGTTTGAAAGCTCAGAGGCGCCATAAAGGCCATACAACGTTTCCACTAATGCCTGAATTATCGGGTTGTCAGAGCTTGATTGAATCTTTTCTTTTGCAGCGACCCTATCCTCTTCCATCCAATCTGTGTCGACAAAAGGTTCAGCTGGTCGGGGAAGGGTCAGGTAAGCTTTGTTGTCAAAAAATTTTTCGGCGGCTGCGTTGAATTCTTCAAAAATCGACAAAAAATTGAGTTCATGGCGCTTCCCGTCATAGTCGAGAAGGATGACATCAGTAGCAGTGGCTCCATGCGTCTCTTCGAGCTCTACACCGTAACGTCCGATCTCCGCCCAAATATAGGGTTGCAGCCAATGCACCCATGTCCCACCAAAATCGACAGATTTTCCTTCGAATTCATTCGTAAAAGTGCGCCCGCCCAGGCGGTTCCTTGCTTCAAGTATTACCACCTTATAACCGTAGCGGCGCAATTCCCTAGCGGCAGTAATGCCACTGAAGCCGGCACCGATAATGACAACATCAGGGTCGGAAGTTGAATCAGATGACACAGAATCTATTTGGGAATTTTCGTTTAGAGCCGCAACGCCAGCAGCACCAGCAAGGGTAACACCTGCACCTAACGCACCGACAAACACATCTCGCCGGGATAAGCTTATACCCTCATCTTGTTCCTCTGTCATTTCAGTCAACTCCTCTAATTCGTATTACCAACGCTAAGCATGCAAATATTCATTCGCCGCTAACCACTCTATACGAGATAGGACACTGAGTATTTCCTGACTGGACCCTTTTGTATCCAGCGACCACAAAAACCTTTGGGGATTAGAAGGCTGTCTCCCGGGCCGTAGAATTTTGATTCCGATTGGGAACCTATTAGTTCTAACGAGCCGGAAATTATGGTTGCAAACTCGTCGGCGGGATAGCCCTCAATGTCGAGTTCAACCGCAGCATGACTTTCCCATATTTGAACCACAAATTTGTGATCATCGGAAGTGAACACTATCTTGCTCGCTTCTTCCACTCTTCCGCTTGTTACCCATTCTGGATCTATCGCCTGACTGGCCTCCAATTCGTCCCAGCTTAGCGCTTGGCCGTCAATCATATTTGTTCTCCTTCATTCAACTAGAATTAATACTGCCAGTAAAAACAGGCATCCGATCCAGATCACTGCAAAGTTTTTAAATATTCCACGATTGCGCTTCGTCTGTCTGGATCGTTCAGTCCGGCAAATGCCATTTTTGTTCCAGGCACCATTTTACCCGGCGATTCAAGAAATGCATCCAGCTCGGACCGACCCCAATTAATTTTGGCTTTTTTCAATGCCGGTGAATAGTTGTAACCTTTTTTATCTGCCGCGGATTTCCCAAAAATGCCATGAAGATTTGGTCCAACGCCAGCTGGTCCGTCTATTTCCACCGAATGACAAACCTTGCATTGGCCAAACCCACGGGGCTCTTTCGACGAAGTCGCGAGGTGTGTCTTATCAATATTTTTGGATGCTTGGGCGCCAAGTTGAACATTGCTTTGTGAAATTTCTGCATCACCGCTTGCCGTAGCTTGACCATCATTCCCATCCGTTCCGCCACATGAGGCGAGTGTCAACGTGAACATCCCGATCAAGGGAGAATAATGTGTTATTGCAACAAATTTCATCACCGTAATTCTTTCATTGTGGCACCAAACCTACCGACATGTGACATTAAAATTTTGATTTCGCGAAGGGCTATTTCCTGTCTGGCTAACCAGATTGCAAAGCTGAATTTCTTATATCGTAAAGCTCATGTGTGCTCTTTTATGAACGGAAATTTAATCCCCATTCTCATTCTAAAAATTCACTCCGGCAGTGATTCCATATGTTCGCGGCGTACCGACGTGGTTATAGTCAAAACCAAACCCTGCCAGCAAATCAATCCGTGATGTGAAATAGAATTTGTTGGTCAGATTTTTACCCCAAATTGAAGCGACGAATCGTCCGTTTGCGGACTTCCAATTAATATGACCGGAGAGTAAAGCATAACCGTTCTGTTCCAACCGCGGGACATTGACGATTTCGAAAAACTGGCTTGTGATATAACTCAAGTCCCCATGCAGGCTCAGTTTTCCAGAACCGTTGTCGAACGCTGTCACATCAAATCCACCGGAAAAGTTCAGGCTTGGTGCATTGACCAGATTGTTTCCAGAAATATCTATACCATTGACAATGCCTCTTTTAATTTTTGTATTAAGCAACCCAACTGCGCTACGTAGTGTAACACTGTCGTTTAGATAAGCGGTAAGTTCTGCCTCTCCACCAAAAATTCTTGATTTAGGAATGTTAAGCAAAGTTTGCGCACCTGTTAACTGGTCGACATTTATGGATTGTTGATCGCGATAGTCGTAGTAGAAGCCGGCTAGATTCAACGTTACAGAGTTGTTGGCGAATTGGCTCTTGGCCCCAATCTCATATGCATAAACCGTTTCTTTTTCTGCCACCGACACTTCCGATGGGTCAAAGAAGGCCTGAGCGTTAAAACTAGGTGCACGATATCCGCGACTGATACTTGCATATATCAAGTCATCTCCAGCTGTTTTGAAATCTATTCCAATTTTTCCAGATAGGTCGCTGTTGCGAAAACTCGGTGGTGTTGCTGGCGTCGGAATCGTTGCCCCGAGTACCGTTCCGGAAGGACCAAGTATTTCCGCAATAAAGTCGTTTTGTTGGCCTGTATCCCGGGTAAAACGCAAACCACCTCTTAAAGTGACATTGTCGGTAATCTCATAATTCAGGTCACTATAAATGGCAAAGCTCTTCTTAATCTGGGTGAAACTGTTACGGAATTGACAAGCCTCACCCACTGTGGTTAATGCGCAATCATCGTCATCAACATCTCCGTCCATATCAATATCACCACCGGATGCTACGTCCTGAAGAAGTCGGAAAGTTGTCTGGTTAAATACCTTTTCCCGGTTATAATAGGCGCCTAGGATAAAATTAAAGGGCCCGGCGAAATCACTTGCCAATCGCAAGTCTTGTGCAAATTGAGTGGCCCGGTCAAAATTTGGGATTTCAAGCAGCTGGATTGGCAGGCCATCGGTGTCTTCCACCAAATCTATCGCACCTTTGTCCCATGAAGTGATACTTGTCAGCGTCAGGGCATCATTCAACTCAGCGTTTGCTGTAAGCGAAACGGCATAGGTCCGGGCCTTTCGACGGCTCGTTTCGTTCGAAGCAATCTGGCGTCTGGTTAGCCCGGGGCGATTTATCGCTTCAGGTTCTGAAAAAACACCGAAATTTCTGGGGTTCTGGAAACTCGTGGAAGCTCGCAATACAAAGTCGATGCCGTCAGTCGGCTGAACTTTTAAGGAACCTCTCACAGCATATTGACGGATCCCGTTGAGATCGGGCTGATTAGGTAATACATTCTCAAACCAACCATTTGCCCGTGAAAAAGTACCTGCAATACGTAATGCGGCACTATTGCCTAATGGTAGATTAGCGGCAGCATCGAGATCGACACGATCGTAATTCCCATAACCCACTCTAGCATAACCGTTTGCATCATTGAGTTCCGGCGCTTTGCTAATTAGGTTTACAGCCCCCCCGGTTGTGTTTTTGCCATAAAGCGTACCTTGAGGGCCCCGAAGCACTTCAACTCGTTCAAGATCAAACATGGATATGCCAAGAAAAGCGACATTGCCTTTGTAGACTTCGTCGTAATAAGTGGCCACAGGACTCGATTGGTTCAGGCTGTAATCGAACATTGAGATACCGCGCAGAGCAAAGATCGGTACATTCTCACCAATGGTGCCGTTCATTTGCAGGTTCGGCACTTTTGCTGCAAGTTCATCTGCTAGTACGGTCTTCGATGCCGCTAAAGCATCGCCGGTTATAGCTGATAAAGATATCGGAACATCCTGCAGGTTTTCTGACCGCTTAGAAGCTGTGACAATAATTATATTGTCGTCATCCGCATTTGCCTCGCCACCAACTTGCTCGATGGTCTGCGCTTCGACGGAAGGTATAAAAGCAGCGATTGCCAAGGCGATGATCGCCGCATTTCCACCATATGTGCGCGGCGCCGTTTTTCGATTGAACATTTTGTGATCTCCCTCTTTAACTTTTTACGAACTTCATGAACATCGCCTTTTTGCCGATATCATTAAATTGTTTATTCTGATGTTTTTCGGTAATCTGACGTGTTTTGCTCAGATCAAAGGCAACCATCGAACCATCTTCGCACAATGAAGCGAATCCGCGCTGTCCACGCGGATGGATAAGTGTGCAGCTAGGAATATCGGTCTGGTTGACCAGCTTACGGCTGCCTAAGTCGACAAACGCCACACCTGTTGCTGGTGTAAAGGTATAGATCAGGACAAATTTTTCATCGTGAGTTAGCTGAAAGGAACCATTCTCGGTGGCGGACTGAGCACGATTGTTATCCGTTAGTAGGACTTCATCCTCGACCTTCAGCATGTCGTGATTATATATGGTAAGTTCGTTAGTTCGCTTTCCCCAGGAGTCGTTTGAATAGAAAGTCTCTGCCACCAGCAAATGATTGCGTTTGGATGGTTGCTGGAATGTCGCAAATTGGTCAGCATCAATCGCGCCGCGATACTTACTGTTTTCTGCAGCTCCATCCAATACCATGATTTTTGCGCGACCCAGCGTATTGAAATTCATGTCATGTGCAAAGAGCCAGCTATGGCCAAAAGCGCCTTCCAGCGTTTCCGACCGGCCAATTTCTTCAAACGGCTGCGCCTCACCGATAGTACCGGATTTCTCTGACTTGTCGGTGGTCAATTCACCCCCGGATTGCTGACAGCCGGAAACAACAAGTACCAGCACAACCAAACTGATATATTTCTTTATCATCGCCTTGACATCCCCCCCCCCTCTCTATCTGAACGCTTGTCCAAATATAGACAAGGCCGTATAGGTCACTTGTCCTATTTTTGTAAAGAGATTTTTTTAAAAGGCGGATCAACAGGATATTACCGGCTGCTCTGAAATGGACCGATCAAAAATATTCCGTAGGAACACGAAAGTTAGATTGCGAGCATTACAGTTGCATTTTTATCAAACTCTTAGAGCCTGATTCAAAAATTCCTCAATGACTTGAGTGCCTTGCGATTCTGCGGGTGAACACTCGGATGCTGGCGATAGTGGCCCATGCGGTAGAGCTTTCGACGGATCTCTCCCAGTCTTTGGCGAGGCAGCGCCACCGGCCGAGCCATGCAATGTGTTTTCGACGACCCAGCGTCGTGGTAAAAACTCGAAGCCTCTTGTGGTATCGGAGCGTTTTATGATCTCCAAGGTCCAGCTTCCATGGCCCTGTAGCGCAGTCTTGAGTTTGTTCTCGGCATAGCCGCCATCGGCGAAGACATGGCGCCAGCCAAGTCTCAAGATCGCTCCGCCAATACCCATCCATCACCAGCCTCCATAATAGCTGGCTCCCTGTGAATCACCAAAATCCCTTCTTGGGAATCCCAAAAATTATAAATCTGCCGAAGTAGTGGTAGGACCTGTTAACAAATTGGCGCATCCACAACCGGATTGCGACGAGGTTGAAAAAGCCGAGATAGCTGTCGGCGGTCTTATCGTACCTGGTGGCGAGACGACGTGCATTTTTGAGTTTGTTGAAGCACCTTTCGACCATGTTGCGCAGGGCATAAGCGCGAACGGTTTGCCAATGGCGATGCGCCGAGGCGGACAAGCATTTGCCATTCCGCGCGCCGGTAATGACTGGCAGGCTTCGTAAAGCGCTGCAAAATCCTCTGCTTCTGTCGGACTAGCGATGCATTCTGCCGCCAGTTTCTCGAACACGACCATGCGAACGGTAATTCCTGTACCCCGCTGTGAAAAGGATCGGGTGATGCGCGCATCAAGCCGAAGCGTGCATGGTGAATCTGTTCCTTTTACAAATTGAGATGACTTGAACCCATCGGGCATGATTGCGACAAGCCGTCCGCCAGAGGCCAGGCGCCGCCAAGCTGAACGCAGGTGCCGTAGCGCCGAACGACCGTCGGTTCCCCGCTCGACACTGCGCGCGAAGGGTGGGTTCATGATGACAAGACCCGGATTATGGCGCGAAGGTAGCAATTCGTCGATCAGTTCGCCGTCATGGGATGACAGGCGTGCGTTCGGGAATAGGTCGGCGAGACATGCTGCACGTAAATCGTCGATTTCATTGAGGAGGAGCGTTGCGCCAGCCAAGTGGGACCAGAGAGCCAAAACTCCGGTTCCGCCGGAAGGTTCAAGAACGATGTCATTCTGTTTGATGCCTGCAGCAACGGCCAGCACCCATGCGAGACGCACCGGCGTAGAAAATTGCTGAAGCGATATTTGTTCGTCATGCCGGTTAACTGGGATGGAAGGGCTTGCTCCAGAATATCAAAGCATTTATCGGCTTCTGTAAAATCAGTGCCCGGCGTAATTCCGCTATGATCCCTGAGCCATAATAGTTCCGCCAGTTCAATGGCGCAGCCACTTTGCTTCACCGACCAACTTTGTGCAGCATTGCTGCTACCGGTTATTTCTTTGAAGATGGCATTAACGTGTTTTCGCGCGACGGACTTATCGGCGGCAAGGCGACTCGCGATCTCTTGCGCTGCGCGCCAGTTCCTTTCGATCTATTCCCAGATTTCGAGTATGATGTGCAGCAAAGATTTCCGGCGTGGCATTCATATTGGGATGATTATCAAGGAAGTTTCGAACATCGTCTGCTAGAGCCTGGTCCTCGGACTGTCCGGTTGCTCCGAGCGCCGCAGCAGCTTGCCCATAAGCTTCACGTATCTTCTGCCAGCGCGTTTTTCCTTTGGCGACAAACGGTGGAAGAACTGATTGGCCGCGCGCAACAGCAACGGCCTGTTCGTTGGTGCGCCGGTCTGCATCTGTCATTGCGGGGCTTGCCCCACTTGCTAATCGGGCGCGCAATTTGACGAGTGCCATACTTGACCCGGCAATACCGCGACCCCGCGCGCGCCTCGGTGTGGCTTCGGCGGCAACACCGCGCGCTCGCAGTTCATGAGCAAACCGCTCGCGAAACCGGCTAAGCTGAGCAGGACGGGGATTAAACCTGATCCGATCCAGCCCTTCGGCCTGCACTGACAGATGGACATGCGGACGCGGCGTATCTGTGTGCAATGCCAGGACGTAATCATGATTGTCGCTTAGCTCACTGTGCGCGAGCGCGCGGACAGCTCCCAGCACCTTTTCGGGGTCGGTTCCTGCTGGCATCGAGAACACCAATGACACCGATGATACGGTTGGCCGCGACCGCCATTTCAGCGTGTCGCTCCACTCTGCTGCGCGCTCGGCAACATCTTCCTTTGAGGTCAGGATCTCTCCATCGCGACTCTCAATATCGACGATCCCTTTCCGCCCGATATAATCGAGATGGGCTTTGACATGGCTACCGCCGCGCTGGCGGCCAGTAACCTTGACCAACACTTCTGGCGCACCCCGCACAATCCGCGCCAGCTTTGCTCTCGCAGTCTTGCCAGTGGCAGCACCATAACTACCATAAAGCGGGATATGGAGTGAGCCGTTCGGATCATGAATATAGCGCACCCGGTATGCGGGACGGGTCGCTTCCCATAAGACCAACTCCAGACCCATTAGTCAGCAACCTTCCAGTAGCTCACATCGCCGTGCATGGCTTCCCCGACGGCTGCAATCTGTTCGGAAATTTCCATCCGCATATCGGCGATCCGTCGAAGGTCGTTTTCGATTTTCTTGTCGCCATCATCCATCATTCTCAAGTTAGCGGCCTTCATCGCCTGATTGAGATTGCGGCCAATTCGGAGCAACTGCATTCTGATCGGAGCAAGCTCGTTAAGTAGGCCATCATCGACGCGAGATTTCAAAGCAAGGTGACGGCGCACCAATGCCTTGATCCAGCCTGACCGATTGGTCGAACGCTGTGACGCACGGTTTTCGATCACAGCAATTTCGGCATTGGTAAAGCGCAACGAGATACGATTATGCGCTATTCCTTCGCGGCGTTCTAACAGAGGACGACCACTATTATCCTTTAACATCTGTTCAATCATTTGCCGCAAGATCGCGCTTCGACCGCCCCGCCCTAGTGCGAAGCTGTCGAGTGCAGAAAGCGCTCTAGCATCTAGCCTTATGCTCAGCATCGCAGGTCTTGGATCGGTATTTGTCGCCATGAAATTGCCTCGTGAAACACGGGCATTGTAATACAACACGCGCCGCTAGGCATATCCTGCAATTAAGACAAATACCCTAAAACCCCCTAAGAAAAGAGCATCCAAAGCGGCGATCTTCATCAAAGATGAAGGCCACTTTGGATGCTCTTGGGGGTTAGGTTATTGAGTACGCCCGCTAAGCAGAGTTCTCATACGGACTGAAGATCGCCGCACGATTTCGTGCTGGCGGCTGGCGGTCGCGCTCCCCCATTCGGCGATCTCGGCGACGGTGCGACCGCAGCCGGTGCAGACGCTGGCACTGGCGTCCAGCGCGCAAATATCTTTGCAGGGCGATGGTGGCCGTTTGGTCATAAAGTCTAACCGGCCTTAGACGGATGAAACAATAACATCATTGAGTATGCACTCCGTATTTTTCGTTGATCGATTGAATTTCTGTTTTGGGGTAGAAAGCCGAGCGACCGCTTCAGAACAGCTCCGTGAAGCAACAGATTGCCTCAAATAGCCTTCTGATTCACTCGCTTTGATAAGTCTGCTGCGCTTTCTCTTCGCTCGCTGTAACGGTCCAACAGATAGTCTTTGTTGTCACGGGTCAGCAGGGTAAATTTCATCAACTCTTCCATGACATCAACCATCCGGTCGTAGAACGGTGAAGGCTTCATCCTGCCGACATCGTCAAACTCCAAGAATGCCTTTGGGGTGGAAGACTGGTTCGGGATGGTAAACAGACGCATCCAGCGCCCAAGGATACGGAGCTGGTTCACAGCATTGAAGCTTTGCGACCCACCGCTGACTTGCATCACAGCCAATGTCTTACCCTGCGTCGGCCTTACGCCGCCAAGCGACAACGGTATCCAGTCGATCTGTGTTTTCATGATGCCGGTCATCGCACCGTGCCGTTCTGGCGAACACCACACCATGCCTTCGCACCAAGTTACCAGATCATGCAATTCCTGAACCTTTGAATGATCTTCCCCTGTATCATCAGGTAGCGGTAGACCAGACGGGGAAAAAGTCAGCGTTTCGGCTCCAAGCCGCGTTAGAATGCGAGCAGCTTCTTCCGTCATCAATCGGCTAAACGAGCGCTCTCTCAGCGAACCATACAGCAACAGGATGCGCGGAGCATGCGTTGCCCGCGCTGGCGACAATAAGTATCCTTCGTCTATTGTTCGGAAATGCCGTTCTTCGAGATTCGGAGTGTCATCCAACGCGATTTCCCTCTGCATCAATCAGCGGCGAGCCGTCCTCTTTTGCCATCGGTCCGGGTGGCAGGCTTTCCAAGAGGTCCAGCACGGCCTCACTTGGGCGGCACAGCAGCACGCCTTTGGGCGAGCAAACGAGAGGCCGGTTGACCAGCACCGGATGCTCCAACATCGCATCAAGAACCGCCGCGTCGCTTACAGATGGGTCGAGCAAGCCTAGCTCTTCGGCAGGGGATTTGGTTGTTCGCAGAGCAGTGCGCGGAGTCAAATCGGCGGCGGCGAACAAAGCCAATAGCTGCGCGCGCGTCCAACCTGTTTTCAGATATTCAATGACAATAGGCGTTTCGCCAGATGCTTCGATGATCGCCAGCGCGTTACGCGATGTACCGCAATCTGGGTTGTGATGAATAACTACGCTCATGCTGCCTCTCCATCCTTTGGAAACCAGTGTTTTGTCCTGTTGGCGAAGGCGACAAGCGAGAGCATCACTGGAACTTCGACGAGAACGCCTACTACCGTTGCCAGTGCTGCCCCCGAGCCAAGGCCAAACAGGCTGATCGCAACCGCCACAGACAATTCAAAAAAATTAGATGTGCCAATGAGCGCGCATGGCGCTGCTACATTGAATGGAATGCGCCAAGCCCTCGCCGCTCCATATGCGATGAAGAAAATACCGTAGGACTGAATGAGCAACGGCACGGCAATCAGTGCGATGACGAGTGGGCGGTTGAAGATTACCTCGCCCTGAAACCCGAACAGCAGAACCACAGTCATCAACAGGCCAATGATGGAGAATGGCTGCACCCGAACCTTGAATGCGTCCACCGCTGCTTCGCCGCCAGTAGCAACCAATTTGCGGCGGGTTAGATAACCTGCCAGCAGAGGCAACAAGACGTAGAGGCCGACCGACAGCAGCAAAGTATCCCACGGCACGACAATATCCGTCATACCCAGCAGCAACGCCACTATCGGCGCAAATGCAAAAACCATGATGACATCATTCACGCTGACTTGGACCAGAGTATAAGTCGCATCCCCGCGTGTCAGATTTGACCAGACGAAAACCATTGCGGTGCAAGGTGCTGCACCAAGCAAGATGACCCCCGCTAGATAAGCCTGCGCATCGTCCGGTGGGATAAGGTCTGCAAAGACGTAATTGAAAAATAGCACACCGAGCGCTGCCATTGTGAACGGCTTGATGAGCCAGTTCACAACCAACGTAACCACTAGCCCTTTCGGCTTATCGCCAACCTGTCGCAACGCGCCGAAATCTACTCCCACCATCATGGGATAAACCATTGCCCAGATCAGCACGGCGACAGGCAGGTTTACAGATGCAATCTCTAGCGAGGCGAGTGCCGCGAACAGGTTGGGAAACATGTTGCCGAGCAGCAGACCTGCACCGATGGCGAGTGCTACCCACACAGAAAGCCAGCGCTCAAAAGTTCCCAAGCCCGCCGCAACGGGTAGTGAATTATCAGTCAAAGGAAAGTCCTAACAAGCACAGGCGATCTCATCGATCACCGGTTGGCAAAGTTCTGGGCGGCCGCCGCAGCAATCTTCCATCAGGAAGGCAAGCAGGCCACTCATTCCTTCCATGTCTGCGAAGTAGCGGATGCTCCGGCCTTGACGTTCATTCCTAATAAGACCGGATTGGTTGAGAATTGAGAGGTTGGCCGACATTGTGTTCTGGCGCACTTGGAGTGTGTCGCTAATGTCACCCGCGAGCATCCCCTTATCGCCCGCCTTAACGAGAAGGCGGAACACGTCGAGCCGCGTTGACTGGCTGAGAGCAGAGAAAGCATCGAGAGCAGCAGTTTTATCCATATATCACGAACTATTGATATATTATTTTGAAGTCAAGTTGAGTTTCGAGATTCCTTTCTTGGCGCGATAGCTCAACGATCGAAACGTTTGCCATTGGGTTGTTTCCTGACACTCATCAATAACGGAGAGTTTCCACTCAGACCCAAAAGCAACAGTTGCTTAATGTGATACAAACACAGCGAAGCCCCGCCCGAACAGATCGGGCGGGGCTGATTTTTGCGGGCTTATTCGCCGCTGGCCTTACGAGCGCGTGACCAGATCAGATTGAAGGTCTTGCCATCTTCATCATCGAACAGGTTGGCGAAAATCGGTGCGGTGAAGCTGGGATCGTCGAGCTTGACCGACAGATATGGGCGATCTTCCTTCGAGGTCTTGGTCCAGGCTGCTCCGATTTCTGCGCGACCGACAAAAACCCGGTGGGTCGGTGCGTTTTCATTCTCGCTTGCTTCTTCGGGAACGATGCGGACGTTCTTGGTCTGAACGCTCATTGTGACGATTTCGCCTTTGTAGCTTTCGCCTGACTTTGTGAATGATCCGATATTTGCCATGATATTTCTCCTTGAGTTTATCTCGGTCCCGCGCTCATCGCGGTCTCGATGGCTGGTTCAAAGGCCGGGATATGGACTGCTGCACCCGCAGGGCCGCAGCGCAGCGAAGGACGCTGGACACGCGGATTTCTTGTTTCCGCGAGGAATGCCTGGAACAGGCAGGGGAAGAAATTGGTGTGTCCAGCGTTGCAGCAAAGGCCATAAGGCGCAGCCGTTACCGGCCTACCAAGCCATTCGAAGAGACCGTGCTGGGCGCGGACCCGCTAAATCAGAACAATGGAGAAACTGGCAAATATCGCTGTCTTAACCAATAGCTGAAAGTGCAATTCCGGCGAAATTTGTAAATATGACCCCAGACCAAATTCCAATGATTTCCTGAACTGCGCGATGGTAATGTGCCGCCCTCCCCCGTTTTGACCGCGCAGAAACCGAGGGCTGCCGCCATGCCTTGAATCAGGCCAGCAAATTGCTCGCTTATCGCGACCACCAGCAAAAGCACACCAACCTGTCTGTTCGCCGATGAAGATGGCTGGCAGTCGGTCGGCCACGGGCCTTTAAGGCTGGCGATAGATAACCCAATAGCCCCGCCCGATCTGTTCGGGCGGGGCATTCTCGGAAAATCGGAGGATTGGCAAATTCACACTGGTCGCCGCCAGACTGTCCCAATCATAAGGCAGATTGTCATTGCCAGACAAAGGCACGGACGGCGCTAACGCGCCGTCCGCTCACTCACTCAAGCCGCAATCCGCCCGTCCTCGGCGGCTTCGCAATGGGTGGCTTTGCCGCTGCCGTCCTCGTCTTTTGTTGACGCGGTAACGGCCTCGACCTGCGGCGCTGGCTCCGCTAGCTCATCATCCTCCATAAGCCACTTGGCTCTTTCGGCGGCGGCAACGGTGCCGACCCCGCCGCGTGTCGTATAGGCCGATGGCGGAAACGCCATCCAGCGCGGAACCCAATGCTCCTGCTTATCGCGGCCATTTTCGCCGGTTAGGTGGTCACTGATAATACCCTTCACCGTCTTGGTCTTTTCACTGGCGTTGGCAGCAGCAATGCTGGCCCCGCCAACATCGGTCAAAAGCGCGGTCAGCACTTCACGGTCACGGACAAGATCAAAGAACGCTTCGTCCGCCATCCAGTAATCCGCCATTTCCACATCAAGATGGACACCCAAAGTTTCGACCAGTTCGCTGCCAGCGACCAGCGTTTCGGCCATCACGACACCCAATATCTCCATGACCACGCTATCCGGCACATCGAGCAAGCGTAGCAACAAGCCGCTGATACCGTTTCGCGTCTCATGGCCGAGCGTGACCGTAGGTTCGTCGGCGTCAAAGCCAAGCACTGCCAGCACCGCACGGCGGCGCTCGTCAAAACGCGCCTCCGCCGCGCTGGCTTCGATGCTTTCGGTGATCGCTTCCTTGCGGCTGCGCTGCTCCTGCACCTTCACATTCCACAAAGGCGAACCGCAAATTGCATGGGCCACCATGACCCGTAGCGCGACATAGGGGCTGGCGGTAAGTTCGCAGCGCACGGCAGCATGGCGGTGCAAGTCGATATATTCCGACATTGGTCCAGTGATTTCAGGACGCTTGGGCTTGTCCGCCTTGCTGCTCACCTGTCCGGTTTCCCGCGCCCGTGCTTCCTTGGCGGTGAGATAGCCTTCGTGAAACGTCACTTCGCCCTTGGCGCTCACATCAATATAGACGCGCCCACCTTTGTTCTTGGTCGTCTTTTCATGGTCCCATGTCTGGAAATAGCTGTCTTGTGGAATGATCTGCACGTCGCTCCAGCCATCCTCCAGATATGCCGCTTTCTTGGTTTCAATAGCGGCGGTCTGCGCTTCCCAGAACTTGTCGGCATCGGCAAAATAGCCATCTTCGGCAAACAGGTCGCTGACGATCTGCCCCTTGAACTCCGACATATCGAAGATCGCAGCGGACGTAGAAATAGACGCCCCGCCAAATAGCCATGCTTTGAGTTGGCTTCCACGCGGCGCATAGGCTTCTTCATCCCTGAACAAAGCCAGCCACGCCTTTTGCTGCGCCTTGCTGGCCAAGGTCAGATGGCGCACGGTGGCAGCATCAATTTCTTCGCGGCGATAGGCGTTTCGGATGGGCGGCAACAGATTGCCGAGCGCGAGAATGCGCCCCACCATCTTTTCATCCATCCCGAACGTGTCGGCAATCTCGGACGCCTTGCGGCCCTTCTTGACCAATTGCGTGAACTGTTCCCACTGTGTCACCTCGTCAGGATTTTCGCGGACAAGATTCTCAATGAGCGAAGCCTCCAAGGCTGCTGCATCGTCGCCTTCTTCAAGTATCGCACAAGGGAGCGGTCCAGCGCTGCCGCCTTCTTCGGCCACGGTAGTTGCCGCATGATAGCGCCGCCGCCCTGCGACAATTTCAAAGCTATCGGCGCTGCCGTTCGGGCGAACCAAGAGCGGCACGAGAACGCCGCGCACCCGCACCGAGGGCAATATATCGCTAATGTCGGGCGGCTTCTTGGCGTTTCGCATATTGGCCGGTGATACCGAGAGTTTGGCGAGGTCTATATTTTCGAGTTGCATTGTCTTTCTCCTTCGTGAGTTTCCAGTGATTGGCCCCGCTCCCGTTGCATACGGGGGTGGCGGTGGAAGCGGGGCCGGTGGTCCGTACGGCGGGATTGCCGTGCGGGGTCTGCCGCGCCTTGACCGGAGGGGTGGTCAAGACGGCGGAAGGGGGTGTTATTCATGGGCTTGGGCCAAAGCAGCGGCTTCAAGCCGCGCTTCGTCCTCGGTTATGCGCCCGATATTTCGGGCGGCATCGGCGTAAACGGTGAGCGGAAAGCGCGCTTCAAAATGCAAATCGCGCTCGATTGACAAGCCAAATGGTAAGGTCAGAGATGCAATCTCGGACAGGCTGACTGAACCGAGTTCAGCGCAGCCAAACCCCAGATCGGCCAGACCGAACAAAGTGTCGCCATCGCTATCGAGTTCGGAAAGCAGCCAAGTGGCTGCGCCAACCGGATTGAAGAGTTTGACAACCGGAACATGGTCGCCGCGATTCTGGCCGTTGACGATCAGGCGCTTTCTGTGATCTTGGGTGAGTAGCATTATGGCAAAAACTCCTTTCAGAACATCTCGATCTGGTTGCGGCTATTGGTGTCGAACAAGCCGTGATCGGCGGGTCGCTGGGCCTTCTTGGGTTCCATCGGCGCGTTGGCGCGCATCGCCAGCCTTTGGGCTGGCGTGATTGGCGCAACTCCGGACACCAAAGTCTGGACGCCAATTGGCGTCTGCTCCGCTTCAAGCGGCGCGGCGGCTTGGCCTGACGCTGCCCTGCTCATGCCGCGCACTCCGAGCGCAGCGGCACCTGATCGGTGAACGCCAGCAGATAATCCGCCGCCTTGCTGGCCTGACTGGCAGCTTTGAAAATGGCGCGATTGTCCTGTCGCAACACCGCCAGCCAAGAGCCGAGATAATCGGCATGGCGCACGGTGGGCACGATACCGAGCGCAGCGCAAAGGAAAGCCGAGGCCAGTTCCGCGCATAATTCTTCCCGCGCATATAGCGCGGTCCCGAAATTGCCGGACTGGTCGCGGCCAAGACGGGTCTTGTGACCCGTCCAATGACCAAGTTCGTGCAAGACCGTGCGGTAATAGTCGATTTGATTAGTAAAAGCTGGCTGCGGGGGAACCTGCACAAAATCCGCGCCCACATTGTAAAACGCCTTGGTTCCGCCCGTCCGAAAATCCGCTTCCGTCGCCGCAATCAATGCCTCGGCCTGATCGTGCAATTCGCGTTCGGGCAAGGGCGCGGGTTCGGCTGTCAGCTTCTCCGGCAAGCCATCGCATTGCGCGGCGTTAAACACGGTAAAGCGTTTGAGAAACGGAATCGCGCGTGGGGTATCCCCCTCGCCTTCCTGTTTTTTGTCCTCGTCTGGCGTGAAGCGGTCGGCATAGAAAATCGTCCGCCCCTTCTCGCCTTTGCGGACGCATCCGCCAGCGGCCAAGGCCTGCCGGAATGTCAGCCAGTCCTGCGAGGGATAACCGCCATCAATGACTGCACCCCAGAGAATAAGAATATTGATGCCCGAATAATGCCGCCCCGTAATCGCGTTGCGCGGCAAGCCGGTCACAGCGTTGCCAGCATTCCAAGGCTTCACCCAAGGAAACACGCCTTCCTCAAGCTGCGCGATAATCTGCGCGGTCACTTCATCGTAGAGCGACAGCTTTGGCGCTGCCCTGCCGCCACGGCGCGTCTTGCGCGTAGCGCGCGAAGCGCGCTTGGCCTTCGTTGTCCTGCCCGTGCCGCTATCCGATACCCTAGAATTTTCATGCAACATAACCGCCTCCATCACCCCAAAACTGCCGCAACCGGCCCCGGAGAGGCGGGGTGGGCGGCAAGAGCGACCAGAAAGGCCCGCATCAAGCGGTCAGGCGCACCCGAAGGGATGAAACAAAGAGGAATACCCGGTCCTGAAAGGCCGGGTTGCGCCTGAGCGCGGCGGGCCTAGTCGGGAGCGCCGCCCACCCCGACTCGTCGGAGCCGGAAAACAACGCCGGCGCGTCAGCGCCGTCCATATCAATCGCTAACCATCGCGATTATCCCATCCGCGAAGCGGCCCAATAAGAACGGCACCCTTGCACGGCGCGACGCCGCGCGGTGGTGTGCGCGCGCAAATGTGCGCCAGCGCCCACCGCGCAAGGAGAGAGGCAAGAGTGCCTGCGGGTCAGAACAAAAAAGCCGCACCCTCAAGGAGCGCAGCGGGAAAGAGTGCGTCCTCAAAAAATCCCGCTCATTATCCGGGGCGTTGCGGGGTGTCCCCGCAGAAGGGGTAGCGGGAGACAGCGCAGCGGCTCCGGCTCAGGGGAAGGCCTTCCCCAAAACATGAGTTCAGACAATATTCCTGGAACCTTCTACCTCTGTCAGGAAACAAACCACGCTCATCTGCATGATACAAAAGCTCACAGTCCAGCCCCAGAGATTGGAGGTTTCATATTAGGGCACGCTCATATTCAAATATCTATATGTGCTCAATTATCACAATATCTAATATCTAAATATGTTCAATAATTATTGATTTGAACATATATAAGTGTTAGGTAAGCGCCGGAGATTAGATATGTCAAATGCAAAACAATCCGCGCTAGCCCGCAAAAACCTCGAAAAACGGCTCGGTTTTCTGCGCGATACCGATCTCACCAGCCCCAAAGGCGGCTGGATACGCGCCATTCGCGACGCGCTGGGCATGTCGAGCCGTCAGCTCGCGAGCAGATTAGATGTGTCCCAGTCCCGCATTACCCCGCTTGAACGGGCCGAAGCGCATGGCGGAGCCACACTGAAAACGCTGAGAGAAGCGGCTGAAGCGCTGGATTGCACGCTGGTTTATGCATTTGTTCCCAATAAGCCGCTCGATCAGATCGTAGAGGATCGTGCGCGCAGCAAAGCCCATGACCAGATCGGGACGGTATCGCATGGGATGCTGCTGGAAAATCAGTCGATGACCAAAGCGCAAACGCAAGAAGAGCTCGAACGCATGACCAGGGACATTCTATCAGAACCGATCAGCCACTTATGGGATGATGAATGACCGATCCGCTGTTTGATGGTGATGATGAAGCCAACACACCTTTAACAGAAGAAGAGCGTGAACAGCTGATCCCGACCTATATCACGCTGCGCAGCGAGCTCAACGAAGCCGAGCAGATCAACATTACCGAGGCAAGCCGCTGGTATGGGCGAAAGCGCAAAGCCAATATACTCGATGACGCGTTCCTGAAAGAACTGCACAAACAGATGTTCGGGCAGGTCTGGAAATGGGCGGGCAAATATCGCCAGAGCCCCAGAAACATCGGGATTGAAGCCTACCGCATCCCGACAGAAATGCGCCAGCTTGTCGATACTGTTCGGTTCTGGACAGAGAACAAGACTTACCCGCCCGACGAAATCGCGATCCGGTTCAGCCACCAGCTTGTCTCAATTCACCCCTTCCCCAACGGCAATGGACGGCATTCCCGCATGGCAGGCGACTATCTCGCGGTCCAACTAGGCCAGCCCCTATTTACCTGGGGTCGAACAAGCCTGACCGATGCCAGCAAAACACGCAAAGCCTATATCGCAGCATTACAGGCAGCGGACCGCGAGGACATCCAACCACTATTGAAATTTGCACGGAACTAGTCGGAACGAATGTTGATCAAAAATCCTGCCACGCAGGAGTTGATATTGCGCAACGCGGGTCAGGGAAGCATTTCCCCTGCGGCCCTACACTCTGAACTATATCGCTTGAACTAGGGCCTGTTTTGATTGAGCGCCGTAATCGTCTGCACACGATCAAGCCAACTAGCGGCCGTTTGGCACTTCCAGCCAATAACGGTTTTTATCCGATCATATTCCTCGGCGATGTCGCGGACGAATATGGGCTCGTGGTGTGCAATCCGGTTTCTGAATTTGCGGATTTTGAACACTTGATCATGCGCTTCATGACGCAGCTGCTGCACCGATTTACCACCATCAGTGTGCGGAAAAACAGTTCGAAAATGTGGATTCCAGAGATCATTGTCATGCGTAGCGGTCAGCATGGATTCCCAAAATACAAATTTCAGCTCGGCAACCACTTTGCCAGTCGTTGGCTGCACTCGGCTTACATTAAGAAGTTCGTTTGTCGGGTTAAAATGGCGTCGCGGATTGGACAATCGTCGGATGAAGCCGTTGGACCGAGGCCAATTCGGGCCATGCACCATCTCTATGGCATCTGCGATGCTGTTGCGCACCGCCACCTCACATATCTGGAGCGGGACTATAAAGGCCGCAGAAAGCTCAAGATTCCACTGATAAAGTGCGAGTGCGTCTTCAGGAACATTGTTTTTTGCCTGCAAATAGGTTGCAAATCGGGGCGCCGAGAATACATTGGGTAAATCAGTGATTTCTTGAGGCGTGAAGGGCAAAATCCGTCTTCTTGAAGTTGGGAATCGATCAACTAAAAGTTGACTTTTCGGGAAAAATAGCTATTAAGGTTCGTATGACGTGTGAGACACGCGGGCGCAAGCCTCCCCTCACCGCATATAGATACTAAAAAGCTCGTCAGCGATGGCGGGCTTTTTTGTTATAATCTCAATATGTAAAGCCTAACATCACACCATGGCGTCGAGCAACCAGGTAGTTTCCCGAATACGCAGAACGTGCGGCGTTGCCGAGCAGATATTCCCTATCCCTTGGGAACTGGCAATTCCCTAGAGCAGCCCCGAACAGTGAATCGCAAACGTTCCGCTTGCCTCTCACGCCAAGATTCCAATAAAGCCAGATTATCAAAAGCCTATCTTATGTCCAAAAATTCTATAATCATAATACACATGAGTGTTAGTTCGTAAATTACTGTAAAGATCACAAGAATGGATAATCTGCCGCCACTTAGAAAGAAAACCAAGGAAGGGAAGCTATACGAGCGGAGAGCTGAAACAGTAGCGCTCATACAAGTATGTCGTGAATTGACCTTCGAACAGCTTTGCGATCGTGCGGAGATCAGCGCCAGAACGCATTCCGAGTATATTCCTTCAGAGGTGCTGGTGTATTTTCTGAGGCAGACAAAGACACATAATAGCGATGCCCAATTTGGAGCATTGTATCAGCTTCTGCAAACACGCATAAAGAGAGTGTGCCCTCATTCCGAAGTTCGCCTGAGCGAGAAAGATGGTGCTGTAGCACATTTGCTGGATCTTCAGGAATTTGTTCTCGATGATTTTGCTGAGCGGGTAATGTGCGACCGGCAGGTTTACGACGAAAAGCTTGATGGATTCGAAGTCGCATTTGACCATATGATTGCTCGGCGCAAATATGATGCGATGCGAAAAATGTATAGGCGGGACAAGCCAACAACACAGCTTGAATATGATGAGGATGGGGACATTTCCGCTGAAGTAGAGGAGGCCCTCGCCCGTCTAAATCCTGCTTTAAGCAGCATTGAAGATGAAATTACTTACCGGTTTCAACTGCAGCAAGCGATTGACACTCTCCCAGAAGATGAAAGGCGGGTGATCAACATGATTTTTGCGGAAATACCAAGCGAGAGCAAAGACCCAGAAGTTCAGACGATTTCAAAACTTCTTGGCTGTGGCCCACAGACAGTCCGAAATCGTCGTGATCGAGCAGTCGAGAAATTACAGAAAATACTGGGAACGGAGGCTAAGAATGTCAGCTAAAATGGATAAAGATGACATACTCGATGACTTCGCTACGGAACTATCTCTAGGCCCCGAAACGCTTCAGAACTACGTCCAAAAATTCCCTTCGCTTTCTGTGGAACTGACAGACTTATATCACGAGTTGCGCCTGGTTGATCTGTCAACCGCAGCTGATCTTATGCCATTGGAAACAAAATCGGTAGATGAGAGCTCTGAGCAGAGCGCAGCGGTCGTCGTGAAGGCTCTATCCGGAACCAATTTACGCGGGCTGGCCCAGAATTTGGGCCTTCCAAGAGATTTCATCGCGGGATTTCGCGATAGAAAAATCCGCCTCGGTTCAATTCCTGGTGCCGTAGTCGGAAATCTCGCGCGAACTGCCAGAGTAAGCATTCATCAGCTGATCGACCATCTTCAAAATACAGCAGGACCTGCCCCGCAAATGGCCTACAAGGCTGATGCAAAACCGCTGGGATCTGCGGCAGTTGAATTTGATGATTTTGTCGCTGGCCTGGATTTGGATGAAAGCGAAATGGAAGCTTTAAACAAATTGTGCGCATCAAATGGATCGGATTGAGCTTGCCAGACAAAAGGCCGCCGAGTTCCATGCGAATTTGGTTGCAAAGGGTGGCGATCCGGAAGACTCTCTGGCGTTTGTTCGTCGGGAAACCAAAAGACGTGATATCGAAGTGCGCTCCTATCCCCCAGGCCATGCTCAACTTGAAGGCGGCCGCGCACTTTTCGATGCTGATTCCAAGGCCATTCGCCATGAAGACACGGGCAATACATTTCTCAACGCCTTTCTGATTGCTCACGAAATCGGGCATGACGAGTTTGACAGCACCGATGCTGCAGAACCGGTAATTGAAATTGATCCGGCGCGTTCTGCCGATCCATCGGCGACCGGCGCGGAGCGTCTGGTCGATTACAGTCACAAAGGTCGTCAGGAAGTCTTGATGGACCTATTTGCCCGCGAGCTGCTCTTTCCGAGATCGTTGGCGCGAGAATGGTATCTCGAAGAAGGCCTGTCGGCAAAACAGATCACGGATCGGCTTGGGGCACCATACGACATGGTCGCAGTCCAACTTTTCGATGCTCTTTTGCTACCCGAAGTTGAACCAGCATCGCCCAAATCATCGAAACCAAAACCGCTCAACCCTGAACAGAGGGAAGCTGCAATCCAATCGGAAGGTGCCTTGTTGCTGAGAGCTGGACCAGGCACAGGAAAAACTCAAACCTTAGTGGGGCGGCTTGAACATCTTAGAGACAAAGGTGTCGATCCAAGCTCAATCTTGGTTCTCACATTTTCAAACAAGGCCGCTGGAGAGCTTTCGGAAAGAGCGCTTGCTTTGTGGCCCGAGGCAGCCGGGGCTATCTGGATAGGAACTTTTCATTCCTTTGGGCTCGACCTTGCTCGCCGATTTCATGATCGTTTGGACCTTCCCGCTGATCCAACACCGCTCGATACAACCGATGCAATCGCGTTGATCGAAAACGAGTTCGTTCGGTTGTCCTTGTCTCATTTCAAGGATCTGTGGGACCCGACCGAAAAACTCAAAGATATCCTGTCGGCGATTTCTCGTGCGAAAGATGAAGTGGTTGATGCGCCCGGCTACAAAGAACTCGCTGACGCAATGCAATCAAAGGCAGTCTCAGACGAAGAAATTGAAGCCGCAGAGCGCTGCCAGGAAATCGCTCAAGTTTATCAAGCTTATGAAACCCTTAAGAAAAGTGGCGGCTTTGTGGATTTCGGCGATCTGGTTGCATTACCGACAATGTTGCTGGAAAGCGATGTCGAGGTCTGCACTAACCTGCAAAACAAATATGAACACATCCTCGTCGATGAATATCAGGACGTAAACAGAGCCAGTGTCCGGCTCTTACGCGCGATGAAGCCGAGCGGCGAAGGCCTATGGGTAGTCGGTGATGCCAAACAATCAATTTATCGCTTCCGCGGCGCGTCTTCGTTCAATCTGGAACGATTTAAGGACGAGGATTTCTCGGGCGGTGCGGTCAAAAGCCTGAAGACGAATTATCGATCTTATCAGGAGATCTGCGACGCGTTTGTCGAATTCGCAGAAGCTGACATGCTTGCTGCGGAATCTAATGTCGAAGCCATCGCCCACAGAGGGGTAGCAGGCAAGCGACCAGCCTTTATCGCTGTTGAAAGCAAAGATGATGAAATTGCTGAAATTGCTGCCCGGATAGAAGCTGCGCATAAAAATGGCGTCCCGCTCAAAGAGCAAGCCGTTTTGTGCAAGGCCAATGATCGCCTGGCAGCCGTTGCTAAGGGATTGGAGGCACATGGCGTCCCAGTTTTATTTCTAGGACCGCTTTTTGATCGGCCCGAAGTCAAGCAGGCGCTGGCGTTCCTGTCCCTACTAACCGACCCGCGCGCTATGGGTCTTGGTTGCGTGGCCACTATGCCCGGCTTCGAGTTGTCTGTCGATGATGTATCAAAATGCGCGCATCATATGGCTTCTATTCCTGAACCGAACCCACTTGAATGGAAGGAATGCCTGTCCAGCCTTGCTGATCTGAGCCAAAATGGACGATACAGCCTTGCTTCGATCATCGCCACATTGGAAGGGCTCACAGAAACATCCACTCCTTGGCGCGCTTTTACAGCGATTTATTTGGACAATTCCAATCTGGTCCGCGACCTTGTCCTCCAGGCGGCTGACGAACCATCATTACCAGCGATAGCGTTGTGGCAATTCCAGAACTTCTTGCGTTCCGTTCGTGCAGACGGAGAGGGATATCCCGTCACGCTTCTTCTCGACCATATTCGCAGACTGGTGATCCTTTCCGATGAAAGAGATTTGCGTGACTTGCCAGTGGCGGCCCAATCTATGAATGCGGTTCGCCTGATGACAATTCATGGAAGTAAGGGTTTGGAGTTTAAGACGCTGCACCTTCCAAGTCTGACCGCGCGTTCAATGCCATCTTCTGCACGGCAGAATACTCCGGCTCCGCCTGATGGAATGATCGGGGGTGCAATTCACTCAGGAAAGGATGCCGTTAGAGCGGGACATGACGAAGAACAGGAATGCCTGTTTTTCGTTGCGCTGTCTCGAGCTGAAAACGAGCTTTTGATGTACGCCCCGTCAAAACAGGCTGATGGCAAATCACAGAAGCGATCCAGATTTATCGAGCGCATCGCGGACAAGCTCGAGTTTCCAGCGCCAATCGCAGTATCAGGTTCATCAGCCCATAGTACGAAGGCAGTTGGCGTCTCCTTCGACACGCCCTTGGCGATCACACCATCTCAATTGGCGCTCTACGAAAAATGTCCAAGGCGGTTTCTGTACACACACGCTCTAAGGCTGGGAGGTCGGCGAACGGAAACTGCCTTCATGCAAATGCACTCAGCAGTTCAAGGCGCAATCAATGATCTCGTAAACCCGGCCACCACGGTGGCGACTGACGCGCAGCTAGACAGTCTCTTTCAAAGCCATTGGGAAACCAGAGGTCCGGTCGATCACGGATATGAAGATGACTATAAACGCATCGGGCGACAATTGCTTTCATACCTGTTCAATTTACGCAGCAATGAGGTACCCGAACCAGTCACCGACCTCGCTTTGAATTTGGCCGGCGCACAGATTATCGTGCGACCGGATGAACGCACGACCAGCTCTGATGGTCGGCTCATTTTCAGGCGCATCAGAACGGGCCGAAAAACTTCCACGTCAACTGATACACTGGATGCTGCGGCCTATCAGCTCGCAGCAGAATCAATAGGTGACATCGAATTTGTGTTCCTGACTGATGAGCAGCGCTCACCGGTAGATATGAAGGCGACAAAGCTCAATAACCGCAAAAAGCGGATTGAGAGCGCTGTATCATCGATCATGTCGGGTAGATTCCCGGCCAGCCCCAAGCAGCCAGCCAGAACTTGTCCGCGCTGCCCATATTTTTTTATTTGCACTGACATACCGTCCGGCAGTCTTGCGAAAAAAAATCTGAACTGACTTACCGGTTTCCCGCTGGGCCAGCGATTAACCTTGTGAAAGCACAGGCATGAGGCCGGTGCTTCGTAACAAACAAGGTATTGAACTTATGAAACCGAATGAAAAAGATGATCGCTTCCGCGTTCTCATTGCAGATGAAAATCTCGACTACAAACCTCACATTTTTGACGATCCGAAGGTTCTCGGTCGTCAAATTATTGAAGCAAACGGCAGCCATCCAGTCGATGAACATGTCGCAATCGCAATTCTTCCAAATGGCGATTTCGAAGATCTTCGCCTTGATGAAAGCTATGATCTTCGTGGGCGTGGTGCTGAAAAAGTGCTTGTTGCTCGCACCGATCGCAGCTTCAAGTTCAAGATTGACGATAAGGATCTGGAGTGGCCGCATGCCTGTATCAGCGGCTTCGTCCTTCGCAAGCTTGCCGATCTGCCGAAAAACTACAATCTCTGGCAGGAAATCCCTGGTCAACATGACCTCAAGATTTCTGATACCGACGTCGTCAATCTTGCCGAGAAAGGTGTAGAGCGCTTTGTCTCGTTGATCGATCAGACGACCGAAGGCGATGTTCTTCCATCGATTGATCAGTCGTTCCTGTCCGGACATGGGTATGATTTTGAGGTCGTCCAGGAAGGCAATCAGACCGGTATTGTGCTGAAATCGCTGAAACTGCCTGCTGGCAAGTTTGAATGCGAAACGGCTGATATTCTGGTGCTGTTGCCAGGCGGATACCCTGATTGCCCGCCGGACATGTTCTATGCTTCGCCGAAATTGGTTCTGAAGGGCACCGGGCAGGTTCCCAAAGCCTGCACGGTCGAGCACAATTTCGCTGGGCGGGTCTGGCAGCGCTGGTCACGTCACAATAATGCCTGGCGTCCAGGCATTGATGGTTTGCGCACTATGGTGGCGCGTATCAAGACGGCTTTGGCTGGAGCACGGGCATGAAAGGCGCCTTAGATATCGTTCTGCTCAAGCCACATGAAGACGGTATCCGGTCCTTGCTGACGCAAGGGGCCGGTGCTGAACGTTCGGCATATATGCTGTTTGGGCGCGCTGACATCCAAATGGACCCGTGGTCCAAAGCACCGCGTACTCGTCTGATCTCGCATGCGTTCTCGAACCTTGATCCTGCCGATTTGATTTCGGCCTCAAACCGCCATGTGACCTGGCAAACCGACGGATTTATGCGGTTGCTTGGTGATGCGTTGACCAACAATTTGGTACCTGCCCTTGTCCATACCCATCCCGAAGGCAGGGCCGCGTTCTCTGAACAAGATGATCAGAACGAAGCTAAACTTGCACGTACAGCGCTGATGAAAGGTGCGGCGGGCCTTATCAGCATCGTCATTGCGGGTAACGGCGAAGTCGCTGCCCGTATCTGGATGTCAGAAGACAAGCCGGTCGACATCACCCGCATCTTCCATTCAGGACCACGGTTAAAGCTGGTTTGCGACGATGATGCCGAGATTGCATTTTTGGACCGCCAGGCTCGGCTCTTTGGTGAACATACGACTCAGATGCTGACGAAGTTTCGGTGCGGTATTGCGGGAGGCGGAGCGACGGGAAGCGCGGTTCTTCCTCTCCTGATGCGGCTCGGTATTCGTGAAGCGGTCATGTTCGAGAAGGACCGTGCAGAACAGTCAAATCTCAACCGGCTTCACGGAGCGAGACAAGGGGATGTGGCTGCAAAGGCCCTCAAGGCCGATATTCACGCTCGCACGGTTTCTGAAGCAGACCTGGGCATGTCACTAGTAACAATCGATGCATGGGCGGGAGAGCCATCGACGTGGGACTCATTAAAGGCCTGTGATGTGATTTTTTGCTGCACGGACGATCACGCAGGGCGATTGTTCTTAAACCGGTTCGCACGGTTTTACGGCATCCCTGTCATTGATGTGGGTTTGGCCATGCAACGCCGAGACGATCAGTCCTTCGATCTATTTGCTCGAGTCTCCACATTGGTTGTTGGGCATACATGTCTGCTCTGTGGAGGTTTCATCGACCCTCGACGTGCGCGCGAGGAGACGCTGCGTCGGACCGATCCCGACGCGTATCAGAAGCTGAAAGAAGAGGCATATGTTCTCGGTGAAGGTGATCCGTCCCCAGCTGTGGTGACATTTACCACTGAAGCTGCCAGCATGGCGGTGAATGAGTGGTTGGCCGGCATTACAGGTTTTGCCGGGCCTTCTGGAATGCTGCCAAGCCGCATTCGCAGGTTTCACGCGCGCGATGAGCGGGTGCTGGGATTACCTCCAAAGCCGGATTGTCCCAGTTGCGATAACCCAAGCACTTTGGGACGCGGCGATGTGACCCCCTTTCTTGACATGGTGAGCTGAAATGAGAGCATTTTTTGCAAAAACGCTAAAACGGCTTGGATGGCTGCGCTTTGAATTTCAGGTCAAGCGAGAGGAAACCTTGCCAGATCGTGCTTCAATTGAACCAGGCACCATGGTTTCGGTAGAGAGCGGCAAAACTAAAAAATGGGCTTGCATGTCCTGCCCCGGCGGTTGCGGAGAGATGATTTCACTTTCACTCAACCCTCAGCGCCGACCGCGATGGACGCTCGTCACTGATTTCTGGCTGCGACCAACGATCCATCCGTCGGTGCATCAAAGGAATGACTGTGGATGCCATTTTTGGCTCAAGAATGGTCAAGTGCACTGGTGCAAGGACGGGCGGCCGCAACCCAATCCCATGAAATAAAACAGCGCCCCTCTATTCGCTGCAAAGACCTGGCTGAAATCAAAGCTGTTCTGGTAGCGAAGCGCATCGCGACGCAAGAGCTATAGAGGATCGATAAAACACCGTACCAGTCAATCACCAAAGGCAGAATGGCGCTTCGCGTCTTAAATGTTGCGGCGATGGCTAAATCCCGTCCGGGATTTCTGAGGCCAACATGACAATACTGTTCGATTGTCATTTCGCGGAAGCGGAACGCGGGACGTGTGTCCCCAAGCGATCCGCTAATGCAGGCTCCTACCCCCCGTGCGGTGGGCTTATCGGAGCCTGCTATTTTAGATGGTGCGGGCGGTGGGAATCGAACCCACACTCCTTGCGGAACGGGATTTTGAATCCCGCGCGTCTACCAATTCCACCACGCCCGCGTTGGGAGAGCCATATAACGCGGTCGTCACGAGACGCAACGAAAAACATCAAGAACCTACATTATGCCTTTGGCTTCAAAGACTTCTTTGAGGTAGCAACTGACTTAGGCCGTGTCTTACGCACATTGACTGCCGAGGCATCAATGTTGTTCTTCAAATGCCGCCCGTAATATTTCTCGATCATCTCGACGCTGGTGCGGCAGTTCTTGGCCACCTGATAAATATCCGCGCCTTCGAGCAATCGGAGGCATATATAGGTATGCCGCAAACTGTAACAGGTACGAACATGGCCATCGCGGTCGAATTTCAGATTGAGTTCGTTAAGGACGGTATTCATTAACTCGCGCGGCGTTTTCCCGAATATTGGGTCTGTTGGTTTAAGCTGCTTGCGATCACGAACGCGCTCGAACGGCAGGATAGCGCCGGGCATTGATTTGCAGAAACCGACTCCACGCTTCCCGCGCACCTCAATCTCCAATATGCGTTCGCCGGTTGATTCATCATCCACGATCTTGACGTCGCGCAGCTGAATCCGTGCCGACTCATCGGGGCGAAGCCCGGTGTTGCCCATGAAAAGCACGTAATCGTGAAAAGTCTCGCAGACTTCGCGCCAGCGCGGCTTAGGCGGATTTTTGGCCCGCTCCCGCGTGGCCTCATAAAGCAATTTATATTCCTCGGGCGAAAACCAGGCACGATGCTCCAGCTTGCCCGATGTCTTATATGGGGCTGACATATCGGGAATTGCGGAAATCCAGCCCTTGCGATTGGCGGTTTTCAATACCTGACGGAGCGTAACGATTTCGCCGTGCAAGGTCGCACGGGCCGGTTTCTTTGGCTTACCGGTTTTCGCATCAAGGCGGGAAGTCTGGCGATGGACACGATAATCTTGCACCTTGCCCGCATTAATGTCTTTGAGCGCGGTATCGCCAAAGAATGGCAAGAGGTGGACGCGGACGTGAATCGACTTCGATTCTACATATCCCTCATTGCGCTCGCCCTGCGTGATAACCTCAAACTCATCGAGGAATGCTTTGGCGGCGTCCTCGAAACTGGGACCAGTTGGCGTTCGGCGCAGGCGGCCATCGGTCGCTTGGCCAAGTCCGGGTGCAGGTTCGATGATTTGCGGCTGGAGAGGATTTGACAACAAGGCAAGCACGCCGCGTCTACGCTGACGATCCTCGACGCATTTTTCCATATACCAGTCGCGCGCGAAATCCTTGGCGGCAGCAAGGTTCATCTCTTTGGTTGTCTGCCGATGGTTCCGGCTGCCCAGATAGGTCGAGCATTGCCAGAAGCGACTATTCTCACGCCGATAAACGTGAAGCGCGCCATCCATCAGAGCGTAGCTTTCAGCTGTCATAACGAAACTCCAAAATGTGTAAGACATGTGTAAGTCTTTTTGGAAGTCTCGTCCTTGCTCAAACCGTTGGTATTAAAGGGTTTTTGGCTAATTTTTTAAGGTAGAACTCAATTTTGAGTGCAGCGCGTCTACCAATTCCACCACAGGGGCTCTTTGGCTGCGTCATTTGACGATCAGCGAAATCGAGGCTCTGTTAGCGAAGAGACTTTGCGCTGGCAACGGCTTTTTCCAGTGACGCTGCAACACCGGCAAATCAATAGGGAAAGCCGGTGCCGCTCGTCTGGAAAATCCAGAGCGGAAAAGCGGCTATCGCCATCAGACTGCCGAGCGGTAGCATGGTTTCCCTGTCGACACCGGTTCCGCGCAACCGCCAGGATAGCGCAACCAACAACCCGACGGCGCTTGCGCCGAGGATCACGAACGGCAGCGCCTGCCAGCCGAGCCAGCAGCCGATAGCGCCCAGCATCTTCGGATCACCGCCACCGAGGCCGTCACGCTTTCTGATGCTCTTATATAGGGCAGCTATAATGGCGAAAGAGATAAATCCGGCAAAGCCGCCGATCAACCGGTCTTGCAACGATGGATCGGCAAACAGCAGGCTGGCCGCCAGTCCGGACACCGCCAGCACCAACGTCAAACGATCGGGCAACCAGTGATGCTTTACGTCCAGCGCCGCGAGTGTCAGCAAAAGCCAGCCGAACAGCGCGCCCGCCAGTCCTTCCAAACCAGGTGCGGCAAACAGGGCAAGACCGCCAATCAGCGCAGCGGCCAGTTCTATTGCCAGGTGATCCGTCGCGATTTCCGCTCCGCATCGACGACATTTTCCTGCCTGGAGAATGAAGCTCACCGCCGGGATCAATTCCCAGGCGCGCAACTGGTGCCCACAATGGTCGCAGGAAGAGCGACCGCCGACCACCGAACGGTTTTCCGGCCATCTCAATATCAATGTCGCCAGAAAACTCCCGATGATCAGGCCGAGAAGCATACCGGCAATAGGCACAAGATAAGCGGGCAACGGGCACTCCAGAGACGATTTCACGGGTCGATTGGCACGGCCAGCCTTGGCATTCAATGCTGCAATTGAAAAACCGGTTGGCCGCGCCTATGTCCTCTGCAAGAATCGCGCTTGCTCATGGCAGCGCATCAAACCCAGAAAGGCCCACCCATGTCCAATTCCGATCCGATCGTCATTCTTTCCTATGCCCGCACGCCGATGGGCGGAATGCTGGGCGCATTGAGTGAAGTCAGCGCATCCCATCTCGGTGCTGTCGCGGTCAAGGCTGCGGTCGAACGCGCTGGCGTTGCTGGCGCGGATGTCGAACGCATCTATATGGGCAACGTCCTCTCCGCTGGCCAGGGCCAAGCCCCTGCCCGTCAGGCAGCGATTTTTGCCGGCTTGCCGCAATCGGTCGAAGCAACCACGGTCAACAAGATGTGCGGTTCCGGCATGCAGGCCGCGATCATGGGCGCAGAAGCGCTGGCAGCTGGATCGATCGACATGATTGTCGCCGGTGGCATGGAAAGCATGACCAACGCACCCTATCTCCTGCCCAAGATGCGCAGCGGCGCGCGCCTGGGTCACACCGAAGCCAAGGATCATATGTTCCTCGACGGTCTCGAAGATGCCTATGAGCCGGGCCGGGCCATGGGCAGCTTTGCCGAAGAAACCGTCGGCGAATATCAACTGACCCGGGAAGCGCAGGACGAATATTCGATCGAATCGCTCTCTCGCGCCAAGGCCGCTGTGGAAGGCGATGCCTTTGATGACGAAGTCGTCGCGGTTGAAGTCAAGACTCGCAAGGGCAGTGTCACGGTCGACAATGACGAACAGCCGCTCAAGGGCAATCCGGACAAGATTCCCCAACTGCGCCCCGCCTTTGCCAAGGACGGCACGATCACAGCAGCCAACGCATCATCCATATCCGATGGCGCAGCGGCAATGGTCCTGACCCGTGAAAGCGTAGCCGAAGCCAAGGGCCTGAAACCGGTTGCCCGGATCGTCGGCCATGCCGCACACGCGCATGCGCCGTCGAAATTCACAACGGCTCCGGTAAGCGCGATCCAGAAATTGCTCGACAAGACCGGATGGTCGGTTGCCGATGTGGATCTCTGGGAAGTGAACGAAGCCTTTGCCTGCGTTGCCATGTTCGCAATGCAGGATATTGGCATCAGCCGCGACAAGCTGAACGTCAACGGTGGTGCGACCGCTCTCGGGCATCCCATTGGTGCTAGTGGCGCGCGCATCATGGTAACACTGGTCGCGGCATTGAAAAAGCGCGGTCTGAAAAAGGGTGTCGCGGCGCTGTGCATCGGTGGCGGAGAAGCAACCGCGGTGGCGATTGAACTGATCGACTGATTATTTCAGCGGCTCGTCGCCCCATACATCGGTTATGCTGATATATCCCTGACGACCGGTAACGTCGAACAGGCACCAGCCCTTTTCGCATTGGGTCAGGCTACCGACGACGCCTGGTTCGGCCTGCCAGATGACCTTTGCATTGGCGTCGGGAAAAGCGCGCATGGCGACCGGCTCGCCGCTGGTCGCCAGCACCAGACCGGTGCGGGAAGCGCTGAGCAGGCGCGCGTGCATCCAGCCTTGGGTGCCTTCATGATCCTCGACCTTGCGCCAGGCCTTGTAGCGGGCGAGAATCTTTATCGGCAGCTTCTCGCGCTTGTATATCCACATCGTCGGATATTCTGTGCTCGGGCCGGTGCGCATCCGCGCCTCGGGCTCGTCAATTGATGCCCAGTAGGGCGGCTCCTGTTGCGCCGCAGCGGGCGACGACAGGGACAGGCCCGAAATCGCAACAAGCATGAAAGCCGAAATACGCATGATGATTGGTTACTCGTCCCCAGATTGATCAAAGCATAGCCCGAAAGCCATGTCCGCTTCAAGCGCCGCCTGCTTGACCTGAACCAAAATTCAGGCATAGCGCTTGGTCTATGCCAGACTCATCAGCCATCTCGAATCCCCGTGTCATCATCACCCGCGAATTGGCGGACTCCAATCAGGATCGCATGTGCGAATTATTTGATGCGGTGCCCAACCATAGCGACAAACCCTTTTCCCGCGACGACCTGATAGCAGCGATGGCGGATTGCGATGTTCTCGTGCCGACGGTGACCGATCATATCGACGCGGAAATGATTGCCAATGCCCCGGACCGGCTCCGGCTGATTGCCAGCTTTGGCGCCGGTGTCGATCATATCGATCTTGCCGCCGCACGCGCGAAAAAGATTCTTGTGACCAATACGCCGGGTGTCTTCACCGAAGATACAGCAGACATGACGATGGCATTGATCCTGTCGGCGCCGCGCCGGCTTTCTGACGGCGAGAAGCTGATGCGCAGCGGGCAATGGGAAGGCTGGAAGCCGTCCGGTATGCTCGGTCATTGTATCGGCGGAAAGAAGCTCGGCATTATCGGCATGGGCCGCATTGGCCAGGCGGTTGCTCGTCGTGCCTCCGGTTTTGGCTTGTCGATTGTCTATCACAACCGCCGCCAGTTGCCGCCTGCTGTCGAAGAATCGCTGCGCGCCAGTTTTGTCGCCGATCTCGACGAGCTGGTTCGCGAGTGTGATATCATTTCGCTCCACTGCCCGCATACCGCGGAAACCCATGAAATGATCAATGCCGAGCGGATCAGCATGATGAAGCCCTCCACCTATCTGATCAACACCGCGCGCGGTGATCTGGTGAACGAGGATGCTCTGATCGACGCGCTGCAAAACGAACGGATCGGCGGCGCCGGGCTCGACGTTTACCAGAATGAACCCGCCATCGATCCGCGTTTTCTGACGCTGAAGAATACTGTGCTTCTGCCGCATATGGGCAGCGCAACCTTCGAGGGTCGCGAGGCCTCCGGCGAACGGGTGATCACCAATATCCGCGTTTGGGCTGATGGCCACCGGCCACCGGATCAGGTGCTCGAAGGCTGGATATAAGCTTTCCGTTGAGTCACCACGCGGTCTCGACTAGAAATTCGGCGCAATCTGATTCGCAACGGCGAACAGACATAATATAATTATAGCTGCGGGGATCATCATGAAATATCCAGTCAAATCCATTGGTTTGCTGCTAGCGGCGGGATGGGCGACTTCTCCGCTCCACGCTCAGCTAGCCATTGACCCCGCAATTGCTGCCGATGCGGCCAATAGCGGCGACACAGCCTGGATATTGACTTCCAGCGCCCTCGTGCTGCTGATGACCCTGCCCGGTCTGGCGCTATTCTACGGCGGACTGGTTCGATCGAAGAATTTTCTGTCAGTGCTGATCCAGTGCATGGCGGTGGTCGGCATCTGTTCGGTGCTCTGGATTGTCATCGGCTATTCGCTGGCTTTTGGTCCGGTAACCAACGGATTTCTCGGCAACGGCTTCAATGCGATGCTGAACAATCTGGGCAATGTCCGGGAAGCAACCGCGATACCCGAATCCGCATTTGTCATGTTCCAGTTGACCTTTGCCGTGATCACACCGGCTCTGATGATCGGTGCATGGGTTGAACGCGCGCGCTTCGGCTGGGTGGTTGCCTTTTGTGCACTCTGGCTGCTCGTGGTCTATGCTCCTGTAACCCATTGGGTCTGGGGCGGCGGCTGGCTGAGCAATCTCGGCGTGCTCGATTTTGCCGGTGGCATTGTCGTTCACACCACCGCCGGCGTATCCGCACTGGTCGTTGCGATCATGCTCGGCAAGCGCATGGGCTGGCCCAAGACCCTGATGCTGCCGCATAGCCCTGCCCTGACCGTTGTCGGCGCAGCAATGCTCTGGGTCGGCTGGTTCGGTTTCAACGGCGGCTCCGCACTGACCGCGACCGACGATGCATCGGCCGCAATCATCAACACCCATATTGCGGCGTCCATGGCAGCGCTCGTCTGGATTCTGATCGAGAAAATCAAGGTCGGCAAATCAACCGCGGTTGGCGTTGCGACCGGTGCCATTGCCGGACTGGCAACGATTACCCCGGCCGCCGGCTTTGTCGGTCCCGGAGCGTCTATCCTCATCGGTACGGCTGCGGCGATCGTCTGTTTCTTCGCGGTGGGACTGGTGAAGAACGGTTTCAAGATTGACGACAGCCTCGATGTGTTCGCGGTCCACGGTGTCGGCGGAATGCTCGGCAGCCTGTTGCTCGCTCTGTTCATTTCCGACAGTTTTGGCGGCACCGGCTATGGCGAAGGCATGGCCTTTGGCAGCCAGTTTGTCGCCCAGCTGATTGGTGTCGGAGCAGTCGCGATCTGGTCTGCGGTCGCTACGGCGATCCTCGGCTTCGGTATCAGCTATATCCTGCCGATGCGGGTCAGTGAGGATGACGAGCGCGATGGTCTGGACATTGCCAACCATGGCGAACGGGCGTGGGATCTCGATTGATTGGAGCACCTTCTCCCTTGAGGGAGAAGGATATGAAGCCTTATGAGCGAAGCGAATTAGGCGCAGTTGGATGAGGGTGCTCTGCTCTGGTGGAACAGGTAAACCCTCATCCAGCTTCGACTAGGCAGCAAGCTACCAAGTCAGCGCATACTTTTCCCTTAGGGAAGAAAGTTTATCGGTGAGCAACCAGATTATATATCAGAGCTCCAGATGCAGAAACTGGTTGAATGCGGTCGGCTTATAGCCACCAAATGGTTCGCCATTTTCAAATCCCCGTTTCCGATATAAGGTCAGCGCGGCTTGAAATTCCGCGCCCGAGCCGGTCTCCAGACTCAAACGCCGATAGCTGCGCTCCTTTGCGACAGCGACGATATGATCGAGAAGAGCCAGACCCACGCCTTTACGAAGATGCCGCGGGTCGGTGCGCATCGACTTGATTTCACCTGTCGATGACGAAAGCTGCTTGAGCGCGCCAACGCCCATCAATTCCGCTCCATCCCAAGCCGTCCACACCGACATATCGGGCTCCAGCAATCCGCTCAAGTCGAGCGCATAGACGCTGTCCGGAGGCGAGTTTTCCTGCATCCCGGCGAGATGCGCGGCCAGCAGGTCCTGAACCTGCTGGCCGCTCAGATCATCGAGCCGGATTTCCAATTCAGTCGCCGGTCAGAATGCGATCCACCAGCTGCTTCACCGTCGGTACAAAGCCGTTGGAATAGAATGGATCGGTGCCGAAATTGAAAGCGCCATGGCCGGCAAACATCAGATGTTCCTCGACCGGCGCACCATGGACGATTTCCTGCAGGCTTTTCTGGATACAGAAACTGCGCGGATCGGCGAGCCGTCCGGTGCTCCAATTATCATGGTCTTTCCAGGCCGAAAAACCGCAATGCGACAGGCATCCCATACAGTCGGCCTGATCCTTGCGAATCATCTTCGACTCTTCCGGCGTGGCAAAAACCAGAGTATTGTCCGGCGTCTTCATCGCCATGGTAAAGCCGAGCCCATCCCATTCGCGGGCACGCAGCAGGTCGTTGCGCGTGACCCAGAAATTCTTGCCCTTGATACCGACGTCGAGCTGGTGGGTATGTTCACCGGCCTTCTCTGTCGAATAGGGAATCTGCCGCTCCGACCGCGCTTCCAGACTGCGCAGGAATTCGTTGCGCACCGCGGAACTGTAGAAGCCAGTCGGCGAGAATTTGTGCAGAAGAATATCGCCTTCCTTGATCTTGGTCAGCTCGCTCTTCCAGCTTTCCGGAATCGGGCTTTCCTTGGTCAACAAAGGTCTTGTGCCGAACTGGAAAGCAATCTGACCGAGTTCTTCGCTGTCGATCCAGTCCTGCCAGTCACGCAAATGCCAGACACCGCCAGCCATGATGATCGGTACACTGTCGGCTATGCCTTCGGCACGCATCGTGTCGCGCAGAGCCTTGACCCGTGGATAGGGGTCTTCCGGTTTTCTTGGATCTTCCGCGTTGGACAGGCCGTTGTGACCGCCCGCCAGCCATGGATCTTCGTAGACCACCGCTGCCATCAGTTCCGGAACCTTTTTATAGGCCCGCTTCCACAGCGCGCGAAAGGCGCGGGCGGAACTGATGATCGGCAGATAATTTACATTATATTGCTGGGCAATTTCGGACAGCTTGTAAGGCATGCCTGCACCGCAGGTAACACCGGCGATCATGCCTTTGGTCTGTTCGAGCACACCTTCCAGCACTTGCTGCGCGCCGCCCATTTCCCAAAGGACGTTGATATTGATCGCGCCCTTGCCGCCCGAAATCTCATAGGCCTGCTTTACCTGTGTAACCGCACCGTCAATCGCATATTGGATCAGTTCCTGGTGCCGCTCTTCGCGTTTTCGGCCATGATAGATCTGCGGGATGACATTACCATGTTCGTCATAGCTGTCTGCATTGACTGCCGAAACCGTACCAATGCCGCCGGCAGCAGCCCAGGCTCCCGAACTGGCGTGATTGGTGGCTGCGACGCCTTTTCCACCCTCGATTAACGGCCATACTTCCTGACCGTTATACTGGATAGGTTTTAAGCCCTTGAACAATGAAATCTCCTCTATTCCCCAAATGCCGATATAGACGGCGGCGCATCAAAATGCTCGAAAAAACTCTGTTATAAAACTCGTTATTTAACCGGACCGAAATTCGCCCGTCCCAGCGCCTGACCGTAAAGCAGGCCGTAGCGGGCCAGCATCTTGCTCTCGTTATATTCTGCCTGCGCCTTGAGCCGGTTCTGCATGCCCAGATCTTCGCGCAATTGCTGGTGCTGGACCAGCGTCGTCAGTGATTCGAAAAATTTGCTTTCGTCGCCCAGCGGTTTGATGAAACCCTGATTGGCCTGCGACACCATTGACTTGATATCGCCGACATCGGTCGCTGCAACCGGCAAGCCCGCGGCCATTGCCTCGATCAGTGAAATCGGAAATTGTTCGCTGTCGGATGACAGGGCAAAAATATCGAACAGACCGATATAGCGCGCCGGATCCGCCAGAAAGCCCGGCATCAGCAGACGATCACCGAGCCCAACGCGTTTTGCTTCGGCGAGTATCTTGTCCTTTTCCGGCCCTTCGCCGACGATTACTAGCCGGACATTATCACCCGCTGCAGCACAGGCACGCACCAGTCGCGGCAGGTTCTTGATCGCTCGGAGTCCCGCCACGGTACCGACAACAACTTCGCCTTCACGCCGGGTGAAGCCGGGCAAAGCACCGCGCTGCGGTTTTTTCTCGAAACGCTTCACGTCGATACCGTTGGGAATGCGATGGATTTTCTGCTCCGGCTGTTTCCAGACCTCCTCGGCGATCCGAACCAGATTTTCGGACGGCACGACCAGCGCCCGGGCTGCCCCGAGCGCGAATTTGCGGAACAGGTTCCGTTTCCAGTTAAGTTTGTTCTGCTCGTCCTCGTTAAACCCGTCTTCATGATGGATCAGCGGCGGCAGGCCTTCGATCCGCGAGAATAAAGTCCGCGCCATCACGCCGTCCATCGACCCCCAATTATAGGACAATATCAGATCGAACTGGCGGAAATAGGTGACGAACGCGCGATAGCGCTTCAGCGACGGTTTTCCCGCAAGCGACGGCGCATCTGTCGGGAAAGCCACCTTGACCTTGGGATCGATGGCATCACGAGCGGACAGGCTGTCGGCCTGTGCGGATAAAATCACATGTTCTGCAGCCGCACCGAAATGGTTCATCAGCCGGACCGCGCGCGCTTCCTTGCCGCCCAGATTGAACGTGCTGTGCAGATGCAAAATCCTGGCTGGTTTCATGTAATTCTGGTGCCCGGCTGTCTAAAATTAATCAGTCGATGCGGTGGAGCAATTGGTTGATCGCGTCAAGCGAGGCCGGCTCCTCGAGCGTCGGAGCGTGGCCGACGCGCGGGACCGTGACCAGATCGCCATTGTCCAGTTTGTCGAGCATTTTGCGGGCAACCTGCTCGCTGAACAGGTCCGATAGCTCGCCGCGTAAGATCAGAGTCGGAATATCCTGCATATTCTCCAGCGCGTTCCACAAGGCACCACTGCCGCCGCCCTTGCTGTCGAAGGGTTCGGCGATCTTCATGTCATAATCGAGCTTGATCCGGCCCGAACTGTTCATCCGGTAAACCTTCTTGGCGAACTCGATCCAGTCCTTCAGCGTGAAATCGGGAAAAATATCGGCGCTATTCTCCGCCATATCGCGCCCGGCATGGGCCCAGGTGTCAAAACTTCTTCCCTGTCCGACATGGTCGGCAATCCGGTCGAGGCCTTTCTGGTCCAGTTCCGGGCCGATGTCGTTCAACAACGCGCCGGCAACCCGCTCGGGGTACATTTTGGCCATGACCATCGTGACGACACCACCGAGAGACGTACCGAAAAACACCGCTTTCCCGATCTTCTGCTCGTCCATCAGCATGATGATGTCGGAGACATATTGTTTCGGATTATAGGTGCCGCTGTCCTTGGCATATTCGCTCAAACCACGGCCGCGCAAATCCAGCATGAGGATCCGGCGCCCGCCGCTGAACCCCGCACCGAGATGATCGAAGTCGCGCGCATTGCGGGTCAATCCCGGGATACAGATCACCGGCGTTTTATCGCTATCTGAGGGATAATCACGGGCGTGCAGTTTCAGCCCGTCATCGGATTCCCAATAGATATCCTGATAAGAATTTTCTTCGCTCATCCTGCCCCTCGCCTCGTCTTGCCACTTGCTGCGCAACCGATTAGCCGCCACTGTAAAAAAATGCCATATAAACCGCAATCAGAACCCCGCAAGACCGACTATCAAGCCGATGTCCAGATCACCCGATTGGGAGAAAAGATCGGCGATCCCGTCGCTGCCGCCAATTTTCCCGAACATATCCTGCGGTTCAGAAATGACCGGTGGGACAAGAGCGTCGGGCTGGATGGTCTGGACGAGCAGCAATGGCTCGACCATTTCGGCAAGTTCCGGCCACTGCCAGACAATCTCGATCCGCCATTGGCGCTGCGCTATCATGGTCACCAGTTCCGCAATTATAATCCGGAAATCGGGGATGGCAGGGGATTTCTGTTCGCGCAGCTTCGCGATCATGAAAATAGGCTGATGGATCTGGGCACAAAAGGCTCGGGCACAACGCCGTGGAGCCGGACCGGTGATGGCCGGCTAACGTTGAAGGGGGCGGTCCGCGAAATTCTCGCAACGGAAATGCTCGAAGCGCTCGGCGTCAACACCTCGAAAACTTTTTCGGTGGTCGAGACCGGCGAGAAACTGATGCGCGGCGACGAGCCCTCCCCTACGCGATCGGCGGTGATGACCAGATTGAGTCATAGCCATATCCGGATCGGGGCGTTCCAGCGCATTGCCTATGAGAAGAATGAGGAACTGATGCGCGCGCTGGTCGATTATTGCCTCGCAAATTATTATGGTGGAGCGCAGACCGATGACCCGGCTGCCGAATTATTCGCCAGAACTGCGCAGGAAGTCGCCAAGCTGGCGGGTGCCTATATGACCGCCGGCTTCGTCCACGGCGTGCTCAATACCGACAATATCAATGTCACCGGTGAAAGCTTTGACTACGGCCCGTGGCGCTTCACGCCTTATTGGGAACCCGGTTTTACTGCCGCCTATTTCGATCATGAAGGGCTTTATTGTTTCGGAAGGCAACCGGAAGCGCTCCACTGGAATCTGGCCCAATTCGCCAGCGCCCTGCGGCTGATTTCCGATAGCGATCCGCTGGTTGCTACGCTGGAAACGTTCCCGAAAGCCTATGGCACGGCTTTTACCGAGCATTTCTGCTGGCGGCTTGGCGTCAAATCCGAGGGCTTTGAAAGTGACCGCGATCTGGTTGTCGCCGCGGAAAAGGGTCTGGCACAAAAAACCATCCAGATTGACCGGTTTTTCTTTGATTGGGGCAAAAGCGAAAATCTCGCTCGACCGGAAGACAAGTCACCCGAATTTGCCGAATTTCGGACCTTGATCGCCGATCGCGCACGCATACGACAGCCCTCCAGCGAATATTGGCAGAAACCGGAAGCTTGTTCGATGCATATCGAGGAGGTTGAATCGATCTGGGACACCATTGCCGACGATGATAATTGGGCACCACTTTCGGAAAAGGTCAATGATATCCGTGCCATGGGGGCGGCTTTGCGCAACGGGTGACCTATGTTCCAAAACCTGGTGGCGTTCGGAAAGAATTCATCATGGGGGCGCTAAGTCTTCAAGCCCTATGGTCTATCGCGAGAGATGTGCCATATATGGTTTATTGTGCAACTAATGCGTAGAAAACAGAGGCCAATTTGAGCGACCTGATATCAATCGAACCAGCAACCGGAGCGACCCTCTGGACCGGCACCAGCGGGGATGCTGATGCTGCCGTAAACAGTGCGCGCGAAGCATGGCCCGGCTGGGCTGCCACTGCGCTGGTCAAACGAATCGAAGCGGTCCGGCGCTACGCCAATCGCATCCGCGCCGGTAGTGATGAACTGGCCGAACTGATCTCGCGCGAAACCGGCAAGCCGCTTTGGGAATCCCGGACGGAAGTCGAGTCCGTTATCAACAAGGTGGATATTTCGGTCAGGGCCTTTGCCGACCGCACCCCGCAGCGCCAGTTGCCGAGCCAGCCCAATATGCGCGCTGCCTTGCGCCACAAGCCGCATGGCGTTCTGGCCGTGCTCGGCCCCTATAATTTTCCGGCGCATCTGCCCAATGGCCATATTGTTCCGGCGCTGATTGCCGGCAATACGATTGTCTTCAAGCCATCGGAGAAGACGCCTGCTGTCGGACAGTATATGATGGATGCGTTCGCAAAGGCGGGAATGCCTGCAGGCGTCGTCAATATATTGCACGGTGGCCCGGCGACCGGCAAGCAACTGACCGCGAATGAAGGGCTGGACGGCGTGTTGTTCACCGGCTCGGCTAGGACCGGGATCGCGCTCAACCGCCAGTTTGCATCCCGGCCAGACAAGATACTGGCATTGGAAATGGGCGGCAATAATCCGATCATTGCTTGGGACACCAACGATATCCATAGCGCCGCCGTCCTGATCGTGCAGTCGGCCTTTCTCAGTGCCGGCCAGCGTTGCTCGGCGGCGAGCCGGTTGATCGTCAAAGACGAGCTTTACGACCGTATCATCAAAGAAGTGAAGCGGATCACCGATCGCCTGATCATCGATGAACCCTTTGCCTCGCCTGCCCCGTTCATGGGGCCGGTGATCGACAATGAAACGGCCGATGGCCTGACCGAAAGCTTCCTCGCGCTGATGAGCCACGGCGGCAGGCCGATCAAACACATGGCGAGACCGGTTGCGGGCCGCCCTTTTCTGACGCCCGGGATCATCGATGTCACAGAGCTCGAGGAACGTCCGGATATCGAACTATTCGGGCCGATCCTGCAGGTTGTTCGCGTCGCGGACTTCGAACAAGCCATCGCCGAAGCGAATAACACCCGCTACGGCCTGTCCTCGGCGCTTATCGGCGGCACGGCTCAACATTATGACCAATTCTGGTCGAGCAGCCGCGCCGGTATCGTCAACTGGAATAAAATGACCGTTGGCGCTTCGTCCGAAGCCCCCTTTGGCGGGATTGGTCTATCGGGCAATCATCGGCCCAGCGCTTATTATGCCGCTGATTATTGCGCCTATCCGGTCGTTTCGATGGAAGCGGAACAAGCCAGAGCAAGGATCGGCATCGGCATGAAGGACGAAAATACAGCCGAAGAAGAATAACCGCCTTCCGCGAAATAGCTCAGCTTAGGCGTCCCCAAAAACTTCTGTTTTGAACATCCCGCTTGATGCGCGCATATCGCATTCATGGAAAAAATATCAAACAGGACGCCCACTGCGGGCAAAGTCTATCTGGTCGGCGCCGGTCCGGGTGATCCCGATCTGCTGACCTTGAAGGCGGCAAAACTTCTGCAGCGCGCCGATGTGATCATTCACGACGGTCTGGTCAGCCGCGACATTCTAGACCTCGCATCGCCAACCGCACGTTATATCTCGGTAGCGAAGAAACGCTCGTTGCACAGCGTTCCGCAGGACCAGATCAACGATATATTGATCGCCGAAGCTGCCAAAGGTCATGTGGTCGTACGGCTTAAGGGCGGCGACCCGTTCATTTTCGGACGCGGCGGCGAAGAAGCGGATGATTGCATCGCTGCCGGTGTTGCGGTTGAAGTCGTACCCGGTATCAGCGCTGCGCTCGGCTGCGCCGCACAAGCGCGTATGCCCCTCACCCACCGCGATGCTTCCAGCGCTGTTTCTTTCGTTGCAGGCCAATGCAAAGGCCTGTCTGACCAGAATTGGTCCGGGCTGGCCGGCAAGGGCCGCACCTTGGTCATCTATATGGGCGTCGCCAATGCCGAAGCGATTGTCGAGAAGCTGATCGCCGACGGTGCTGCGCCGGAATTACCGGTTGCCGTGCTCGAAAACGGTACCCGCAGCGACTTTCGCGCGCTCCGCACGCTGCTGACCGACCTTGGCGATATGGTCCGGCGGGAAAATGTCCAGAGCCCGGCGTTGCTGGTTGTCGGCGAAGTCGCACGCTACGGCGATGCCGAAGATAAATTTCGTGAATTTGCGCAGATGGCGGGAGTGATTGCATGAATATATTGACCGGAAATGATCTCAAAACCGGTGACGTTATCTGGTGGACCGGCCTCGACTGGTCGCGCTTCGTCAAGGACGCCACCGATGTCGGTGATCAGGGAGAAGCTATCCTCCATCGCGAAGAAGCCGCCCGCCGGGTGAACTCGCCTTATATTATCGACGCCGAACAGACCGATGACGGCCCGCGACCGGGTCATATCAAGGACCGGGTGCGCGCGCTCGGACCGACCGTTCGTCCCGACCTGACATTAAAGCCGGCCGATCCCGACGCCGGCGAATGGGTGATCTGAAATGTATCAATATGACCAATATGACCAGCAAATGGTTGACACGAGGGTCGAGGAATTCCGCGACCAGGTGAAACGCCGGCTCGCCGGTGATCTGACCGAAGACCAGTTCAAGCCGCTGCGGCTGATGAACGGCCTCTATCTGCAGCTCCACGCCTATATGCTCCGCGTCGCGGTTCCTTATGGAACGCTGAGCAGCAAGCAGATGCGCATGCTCGGCCATATCGCGCGCAAATATGACCGCGACTACGGCCATTTCACCACGCGGCAGAATATTCAGTATAACTGGATCAAGCTGGAAGACGCGCCCGACATTCTCGCTGATCTGGCATCGGTCGAAATGCATGCGATCCAGACCAGCGGCAATTGCATCCGCAATATCTCTTCCGATCAATTCGCCGGTGCAACCGCCGACGAAATCGCCGACCCGCGTCCGTGGGCCGAGATTTTGCGCCAGTGGTCGAGCTTTCACCCGGAATTTTCCTATCTCCCCAGGAAATTCAAATTCGCCGTGATCGCGAGCGACACCGACCGCGCAGCGATGCGCCTGCACGATATCGGCATCCAGCTTGTGCATAATGAAGCGGGCGAACTGGGCGCGAAATTTTTCGTCGGCGGCGGCATGGGCCGCACGCCGATGGTCGCACCGGAAATCCGAGCCTTCGTTCCTGCAGACGAACTGATCAGCTATGCCGAAGCCTGCCTGCGGGTCTACAACCGCTACGGGCGGCGCGACAATAAATATAAGGCAAGGATCAAGATCCTCGTGCACGAACTCGGCAAGGAGGAATATACCCGTCAGGTCGAGGAAGAATTTGCCCATATGAAGACTTTGGGCCTAAATCCTCCGGTTGAAGAGCTGGCGCGGATTACCGAATATTTTCAGGATCCTGCCTATGACAAGCAGGCCAGCGATGATCTCGACCTGTCCGATCCGGACTTTGCGCTCTGGGTCGATCAAAACGTCTCCGCGCACAAGCAGCCCGGCTATGCGATTGCAACGATCAGCCTGAAACCGCGCGGCGGCATTCCCGGCGACGCGTCATCGAAGCAGATCGATCTGATGGCTGATCTGGCCGAGAAATATAGTTTTGACGAACTGCGCGTGACGCACAGCCAGAATATCGTGCTCCCTTACGTCAGGAAAAGCGATCTCTACGCGCTTTGGCAGACGCTGGATGAAGCCGGACTGGCGCCGGCGAACCTCGACCTGATCACCGACAGCATCGCCTGCCCCGGGCTGGATTATTGCAGTCTTGCCAATGCCCGCTCCATTCCTCTGGCTCAGAAAATCAGCGAACGTTTCGCCGATCTGGGCCGGCAGCGGGAACTCGGCGAACTGAAGCTCAAAATCTCGGGATGCATCAATGCCTGCGGCCATCATCATGCCGGTCATATCGGCATATTGGGCGTCGATCGTAAAGGCACGGAAAATTACCAGCTGCTGCTTGGCGGCTCGGGCGCGGAAGATGCCAGTCTCGCCAAGATTACCGGGCCCGGCTTTACCGAAGATGGCGTGATCGACGCGATCGAAACCGTCACCGATCTCTATCTCGAACAACGCGAGGATGGAGAACGGTTTATCGATACCTATCGCCGTGTCGGAATGGCCCGGTTCAAGGAGGCTATATATGGTTGATCCTATCCGTTTACGCGATGACGAAGTACATGAAGAGCCAGCGGTTTCGCTCGACTCCTTCCTGGACCAGTCGAACGCCACAGCCGTACGCATCGAGGCCGGCGAAGATGCCCGCGTTCTGCTGCCCTTCCTCGACCGCTTGTCGCTGATCGAAATCGACTTCCCTGCCTTTGGTGACGGTCGCGGCTATTCTGCGGCGCAGATCCTGCGCGAGTCCGGATATACCGGCGAGCTGCGGGCCAGCGGTGATGTGCTGCTCGATCAGGTTTCCCATATGCGCCGTTGCGGCTTCGACGCCTTCGCGCCGGATTCGCCGATCAACCCGAAGCTGATGGAAGAGGCTATCCAGCGCTGCGAGCATGTCTATCAGGCAACCTCAGACCAGCGCACCCCCATCTGGAGGCTCCGTCATGGCTGAAGCAGCACGCAAGATCGACACGATCGATGTTAGACCGGATTACACCCAGGATGATGCCGATGCCCTGAACCAGCGGTTTGAAGGCGTTGACACAACCACCATGCTCAAGGCTTTATTCGACGAGCGCCAGTTGGGCGAAGTCGCCGTGGTCTCGTCTTTCGGTACCGAGAGCGCGGTGCTGCTTCATCTGGTAGCAGCGGTCGACCCGACCATTCCGGTGACCTTTGTGGATACGCTTAAGATGTTTCCGGAAACGCTGGAATATCGCGATACATTGATCAAGCTGCTGGGGATTAAAAACTCGAATATCGTCGCGCCCGATGCCGCGGTGCTGGCGGAAAAGGACGAAAACGGCCTGCGCTGGTCCTATGACCCTGACGGCTGCTGCGAAATCCGCAAGGTTGAACCTTTGGCTCGCGCCAAGGCCGGCCTGAATAGCTGGATTTCGGGACGCAAGGCGTTCCAGTCGGTCACCCGCAACAATATCCCGCGGTTCGAGATTGACGATGGCCGGCTAAAAATCAATCCGCTCGGTGACTGGATCAAGGATGATCTCGAAGCCTATTTTGAGAAGCATGTTCTCCCGCGTCATCCGCTGGAGGCGGAAGGCTATCTCTCGGTCGGCTGCGCGCCCTGCACGTCAAAGGTCATGCCCGGCGAAGATCCCCGTGCCGGACGCTGGCGTGGATGGGACAAGTCCGAATGCGGCATTCACGAAGATGTGACGCCGTTGCCGGATGCCGACGACAAAGGCGTGAACGACCCGATTTTCTAGTTTTGCGCTAATTGAGCAAAAGGCGATTCTTTGGCCGCAGGCCGCCTAATATTCGTCCGGTCCTTCGCTATAGGCCAGATCACCGAATTTCGTGAATTCGGCGATGAAGCTCAGCTGGATATTGCCCGTCGAACCCTGACGGTTTTTCGCGACAATGACCGTTGCCTTGCCCTCAGCCTGGACGTGATCGCGTTCCCAATCCTCATATTTCTTGATCTGGTCGGGTGTTGAATTGGCGTCGGGCACATCCGGCTTCACCGCCATATGATAATATTCCTCGCGGAAAATGAACATGACGATATCGGCATCCTGCTCGATCGAACCGGACTCGCGCAGATCGGAAAGCTGCGGCCGCTTGTCTTCCCGGCTTTCCACCGCACGGCTCAGCTGTGACAGCGCCATCACCGGAACTTGCAGTTCCTTCGCCAGCGTCTTCAGGCCACGACTGATTTCCGAAATTTCATTGACCCGGTTGTCATTGGCCCGACCGGAACCTTGCAACAACTGGAGATAATCGACCACGATCAGACCGATGCCCTGACGCCGCTGCAACCGCCGTGCCCGTGTCCGCAATGCGGCAATGGTCAGCGCCGGCGTATCATCGATGAATAGCGGCAGATCCTGCAATTCCCGCGAAGCCATGGCAAGGCGGTGCATTTCGTCCCGGCTGATCGCGCCCATGCGCAGTTTTTCCGAGCTGATCTCGGCCTGCTCGGACAGGATTCTGGTGGCCAGCTGGTCGGCGGACATTTCCAGGCTGAAGAAAGCGGTCTTGGCCCCCAGGGAATCTTCTGGTGCAATCCCGTCATTCATATCCCGCAAATAGCGGTTCGCCGCATTGAAGGCGATATTGGTGGCGAGCGACGTCTTGCCCATGCCCGGACGACCGGCAAGAATGAGCAGATCGCTTCTGTGCAAACCGCCCATTTTGGCGTTCACGTCGGTCAGGCCAGTGGTGATCCCGGACACTTTGCCGCCGCTGTTAAATGCCCGTTCGACATTGGTGAGCGCCTCGGTCGAAGCTTGCAGGAACGATCGTACGCCGCCTTCCTGCGCTTCGCCTTCGGACACCCGGTATAAGGCCGTTTCCGCTTCTTCGATCTGCTCCTTCGGATCGACGGTCTCGCTGGTATCGAGCGCACTTTCGACCAGGGTCCGTCCGACGCTGACCAGTTCCCGCAGCAAGGCCAGATCATAAATCTGGTTGGCAAAATCGCGGGCACCGATCAGGCCGGCACCGTCGCCGGTCAGTTTGGCGAGATAGGAAGGGCCGCCCAGCGCCTTCATCGCTTCATCCGACTCGAAATAGGGCTTCAGCGTCACCGGAGTAACCACCATATTCTTGTCGAGCAATTTCAAAGCCTGTTCGTAAATCCGGCCATGCAGCGGTTCGTAGAAATGTTCCGACCGCAACTTGATCTGCACATCTTCGGCAACCCTGTTGTCGATCAGCAGCGCGCCCAGAAACGTCGCCTCTGCCTCGACATTACGCGGCAGGCGCTGTTCATCACTCTCGTCATTCTGGAAACGCATCAATTCGGCCATGGCTCCTCATCCACCCTGAATCGATTCTCGGCAAGGGCCGCCAGGAAAAATTTGGTAAACTGTCGGGGACAATCCTGTGGAAAGAAAACTCTTGTCGTGCTGCACTGCAAAAACCCTTGTCCTGAGACCGGCGCTCCGGCAACAGGGCGGAATGGCCGATCCGCGCATCATATCCGTCGAACTGGACGAAGCTACCATCTTGTGGCGCAATGCCGACATCGAACAGGAACGGCGGATCGCGATATTCGATCTGATCGAGGAAAATTATTTCAAACCGCTCAAACAACATGATGACGGCTATGCCGGTCCCTATCAACTGCAGTTGAGCGTGCAGGAAGGCCGACTGGTTATTTCCATCGGCCGCGAGAATGGTGAACCGCTGGAAACACTGATCCTCGCTCTTGGCCGGTTCCGGCGACCTATCCGCGACTATTTCGCCATTTGCGACAGCTATTATCAGGCGATCCGAAAAGCCAGCGCTGCGGAGATCGAGACCATCGACATGGCCCGGCGCGGGGTGCACGATCAGGGCGCGGAACTGCTGGTCGAGCGGCTCGAAGGCAAGATCGACGTCGACTTCAAGACCGCGCGGCGGCTCTTCACATTAATCTGCGTTTTGCATATCAAGAATTAGTGATTCTTCCGCTGCGTATCAGGGAACCAGGGTGGCCAATCGAGACATGAGAAAAAATGTGATCAGCCTCGCGATGATTATCGTGGTGTTGCTGGTCATCGCTTTCGTGCTCCGCAATATTGCGGTCAGCTGGGCGCCGGCGCGTGACCAATATCCGGTGCAGGGAATCTCGGTCGATGAAAGCCATGGGAAAATCATATGGCATATCGCAGGCGCGACCGGCGTCGACTTTGCCTATATCCAGGCCACCGACGGCGCTGACAAGCGCGACACGAACTTCGCGACCAATATCGAGGGCGCGCGCGAGGCGGGCATACGCTATGGTGCGCTCCACAATTATTCACTCTGTCGCCTCGCTACCGATCAGGCGACGATATTTGTCACTACTGTCCCGCGCGGAGAGAATATGCTTCCGCCCGCCGTCCGGCTGGCCTTCGACAATGGTTGCGGCGAACGCCCTGGCCGCGCGCTGGTGCTCAGCGAACTCAATACATTTCTCAACCAGATCGAATCCCATAGCGAGAAACGCGCCATTGTCGCGGTGTCGCAAGAGTTCGAGGAACTTTACAATCTCAGCAGTGGCCTTGACCGCACCTTCTGGCTCGAAGCCAATTTTTTCCCGCCCGATTATGCTACCAAACCATGGGTGATGTGGCGCGCCTCCGACATGCGCCGGATCAGCGGGGTTGACGGCCCGATAAACTGGAACGTAGTGCGTCCATGACCACCAACAGGAAACTGATATGAGCATATTATCCGACCGCTGGATCCGCAACGAAGCGAGACATTCCGGCATGATCGAGCCCTTTGTAGAAGGACAGAAACGGGAAGGGTGTATCAGCTATGGCCTGTCTTCCTACGGCTATGATGCCCGGGTGTCGGACGAGTTCAAGATTTTTACCAATGTGAACAACGCCGTGGTTGATCCAAAAAATTTCGCCGAGAACAGCTTTGTCGATCGCAAGACCGACTGCTGTATCATTCCGCCGAACAGCTTCGCGCTCGCCCGGACCGTGGAATATTTCCGCATTCCCCGCGACGTTCTGGTGATTTGCCTCGGCAAGTCGACCTATGCCCGATGCGGGATCATCGTCAACGTCACGCCGCTGGAACCAGAATGGGAAGGTCATGTGACCCTGGAATTTTCCAACACCAGCCCCCTGCCCGCCAAAATCTATGCCAACGAAGGCGCCTGCCAGTTTCTGTTCCTCAAGGGCAACGAGCCGTGCGAGACCAGCTATGCTGACCGCTCCGGCAAATATATGCGGCAAAAGGGTGTGACTCTGGCCAAACTCTAGGCCATAGCGAGACCAATTAACTCAACGATTAAACAATCTGCAGGAGAGCCAGTCATGTCCGTAGCAAAAGAATTTGACGTCATCATCTATGGTTCAACCGGCTATACTGGCCGTCTGGTCGCCGAATATATGGCGCAACAATATGGCACTGGCAAAGACGCTCCGAAATGGGCGATGGCCGGACGCAGCCTCGACAAGCTGGAAGAAGTCCGCGACCTCATTGGCGCGCCAAAGGATACCCCGCTCGTTGTCGCCGATTCCGATGATGCCGCGTCGATCGACATGATGGCAAGCCGGACCAAGGTCGTGCTAACCACGGTTGGACCCTATCAGCTATATGGCGACGAACTGGTTGCCGCCTGCGTCAAGAATGGCACCCACTATGTCGATCTGTGCGGCGAACCCGGCTGGATGCGCGAAATGATCGACAAGCATCAGGAAGCGGCTGAAAAATCAGGCGCGCAAATCTGCTTTTCCTGCGGCTTTGACTCGATTCCGTTCGATCTCGGCGTGCTGATGCTGCAGAAAGACATGACCAAGCGTTTCGGCAAACCCGCAAGTCGCGTCAAGGGACGCGTGCGTGCCATGGAAGGCACATTTTCCGGCGGAACCGCAGCGAGCCTGAAGGAAACGATGAAGGCAATTGCGAAAAATCCGGGTCTCGTCAAAGTTCTGGCGAGCAGCTTTGGCCTGACCCCCGGCTTCGAAGGTCCGGACCAGCCGAATATGCTGATCCCGAAATATGACAAGTCCATCGACAGCTGGGTCGCACCGTTCATCATGGCGGCGATCAACACGAAAAATGTCCACCGGACCAATTTCCTGCTCGACTTCCCTTTTGGCGAAGACTTCAAATATGATGAAATGGTTGTCACAAGCCCCGGTGATCTCGGCAAGCAGGCTGCGGAAATGGTGGCAAAGGCCAATCCCTTTGGCGGCGATGATGCACCCAAGCCGGGTGAAGGTCCGACCAAGGAACAGCGCGAAAATGGTCATTATGACCTCCTGTTCCTCGGCGAGACCGCAGACGGCGAAACCGCTACTCTGTGCGTCAAGGGCGACAAGGACCCCGGCTATGGCTCGACCTCCAAGATGATCGCTGAATCGGCGCTCTGCCTGGCTCAGGACAAGATCGCAAAAGTCGGTGGTGTCTGGACCCCGGGCGCGCTGATGGGCAAGCAGCTGGTCAAGCGTCTGGAAGAGAAAGCCGGACTAAGCTTTGTTGTGGAAAGCTGACAATAATCAGCAGCCGTTCAAGCAGTTTGCTGCTATATTGTTGTCCGGAACAGTAATATACTATTCCGCTCTTGAAACCCCGTTTCTCAGGACACATTTGTTAGCATCATGCTGAACCGTCTTCTACGCAGAAAAAAGTCCGCCAGACCGATCGATGACGCGACCATTCCGGAGGGACGGCGGGTTTATGCGATTGGCGATATTCATGGTCGCAATGATCTGTTGCTGCAACTGCTCGACAAGATCATCAAGGATGACGGCGAACGGGAAAAAGCCGAAAGCGAGATCATCTTTCTCGGCGACCTGGTCGACCGCGGACCGGACAGCGCCGGCGTGCTCGACACGGCGATGCGGGTGAAGGAACAGTTGCGCAATGTCCGCTTCCTGATGGGGAACCATGAAGAAGTCTATCTTGCGGCAACCACCGGCGATGAGAAATCCGTGCGTTTCTTCAACCGTATCGGCGGACGCGAAACGATCCTCAGCTATGAGATCACCATGAAGGAATATATCGAACTTGATATGGTCCAATTGGCGAAGCGCATCCCGGAGCTGTTTCCCCGGGAACATATCGATTTTATTGCAGGCTTCGAAGACCATATCATTATCGGCGACTATGCCTTTGTGCACGCGGGCATTCGCCCCGGTATCCCGCTTTCGGAGCAGCGGCAAAAAGATTTGCGCTGGATCCGCGAGGAATTTCTTTCCGCAGAGGACGCCCATGAAAAGGTCATCGTCTACGGCCATACGATCACCGATGATGTCGTGGAAAACGGAAACCGCATCGGCATCGACACCGGTGCCTATTATTCAGACAAGCTGACCGCTCTGGCCTTGCAGGGTTCGGAACGATGGTATCTCGACACAGCCTCATAGAAAAACGGCGGAACCGATAGGTCCCGCCGTTTTCTAGTCTGATGCACAGACTTTTTATGTTCGGTTTTCGAGCGTTCAGGCGACCTGCGCGGTTGGCGCGAGTTCCTCTTCCATATCCCGCAGGACATAGCCGCGGCCCCAGACCGTCTCGATATAATTTTCACCGCCGCAAGCGAGCGACAGCTTTTTGCGCAACTTGCATATGAACACGTCAATAATCTTGAGTTCGGGTTCGTCCATCCCGCCATAGAGATGATTGAGAAACATTTCCTTGGTGAGCGTCGTCCCTTTTCGGAGCGAGAGCAGCTCGAGCATGGCATATTCCTTGCCGGTCAGATGGACACGATTGCCATCGACTTCGACTGTCTTTGCGTCGAGATTGACCGCCAGTTTGCCAGTGCGGATAACGCTCTGCGAATGGCCTTTTGAACGGCGCACAACCGCATGGATACGGGCAACCAGTTCGTCCCGGTGGAACGGCTTGGTCACATAATCATCGGCACCGAAACCAAAGCTACGGACCTTGCTGTCCATTTCGCTGATACCGGAAAGAATGAGAACGGGCGTTTGCACTTTCGCAACGCGCAGCTTCTTGAGCACATCATAACCATGCATGTCGGGCAGGTTGAGATCGAGCAATATGATGTCATAATCATAGAGCTTGCCGAGATCGAGGCCTTCTTCGCCCAGGTCCGTGGTGTATACGTTGAAACCTTCGGTCGTCAGCATCAGCTCGATAGCTTTTGCGGTCGTTGGTTCATCTTCAATCAGCAGCACGCGCATCAGGCAGCCCCTTTTTTCTTAATTACTTGTCCCAGATCGACCACTGTGCCGACCTGATGGATCATTTATTAACCATAAGATGAATGAACGTAAAAGGTTAATTTTTCCCTAAGGCAGGATTCAGCACGAGTCGCGGGGAGTCGAAAGACTCTGTAACCCGCAGAAATGAGTCGTTTCAAGACTCCCCGCCCAGTCGAAAAAAAAATTAACTTTTTGCTGTTTCCGAGCTGGAATTGTCGAGACCTGGTCTAATAGGGCCGGAATTTGTGACAAATATGTGCAAAAGCGACGCTGTTTTTACCGCATATGGCAAGCTTCGTTAACAAGGTCTGTCGCACAACGGCACATGACGCTAGTAACCTTATATGGTTGATATACCCGAAAGCGCGATCACCGAAACCTTCCTTGCCGCCAGTGGTCCTGGCGGCCAGAATGTCAACAAGGTGGCGACGGCGGTCCAGATGCGGGTCAATATCTACGCGCTGCGGCTCGAGCCTTATGCGTTTCGGAAATTGAAGATACTCGCGGGCCGCAAGATGACCACAGCCGGTGAACTGGTACTTACGGTACGCGAATATCGTACCCGCGAAGCCAATCGTGCAGAAGCCCGCCGCCGCGTGGCAGAGATGATCGAACAAGCCTATCAGCGCGATGCCCGGCGGATCAAAACCCGACCGAGCAGAGCCGCCAAGGCCCGGCGTGTCGATACGAAGAAGAAAAAATCCTCGGTCAAGAAGACACGGGGAAAGCCGGACCTCGACTGAACCATGCTCAAAGGGGTGCCGGTTCAATAATATGATTTTCGTAATCTCGAGGCGATGCTTGTGCGGATACCCTTGGCATCCCATCTTGTTGATCGAAGACCAGAGCAGCTTGTCGCCACGGTCGGCACTCGCACAGGCTGGTTTGGACAATATGATCCGGCGAGGAAGCCGGAAACCTAGCCCGAAAGGCGGAACAGACCCATGCTGGAAATATCGATAGACCCGGACCAACCCGCAGCGGAATTATATGCTGATCTGACATCATTCGCCACCGCTTTGGTCGATGGCGAGCCGGATGCGATCGCCAATATGGCCAATATCTCCGCCCTGATCTGGCAATATGTGCCCGGGCTGAACTGGGCAGGATTCTATCGCGTCATCGACGACGAACTGGTGCTTGGCCCCTTTCAGGGCAAGACGGCCTGTATCAGGATCGCCATCGGCGCTGGCGTGTGCGGTGCTGCGGCCGCGACGGGCGAAGTCCAGCGGGTCGCCGATGTCCACGCCTTTCCCGGCCATATAGCCTGCGACGCCGACAGCCGGAGCGAACTGGTGGTGCCGGTTCTGAAAGACGGCGCGGTGATCGCCGTGCTCGATCTCGACAGCCCCCTGCCCGATCATTTCCGACCGGAAGACGAAGCCGGAATGGTCCGGCTAATCGAGGCAATCGCTAATAATCTTGGTTAAGCTTGCGGTAACCAAATTGCCCCATTTCGAGACAAAGCGCTAAATCCACTCTATTTTACAAGCCGCTAATGGTCAAAGCCCCCGAAAAATGGTAAATGTTCATTAACCAAATTTCGGTCGGACACGCTTCATGCATGTCTGAAACTAGGGAGTTGTTAACCATGAAGACCTTCTTACTTACCGGCCTTGCCGGTGTTTTGGCGGTGGCACCAGGATCAGCCATTGCAGCTATCGACTCGACATCTGATGATGCCGCAATGCCGATGGTTGACCTCTCCTTTGCTTCGGCGACCGCATTGGCGAACCCGGCAGCGGGGGCCAAGAGCATGCAACGCCGGGGCGACATGCGCCAGATGAGAGGCAATCGCGGTGCGAGCAGCTATGTTCGCCGTGGCCGGATGGGCTATGATCGCAGCTATCGCAAACCCCACCGTGGTTTCCGCCTTCCCAGTACCTACATCCAGCCAAGCTATTTCATCGGAAACTTTGGCTATTACGGACTTAGCCAGCCCAATTATGGCTATGGCTGGTCGCGCTATTATGACGACGCGGTGCTGACCGATCGCCGTGGCGTAGTCCAGGACGCACGCTATAATGTCGACTGGGATCGGTATAATCAGGGTTATCACGACGGCTATCGCGATGGACATGCTTCCTATGACCCTGGCGTATTCACCGGCGACGACCGGGTGGTGGCAACGCCGCGCGCCTATAATCACAGCGACCAGTCAACCTATCAGGGCGACTGGCAAGGTGCCTATCGCGAAGACGGCAGCTATCAGGGTGAATGGCAGGGCACATATCGTGATGCCGATGGTCAGGTCTATGAAGGCGAATATTCCGGCACGTTTATCGGTGACGGCAACATGTCTCCGCATTGGGGCTCTACTGCGAAAAGGCAGACCGGGTCAGACCATTATGCCCCGTATCCGGATGATCGCGGCTATGACCGTCAGCGCTCGGAAGAACTGGCCTATCTCGAACGTTGCAAGAAAAGCAGCGGCATCGGCGGTGCCATCGTCGGTGGTGCCATCGGGGCTTTTGCCGGTAACCGCATTGCCGGCAGCGGCAACCGTCTTGCCGGATCATTGATCGGCGGCGGAGTGGGTGCCGTCGCGGGCGCTGCTATCGATCAGGGAACCGATCGCTGCCGCAAGCTGCTCAAGCAATATGGCTATGACCAGCAACAGACCAGCCAGCGCCGGGAATATCCACGCGAATATCCGCCGGTCCAGCATCGCCGTCCGCAACCGCCGCAAGGCCATCCCACCTATCCCAGCGGCTGGAACGGATATTATACCCCCGGCTATTATTATCCGCCGGCACAGCAACCGATGATCACAACGATTGTCATCCAGTCCGCGCCGGTTACGACCACAACGACGACGACCTATATCGAAGAAGAAGTGATCTATTCCAAGCCGCAGCATAAGAAGCGCTGGAAACCGGCAGCGAAGAAAGTCTGGAAGCCGGCACCAAAGGCCGTGCCGCTGAAAGGCTGCCAGCAAGCACGCTGCATGTACGACTGATCAGCTGAACACTATATAAAAAGCCTGCCAACCGCATCCGGTTGGCAGGCTTTTTTATGGGTGCCTATCTGATTATCGGTAGATCAGTTGGGACATTGCAACTTGAGCAATGCGGCGGGATCAAATCTCTGCCATCCATCCGGACCAAGCCGCTCGAGCGGACGGAAACGGACCTTATATTCCATTTGCGGCGAGCCATCGACCCAGTATCCGAGATAGACATAGGGCAATCCGGCGGTCTTGGCGCGCAGGATATGATCCATGATGATGTAATTTCCGAGACCGGCGCGTTCGCCATGGTCCGCGTCGAAGAAGCTGTAAATCATCGAAAGACCATCGCCCTGCTGGTCGGTCAGGCAGGCTCCGACCAGGCGGCCCTTGCTGCCATCATCGGTTGGCTCCCGATATTCGATCACAAAGCTTTTGACCGGCGATTGCTCGACCATGTCGGAATAGTCCATCTCGTCCATTTCGGCCATGCCGCCGCCCGGATGGCGTTTGGCGAGATATTTCTGAAGTAGCTGGAATTGCTCGTCAGTGGCCCAGGGCTCGCAGGCTTCGACAACCAGATCGCGATTGCGCCGGATCAATTTTCTTTGCGTGGAACTGGGACGAAATTCATCGGCTAGTACCCGAACCGAAACGCAGGCCTTGCAATCCAGACAGCTGGGGCGGTAGGCGACATTCTGGCTGCGACGGAATCCGATCCGTCCGAGCGCATCATTCAGTTCTTCGGTATGGGCTCCGTTGAGCTCGGTAAAAACCTTGCGTTCACTTTTTCCGGGCAGATAGGGGCATGGGCTGGGGTTTGTCACAAAGAATCGCGGGAAGCGAACGGGTGCAGTCACAAAGCCAGCCTTTTGTTACATTCTAGAGAATCGACAAGGGCAATATGCAGCGCGACAAACAAAATGAAAAGGCGATTTACCACATTCATTCATATTAATCCGGACCGGCGGAATTCCAAAAAAAACGGGGCGAGAATCGCCCCGTTTTCAGAATAATGTGTCACACCTCAGGGGCTTGTCGGATCATCATCATCGGCGATGATGATGATGCCGGCGATAACCGCGGCCGCTGCAAGAAGAGCGATCAATATGCCATTCCCGCCTTCCAGCTTTTCCAAAGGCGCCGAATTGGCGTTTGTTCGCTGCACAGCCGGTGCAACGCTGTTGCTCGATTGGGCCACAACGGGTGACGCAACCAAAGTTAGTGCTGCGAGGCTGGCAGCCAGTTTACCGAATTTCATATATTTTGCTCCAATCAGGTTTTGTCGAAAAATTAAAAGCTCAGAACTGAACTTCCATGCGCCCTGTTGAATTACGAAGGATTCCCTCTGGATATCACCCTTCGTGAGTAGCGATTTACCCTAATTTGTGATTCGTCGCAATCATATCGCAACATTATTTGATCGCCTTGGCCAATTCACCGGCAACTTGGCAAAAACTGTCAGTTCCGGATATAGGCAGGTTTACCGGCGATCCAGGTTTGCAATACCTGTAATTGCCGGATCTGCACCGGACTCGCCAACATGATATCCTGATCGATTATCAGGAAATCCGCCCTTTTCCCCGGCTCCAGCGTCCCCAGGCGATCTTCTGCAAATGCGGCAAAAGCCGCGCCATATGTATAGGCCTGCCAGGCCTGTTCGCGATTCAACCGTTGCGCGGGCATCCATCCGCCGAAAGGCTGGCCGGCGGCATCTTCCCGGGTCATGGCTGCGGCCAGACCGGCGAAGGGGTTGGGAGATTCAACCGGAACGTCGGTTCCGAACGCCAGAACAGCGCCCGAATCGTGCAAGGATTTCCAGGCATAGGCGCCATCGAGCCGCCCGGGCCCGAGCCGGGCTTCCGCCATCAAGCGATCCGATGTCTGGTGCACCGGCTGCATCGAGGCAATCGTTCCGGTAGCGGCAAAGCGGCCGATATCGACCGGATCGATAATCTGCGCATGCTCCACCCGCCATCGACGATCGCCTTTATAAGTAGCTTGCAGCTCCTCGATCGCCGACAGGGTTTCTTCATTGGCCTTGTCGCCAATCGCATGCACAGCGGTCTGGAAACCGTCCATGGCAGCGCGGCTCATCTTGTTCTTCAGCTGCGCCGAGCTGAGCATCGCCAGCCCGCTTTCCCCCGGCTTGTCGGTATAAGGCTGTTTCAGCAGAGCGCCGCGCGATCCCAGCGCGCCATCGAGATATAATTTGACCCCTGCCAGTTTGAGATGGTCGTCATAAAGCCAGGGCGACGGTGCGGGTCCGGCAATCGCGATCATATCGTCAATTCCGGAAGCATAAGAGATAATCCGGATTTTCAGCTGGCCGGCGTCCCCTGCCCGGCGAAAGCTTTGCCAGTCCTGCATGGTCGTGCCCATATCGGCGATCGACGTTACCCCGTTGGCCAGCAATATCTCCTGTGCCTTGGCTAGTGCGAGATCGCGCTCCACCGCTCGCGGCGCCGGGATAGCCTGATCAAACAGGCTCATCGCTGCATCGACAAAAATACCGGTCGGCTTGCCACCGGCCTTTTCGATGGCGCCGCCGCTGGGCGATTTCGAAGTGCTGGAAACACCTGCGGCGGCCATCGCGGCGCCATTGACCCAGGCCGCATGACCGTCGACCCGCGACAGATATACCGGACGATCCGGAACCACTGCGTCCAGTTCCGCGGCGTTGGGAAAGCGCCCCAGTCCCCAGACTTCCTGGTTCCAGCCATTGCCGATGATCCATGGCCGGCCCGGATTGTCCGCTGCATATCGGGCGATTTTGGCAAGCGCCTCGGCGAGCGTTTTGCTGTCGGACAAGTCCAGCGTCAGCGCGCCAAATCCCATGCCCATGACATGGCCGTGGGCGTCAAAAAATCCCGGGATCAACGTCCGGCCCTTGCCGTCAAACTGGAAATCCACCTCGCGTGGCCGCTTGTCTTTACGGTTGAGCAGCTGCTTCACCTTACCGTCATCGTCGACAAGCATGGCAACGAAGCGGACGACCTTGCCCTCGCTGTCGAGAGTGATGCCGTTGACATTTTCAATCAGGCTATCGGCTTGCGCCGCGGCGGGCGCAAGGAACAAGCCTGCCGTGATCGCGCCGAATAACCCGCCAATATTTTTCCGCAAACCGCCCATGATATTCGCCTTTGCTATTTTCTTTTCGGAAGCCGGGAAACCAATGAACTCGTGTCATTGCGCCCGCCACCCGCGGCTTGCACTTCTGCATAAAATTGGTCGACCAGCGCCGCCACCGGGATGGTCGCGCCGTTGGTCCGGGCCTCCTCGATGGCCAGCCCCAGATCCTTGCGCATCCAGTCGACGGCGAAACCGAAATCAAACTTGTCCTGAGACATGGTCGCCCAGCGATTGTCCATTTGCCAGCTTTGCGCTGCGCCGCCGGAAATGGCTTCGTAGACCTTGTCGAGATCCAGCTTGCTGGCCTGGGCAAAGCGCAACGCCTCCGACAGGCCTTCGAGCACGCCGGCAATCGCGATCTGGTTGCACATTTTTGTGGTCTGGCCGGCTCCGGTGCGACCGACGTGGACGATCCGTCCGGCATAAGCGGCCATGATCAGTTCGGCTGCGGCAAAGGCTTCCGCGCTGCCGCCGCACATGATCGACAATGTGCCATTTTCCGCTCCGGCCTGACCGCCGGAAACCGGAGCGTCGACGACATGGATGCCGCGACCTTCCGCTTCTACCGACAATTGCCGGGCGATGCGGGCGGACACTGTGGTGTGATCGATGAACAGAGCGGCTGATGCCATGGTCGAAAAGGCCCCGTCGCGCCCCATGGTGACAGATGCAAGATCATCGTCATTGCCGACGCAGGTGATCACGATCTGCTTGTCGCGGGCAGCCTCGGCAGGATTGTCGGCGATCGAACCGCCATGTTCGGCAACCCATGCCTCCGCCTTGGCTCTGGTGCGGTTATAAACTGTGAGCTCATGCCCTGCTGCGGCAAGATGCCCGGCCATGGGTCCGCCCATCACGCCGATCCCTATAAATGCAATTTTCGCCATAATATTCCCTAAGCTGTTGAACGGCCATAATCATTGTTTCCCTCCATGACCAGATGCGTTAGGGGCACAGACGATATGAATGATATGCAGACACCCGCCCTTCCTTCCTTCGACTTTGAGGATGTGAAAGCAGCGCACGCCCGGATCAAGGACCGGGTCGTCCACACCCCGACGCTGAAAAGCATCACCCTTTCCGAGCTGAGCGGCGCAGAAGTTTTTCTCAAATTCGAGAATCTTCAGTTCACCGCTGCCTATAAGGAACGCGGCGCTCTCAACGCGCTGCTGCTGATGGACGAGAGCAAGCGCAAGGCCGGCGTAATCGCCGCCTCGGCTGGCAACCACGCCCAGGGCCTGGCCTATAACGCCAAGAACCTCGGCATTCCGGCCACGATCGTCATGCCGAGCACGACACCGATGGTGAAGGTCGAACAGACCCGCGGTCATGGCGCCGAGATCGTCATTTTTGGCGGCAATTATGACGAGGCCTATGCCCAAGCGATGGAACTCGCCGAGCAGCGCGGTCTCACCTATATCCATGCCTTTGACGACCCGCATGTTGCGGCCGGTCAGGGCACGGTAGCGATCGAAATGCTCGAGGCCATTCCGGATCTGGACCGTTTGATCATACCCATTGGTGGCGGCGGATTATTTTCCGGCATGGCAACTGCAGCCAGCGCCATGAAACCGGATATCAAGATGACCGGCGTGCAGGCAGCACTCTACCCCAGCATGTACGGAAAATTGACCGGCAAAGCCGTCACTGCTGGCGGTGATACGCTGGCCGAAGGCATTGCGGTGCGCAATCCATCGGAATTTACCGCCGCGATCATCAAGAAATATGTCGACGAGATTTTGCTGGTCAGCGAAGCCGAGCTGGAAGGCGCGGTCAGCTTGCTGCTGCAAATCGAGAAGACCGTGGTCGAGGGCGCCGGAGCGGCCGGTCTCGCCGCATTGCTGAGCAACAAGGAAAAATTCAAGGGCGAGAAGGTCGGTCTGGTATTGTGCGGCGGCAATATCGATACACGCCTGTTGGCGAACGTCCTTCTACGCGATCTAGCCCGATCCGGGCGTCTGGCCCGCCTCCGCCTGCATCTGCGCGACCAGCCCGGTGCACTTTACAATGTCGTGAAGCAATTTGCCGAACATGAAGTCAATATCATCGAGGTCTATCACCAGCGGGTCTTCACCAACCTGCCGGCCAAGGGGCTGATCACCGATATTGAATGCGAAGCAAAAGACCGCGAACAGCTGGAAGGCCTGATCGCCGACCTCAACAAGGCCGGCTATGATGTCCGGCAGGTTGAGCTGGCGGACTAGGGCTCGACGTCCTCGTTCGACGGCATTGCCGCAAGCGCCTGATCAAAGGCGCGGCTGAGATTTTTCAACCGGCGCGCCATATCCGTCAAATCAAGCGAGAGCGCTATTGGATCGATGCGATCGGGGATCAAACCAAAACCGATCATTAGATCGATCCAGCTCTGCTCGTCGAACATCTCGCCATCATAAGTGACAAGCCTGCCTCGGCTGCGGAATTGGTCGATTTTCCTGATCAGGCTTTCGGGCATCTTTTCTTCCTCTATTCTGCACCATGGTGCATCATTCCGGCGATTGAGGGCAAAAGGGAGCAGCACAAAATCTCGAAGTTGTTCTGCCACTATCAGATGCCGCCAGTTATATTCCCTTGCCTCGACCGACATGTTGCTGCGCGTGGGAAGATGGTCCGCCAAGATCATTGCCTGATGCTGCAATAGCATCATGTCCGCCGATAGAAACGGTCCGAAGGAGGCAGACGCGCCTCCCAGACGCACGAGATTACCGGTCCAGGGCTGTTTGACAAATCCCGGTTCAGAAGGCGCCACGTTTGCATCGGCACCGGCAAGAACCCGCTCTTCTTCTCCGCCCGGAAGGCTGGATGCATAGAGATGCCGTACGATGGAACCGTTGCGCAGCGGCGTCGTGATCGTAAGCCCACCCTTGAATGCCTGTGCGACAACGTGCCGTTCCGTTCCCGATAGTAGCTTGGACCCTCGCGCCGACGATATCCGGTCGAACGGAATCGCTTCCGCAAGGGAATGCCAGTCCGAACGAGAGAAACCGTTCGTCAACCTGGCCACTGCTCCAGAAACATCGATATAGAAATCGGCTTCTATCGCCTGCCCGCTGTCTAACGCGATCCGATCGATTGACTGGTCTGCTGCAGACATTTCTATAGCCTTGGGCCTGGCCTCGACAATCTCGCTTTTTCCGGAAGTCACGCTGTTTCTCAGCAACGACGCATAATCGGCTCGGTCGATCTGGACCGTCGGCCTTAACATGCTCAGCGGCGAACGCGGATCGGTGGATTGAAAAGCAAACCTGCCGGCTTCCATTGCCCGAGCCGGCAGACGAAAGGGCTGGTAGAGATAGGCAAACCGGTCGGGCTGGTCATAAGCCAGCGCAGCACGCAGCATGATCTGATGAATGGGAATATCGAGAATCGGAGGCAGGTTTCCCGAACCGGTCAGAAAAAACCGACTATCTTCACCCTGCCAGCCCCGCAATTCCACGCCGAGAGAAAAGATCGCACTGTCGGTCATTTTGAGTTGATCCGGGCCGATCCCGAGCCGGGCGAGAGATATATCATCGAGACGGATTGTCACCGCAGCCGGATCGACCGGTCGCCCGTCTTCCACGACGATCAATTCGATATCGGCGGGCAAGTCTTTCGCAAGCAGAGCAGCGACCGGCCACAGTTCGTGGCTTTTGCCGAAAATCGCAATCCGTCGCACGCGCCGTTCAAGGCCGCTCATGCCTGGCCGCCCTGCGCGCCGGAAAAGCTCGCCCGGTATTTCCGGATAAACGCCAGATGTTCGGACATCCGCCCGACGTTGATTTCAACCGCGGATCGGATACGCGCGAGATGGCCGGTACGGTCATCATCCGACATTGCATCAACCCGCGGGTCATAGGTTTCGGGCAACAAATTCTGGCCGATGAATACCGACAGCCAACTCGCCGGCTGAAACAGGCCATGATCATATTGCGGAACTATGGCGCGTCGTTTGAACGCTTCGATTTTCTCGCTCAGACTGTCAGGCCGGGCGATATTGCGCATATCCCGCCAGAACGGTTCCTCACGCTCGTTGAGAACATAATGCAGCATCAGAAAGTCCCGGACCCGATCGAATTCAAGATCCATCAACCGGTTATATTCATCAACATCCGACGATGCGCATCGCTTCTCCGGAAATAGCGCGATCAGGCTCAATATACCGCTCTGGATCAGATCGATGCTGGTCGATTCCAGCGGTTCGAGAAACCCGCCGGACAGACCGATCGCCACACAATTCCTGTTCCACAATTTTTTGCGTTTGCCGGTTTTGAAAAAAAGCTGCTTGGGCTCGGCAATCGCCTCTCCCTCGAGACTAGTCGTCAACATGTCGACCGCATCCTGATCGCTTGTATAGCGGTTGCAATAGACAAGGCCGTTGCCGATACGGTGCTGCAACGGGATCCGCCACTGCCAGCCTGCAGTTCGCGCCGTGGAACGCGTATAAGGTCCGACAGGGTCAACAATTTTGCACGGTATGGCAAAGGCACGGTTACAAGGCAGATAGTCACTCCAGTCGTCAAAACCGGTTTCCATTTCTTGCTCGATCAACAGCCCGCGAAAGCCGGAACAGTCTATAAAAAGCTCACCCGGTATCAGCTGTCCGGATTCCAAGGTTACCGACTGGATGAAGCCGCTCTCGCCGTCGGTCTCAACTGTGACAACTTTGCCTTCGATCCGCTCGACCCCGCGCTTTTTTGCATAGTCTGCCAAAAACGCGGCATAGAGGCTGGCATCAAATTGAAACGCATAGGAATATGCTTGCAGCGGCGAAGTCGGATTGTCAGGCGGCAAGTCAAAATGCTGTTTCCGCGCCGCGGAAATGGCAAGACAATAGCGACCGAAATCACCCGCATCAGCTGTTGCATTCTCCTTGATCCAATAATGGTGAAAGCCGGCGGGACCTATCGTTTCTCCGTAAACGCCGAAGGGGTGAATATATTGATCGCCCGTCCGGCCCCAGTCGCGAAACTCTATACCCAATTTGATCGTCGCGCTGGTCCGCGCCATCAGCTCTGCTTCGTCAATATCGAGCATCCGGTTGAAGTCACGGATTTGCGGCAGCGTTGCTTCGCCCACACCGACGGTGCCGATTTCAGCCGACTCAACCAATTTGATTGTTGCTCGGGTTCCAGCCAACTTGCGGGATAATGCGGCGGCAGTCATCCAGCCCGCGGTGCCGCCACCGACGATGACAATCTCTCGAACCATCTGGTCAGACCGCAGTTTCAATCCGATTCCCCGTCACTTGCAATGTCAAGACGAGCACAACCTAGCCGCGTCTTCGGTCTTTGGCCATTCGATTGCAGACTGTACTGCGGGGGCGGTCAAACAGGTGCCGTAACAGCGGCGTCCCGCATACCGCGCCAGACTTGCAGCGCCTGAACCGTTTCCGGCACATCGTGCACCCGAACAATTTGTGAACCTTGCTGGATCGCGTGATGAGCGAAGGCGATCGAGCCACCGAGGCGCTGGTCGACCGGCGCTTCCTTGGACAAGGCCCCGATCATCCGTTTGCGACTGGCGCCGATCAGGAGCGGCTGACCAAGGGCGTGGAACATCGCGATATTGTTCATCAGAGCGAGATTGTCGGCCAGAGACTTGCCAAAACCGAGACCGGGATCGATGATGATTTTCTCGCGCTCGAAGCCCGCAGCGACGACATCGGCGATCCGCTGTTCCAGCCAATCGAGCGTATCCGTCACAATATTGCCATATCCGTCACTTTTATGCGGGTTTTTGCCGCTTGACGGGGCGTGCATGAGCACCACCGGAAGGCCGGATACTCCGGCCACCTCAAGCGATCTCTTGTCGTGCAAAAGCGCCGACACATCGTTGATCAGATGCGCCCCCGCCGCGATCGCCGCCTCCATCACCGCAGCCTTGCGGGTGTCGATGGAGATAACGGCGCCGCAATGAGCCAGTCTTTCGATTACCGGCACAACCCGCTTGATCTCGTCGCCTTCCCAGACAGGGTCCGCACCGGGCCGGGTGCTTTCGCCGCCGATATCGAGGATCGACGCGCCGGCGACCGTCATCGCCAGCCCCGCTTCGGCAGCCATTCCCGGATCGTCCTGATGCTTGCCGCCGTCGGAAAAACTGTCGGGCGTGATATTCAATATGCCCATAACATGCGGCTGATCGAAGCGGATCGTCCGTTCCCCACAGTTCAGAGGGTCATGCTGACGGGTCAGGTTGGCAAATAAAGTGGCTGCCCGTATCGCCAATGGCTCCGGAAGGTCTTTCGACCATTCCGGCCATTGGGTAATATTGACCAGCCCCCTCAGGTTCGCTTTTCCCGCTTCAACTATCAGATATTCAATCTGAGAAAACCAAACTAAACTATTGTTTAATTGTTGGTTTTTTCCAGCATGCCATTGCGGGCTATCGACCAATCCAACAGGCTTAAGATAAAGCCTCGCATCCGGCCCACATGCTTCCAGATCTTCCATCGCACCGACCATATCAGGGTTCGGTAGCCAGCAAGTAGGTCTGCCGCAAATTGTCGATCGGCTTCAGGTCCTTGCCATCCTTATAATACCAGTAGGTCCAGCCATTGCAGCTGGGCGCATCCTGAACGGTGGCTCCGATTTTGTGGATCGAGCCTTCCTGACCGTCCCAGATAACCGAGCCATCCGCCCGGACCTTGACTTTGAATTTGCGGTTCTTGCTGCACAATTCGTCACCGGGCTTCAGATAGCCGGTTTCCACCAAGGTGCCAAAAGCAACCCGCGGTTTGGATTTTGGCGACTGCATCGTCTTCAGGGAGCTTTCGTCGAGCGGCAAAGCTTCGGCGATGCGCTGTTCTGCGACTTCGCAATAGCTGTCCTCTTTCTCGCAACCGATCCATTCGCGGCCCAGTCGCTTTGCAACCGCGCCGGTCGTGCCGGTACCGAAGAAGGGATCGAGCACGACATCGCCGGGATTGGTCGTCGCCAGCATGATGCGGTACAGCAGCGCTTCCGGCTTCTGGGTCGGATGCGCCTTGGTGCCATTGCGCTTCAGCCGTTCCTGGCCACCGCAAATCGGCATCACCCAGTCGCTGCGCATCTGCAATTCATCATTGAGATTTTTCATTGCGCGATAGTTGAACGTATATTTCGATTTTTCCGATTTCGACGCCCAGATCAGGGTTTCATGCGCATTGGTGAAGCGGGTTCCCTTGAAATTCGGCATCGGATTGGCTTTGCGCCAGATGATGTCGTTGAGGATCCAGTAGCCGAGATCCTGCAGCGAAGCGCCGACCCGGAAGATATTATGATAGCTGCCGATCACCCAGAGCGATCCGTCCGGCTTGAGTATGCGGCGGGCCTCGGCCAGCCAGGCCTTGGTGAAGGCATCATAAGCGGCGAAGCTGTCAAACTGGTCCCAGGCATCGTCCACGGCGTCGACCTGACTGCCTTCGGGGCGGAACAAGTCTCCGCCAAGCTGCAGGTTATAGGGAGGGTCGGCGAAGACCATATCGACCGATGCATCGGGAAGCGATGCCATCGCGGTGATGCAATCCATCTTCAATATCTGCCCCAGTGGCAGCTCGACAGCTTTCTTTGCAGTGCGTGTTCCAGCGCTTGGCGCGGTGCGTGTTTTGGGCGCCTGAATGCGCTCTATAATCCCCATGAAACTCTATTCCTTTTTTCAACAGCGCCAACGGTGAGTCCCAAATGGCCGGCGGTCAAGGCCGTTAACATAGGTTAAAGGCGTATCTTTATGGTTAACAGAAACCTGGCCGGGAGAACGAAACGAGTCCGTCACCAGATATGGAGTCAGAGCTGACTCGCGAGACTCAATCCCTAGTGGTGTGGCGCAAAAGACTCGTTCGATAAGTTTATTTGTTCAAAATCGGGAAATCGTCGAAATTCAAATTTGGTTCACAAAAAGCCGCGTTCCAGCTATATGCTTAATCAACAGTAAAGCTCCACAGCGTAACAGTCCGGGGGTCGGTGAACAGATGGCACGTAATTTTCGCGATAAATATCAGCAAGAAAATGGCATTTCTCAGCAGAGCGATGAACCTCGTCCGCATCCCGGTGTCATCGTCGGCGGCGAGGCCGGACGCGAAAAACGCAAGGAATATGCGATTGTTTTCGGATCAAAAATATTCGGATCGATCGCCGCTGTCTGGTGGATGTTTACCTATGATACCGGCTGGGTCGAATGGTCCGCCTTCATCGCCGGATATATCATATTGATGCTCGGCATCGTGCTTGGCTTTCACCGCTATTATTCGCACAAGTCCTTCGAAACTTCGGTACCGATGCAATATATTCTCGGCGCAATGGCACAAATGTCGATCCAGTCTTCAGTGCTGCGCTGGGCCACCGACCATCGCCGCCACCATGCGCACAGCGATGAAGTAGGCGATGTCCACAGCCCCTGGCTCGATGGCCGCGGTCGCAAGACAAGCAGACTGAAGGGCATGTTCCACTCGCATTTCGGCTGGTTCATGGACGATTGTGTCACCGACACCAGCATCTATGGCAAGGGACTTGCCGACAATGATGTTGTGCTCTGGTTGCACAAGACCCGCTGGTACTGGCTGGTCTTCTCGCTGATCATCTTTCCCGGCATCTGGGGCCTTGTCTTTGGGGGATGGGACCATGTCATCGGCACGATCCTGATCGGCGGCTATTTCCGGACATTCGTTGTCCTGCAGATCACCCTGGGGATTTCCAGCTACGCCCATGTTGTCGGGTCACAGCGGCACACCAAAGGTGTCGGCACATCGAAGAACAGCTTTCTGTTCTCGCTGCTGACTTTCGGCGAAGGCTGGCACAACAATCACCACAAGCACCCCCGGGCCAGCTTTCAGGGCATGGCCTGGTGGGAAATCGACATCGCAGGCTATGTCCTGCTACTGCTGGAGAAAATGGGTCTGGTCTGGAATGTCACCCGCCAACCCAAATATATCAAAAGCGAAAGCGGCGAATGGGTTCTGGCGGACCGCAAGATCGCGCCAAAGCCGGCAAAGGTTGAAGCTTAAAGCAGTTCCATCTGGGATAACGGTGCAAAGCTCCTGCGGTGCAGGGGCGTTGGTCCATATTGTCTGAGCGCCGCCAAATGCTCGGCCGTGCCATAGCCCTTGTTCCGTTCCCAACCATATTCCGGATATTGTTCGGCGGCGGCAATCATCAGCCGGTCGCGAAATTCCTTGGCGAGTATGGAAGCAGCGGAGATACAGGGATGGAGCGCGTCCCCGCCAATCACCGCTTCTGCTGAATAGCCCCATTTGGGCAAGCGATTACCATCGACCAGTATATGATCGGGCACCGCATCCAGACCCTCCACGGCCCGCGTCATCGCCAGCATGGTCGCCTGCAATATATTGATTTCGTCAATCTCGGCCTCGGAACATTGGGCCACCGAAAAACGGGCACATTCCATGATTTCCAGTTCGAACCGCGCGCGTTTTGTCGCGGTCAGTTTCTTGCTGTCGTCCAGTCCCGCAATGCTGTGATGATCGGGCAGAATGACAGCGGCAGCGACAACGGGACCGGCCAGCGGCCCCCTGCCCACCTCGTCGACGCCAGCGATCATCGCTGCTCATCCTGAAAGTCGGTAACAAACTGGTGGCCGAGCGGACCGCTGCCTTCGCCAAGACCCGGTGCTTCCAGTATCGCGATGCGAGTGAAAGATATTGCCTGTTCGAATGCCGCGTTCAGTTCCAGCCCGCTGCCCAGCCCGCAAGCCAGCGCGCTGGCAAAGGTGCAGCCGGTGCCGTGGGTTTCGTTCGTATCCAGTCTTTTGCCCTCGATCCGTCTGATCAGGCCGCCGGGTGCATAAAGCTCATCAACGACCACAGAACCGTCTCCGTGCCCCCCCTTGATCACCAGATGGCAACCGTGGCTCAATATCTCGTCCTTGCCGCCCAGCGCCTCCAGTTCCGGCAAATTGGGCGTAACCACCGATGCAACGTCCATCAGCCTGTCGAAGGCCGCGATCGTATCGCTATCCGCCAGCGCGCTGCCGCTGGTCGCGATCATTACCGGATCGAAGACAATTGCGATGCTCAGTTTCTCCAGATAATCCTCCACCGCCCCGGCCGCTTCAGCGCTTCCGATCATCC